>Ga0160505_100307_pt1 | contig 31801 bp, 18 predicted proteins | sample DIDeMG_FD_108225 | JGI IMG/M metagenome (GOLD analysis project Ga0160505, IMG submission 108225) | Enriched chicken feces microbial communities from UW Madison campus, WI, USA - DID2874_E49_Stillage MG | ecosystem: Host-associated > Birds > Digestive system > Large intestine > Fecal ... | reverse complement strand
TGAAGACCCAGAAGCTCTGAAACATCAAGAGTATGGATAGCCAATTGTCAACACCACGAATCAAAATTCCTGCAAGAAAATAATAACTCTCTTCTCGCAACGCATAATTAGTGCTCTGGATGAAAATTACACATCTGTTTCTAAATATCAAGATAGCAAAAGAAAAGAAAGAGTTAGCCTAACCAATAAAATCAAACATGCACATAGAAACGGCAAAATTCCACACGCAGAAGCCTGACCTCGAGAGCTTGCCTTAGTAGCGGAAAACCACTTTCGGCTTGATGCATGGCATCCAATAATTGACCATGCATCAGCCAGGGAATTCATTTTTCCAGTCGCTGATTGTTTAAAGCTTTTACAGTTACAATCTGTTTGCAGCGATGTCCTCTGAACCGAAAAGGTCCATGGCGAATCACATTGAAGTCACCCCAGAAACCAATATCTTCTCTAATGAGCTATTGTACGCAAGAGGGATGTACTTGGCATTCAGAAAGGTGTCACAAGCTAACGGTTGAAATAAAAATAGTCGAAGACATGCACATAGTGGCATGACACTTTGACAATCCAGGTGGTTATTGGTTCTGAGTCATATATTATAAAAGTGGCTGATGATTTTTCCGGTTTAGTGTTGTGCAACGGCCAAAAAAAGAACCGCAACCCTCTCGGAAAGATTCATTTTTTTCCATATTATGTAAATATTTCCAATATAGCCGCAACAAGGCTTGACGAGGTTCCGCAGGTCACGTGAACTATCACAACGATCAGCACAGTGGTGCAGGCAGAAGCTTTAACTGCCATGCACATTTGCGTCGGAGCAAACCGATCACCAAATGATAATGCATGACCATGTTAAAACCAGCAGCAGAGTTGATAAAAAATATTAGAAAAAGCAACTATATACCAACCACACAATATATGTTCCAATCACGGGGTAGGACCATGCATAAGAGGAAATATGGAATCGGCATAATCTATTCTATCAATTGCTTTTGGAAGTTTCCCGCAGGGCACGCAGAAACTACAGCCAACCAATGCCCATGCCGAACCTCGATGCGAGCTCCGCGTGCTTCCGACTTGACGGGTCGTCAATACTTGGCATTAAGCCTTCAGCCGTAGGTAGGCAGATTTCACCAGCTTATCCGTGGGTGGGGGAGCGATGACCCAGAAGCTTTGGACAGTTGACATTTTGAAAAACGACTAAATTGTAAACGTCAACCAATAACAGAGCACAGTTGACACCTGAGTAGGGTCTTGATCTAACAGTTTAGAGGTTATACTTCACCGATGATCCTCAAGATCCTGGAGGGGTACTTGTGATAGTTTCCCAGACGAAATAATCATTGTTCCAAAGCATATGAAGCAATAAAAATGGGAGACTATCAACCAATGGACAATGGATGAAATACAATTGCCATGTAGTTAATATGATTTGAAGCCGATCGGAAACACCTGGATGGTAGTAATGTATTTGTAAGCTGGTTATCTGCATAATAGTGGAGAAGATAGAGAAACGACTTCAAAAAGAAAGCAAGGTGATACCAGCACCCCACGAAAGCCGACTCGGGGCTTGTAGTAAGTTGCCCCGTCACTCCACATAATCACTAAATTACAATGCGTGCAAAAGCTCCATTGAAGCACCTTTCCGAACTCTTCCACTAATTACTAAGAGTCCACACTTCCCATGGATTGGTTTTGACAGGAGGATTCATTTGGGATGTACAGGACTGGAGCTATCAAGGATGTGTCATATGGAACTAGGTGTGCATTACTAGTAGGCAAAGATTAGTAGAAGAGCAAAGCAGCCACTAGGGAAAAAAAGAGAGGCACTTGCTGTTTGATCCCAGTGCCCCATCCATTTCGAGAACATTTTTTAAGTGGTGCTACATGGAACCATATCTGATCCATCAGTTTTGATGCGCTCATCTTAGTCACTATGAGGAATTGCATACAGGGGTAGTCAGTGCTGCAAACCATGCAGGTAGACATCAAGTGCCGCAGATTATTTTTGGAATGATAGTTTCACGTCATTTTGCTCAAATTCAGTTCTCAATATCTAAAACAATCAAAAAAAAGTTCACATTAATAGGAAAATAACGAGCACTGGGCCATTTTTAGCATCTCCCCTTAAAATTCTCTCCATTGATAGTTTCTTCAAGTTTTAGTCGTTTATTTCCCTTCTCCATGCACTCGCATTGTATGCCAGAATCCCGACCCGGTCGTCGGGTCGAAGCACGGCACGAGAGAATATGCACGCTTACGAATATCATTTGACCTCCCGTTGAATGCCATCTTGCAGATTTTGCAGCAATAAATAGACCAGGTTTCTCCCCAATTTTTGTCTCGATCGCTTACTACCAACCAATGGCTTCTTCAGTGACTTCCTCCTCATCTTCTGGTGCTAAGAACCAGGTTTCAGGTGACGATACTCACCTAGAATCTCGTGCATGGAGGCTCCGCAAATGGCTCTTCTCCTCCGATCCTATCGAGCAACAGCGTAATGACGTCTCTAGTGAAACCACTGCCAAAGAGGAAATTTCTGATATTGCCAAGGAAGTCGACAATGATACCTCATCTGCTGAAACCGAATATGAGTTTAACGCCGACGACATCAAGGAAGTGGTAATGGTTGATGATGTCACCGACATGCCTGCCAACACCTTGAGAATGTGGGTGTTGGCTGTTGTGTTGAGTTCTGTCATTGCTGGTGTCGATGCTTTCTTCACCTTGCGTTTCCCTTCCATTGCAATTGGTGGTATTGTAGCCCAGCTTCTCGCATACCCACTTGGTACCTTGTGGCACAAGATTGTTCCTGACTTCAGAATTGGAACAAAGTCATTCGGAGTCTCATTGAACCCGGGCCCATTCAACATCAAGGAACACACCTTGATCTTCATGTTTGCCAACACCGTGACTTCCACCAGACTTGTGAACATCACGATTGCTGAACAGCTCAAGTTCTTCAACTTCAACTACGGTGTGGGAAGAGCTATTCTTTTCAACGTTGCATCTTTCATGATTTCTTGGTGCTGGTGTGGTCTTTCCATCCCAATCTTGGTCGACAACCCCGATGTGGTCTGGCCTGGTATTTTGTCTTCGTGTGCTTTGATGAAGACCTTGCACTCTGATGAAAATCCATACGTTCCAAACTGGAAGATCTCTCGTCTTCAATACTTTTCTGTGATTTTCGTCTTGTCATTCGTGTGGTACTTCTTCTCCGATTTCATCTTCCCATTCATTGCCAACATCGGTGCTTTCCTTACCTGGGCCGTGCCAACCAACGCTGTGGTGGGCCAGGTTTTCGGTACTCTGAACGGTCTTGCTCTTTTACCAATTTCGTTTGATTGGTCTACTATCTCTAACATTTCCAACCCATTGACTGTGCCATACGTCTACGGAATGTCTATTTTCGCTTCCTTTGTTTTCTGGGTCTGGATTGTCATCCCAGGTCTCTACTACAGAAACCACTGGCAGACTGCCCACTTCCCAATCATGACCAATGCCATTTTCAACACCAACGGTACCTCATACCTTCCAGCCAAGGTCGTCAACAAGAAGTACGAACTTGACATCGCAAAGTTTAAGAAGTACTCTCCAGTCATGCTTCCAATTGGTTTCCTCATGACCACTGCCTTGTCTCTTGCCGCTTTCTCGTCCATGGTAGTGATGATCATCTACAATTTCAAGGACTCTGTCATTCAACCATTGCAGAGAGTCAAGGTCGACATCCACTCTCAGCTTATTCTGAAGTACAGAAGAGTGCCAGCCATTTTCTACTTTGTTTCGGGTCTTATTGGTTTGGCTCTCGGTATTTTGTTTGTCGAGGGATGGAACAGAGAAACTCAGCTTGATGTCGGTGGATTCATTGTTGCTCTCGTGTTGGGTGGTCTTCTTTACATTCCTTTGTGTCTTATTGAAGCCAAGAGTACTGTTGTCATTAGTTTGCAGGCTTTCTTCAACTTGGTCGGTGCCTTCTGGTTCCACGGTAAGCCAATGGCTGTCATGTACTTCATGATGTTCGGTTTCGGTACCCTTCAGCACGCTGAGCACATGTCGCAGGGTGCCAAGTTGGGTCACTACCTTAAGACTCCTCCAGTGGTGACCATGCTTGTTCTTTTCGCTGCTGGTATTTGGGCTTCTCTTCTTAATGCCGGTGTAACTGTCTTCTTGTTGAATCACATCTCTGATGTTTGTCAGACTGATGCTAAGAACAACATGACATGTAGAACCCAGAGAACTTCCTTCAACCAACATTTGGTTTGGGGTTTGTTCGGTGACCATATTTTCGCTGCTGGTGGAAGATACTCTTTCATTCTTTGGTTCTTCTTGGTTGGTGCTGTTGTCGCCCTTGGTGTCATTGCCCTTAAGAAATTCTACCCTCAAAACAAGGTTGTCCAGTGCCTTAACCCAACATTGCTTGTCAGTGGTGCTGGTAAGATCCCAACCTCCACAGGTCTCCAGTATGGCTCGTGGTTCGCTGTGATCCTTGGTTTCAACTACTTTATTCACAAGTACAAGAATGCTTGGTGGAGAAAGTATAACTTGGTCACGGCCGTTGGTCTTGACTGCGGTGTCGCTATCGCCGGTATTCTCGTTTTCTTCTGTATTACCTACACTGGTGCTGGTGACCATTACAGCTGGTGGGCCACCAATGTGGTCAACACTGGTTGTGATGCCAATGCCTGTGCCTACTTGCCTAAGAAGACTATCAAGCACCCAAGTGGATGGTAAGTTTAACATTGTAAATATATATAATTTCTGTGCAATGAGAATGTAGATTCTACCGCAACAGCCACGACAGAAGTGAAATCGAATTTAAAAAAAGAAAAAGAAGTGATGCACCATTCATCCCGATGACTTGCTTGGAGGCAGAGTTCTTTATTTTTGTTTCCAGTTCTTCAAATTTTCACATCCATAACTCAGATTCTTTCTCACCAATCGTCATCATCCTCCTCCTCATCACTGTCATCCCTGGTGACATTTTGTCTCTTTTTCAAGGCGTCAGCCAACGAACCGGCCAAAGTCACTTCTTCGTTCTTCTTAGCCTTCAATGCATCTGCAAGTCCATTGCCAAGTCCAGCTCCGTTAGTCGCTTGCACATTTGATTGCACAGGCTGCTGTAAACTCTGCTCCGTGCTCTGTTGCACGGGTTGCTGCGCTGACGTGGTACGAACTTGTGGGGCCGGTGGAGGGGCAGCTTTGGCTCCACCAATCAAATTCGCAGGAGGGTCCACCTCTTTCATGTAGTCTAAAGGTGCCCAACCCTCTCTGGTCTCTTGGAGATCCTTCACTAGACCCCACTTGTCATTAATGCTCACAACATACACAATATCGTCCTTCACAAGTGGAACCGATCCACTCACTGAACCATCATAATCAAAAATTACTTTATAGGTAGGATGCTTAGGTTTGAAGGTTGCCAACGAAGGTGGAGGGGGAGGAGCACTCTTCTTGGCAGGAGGTGCCGGTGCTGGCGACTTCTTAATTGGCTTCGAAACAGCCGCACTAGCAGAACGTCCCTGGGATGATTGGTGTCCTTGTGGTTGCTGTTGGACTTGCGGCTGAATTTGTGGATGTCCTCGTTGCTGAACTTGGGGTTGTACTTTTGCCTGAGATTGTGATTGCACTGGAGGATTTGGAGGTACTCTTCTGTGTTGAGTCGTCTGCTGCGGTTGAGTTTGAGCAGGCTGATGGGGTGGCTGAACTTGTGTTGGTTGTGGCGACTGGTAAGGTTGTGGCCGGGAATTTTGCACAGGTCTAGAAACTGGGGTTGGAGCAGGCCAGCCTCCTGTTTTTCTATTGGCACCACGGTTGTAATACTTGCTGTAATCCACCGCACTTGACTTACCACGAGGACGCTTGGGGTTCCTGCTGTTTGGTGGTAAGCCTTGTCCCACAGTGACAGTACCAGACTTGTAGACATCGCCATATTGAGGGGCTGATCCATTCATGAACTTAACAGTGTGGAACTTGCCGGCTTTCTTCTGGTAATCCACAGTAGGCCCAATCTTGACTGTCAATCCTCTGTTGAGCCTGCGCAAGTGCGCAACTAATTCAGTCTTGAAGTCTAGGTTGATAAAAATGTCTGGAGTTGTTGGCGTTGGCGAGTGCAACGACACTGCAAGCCAATTATCTTGTAAATTGGACATTCCCACATAGCTGATGCCCGATACCGGGATCGAAAATTCCTTTTGAAGTTGCAATCTCTTCTCCACCAAGACATCTGCTATGACATATAAGTTCGTTCTAGTCAAGATGAATGTTCTAGGTAAGCGCTTTGATGAACGACCGAATTTGTGCAAAAGAATTTCACCCTTGCCAGAAAAGTAAACGGGTTCATTGATTCCAGTCTGGCTGACAATGAAGCGACCATATCCGGTAGAATCATTGCATCCAAGGTAATCTCCCATGTACGCACGTGAACCAAGCATGGACATTCTTCTTCTTTCTTTACGTCCTTGCAAAATAGCAGAACCTTCATCACGGAACTGCTCAAACTTATTTCCATGCTTCTTATTTCTCCACGCTGTCTGAATAACTCTGGCTGCGTCATCCTTTCTCTTGACATAACGTCTCCAGGCTCTTTGGATACGGGCAGCCATATTGTGCCAGTACTTGTCTCTCATGTCTTCCAAAGCAAACAATGTTTCTGGAGTCTTGATGAATACCTTGGTGGTACCCATTTGATACTCAGTAGGAGGGATATGACAACTACGCAAAATTTCTTTCACCGCAGTGATATCATCTCCTTGCCAAATGTAGTCACCAGCATAACCTGTAGCGGGCGATAACAAGTAAAACCGTTGAACAAACTTGTCGAAGGTGGTACGATAAGCAAAACCTGCTCTTCTAATGCGCACGTTCTCCTTCAAACCCAAGTACTTAATTTGATGCAACACCTGCTGATTATCGTACTCCTTTGGTCTCTTTGTTTGGTTGGGCTTGATCGTTCTTATGTAGGAAGGCTGGCACTGCGATAAGGTGTCTACCAAAAGGTTTGCACTCTTTCTGATTTTGTCGGAGGCAGTGTCCGGTTTTTTTTTGGAGTCAGTGATTGCAGCCAAAAGAGCCGGTGGGAACAAGACACCGGAGACAAAGTTGTTGGTCGAAGTAGACAAGAGTTCTAATAAGTCACGCAACATGCTATCTTTGTTCTTATCAGTCATACCAGACACCTCGTAAGTCACATCTCCAGCGTAGTGCTTAATGATAAACTTACCACGACGGTCCTCGAAATAACGATTGCTGGATCCAACCATACTCAATCTCTGGGCGAAAACCTGGTCAGCAGCATCTGAATCGGCGTGGGCAGTCTTGATAGAATCGTTTAAGGCGGCAAACAATCCAGGTTGCGGTCTGGTGGCTTCGATCAAGTCACACACAACTTTGTTGTTGAAATAGTCGATCGGAGTCCATTTAATCTGCTCTTGGACATACTCATCTTGTTCAGCTTTCAAGGTCAACTGGATGAAGATCTGCTGCAACTTCTCATTGACATAGTTGATGCAAATCTGTTCGAATGAGTTGTTTTCGAAAATCTCAAAGCCGTAAATATCCAAAATACCAATGGATTTCTTCTCATGCTGGCCACCAGTTGCTCTTAAGGATGCATTGACTCTCTCAACAATCCAGTCGAATAAATTGTTATAGATTCCTTTAGCTAAAGCGTCACGAACAGCAGTAGCTTGGACAATATTCAAAGGAACGTGATATGTCGAGCCTCTGCGCATACCATGGGAGGTCTCGATGATTCTCTCAACCAAAGCTTTCTTCAAAATTTCCGGATTGACTTCCAAGAGGTAGGCAACAAAATTAGTGACACCCTCGTCGCGAATAGCTGCGTTTCCACTTTCATCTTCCACAAATGAGATGTTTCCAACCCACAAAATTGTAGCCAACATTCGGAAAATGTTATCCTGCTCTGGTTGCGTCACACCGATCACATCCATAGCACGCAATGTCTCGGCAAAGTCCTTTCCATCATCAATTCCATCGGCAGTGGTACACTGAGAGGCAGATGTGTAGATGTATGTTTCTGGGCCCTGGATGCCAAACATTTGCTGATATTGTGAAGGACAATGTTTGGTAAATTGATAGAAAATGTGGAAGTTCCGCTCGTTGGTAATTTGTTGCACCACTCTCTGCTTCTCCAACAAATAGTTGGTGATATGAGCCGCATGAGGCTGATAGGTCAGTGGGTGGAAGAAAATCTCAAGATACTTGCCGTGTCTTGAAGAATTGTTGTTTCTCAAGGTCTTGGCACATCCAAACGACTCCAACAACGGATTTGTGGCTAACACCATGTCCTTGATCTTTGTAATTCCACTTGTCTGAGAACTTTTATTCAAATTGTCATCCACTGAGACATTGGCAATATATTGCATAATCTGCTTGGCAGCCTCAGTTTTGCCGGCACCGGATTCTCCGGAAATGATCACACACTGATTGTCTCCATACGATTTCAAGTTGTAGTACATGGACTCGGCAATTGCATATACATGTGGAGGCACCTCCAATCTGTTCTTGCCCTTGTACATATCGAGAGTTTTTTGTGTGTAAATGCCCAAATCCTGAAACGGATTGACTGAAATCAACACATGCCCAATGTACGTATAAATGGTTCCGTTCATGAATCGCTTGTGTAAGTTTTCGTTGATGGCTTCGTCGGTGATCTTGGACAATAACGTCAAGTCCGATACTCCTACCTCCTTCTTCTTAGTGAGATCGAATTCTGCTTTCTGGATCCCGCTCTTCGCAGGCGCAGTCTGGGTCTTCGCCTTGGAACGGCCTCCCCTTTTGACGATGGCCATGGTTTGGTGAAGATGTGGTTGGATGGATGCGAGTCGGAACTTCGGCCTTAGATTAGTATATCGTCGTGTAAGACTCAAAAAGGAATGGGCGGAGCATGTCAGGTATTGACGCCACCTAGACTGTTGAAGCCTTTAAAACAGGGGAAATCTATCTGTAAGAAGTAATCATTTGATTTACGAAATTTATTTTCATGGATTTTTCGTTGTTTCATCCTTATCTCCTCCTACTAATCAAGAGGGCCAATTCTCTCGACCTGCACACCATCGCAGCAGCCACAAGACCTTGCACCCAAGTTGCACCCATATCTTCTATACCAAAATTTCTCTAACTGGACCAGATCCGCACCATTTTGTCTTTTCCTCCACTAGCAACCTTTTTGCCGTCCATGCTCCAGTCCACAGCATATACCTCATCAGCATGGCCTGGTAAATCCACATTAAGCTTTCTTGTACGAACATCCCACACCTTCAACGTAGTATCTTTAGAGCAGCTGACCAAGAGCCTACTGTCGGCAGACCAGGCGGTCTGGTAGACTGGCGCTACATGGCCACGGAATGTTCCGATAAATGTGCCCTTGATTCCGTCCCAAATCTTAATGGAGTTGTCGAAGGAGGCAGACACAATGTAGCGACCATCTGGCAGGAACAGAACGTGGTTGACCAACTTCTGATGACCAGTCATTCTGCAGACGGGCTTGGAAGACTTGAGAGGTTCCCAAAAGTACATGGTGAAGTCATCAGAGGCGGTCACGAGTCGCTCCGAAATTTGTCCGTTAAGTTTTGCAACCTTCTCGTATTGATCCAAAGCTGCTTTGCGTAGCTCAGCAGGGTCGGTCTTAGCAGATGTCCTGGATGATGTGTGTGAGAAACCTCCCTTTCTTAACACGTAATCGGTCGAGATCGACAAGTGGTTGACCCAATGTGCGTGGCTCTTCAAGATCTGGATACATTTACCTCCAGCAGCCATATCCCATGCTCTGATGGTTTTGTCGTGGGATGCACTGTATAAGATGTTAGATCCAGACCATTTCACACAAGAAACGGCATTTGTGTGGCCACTCATAGTAGCAGAACAAACTCTACGAGTAGTGTCCCATACCTTAACGGTTCCATCTTTCGAACCCGAACCAAGCCTGGGTTTCTCGCCCACATCAACCAAATGCAAAGGTTCCCACGTCAAACTTGAGATCCACTTGCTATGTCCCATGAGCGGATTACCGAGGGGAGCACCAGTGACTGCATCCCATAATCTGATAGTATTGTCCATAGATCCTGTGGCGATCATGGTTCCACATGGCGAGTAACTCACGCAAAGTACCCAGTTCGTGTGCCCTGAAAGCGTCTTGAAAGGTGTCTGAGTGTTGCAATCCCAGATTCTGGCGGTCGAGTCGCCTGCTCCCGAACACATTCTGCCTGAATCATTAGGTGCAAATTGACAACACAAGATGGTGGATCCGTGACCCGCTATAGCAGCACTGGATCTTGTCACGGCCTTAACTTTAAAAATGGCTCGTGGCGTGTACACGATGGTCATGAAATCTTCGGTAGTCTTGATGCCTGGCTTCAAAACTGACAGGTAAAGGTTGTCTTTGATATCGATCAACTCTGGATTTTTCTCATCTTCTTTGGTATTAAGAAGAGAAAAGCTATATGGAACTGGTTCATCCTTTTCTCCATTGAGCTGGTTCAAAAGTTCTTCCAACTGTTTCTCTGTAATTCCACCTGGCACTCTAATGGATCCTCCTACCGAGTCTCCCGAATCAGCGGCCTGGAATTTTATTAGCACATTTGGGAGATCCTCAGGTACAATATTCACATCGCGAACCTGCTGGGCCTCCTTTTTCTGTTTTTTAGATGGTGGGGGGATGACGGTGGCCATGGTGATGAGTATGGAGAAACATTCATTGTATGGAAAAAGACTTGATGCTCATCGCATTGTGTGCAGGTCGTTGTGTTTGATGGATAGCGCCATGATAAGTATTAATATTTGGGAATGGGTATCAACACAGATATTAGAAGATTGAAAAAGGCACCTAATTGTTTCTAAAAGTGGCTTCGTTGTTTGAAACGGAAGTATTCTGCACTAGTGAAGTAAAACATTGTCCATTGTCAATTCTATGCGATTTCAAGGCAAATTACTTACACCTAAACCACAATTGAAGAAAATATATCCCGATGCAATACATCTGAGCACTATGTTTTCTTCTCCTGGTATGTGTTCTTCCATTTCTAACGTGCTACCACTATTTACATACTTTACACCCCGCTTGTGGTCACGTGCGCTTATCGGACCTAATCAGGCATCAGATCGTGACCTCTTACTCACCCTACTAATCCCCATTCTTCTTAATGGAGTTTGCGGACCTACCTCCAGATATCCTCGGCCAAATCTTCCAGAAGCTCGACCTGGATTATCTATACTGTCTCCTGCTACTTTTCAATGCCAATTGCTCGAACCAAATCTTGCGAGTTATAGAAACCGTTCGCTATTCCAGATTGATAATCACCAATTCATGGCGTCAGCTGCTCAGATTGTTGCCTCGTGCAAAGAAAATCAGTAGCTTGGAATTACTCTCTCGCTATACTTACCTATCGATCAATGAGTTTCAGGACTTTATTCCCGAATGGGAATCTAAATTGTACCCGGAGGTGAATGTTAGGCGGAAATTAGTGTTTGTGCTCTGTTGTGATAACTCCAACGTAGACCAGCGATACCGGATCATCAGGAGTTTTAGTCGTCTTCTCCGAAGGCTTCCTCAATCCGTGCTGAATGTTACTCGTCAGGTGTTTTTGTTCATGGGTGGTCTCAATCTGGTAGTAGAGAGGAGCCTGGACGAGGAGGTCATTTCATGCTTGTTTCAGAGCATCCAGAAGATGTCAAGCTTATACCCATCACTTGAAAGCTTGTCTCTTGTGGGTCCTGTGGATGCACACGAACGTGGTTCCATCAATTGGCCTTTTTGCTATGATTATTCTCATTTCACGAGCCTCTCCACAGTTTGCATGTCCAATATGGGGATTCTTTCCCTTGCTAATATAGAATTCCCCGAACTGATCAAGCACCTAGTTGTATCACATAACAGCATCCTGACATTATATGGTGTGAAGTTTCCTGAAACCTTGGTAACTTTAGATCTCTCCTACAACAATTTGACTGGGTCGTTCAAGACTAAGCTTCCAATGCTAAAGGTATTTAATATCCGTCGCAACTACATCGAGGATATGATGCATCTCCCAGACTCAATTGAGGATCTCGACATTTCATTCAACGAACTTCCTAGTACCATGTTTAGGATTCCAGCAGCGCTCAAAGTGTTGCGAACAGATATTGCTCAGTTTTATCTTATGTCTGAGAAGGTTCAAGTTGAGCTTCGGCTGCAGCAGGTCTGTGTGAAGAAAAACATTGCATCTCAGACAAACCAGTCGATATTCACGAGGATGTGAAATTCCGTATATACTTAAATTTCCGATATGTCCTCCAAGAGAGTACCCGTCAGTTCGACATCCGATCCATCGATGTACAGATCTTGGTAGTTTTGCTCTGAGTTGGCGTCACTGTCCTCTTCTTTCTGAATTTCTTCGCCAGTCTCTCTTTTATCGGTTAGGCTCTCTTCTAGTCTTCCTTCCGATTTATCGACTAAACATTCCGTATTCTCTTCCATTGTTGCCTTTGAAATCCGCTGGGTGGAGAATGGAGACGACGGTAAAGCCAACTGTCGTGCTATCTGCGTTGACGCAGCTCGTGGAGCTTGGGTTGAGTTGATGGAGTCCTGAATTAATGCAGAGAGATCTTGATCCTCTTGAACCTGGAGGTCAATGAGCCACCCATTCAGAGATGCTTCACTGTTGGGATGACGTGCGCTCAAGTCAAAGAAGACGGGCTCGTTGATGTTAGCAACGCCATTTAGGCTGGTGACTTTCACCACCAGTACAAGAAAGTCCTCAGAAACATCTGGAGGGTTTTCCGTATTACGAATATATGGACTTTTGTGGTACCAATCGTTGTAAAAGACAAGTCTGGCTGTAATTTTCACCTCGTTGAGGCCCGCCTCCCCTCCAGCCCTGTTTCCACTTGGATTTTTGCCAAAAGTAACAGGTGCAAGGACCAACCGATTGGCATCTCGACCATCTCGACCATCTCGACCAAAAGTCTGGGACAGCGTAGATTCAGTATTCTGAGACGCCATCGAACTGTTATTCGGCGACATCGCCAGCAGCCGAGCTGTATTGTAGGGCATGAATTTGGCATCTAGGTGGCCAAGAAGCACCACGATGGCCGAGTTCTTGTATGTGAATTCCGAAATCTCTTTGAAGAGCTCGTCGATGTGTTTCTGAGCCTTTACATAGGGACTCAGCTTAAGCAAATCAGACTGCGGTGGTAGCAGAGGAAGCGAGACCAGCTCCAATCCCTCCTCTCTGGCACGGTCCAAGTTGGCAAGGAGTTCACGGTTCTTATCGATTTGATGTTTGAGGAGCGCATCTTCGTAGGATTGTGCCACATGAAGTCGGTACAAATCGACAATTTCGTGGAAGTTCGTGATGAAGAGCAATGTGGATGTGCAATCGGCCGAAGCTCCCGGCCCAAAAGTGAAGAACCAAAAGAGTTCCACCACCAGTAGAAGTCTATGCACCGAGACTCGCGGATGCCACTCGGCATCAAATTGAGGATGCTGCTTAAGTAAGTTCCAGTTGAACGAGTTGAGTGTCTCAATGACCAAAATCTTCAGAGACGATGAGCTGGCGAGATGTGATACCATCAAGTTGCAAACCATAGCCTCTACTCCAGCATTGGCAGGCACTGACTGAAAGTCGAAGAGGCCATCTGATTGGAGATCAAGCATCTGGTCGAGAGTCGGGACTCCTGTGGAGAGATGCGACCATGTGGGCCGTTGCAGGCTGATATCAAAGAGAGACACCATTCGACATTGGTTGTTGGAGGAGTGTATGGAGCAGTGATGATGTATTGGAAGGTGTATGTAGATCAATTAGCTTATGAGAATCGATTTATTCGGTTTTTGTGGGAGGTCTCACTGGAACGGATTACGTGGTTTTATATTGCATTTGCTATCTGTGAATGTATATTATTCATGGAATGTATGGCAATTTTCCTTTGTTATTCGTATTGTCGATGTCATATCAAGTGAGATCAGACATTTAATACCCATATCTCTTGATGAATCTCAAAAAACAGAATTCCTGACAATGAAACCCACGAATAAAGTACTAAATAAAAAAGGTAATACCTTCCCCTGATAATTTTCTTAAATTCTGGATTGCTTGCGTATGTTCGAAAAAAAATCAAAAAATCAATTCACACTTCACTTGCTTCCTCTTTCTTTATTTCCTTTGAAAGACGGAGATTGGAAGGCTCGCTCACGACAAGTTGTCGATCTTATCCCCACAACCTCCAGACCAAATCATTAGTGACAAATCCAGAGAATCTCAAATTCTTCAATTCTACTTTGAAACCCATACAAGCAGAATACCCATATATTTTCTATTTCCAAATCCTCCTCTTCTCCGTTTCATGGTAACTACTATCTCCGCCAAAACCCGTACCCCTACACCATAAGGACGCCTCTACTACCTCCAACCACTTCACCAATCCAGTGGCATAGTTCTATCAACAAATCCGCAGGTACTAGCCACACGTCACGCACGGGGCTCATTGAATTTGCATTCTTTCCTTGCCAGTTTATTCCTTTCGTTGATAGGGCTCACACATCCATCGTCACCTGTCTCAATCCAGTTGCTCGACCCGGTAATCTACAACTCCACGGCAATTACTCGTCCTTCGGTCAACTCAACCGATTGATACCATCATGCCATATTTTTCTTCCGGTGCGAAGGATTCGGCCGCTCCCAACAGGCCTGTTGCTATCTCACACCGCAGCAATAGTGGCAGTCGACGACCCACACTTGCTAGTGCGGAATCCTCGCTGTCAGCGGGCCATTCGTCGGGAAACGGGTCTTCCAACGCCCAATTCGGCGGCAAGCGCTTGAGCAGTGATTCTAAATCGTCAGGAACTACTGCAAAGGCTCCAGGCTCAGAGACCAGACGTTCCAGGCCAAAATCCATCGGACTGGTTATCACCAACAACATTCCCCATACAAACCAGTACTTATCACAAGAGCGCATGTACCTCAAGAGAATCCGTAATCAGGGCATGGACGATTACTACACAAAGCGCATCGGTGGGGGCGACGCAGAACTCAAAGAATCAGACACTAGCAATAACGATGAGGACGAAGAGGAGGAAGGGCTCCTGCCCTACGGAAACTCGGACTTTCTCACTGATTTGGATGAGGACAAATACCAGATTGACTATTCCTTGGCGTTCGACATCATGAAGCGCACAAACTCCAAGTTGAGCATAGACCATAATGTGAAAACCATCAGCAAGGACACCGTAGAGGATCCTGGCGTGTTGGAACGACTCGAGTGGCAAGCCATGTTGTCCTCGGTGCTTAATGGAGATGTTGTCCGTTCGGAAAAGACGAAAATCATCGATAATGCCAATCATGTGGAAGCTCAAGAGTCTTTCCTCCAGGCTCACTACAAGGAGAATCTCTGGTATGGTATTCGAGCAAAACTCTTTGACAGAAGTGAAGATGATCAACGCAAGAACACCTTGTACAGAAGAACTCAAGTGGACCTGTTGATAGAAGAAATTCTCAATTATGAGGTTTCATACGAAGTTGGAGCCAAGTCTCCGCGTGATCAAGTGGCCGAAATTCTAGATAGATACGATAAAGCGTGTGAATTGTGGCGAACGCTAGAGGAGATGAAACATGATAAGCCAGCTTGCAGAACAGAAGCTTTTCATGACCGAATCGATGCATTGACTGCTTGGCTCAACATTGCTGACGGAATTGCTAGAAACACGAAGTCTTTCATACAATGGATTGGAAACGATGAGCTAGACGTTACCAAGGGTGTCCAGAACAGACGACTTGAGGACGAGGTTGACACACTGTCGCTCACAAGAAGTCGAGATAGTAAAGTCAAACAAATTTTCGAGGAAGATAACAAGTCTTTGGCAGATAAGATTGTCAAGGAGAAAGACGTACACACAGTGTTCAGGAAGCGAATCTTCACGCCGTTGGCACCATGGATTGTTAAGTCAAAGGAAACATACATTACTTTGGGCCATATGTTTGAAGTTCTCAAATTGCCAGACTATGGTAATCAATTACTTGACCTATGTCTTGTCCCAATGCGATTAATCAAGGAGATCATCACTATTCGTATGGCTCTAGCAAAGAAGTTGGAAAACCCAACGTTAATGATGATCGACCAGATGATAGACGATATGAAGTCATATATCACTATTGCTTTAGAAGTAAAGGGTGGAATCATGGACTTCTGCAAGCCAGATCTGAGTAAGACGTGGATTATCGAAGATCTATTTGAAAAAGATATGGCAGACTTTGACACTGTGGTTCTACTGTGCGTGCGTTACTTTTTGGTTTTGCTAAACAAGAAGCTTGTGGATAGCTCTAGGTCGCCATATTTATTCCGTACAAATAAGGAGCCAGAAGAATTAGAGGATGCGTGGAACTATTTGAAATGTCTTGGTGATTACATTGACGGTGGTAGCATGGTTGTGGCTGAAAACGTCATTTCCATCACATCCCGACTCTGCCTGAAGTTGTTAGCTTATCTCAATCACCAAGTGCGTAACCCACCACGGCCCGCTCCTGGCTCCACTGATCTTCTACGTTGGTACAACTCTACTACAGAGAATTTTGGTCAGCTTCGTCGTAAGCTTGCCAGATTTACTGGTGAGATGTCAAGAAGCTTTACCAACTCCTTCATTTTTGAAGTCCCAGGCCATCAAACGAAGTCAATTCTTGACATCTTGAAAGCAACGAACCATTTTCTTGTCTATACTGGCTCTTCGGAGATGCAGGGAATGTATTTCTTTGCTTGTCCGGAACTTCAGGGTAAGGAAAATGAGATTCTTCAAATAATCAGTGGAGGGTTCATTGGAGTTGACGCATCAGATACATTCAACGAGTTCACAGATTTGATTAACTCCATCAAGTCGGAGTCATACTACCAAACACCTTATGCTAGTGATTCATCTATGCATTCTAATGATGCTTACTTGATCGCTTTATGTCCTCCTAAGCCCATTGTATGGGAAGGTGAAATGATCAATTTAACTATTGAGAATATCCCAATAACCGATCTCAAGGTAGGACAGCTAATTCTTGTAACAGGGTTGTCTTACAATAACATTCAGGAGTCCAGAGAGAGGTTTGTGGACCTTGTCTCTGGTTCCTTGTCTATGAATGGAATAGTGAAGCCTTTGGAACAACGTTCATCTGTGACGAAATTGCACCAGGAAATGACTCGAATCAATAAAATGTTCTTTCGTATGACGTTGGCAATTTTTGATTCTGTCGACATAGTCATTCAAAAGTGCAAAGAGCTAACTCCCGGAAGTGAGTATCAGGAACTTGTGAATCAATTCTTCATTTACGCGCGAGATTTTGGAAAAAGTGCTGTTAGATGGTCTGATCAATCTCGAAGTTCAGTTGTTATCATGCGACTCATTCACCTCTCTATTCAGTGGGTGAGTTTCATTTGTGATGATTGTATTCCTACGGACAGAAAGACTTTCAGATGGTGCGTTTTGGCACTTGAGTTTGCAATGGAGATGACCAAGGGATTCAATGTTTTGGTGCTCAATGAGGGCCAGTTTGACAAGCTCAAACTCAAAGTAGCAAGATGTATGTCGCTTCTCATTTCACACTTCGATATCATGGGTGCCAGATCAAGCGAAGCCGAAAAGCGCAGACTTTTGAAGTGGACTTCGCAAAGACAAAGCATTGAAAATGCTAATGACGATGAATCTGTGCTCGAGTTGTATCAGCATGAACTTATGGAACAGATTGACGAGATCGAAAAGTACAGAACCGATATACAAGAGCAATTGAACTCTGTGGGTCGTGTTCTTGACATTACTGATCTGGAATATCTGTTTGTTACATTGTTGGCGTCCTCCTTCTCAAGTGTCTCCATTAGATGGCAGAAGGGTAAGTTTATTGGAGGTGGCTCCTTCGGTCAAGTGTATGCAGCTGTTAATTTGGACACTGGTGGAGTTATGGCTGTCAAAGAGATCGTATTCCATGACACGCAGTCACTCAAGCTTATTCCGTCAATTAAAGAGGAAATGACTGTTCTTGAAATGTTGAATCATCCAAACGTTGTGCAATACTTCGGAGTTGAGGTTCACCGTGACAAGGTTTACATCTTCATGGAATTCTGTGAAGGAGGCTCCCTTTCGGGACTTCTTGCTCATGGCAGAATTGAAGACGAAATGGTAATCCAAGTGTACACTTTACAAATGCTCGAAGGTTTGGCTTACCTTCACCAGTCTGGTGTTGTTCATCGTGACATCAAGCCTGAGAACATTTTGTTGGATCACAATGGTGTTATTAAGTTTGTGGATTTCGGTGCTGCCAAAGTGATTGCTGCTTCGGGTAGAACCAGAAACACAACGAAACAATCATCAGGAACAAATAACAACCTGGAAAACCTTAATTCTATGACCGGTACCCCGATGTATATGTCTCCTGAAGTTATTACTGGACAATCGAGTTCGAAGAATGGCGTTGTGGACATTTGGTCGTTGGGATGTTGTGTGCTTGAGATGGCTACTGGAAGACGTCCATGGGCTAACTTGGACAACGAGTGGGCGATCATGTACCACATTGCAGCAGGGCACAAGCCTCAGTTGCCTTCGGCGGATCAACTCAGTGAAGCTGGCCGCCGCTTTATCGCTAGATGTTTGGAGCATGCCCCACAACAGAGACCGAGCGCAGCAGAACTCTTACACGATCCATGGATTGTCCAGATCCGCCAGGTCGCATTTGGATCTTCGGAAAGTGGCAACACCCCTCTGTCAGAAATTGGCCCGGATACGCCATGAATTTTATGAATAGCAAGAACTACATCTCTACAGATACTTGACTCCGGTAATTGTGTTATATATACAAGTGCTATACATGCATCACTAACGACGCAAACTAGTAGCGGACGTGCTTCTCGAGCACTTCCTTGATCTTCTCCACATGGTCTCCCTTGATGTTAACTTCTCCCGTGATGGTGTTCACCTTCAAGTTATTCGACTTGACATTACCAATGAGACCCAACAATTCCTGAGCAAACCGACTGACATTACCTTCAACTCTCTTAATTTCCGTGCTGATGCGAGTGTTCTGAATCTTCTTGTAGACGGGCCAGTGACCGTAGGCCGTCTTTCTTATGTTGTACAAGTTGTTGTTCTCAAATGCATTGTTGGGGAGCTCTGAAGGAGAAATCGAGGCCAAAGAAGGAGCCTTGTATATTTGCTCAGCGTGAGCAATCTTGGGGATTCTTGCAGATTTCAAGAGTCTGGTCGTAGACTTCATGGTGGGCAAACTTATTCTTAATATTCAATTTGGTCAAATTTTTTAGTAGTGCTACAATTCTCATAGTCCTGCAGGATGGTACTCGTTACGTTTGTATGTAGTCCAGAAAGTTGGGAAACCCAGTAGGGGTGGGGTCAGCAGGTCCAATTGGGCCATTTTGAGGTAAATGACTCTTTTTGTGCTTCGTATAACCTGTTTTCTTATCAAATACCTCTCCACATACCTCACATGTATATGTTTTTGTGTGCACACGCATATGCTTAGCCAAGTTGGAACTCTCACTGAACCTTTTTCCACATCCAGGCCATTTACACTCCAAGGGCCGTTCACCCGAATGCACTCGGTTATGAATAGATAATGATGAGCTCGTAGTGAATTTCTTGCCACAAATAGAGCATTCGAACGGCTTTTCACCTGAATGCGTCCGCATATGTTGATTGAGCATGGCTGGGGTTGCGAATTTAGAGCCACACACCTTACATTCACAAGGTTTGTAGTGTGTGTGGATGTGAATATGGCGGAAAAGCTTCTGTCTTTGCACAAACGGTTTGCCTCCACAACGTTCGCATCCCACCCAACAACATGCGTATACTGGCTTCCCCAGACCAATATGGTCTTCCTGGAGGTGGTGTTGTAGTTCTCCTTCATTATTGTGGGTTTTATTGCACACAATGGGCTGGCCCAACATGTCGGTTCCTACCTGCCAGCGACAGGTAAATTCTGGATCTAGAGGAGTTTTCTCCGCTGCTGCCTTGGGACAGATTTTCATGGCTGTGATGTTTAACCCATTGTTTGGTGAGTCTGCTGGATATATCGATGCAGGGGTGGGGAGTGCTGGAGCTCCAGGTATATAGCTTGAAATGGGATCGGAGTTGTTGCTGAAATTATTGATGTTGGAAATATCGGAGTTGCGACCAATGTTGGAGGCTCCTAAGTTGGAGGTGGGGGTGGCATGTCGATGGCTGTTCAAGTGAGACAAAAACTCACCAAAATCAGCATCTACGAAGTTACAGTTCTCCCACTCACACTCAAAAGCCGGTTGGTAAGTTCCTGAGTTGTGCTGATCGATCTGGTACTCATTCTTGAGATGGTCGTCCACAACATGGCTCACTAGGTTGGAATCATCAACTGTTTTCGCACAGCGTTCCCACTTACACGCATACAGACCAGGTTGTTCAATAAGTTCGTGCTCTTTGGGCTCGGAGATCTTACTGGAACCCTCGTCCAAAAACCGTTTGAAGTTGTTGAACTGAATGAAAAAATCGTAGTCTGACTGGCTCACCGGCCTGTGATCCTCAGATTTGACTGGCACCTTGGCATGAAAACATGACTGGTGGATATTATGGCTCTCTCTCCTACTGGACGGTAGCACGGGAGTCTGACCAATTAAGACATTGGTTTCTTCCTTATGGGGGTGGCAGTGGTGAGGGAAATGAATCTGGAGGGACGAGTTGTTTAGAAGCAGGTTGTCCAATTTGCGTCTTTTTGAGGACTCTTCAGGCTGTTCGATGTCACTCGACAGCGCCTCGATGTTCTTCTGGACGTTCTCTATCAATTTCTCAAATATGGACATCTTGGACTTCTGCAACGCACACAAGCTATTGTCATGGTGGTCGTTCTGTAAGCATTCAGGATCTGTACATACCTTATCGTCAGATTCTAGGCAGTGGGGATCATGGCAACATTCTCCATCGCTAGAACCCTCGCAGGGCAGGTTACATTCTGGATCACAGGCCAGATTACATTCTGGGTCGCAGTTCAGACTGCAACATGGATCGCTGCACTCGTCCTCGTGGTCAGCCAATTTCTCACAATTATAGAAGTAACAGTCGTCCAAGTCATCACACAAGATATCGGAGCATACGTCATGAGACTCCAACTCCTTGCAAATGGCTAGACTTCCCAAGGTTTGGTCCTGGGAGTTTGGGGCCAATTCTCCGTCAAGAGCTGAAACATCAAGATCGTTCACATGGTCATGATTGTGGAAGTGGCCATGAATGTGCATATGGTCATCGTGCTGGTGAACGTGGCCATGGACGTATCCATGGGTCAAAATGTGCATTTGTTCCTCTTTCAGTAGCATCTGAGAGATATCAAGGGCCATAGCAGGCAAGACGGGGCGAAAAAGCGATGAAGTATTCTTCAGCCTTCAAAGTACGTTCTGAACAGGTTAAATCAGGAAGAAGTACAGTGTGATGGGGAAAAATGTGAACACCTGAGTTGGAGGTCACCCTGGTGGTTATTCTGTTCTATAATGGGCTCATGTGATGTATGGTCATGTGATGTGGGGCCTAACGATTATAAAGACTATTGTATGGTAGAGAGGATTTATAACAGAAATTTCGAAAATTTGTTGGTCCATTTCTAAGGATTTAAGAATTTGACTCTTGAATTCATAATACTATAAATATACTTTACCTCTCAATTGTTTCTGTTTCTTTTTTTATTTGATTCTTCCTAAAATCGTCAATCTCAATTGACGATATCGTTCAATAGTCGTGCATGGATTCTAAATGACATTTCTCTAATAACACTTTGATGTCGTGAAATCAATAAAAATATCTCAGAACATCGGTTTCCAGCTATGGTACCAGGCAAATGGTCCTCTCCTATTCGATGGTCTTGTAGTGTGCCACACACATGGAACCGTCTAATGGAACTTAAAATATCGTAAAAAAATAATGTTGGTGCGTCGAAAATATCTTCGTCTTCACGTCCAAGCCATCATCTATACATCCAAGCCATGGATCCTAAGTCCAATTTGAAACAAATATCCCAAATCGTCCCCAAATTCTGACCCCAAACCCCATCTAGTCCTTCTCTGCGTATACCCAGACAAAATAAAATGTCTTACTTATTTCGTCTTTCACAGTGGAGTGTTCCTGGTCCTGCTTGAAGGTTGTTTTGCGCCAGAATTGGTCGCCTGGACCGCACAAATTCCCGTCATTCTCGCGCAATGTCGGAACTACATTCTCCACCTTGAATGAGATAGTTTCTCATCATCTTAAAACCTTCAAGAATCTCATGAGAAACCCATGGAAATTCATTAAGTTGATAAGTCCATTGGTAGATAATTAACATTTCACATGTCGCACTAGTCGAGTACTTTATATCTCTAATTGTCGTTTTTTCTTTTTCCCCCCTCCTCTGATCCTTGATCGTCTATTGACATTTTTTCCATGCACGGAAGGTTATTTTTAACACGGGAGCAACGGCCAGAAATAGTAACCCCATCGGGCGGAATTGTGATGATCTGGTATAGTGGGAAGCATAAATTTCCTACGTTCACCATTTCTTGCTCTCTAGGCTACTCTTCTTCTTGACTTCATGATGAGTGCTCAGTCAGCGACGTCACCAACCTTTGAGTATGACCAACTCTTTGATAAGTCGCCCTGGAACCATGCATCTTTGTATCATGAACACTTCTCGTGTCTGACAGACGACATTGGAGACAGTGACTTGGAAACTTGCGATCTGGATGACGACTGCTACACTGAGATCGAGAGCTTGGGTGAGGTTCTCAGAGGTTCAGGTTTTGGTTCAGGTTTTGGTTCAGGTATTGGTTTGGGAAGTGGTTTAGGTGGTGGTTTAGGTGGTGAATTAGGTGGTGAGTCAGGTTCTTCTTTGGCAAATGGCATTAGAGAATTAGGTATCAGAGACTCTGGATCTAGAGAATCTACATTTGGGCTTTTTGGAAAGTCCTCCATGAGGGAGTTTCGACTTAGAGATTCGACTGGTGACGTTAACAACTTTTCCATCATGGACACCGCTTCCACCGGCTTCAAAGCCGGAATGAGACCGTTTTCAAATCCAGATTGGCTCCATGCTACATGGGATCTACATACACCTAGCCGGGAAGGTCCCATGCAAGATGAGTCGGTGTCGTCCTCGTTGTCAAGGCGATCCTCGGTCGATCTCTCTCCCATTGAAATTGATTTATTGGACGATCTGAGTCTATAATTACGAAGGAATGATTGCATTAGATACATTATACGAATATACCCCCTCCTGCTGTAGACCCTACGACTTCAACTCCTGGATCTCGTTCTCGTCCGCCACCAATCCCATCACAACCAAGTACATGTTCAAGTTGTTCAACATGTTTTGCTTCTTGTATAGGTTGGCCATGTCTGAATTGTCAATTGCCTTAGCTCTGGTCATAACTCCGAAAATCTCGTCTCTGACCTCATCGACGATGATTCTTTGGTGACTCAACTTACCTCCCAACGATAACGTAGCCAAGAACTGCCACACGTAATCATCTTCGGCCTCGCCATTGTTTGGTGGGAAGATAGCAGCAATACGTGATTCCAATGCTGTGAACAACTCATCGTAACACGAGGTCCACTCGGATAAATCGGTAGCTGAGATCTTGCCTTCGCCTCTCATCAATTCGGCTCTAGACAACAACGTAGTTAAAATGGACAATCCGATCTTAGTGGTGGAGACGAATGACACCACGTTGTGTTGGATCAAAATGAGAAGCAAACCAATGATTTCGTTGAACTTGAAGTCCTGAACGGCGTTCATTAACACCTTGCTCAAGGTCAAGGAATAAGTGTCCACCAACTTCAATACCTTTTCTGGCACCTTCTTATCTTCGTAAGTTGTGTAGGAGCCGTCCTTAATAACAGTGAGGTTCTCCAAGTTGGACATAATCAAAGTCACAATGGTCAAGATTTGTTCTCTTGACAAGAACTTGAACAAACGAGGTAAAATCTTCAATGCCTTGGAGTAGTTAAGACATTGAATGAATGGGTTCACGAATGAAGCGTCATCACCCGAAGATGAAGCCTGGTCTAAAATGTGAAGGGAAGCCCATAATTGAGTGGTATCAACGTCAGACGACGATCTGGATTCGCTTTCCACAGTCATCAAGTTGTTGATAATGTCTTCCAAAATAGACATGATATCTTTCTTGGTGTACTTTTTGATTGGCTTGGATGGTGCGGCCATTGATGGCGAACGCTGCTTCTTTTGAACTGGGATCAACCCTTCCTCAGACTCATCGTCCTTGGCTTTCTGAGCAGCCTTACTCAAGATGGTCAACTGCTGTCTTGGCTTTTTTCCAGAGCCCACAGAGATCTTACCCAAAACACCTTCTCTGACATGCTGAGGCAACTTTTGTCTCTCCTTAGCCACAGTGACAGCCTTTTGCACCTGCTGCTGCATTCTCTGCAAAGCCACGTCTGCTCTCTTAAATCTTCCACCCAATCTGTGACCACTCTGGTCCAAGTATGCCTGGGCAATGGAGTTGGCCTGCTGGGCATGAGGAGCACCGAGACCACCAGAGGAGGTCTTTGGGTGGATCACCTTGTACACCTGCGCGTAGAAATCTTCATTGTAGGGATCGTCAGTGACAATCTGAGAGAGCTGGAAACGGGTAACAAAGTCCTTGTCCTTAGGGTTCATGACACCTGAGTAACGCATGATCCTCGATACCTTCTCCTGTCTTCTAGCTAACTTCTCCTGTTCCTCTGGTGACAAGTCCTCCATAGGAATGTGGTGGTGGCGACCGTAATGGGGAGAGGCATGCTGGTTCTGAGGCAGTCTTTGTTGCTGAACAGCACCGGCATCTCTTGGAACAGGTTGGTTAATTACCTCGCCCTTGGAGCCCAAGACTGGGAACTGAGACAAGTCTGACTCTTTGGACTCGGCGGGGACGGCAACCTCAGGCACAGCCTGTGGAAGAGGTTGTTGTTGCTGTTGCTGTTGCTGTTGCTGTTGTTGCTGAAACTGTTGCTGAGCCTGAGGAGCCTGAGGAGCCTGAGGAGCCTGAGGAGCCTGAGGAGCCTGTGGAGCTTGCTGGACCTGCTGTTGTGGTTGCTGTTGTTGCTGGAACTGAGCGGGTGGCTGCTGAGGCTGTTGAGGAGCCATCATTGGCACATGGCCGCCCATCTGCACCATCTGCGCTTGCATAGGCATGAACTGTCCAGGGTATGGCATGCCATACTGGCCAGGGGGAGGCATAAAGCCCTGTGGCATCATATACCCAGGGAACTGGGGAGGATAACCTCCCTGGAAGTATTGCTGCTGGGGAGGAGCCATTGGACGTGGCTGCGAGTTGTCGATTGCCGTCAACTGCGCCTCAATCTCCTGCAAACTCAACACCTTCTTCTCCTCGGGCACCTGCTGCTGGGGCTGTTGGGTCTGTTGCTGCTGCTGCTGCTGCTGATTAGCTGGCTGCGGACGGTTGACTCCCCACAAGTCTTGCATGAATTCATCGTCGTTTGCAGCAGCACGTGCGTAGCTCACACCTGGATTGGTATGGGTGGCAGGGGCAGCGGCAGCGGAAGTGGACGAAAAGTCAAAATCCTTTCTGACGTTTCCAACGCCAAAGGTCTCGTCATTGAGAGCGTCATCTTCCTCGAGCTCACCCAATCCCTCGTAGGTGTCTTGGAAATCGTAAGAATCCTTGGCACCTGGGGCACTTTGGTTCTGGTACTGGGCGCCAGAGGCGTCGAAACCGAAAAACGACATGGTGTAGGTGTAGTAGTTAGTGACTGAGATTAATTTTTTTTGGTTAGTTGGACGATATTGGTGTGTGCACGACTTTTGGAGTCTACGGTTAGGGGGAGTGGGGGACGCTTGAGTTTGAAATTGAGAGATCTTAAGGGTTCCAGAATATTCAAATGGTTGAGGTTTTAGAGCTGGAAGGATAGTATTAGGGTTTTCTGAAAGGATTGAATGAAAGTTTTATGGTATGGAGGCTTCTACGGTGTGCAGGAAAGGCAGTATTGATTTGGGTGGTGGAACGGTAATGTTTTTGGAGGATTTCGTGGAGAATTTGGGTGCGAAATTCATCAAGGGTAGAGTCAGACAGACGAAAGGTAGTACGGAGAAATCATATCGGAGGAGAGTTAATAGCAAGAAGATACAAAGTGAAAGTTTGAAGATGTTGAAGATGATTTTAATTTTGAGAAAAATTGCAGTTCACATCATCTTGAACACTTTTATGATTTTCTCTAGGTGGTTACTCTATTTGAGTGTCCGAAAGGGATAACAACAACGTCTTCGGTAGGTTTCACGTGTTGATACCAAGAGAAAGTTCTGGATGCCAATGTTGTATTACTTTATTCATTTGAATGAACTTAGTTTCTCCTCAGCTTAGTGCTGGATTTGGTCTTCATGGTAAGATTTTCCTCCTGTTTTATGAGCAGCAAGTCGATCTCACAATTTTAGAGACCGACAGCTGAAAATAGATTGACCATCTAAGGGAAAATCATCATCAAATTGTATTTATTCTAAATCAATATACTAAATAGAGTGTCTACAGTGTTGTAGTAGGATAGTCATAACAATTAGGTGTCCACTCACAATGAGCATCTCAATTTCAACGAAGTTCATTTCCATTGAACAGTAAGCTTGTTGGTCTGGAGGATTCACTAGTTTATTGTAGTTTTTTTCTTCTATCTTTACTGAATCTCAATCAGTATTGAGTTTCTATGGCTGTGATAAGACCTCTCTCTTCATGCCACAGTGAAGTATTCTCTCTCATTAATCGATCGAACAACTAGTTAAAATGTAAGCTTCGCCTAGTTGAAGCCTTAACACAATCAATTATATTGAAGATCTTCTTATGTGAATTCGGTTCTAGACTTGTTTCAATGTTTTTTTTTTTGGCTTGTCTTTGAGTCAAGTTGAACAAGATATACTACTGGAACTAATCAAGGTGAAAATCTTTTATAATTCAATTCATTTATATGATATTAAAGTCCATTCGGCCATCCAGTGAAAAGAAAAATCTGGTTTTATTAAGGATCACCTATTTCCGGGGCTAAGCAGAAGAGAAATCTGGCCTCATCCAAACTAATAGTCAACCTTTCCCAGATTGAACACCTCACTTTGGACTTAGGAAGGATAAAAACATTGTTTCAAAGTCATGAATCTCACGAGCAGGGTTATTGGGGCCAGAATCTTCCTCTACCTTGTGATTAAATCTCATTGCTGAAGGTCCCAGACATGATTCAATTGAGAATCATCACCTTCCCATTGGTGTATGTTCAAATGAGACCCAACTCTAGATAAAATTCAAGTAGTTCTCAACTAATCAGGATTGGTGTTGATTTCTTCAATGTGTATCGTACAAATCTAGTGTATTTTTGACTTAATCATTTGCGCACCAATCTTATAGGAATACTGGAGATGTTAAATTGTTGACAAAGTTCAAAAAATGAAAAACATGCCAAACAAAAAAAGGAAAAAAAAAAAAGAAAAACTCCGACTTTTAATACCTGAGGTAAACAATGTAATTGCCGTCAAGATTAATGGAGGTGTCAATAACTCGGTGCCGTAGTCAAAGTAACCTTAGAAGTGAAGAACGAGTTCCTCACAGCGCATACAACTCTGAATCTTTACAGACTGAGAAAATCAATTAACTAATACCATTCTGTTAAACGAAATCATTTCCAGATCTACTAGGTACATAGGCAATCCAATCGATTTCTTTCACCAAGATTGCCTTCACCAAGTTTGATCTGCCCAAAACTGAATATTCACAACTTTTCATCAACTGTTCATCTATTATCATCCCCCCAATATATCAATGTTCATCAAAAGTTCAATGCCTACAAGTCATCGTTTCCAATATATATATTCGCCCACGGGCATGCAGTTATGTGTTTATCTGTATGGAGCATCTGCATCAATACAGTATTGCAACTCCTGTTCCCACTTGTCTCCGTTCTCCAACAACTTCTCCTTATTGTACAACAACTCCTCACGAGTCTCGGTCGAGTACTCCACGTTTGGAGACTCCACAATGGCATCCACGGGACACGACTCCTGGCAGTATCCACAGTAAATACACTTGGTCATGTCAATGTCGTACTTGTAAGTTCTTCTCGATCCGTCGATTCTCTCCTCGGCCTCGATGGTGATGGCCTGTGCTGGACAGATGGCTTCACACAACTTGCATGCAATACATCTCTCTTCACCGCTTGGGTAACGTCTCAAAGCGTGCTCTCCTCTGAATCTGGGAGAGATGGGTCCCTTCTCGTATGGGTAGTAAATGGTATAAGGACTACGGAAGTACATCTCCATACAGATGTACATGCCTCGGGCAATTTCCGACAAGAAGAAGAATTTGGTGGCTTTCAGCAAAGCAGACTCGCCGGACTCCTCCCATGTCTTTGGTGTTGGTTGTCTGAAACCTTTTGGCCACACCGATTGAGTGGAACCTCCTGTGGTCAAATATTCGGTGACGGTAGCGGCTGGCTTTCCGACTCTAGCCGCGGATGCAAAGCCACGGATGCTGGATCTGGAAAGTGCTTGCAACATATTTTGAAGAAGAGGTTGTACTGTTGAGATTTTTTTAGATTGGTGAGACGTAAAGGGAAAACCTGGGCCAGTGATTGGTGCGAAACAGGCCCGTACACCGAGCACGAAGACAAACACAAAATTTAATAAAAACACCCGTACACCATTTGGCGTAGAAAAAATGAAAATCAAAACACCCGTACACCATGCTGACCTCAATTAGTTCCTCGCCCTCCTTCCCCAAAAAAAAATCCGTCATACGGTATCTTACTAATAAAGTGAGTGTATACGCAACTTTTGAGTAATTTGTAGTGAGGAAAGACAAAAAAAAACCCACAACCTCCACGCTGCACGTGACTCTCCACTATGCGGACGGAAATTCATGTGCCCGATTTGTCACCCAACTCTACCATTTATTTGAACTTTTACCTAGTCTTACTTATTTAAATTTCTACAAGTGCAAAAACTTCAAAAAAGTATCACCTTTTCAATCACGCTTCTATCATTTGAAACATGCAGCCAGTGCAAGCTCCGGTGGCTTCCACCATCAGAAGAGAAATCTTCCAGAACATGCCATTAGTGTCGCCAGCTTTGACACCTTCAGTGCCAATCAGTGGTTCCCCTCAAATCCCTGAGCCGCTTTCACAGGAAGAGAGAAACAAGCTCCCGATCCACGACAAATTACCCCTTGTCAAGTGTATAGCACGAGCCCGGATCCCAACTGTGCAAGGTCCTGAGATCTTCCTACATCTCTATGAGAACAACTTGGACAACAAGGAGCACTTGGCCATTGTTTTTGGCGAGGATATTCGGTCTAAAACGTTGTTCAAGCAGCAGCCTGGCGAGTCACAACAGGACAGAATGACAAGAGGCGCATATGTGGGGAAATTGTTCCCAGGACGAGAGGTGGCAGATATCGACGAGAGGACGGGCCAGCAACTTCATTTTGACGCTGATGGCAACTTGATCAGAGAGTCTGCAACTACATTCAATGGCCAGGTATTGGCACGGATCCACTCGGAATGCTATACTGGAGAAACGGCCTGGTCTGCCAGATGTGACTGTGGTGAGCAATTCAATGAGGCTGGACGACTTATGGGTGAAAATGGACACGGATGCATTGTGTATCTTCGGCAGGAGGGCCGAGGCATTGGGCTTGGAGAGAAGTTGAAGGCTTACAATTTACAGGATTTGGGTGCAGACACCGTCCAGGCCAACTTGATGCTAAGACACCCTGCGGACGGACGCTCCTTCTCATTAGCTACTGCTATTTTGGTGGACTTGGACCTTGTGGATATTAAGTTATTGACCAACAATCCTGACAAGATCGTGGCGGTGGAAGGCAGAAACAGAGACGTGAGAGTAGTGGAGAGGGTGCCTATGGTTCCATTGGCGTGGAGAACGGAGGATGGCATCAAATCGAAGGAGATTGAGGGCTACTTGAGCACTAAGATCGAGCGCATGGGCCATTTGCTTGAAAAGCCAATTAAGATATAGACCGCTACACTTGTGCATTCTTCTTTACTGCATTTATGTTAATTCATTCAATTAATCCTAGGATTGTAGAGATGAGTCAGTGGCCATGGTAGCATCTTGAATGTTGCTAGGACCGTTAATCAGTGAATGCCATGATCCACCCACTTGTTGCATTCTGTTCAAAATTCGGCTATTACTGCCTTAAGTCAATTGTTTTCCTATATCTCCACTTTATCTTCCTCTCCCATCACCTTCTTGTTCCTATAACCTCTTTACTCTACTCTGACAAACTTCCTAAAAATTCCAATTTTCATAATTTGTTACTATTTCCTTCCTATACATTGCCTCTAGCGTTTCTCATAAGTTTCAGTAATAACCGGAGCAGGTGTTGAGAGAGGCTGACCTTCTCCATCAGCCTTCTTCAAGTTATACAAACGAGTGGCCTCTGCATGGACATCCTTCACTTCACGTGCAACCTGCTCGTAGAACTGGCTAATCTTGATTCCGTAAGGGTGAGCAGATGCCTTGTCAAAGTAGTGTTGCAACTTTTGCAGGTAAGGCAGCTTAGCAACAGACGAAGCAAACGAGTTCAACAGGTATTGGGCCTTGTTGATATTCTTAGACGTGTTGGAATCGGGATCCTGCGTGTGTAAGTACTTGGAGTCCAAGTCTGACAAGAAGGTCTTGAATTTGTTGGAGATTCCCTGCTCCTTATCAATGGTGATGGCCCTGTCAATCAATTCGTCCGACAATTGGTATCCTGACGCTAAAAGCTGGGCTAAAATGGCCAGCTTGGGCTTCTCCTCTTGTGAAATATCATCATAGTGGTTGTCGCCGGTCTTAGTAGACTCGCTCTGCACCTTGAAGTCGTCAACCTTCTTCTTTGGAGCGTCTCCGTACTCGGGCAACTTCTCCTCGGTCACCGTAATGGGCTGACCATCCAATTCGGCATCGTTCAATAACAATGCAGTGTCAAGGGCCTTCTCGGAAGTGAAAACCACCTGGAAGCTGTTCAAGCCGTTCGAAGTCTTGCCAACCTCATTGACAAAGCTGATGGAGCCACAGAAGGCAAAGAATTCCTCCACTTTGTTAGCAGAGACAGATTTTGGAACGTTGGAAACAATCACAGAAGACATGGTTAGCAATTGAAAGCTTAAAAGTGTGTTGAGAGTAAATAATTATCCCCTCTGAACAAATGAGCAATGTCACCTTATATAGTCAGTATTTTATCTATTGTGCCTGTAGGAAGGTTGCGGTGGGCTTATATAAGCTTCACACATAGTATGGTGCCACACTTGGCATAGATTTGCATGAAATTGCAACTTAGGGTCATGTTAATGGGCTAGATCGACCACTCGGGCCGTTTAGACCATGAACAGGGATTGTAATTGCAAATTTGGTACGCTTTGCTAACTCCAATGATAATTAGAGGTGTACGGATGTTTACCCCAACAGTGACCTGTTCGCCTATTTTGCACCCAAGGCTGTGCAGGCCGTGACAGCTGCATGGAAGAATCTAGGAGGCAAAAGACAATAACGAGCATGTGAAATTATCTCTCATAGAAATTAATAGATCTGAGATATCGGTAATCCGTTCATGTTGCGCAAGTGGCAAAATTGACCTTGCTTTTTCTTAATTTGCGATAGCTGAATCTCTGCGCCACGAGGTCTCCGAAAATCGGGCAACTTTTCACGAAATACTTCTCAACCCTCCATATGCTATCATTCAATGGGGCCAGAGAATGGTATTAAATAAATGTTTTGAAGTAACAGGTGAGTACCGCAATTTCTTCTTAACTACGGAGCACACCACTTAATGGCACAGTTATGGCAACACC
>Ga0160505_100306_pt1 | contig 31805 bp, 25 predicted proteins | sample DIDeMG_FD_108225 | JGI IMG/M metagenome (GOLD analysis project Ga0160505, IMG submission 108225) | Enriched chicken feces microbial communities from UW Madison campus, WI, USA - DID2874_E49_Stillage MG | ecosystem: Host-associated > Birds > Digestive system > Large intestine > Fecal ... | reverse complement strand
TCGTGCTGGGGTGTGATAGTGGCCCGCTTGTATGTAACAATCTATAGAATCACTATCAAACACTTTCCGCCCTGGCTGCTGTTTCATTCTCATCTGGATCCTTGTGTTGACGCTTAGACTGCGGATGCTGTGAGGGTGGCATTCCGAGGGGCCTTTTGCCAATTTGAGAACCCATAACTGGCGACAAAGCATTGGTGCGATTCATCTGGCTGGGTGTGTAAGCAGAGGGGATATCATTGCGTCTGATCTTGACAGATTTAGAAGGGTCCACTGTGCGACGCACGCTGTTAGCGACAAACTTGTGGTCGTACTGAGGAACGTTCAATTGGTCTGGTGTCTGCTGAACCTCCAATGCCTTTTTGGAGCTAGTGAAGAATACTTGTGAGGGCGTTTTGGCAGCTGCTGTGGGGTCTGAAATGGTGTCCGAGATGGCCAGTTTTGACTCGTCACTTTCCATTTTATCTCCCCCTCGCAGCAACAACTCAAGCTCATAATCGTCTAGTCTATCATTTAGCTCACCATCTTCAGCTTGTATGTCATCACTAAACTGGAACAGGTCGTCGAAGTCTTTCAAATCATAGTCATTCACAAATGCTGGTGCCTTAGCCTGAGGCGTCACTTGGGGTCTTGCAGCCTGTAGCGACAAGTCGTTGTTGGATGTGTCATTGGATACTTTAGGTGTTTCAGTAGTGGAATCTCCAGGTGGAGGGAGAGCTTTAGCTAATCTTGCCTTTCTCGACAATTCTCGTTCTCTCTTTATCACCAAAGGATCTCTATAAAAATCATCTTTCTCGAGCTCCATCGGTGCCAACTTCACTTTCTGGGTCCTAGCTATGATGGTTTTGTCATAAAGACAATTTCCCAAAACGTTTCCAAAGCAGCGTAGGCACCGCTTTAACCCGTCTGTGAACGCCTCCTTTTTACACTTTTCGAAAGCAGCCGCTTTGGTCTTGGCGTTTTCAATGAATCCGTACCCAAAGTCTTCATGGAAAGTACCATCTTTAATAGTTATTCTCACCACAACCGAAAGCCCCAAGGACACACGACCTGATCCAAGCGAGTCTAAAAAATCGACTTGAACACTTATGAGCTCGGAGGACCATCCGTTAAAGCCAAAGATCTCGTTGGCTAAATTGAGGGCTTTCCAACCTTCTATATATTGGACACTCTGCCCGCCTCCGCCGGGCCTGAAACTCACATATTCGGGTCCCAACACCTTATTGAGTTTCTGCTGGATGACAATTTCCTCTTCGCGTGTATATGAAGTGGGCACGAATGGCTTTGAATTGGAAGAAGTGTATTGAGGACCGCCAGGATTTCTTTGGGGCAACTGGCTCTGATGTTGATTTGGCCGTTGATTTGGTCGCTGGTTTGGACGTTGGTTTTGATGCTGATTATTTTGGGGATTATGTTGTGGATTATGTTGGTTCTGTCTGTTGTTTCCATTTGGAGGCCTTGCTCCGTTATTGGGGCCGTTCATTGTGAATAGGTGAAGAAGATGTTGGTGATTTAAGAAGACGAGTAGCGTGTTGTTGTGGCGTGTTATCTGCAGGAGGTGATGAAGAAGTAGAGGAGAGAGAGCTGGTGATAGAGAATTTGTGGAGAGAAGAAAAGCAGAACATTGAGGGTCAAAAAAAGAAATGAGAGGCATTGAGAGATGAGGGGTTAGGGTGAGTTATACTCCTTGATTTCTATTGGATTAATTTTCACTGGAGCATTCCCACTTAACCAAAGATATAAAAGAAGCGTAAGCATTGTAAGCAATGTAAAGTGAAAAATCGAGATTGGAAGCTGGTAAAATAGCAGTGAAAATAAAAATCGGAATCTTATGAAAGCTCTCCTGAGTATGCATTTTGTTGACGTTTCAGTCAATCTCCTGATGGGGTAGCACATATGCTGTATTGGATACAAGACTTGAAGCTGATTAGAAAGCCGTGAGAAGTGATTTATATTGTGTGTGAACTCTTAACCGAAAGGTGGTCCCAATCCTGAGTCTCAAACGCCAGGAATTAAGATAATCACCTCCCACGAGCATTCTTTAAGATAACTAGATTACTTTAATTTGCAACCCAGTCTCAGTAAAAACCCATTTAATCTTATTAGACTAGTATCAACACTTTACTACTTTGCCACATTCTACAATATTCAAGAAATCATTCACAGAGTAGTTCTCTATTCATCGTCTATCTATTCCACCCTGTTCCAGCTCGTTGACCTTTTGTTCAATGATCTACCCCAGGTCCTCTAATTGCATATCGGGGCACATAACTCATAGGGTGATTCCCACCTCGTTAGCTGATGACTATTGTACATATATACTACATTCCTTTTTGTCGGATTCTGATTTAATTCAGATTCCTGCAATATCACCTTATAAATCGTAACAATTACCAGACTACCGATTCGCTTCTCCAGACTTCTAGTCTACGCCTTTTTATTATTCATAATAGCGTCCATATTCAGGGCCCTAGTGGGAAATCAACTTTCCCGTCCCATGCTGACCAACAAAAAAATATATGATGCCGTTGTGGTGGGCTCAGGTTTGGCAGGTTTGACTGCCAGTCTTGAGCTCCTGGCTAAAGGATACTCAGTGGCTCTCATTGAGAAAACTGAGAGATTGGGTGGAAACTCTGCGAAAGCTTCATCTGGAATTAATGGTGTGCCCACCAAATTCCAGGATAAATCTGATGGTGACAGCGTAAGTGCATTCGTGAACGATACAATCAAGTCAGGAAAGGGCTTGTCCGATCCAGAATTGGTGGACGTGCTTACAAGTAATTCTGCTGACGCTATTCACTGGTTGTCTGACATCCACGGCGTGGATTTGTCGTCTCTCACGGCACTTGGTGGCCACTCACATGCTAGGACACACCGTGGCAGCGGCAAGCTTCCTCCAGGTTTTGCAATCACTTCTGCTCTTTCCAAAAAACTTCATGAATCGAATGTGGATATCATGACATCGAGTAAGCTCCTGAGTTTTCTCAAGGAAGACTCAGAGGTGGTGGGTATTGAGGTCGAGGTTGCCGAAAATGGAAAACGCTCTGTTTTGGCTCACAACGTCGTCTTGGCCACAGGGGGCTTCTCTGCTGATTTCACTAGCACATCCAGCTTGCTCCGGAGATATAGACCGGACCTTTTGCACCTCCCACTGACTAATGGCCAGCAAACGACTGGAGATGGCCAGAAAATCGCCGAACGAGACCTCAATGCCAAGTTGATCCACATGGACCAGATCCAAGTACATCCTACAGGTTTCGTCCAGTTGAAGGACGACTCAACGGTGTCTAGCAAATGGAAGTTCTTGTGTGGAGAGCTTATCAGAGGAATCGGAGGCATTCTCCTCTCGCTGAAGAGTGGCGAAAGATTCGTAGATGAGTTGAGAACAAGAGACGAGGTTACCAGTCACATCATCTCTCACTGCACTACGAATGAGGACTATCCGGCGATTGCTGCTATAGTTGTTGGTGAAGAAGACTACAAGAAGGCAAAGTCTCACATTGATTTCTATGTCTCGCAACAATTGATGTTCAAAGGTGGAGTCTCTGACCTATTAGAGAAATTGAGAATGGTTGAGAACCACTCTATTAGTAAAGAAACTGTCAAACAAACTTTGGACCAGTACAACAAGGTAAGAGTGTCTGGCGATTCTCTTGGAAGATCAAATTTTGGCAACAATATAGACGATACGTTCTACTTTGGATTCATAACTCCAGTTTTACATTTTGCAATGGGAGGAATACAAATTAACGAGAATGGCCAAGTCATAGGTGAAGATGGCCCATTGCTGAATGTCTTCGCCATTGGAGAGGTCAGTGGAGGAGTCCATGGAGGAAATAGGTTGGGAGGAAGCTCGCTACTTGAGTGTGTTGTCTTTGGCAGACGGGTGGCACAGCACATTGCTCAGGAAGATCCCACCAAGTTGTGATCATAGCACGTAAATATTAATAATACTTTTAGACTAGTTAGATTGATAGGGAGTTAGCGAGCCCGGACTAGAGGTGCCTAAGGCATTAAGATTGGCCTCCGAAAGAACGGCCTGTGGTGTAACAACCGAGCTTTTGCGCTTTCTCCGTTCCTTTCTCTCCTTCTTGGCCTTGTCTTCTTCGGGAGAAACTACCGTGAAAGACATCATATTTTTTCTGCGTCTGACGCCCTCATTGACCCAGAATTCGTTCCGATAAAGCTCCCAACCCTCCCTTATATCGGTGCTGAAACTTCTCGGCATGAGCACAAGCTTCACATCATTGAGTCCAAAACGTGGTTGGCATTGCAGCTGTCCCGAAACCAACCAAACCTCCAACTTGGAGTTGGGATTCTGGATAGAACTAGGGAATGCCGTATGCAAAAACTTGAGTGCCATGGTGAAAAAGAATAATCCGAATACTCTTATGAGGTCTGCATTGGAGTCAGCAAATGAACTTTTAATCTTCACCAAACGCACATTCAACTGGCGGAGACCTTTGTTCGTGGAAGATAGAAACTTCCTCGGGAGAACAATGGTCTTTTGGTATTCACCAGACAAATGATACAATAAGAGCGTCACGCAGAGCGCTAGAAGAACTAGCTGAAGTACCACCCGAGAGGTCCCCAGATACAGAGAAAAATATAGGAGATGAGAGATGGCAGCAATCAACAGACAGAGAAACGAGAGAAATGTCAAGTACTTGCGTCTTAATGTGCGCTGCTGAATTGTCTGCTGTCGGAGACTCTCCTCAAGAATCAATAAGTTTCTGAAGATCTTACCGGTGGCCGGTGTTTGAGTATAACCTATGCCAAAATGCTCGGACTTGTGAGACTTTTCCGACATTATATCGGAGGTACGAGATCGCCGTCTGACCTTTTTCTTTCCTTTTGGAGTTAGAAGCGGCAGCGACGTCAGCGAGCTGGTAGACTTCTTACGTCGAGAACCTGAGAGTTTCTTGGATTGAAATTGAGACTCGGATTCCAGCGCACTAGAGTAGACCGCACTTCCCAGTGCTTCCCTGTCTTTAGCCAATTCGGCATCTGAGAATGTGACGCTGTCAAGGTCCAATCTTGGGGGCGGTTCCAAGTCCTTAGTGTAATGTTGAGATTCTCCATCGCTCACAGAGAATGGAGATCCTAGAGAGGTGAGCGAGGGAGTAGCAGCATCATTTTTGGACGTCAGTAGCATACTGTCCGAGTCGCTCCTACCGGAGAATTCGGGCGTGGTTGGTTCTTCCATCAGTGTATGTAATGAAAGGATCTAGTTAGAGATCACTTAAATTTGTCTGGCAGATAGCTCGCAGAGACTTCCCGAAGTAGATAATTAGGAGAGATGGGGAAGACACTGCAAGGTGTGGCTTTAAGCATAGGGAAAGTTCGAGGGGTTGAAGAACGTATTTTTTTAGGTCATTGTAGTAATCTAAATTATTTTTATGATTTTTGTAAATTTTTCCTACCAGGATTAGGTATATATTCAAGAACTCAGTGAAAAATGGGAAGATGTTGCGAACATGTTGAACAGAACTTGAAATAAATGTTGGTAGAAAAAATCCAAAACAAACTAAAAACCGGAAGGAAACCAATGAAGTCAACTGCGACAAATCCACTTTCCATTAGAATACCCACAATTTTCTAACTCATCATGGTTTGGCTTAGTTCAGTACGCTGTCTGTCGTGTGCTGTAGCGGAGGTACAGGCCTACACGACTATACGTAGTGCACAATAACTTACAACAACCTACCTTCAATGTCACTAAAAGCACAAAAGGAGCAATTTGTATCGAATCTCTCCGGCGGCCTGACCCAAGAGATTTATGCTGTTACGGGAATCGCACTTGCTGGTTTTTTCTCGCATTCGTTGGTGAAAAAATGGGCCCTTCCTTCCATAGAAGTGCTTAATGGGCAACCGGTTCACTTCTTGATTGAATTCTATTTTGACGTGTTATTGTTGCTTCAGTCCATCACCATCTTCAGTAATCAGACGGGCAAGTTGTACCTCCATGCATTGTTACCGGGTATTGCCGTTCTTATTTACCAGGCATGTACTACTAATCATAAATCCAAGAAACCTCCGAAGAGTCAGAAACAAGTCCTGACTGAATTGCTTCCTAAAAAGTCATTCATCACCGTATACCGTGCGCAGATGATGATCATCACCAATTTGGCCATTTTGGCTGTGGATTTTCACTCGTTTCCTAGAAGATTCGCAAAAGTAGAAACCTGGGGAACCTCTCTTATGGATATGGGTGTGGGGCTGTTTGTTTTTGCCATGGGATTGGCCAACTCCCGATCTGTGATCAAGAAAAAAACGGCTGCGACAAAGGACTCGCAGTCTTATCTTCAGTTGATTCGCCAAAATACTGTCAAAGCGTTGCCTGTGTTGGCACTTGGATTGATCCGTTTGGTCTCAGTGAAATCTCTCGAATATCAGGAACATGAATCCGAGTATGGAATACACTGGAACTTTTTCATGACTCTTGGCTTGTTGCCTATTGTCTTAGGTATCCTCGATCCTATTCTCAACTACGTGCCACGGTTCTTCGTTGCATTGGCAATTGGGGTGATATACGAAGCCGTTCTTCAGAGCACATCGCTCACGAAATTTATTCTCGATCCTTCCAATAGAAGAGAGAACTTATTAACCATGAACAAGGAGGGTATATTCTCCTTCATCGGATACTTGAGCATATTCATCTTTGGTCAGAGTTTCGGTTCCTTCGTGTTGACACTGCGCAAGACACCCAATAACCTCTTGGGTACCTATTCTGGAGTGAAGCCTCATAAGTGGTTGACGGTATCCCCTACTCGTGGACTTGTTATTTCGAGTGTTGTGTCATTCTCCATCTTTTTCTTTGTTAAAGAATCTAGGGCCACAGGAAGTGTGTCGCGGCGTATTGCAAACCTTCCATATGTGATGTGGACAGTGAGCTACAATTCTGCTTTTCTTTTAGGATATGACTTGATCGAACAAATGGTGGGACCCATTCTGTCTTCTATTCTAGAGGGGATCAACAATAATGGTTTGGCTCTCTTCCTTGTGGCTAACTTATCTACTGGGCTTGTCAATATGTCCATAAACACCTTGAAGGTAAGCAGTGGCATGTCTTACGTGATTCTTATTGCTTATGCCCTCACATGGACAGCGTTGGCCATTTGGTTGGATAAGAAAGGTATCTACATAAAGCTTTAGGTGCGACATATAGTTACTAGCTGAAGTTGAGCTAAACTGACGTCACAAAGGCAGATCTCAGGCGGCAACATCCACAACTCTAGAGTAACTAAGGAAGCTCGAGAGAGAGACTCTATTTCAGACCACACAATATACTTAGGGAAACCTCAATACAATATTCTACGTTCATACAGTGTATTTCTTTATCTGTGAAACCACACTCGGTGGTGCAATCTTAGGTGCACTCTCCGTGCTTCTAATACTAGGCAATACCTTGTTATCCGTTCGGAAGGTCCGGTTGTCCCTCAAAGGACCAATAAGCTCGCAACCACTCAAGAGAATACGCCAGAACGTGTGCATGTGCGGTATTTCATTCAAGCATTGGCTTCACGTTCAATCCGGTCCAGTAATTCTATAGATAGTGACATAACAAACAATTAGCAGAATGCGATTCGAGGTGGGAATCCACGGGTCATAAAAGAAAGCACGACCACCATTATGAAATCATTAAAATTTATCCAATAAAAGAAAAAGACACAAGTTGTCCAAGTTCTACCTCCGGACCGGCCATCATGTGCTGGCGACTGGCAGTGACGTACCCTGGTGATCACACCCGTGCATCCCCATCGGGGAGCAGAATTATAGTTGGACCCTCGTATCCGTCGTATCCAACGATATACTTCAGTTCTACCAACAAGCTACCTACACAAAACTACCTATAGCTTTAGTAAGATGGCACTGTCAGCATCCTGGACTTCGTTCCTCAAATCCATTGCCTCCTTTAATGGTGATTTGTCTTCGTTGACTGCGCCTCCGTTCATTTTATCTGCCACATCGTTGGTTGAGTACTCTCAGTACTGGGGAGAACATCCCGACCTTTTGTTGGAGCCAAACTTCCTCGTTGGAAACGATAGTAATGATGAAAAGACTGCCATGGCCATCAAGAGAATGATTGCAGTCACCAAATGGTTCATTTCCACGTTGCGTTCTCAGTACTGCTCCAGAAATGAGAGTATGGGCTCGGAAAAGAAGCCATTGAATCCATTCTTGGGTGAATTGTTCGTAGGGAAGTGGCAAGACAAGTCCGAAGAGCAGAAATTGGGTGACAGCATCCTTTTGAGTGAGCAGGTGAGCCACCATCCACCGGTCACCGGATATGCCATTATCAACAAGAAAAACAACACGCTTTGCCAGGGTTACAATGGTATCAGAGCTACTATCAGCACCACCCTGATCAATGTGAAGCAGTACGGCCACGCTCTATTGGAATATAAGGACCTTGGCGAAGAGTACTTGGTGACACTTCCACCATTGCATATTGAGGGACTCATCACTGCTTCTCCTTTTGTCGAATTGGAGGGCACATCGTATATCCAGAGCTCTACCGGATACCTTACGGTGATTGAGTACTCGGGAAGAGGCTACTTCTCAGGAAAGAAGAATACGTTCAAAGCCAGAATCTATGAAGACAAGTTGTCAAGTGCCAACAAGGAAAATGCCATCGTGACTATCAACGGTCAATGGTCAGGCAAATCTTACATCACCAAGGGTTCTGCTAGTGCAAGCAGCAGCTCCGATGAGTTGTTCTATGATGCGAACAGCAAGCAGCCAGAGCACTTAACCGTAAAGCCAATCGAAGAGCAAAATCCGTTGGAATCCAGAAGGGCTTGGAAGAAGGTTGCCGAGGCCATCAATGTTGGTGATTATGATTTGATTCACAAGGAGAAATCCCTTATTGAAAATGACCAGAGAGAGTTGAGAAAGAAGGAAAAAGAGGCGGAGGTATCCTGGTCACAGAGATGGTTTGAACAGGTCGACTTAGCTGGTAAGCCCGCTGGATTTGACCCATTGATCAGTTTGGCTAACATGGCCAACTTGCAAATTTCAAACGTTCCTTCTGGGTCAGTTAAAGGATCGAAGTATGAGAGCGATGATGCACTCCACTGGCGGGTCAACTTGGACAAATGGGAATCCGAAGAAGAGATAAAGGCGTAGGAACGGTTCTGATAGATTGATTTTTATATCCTAATTAAATGAGGCTGATTATTTTTATTCTTTGTATTTGTATTGGCTGCAAAATGGTATTAGCTACAGGCACTTATCACAGACAGTATTGGGAATTGGAAAGCGTGAGTTTGAACTGTTAGGGCTTCATCACGTGCTTAAGAATAGGGCTGAGCAACACACACGTGATATCACTCTCACACGCACCCTCAACCTGCAGGTCATCGACCTCAAGATAACTACTGGTGTAAAGGTTTCTTCCCTCCATCGCACCCAGTGTAAGGAAAACTCCCATATTGCCTGCAGGTCCATGCAGAATTTTCTCACTCACTCTCACGGAAAAAATTTGACCTTTTTTCAAATCTTTTTCTCATACCAATCAACTGATACACAATGGCTGAATCTCACAGATGTATGTACAAAATCCCTATGAAACCATGACTTACAAGCATTAGAAAGTCCTCTGATATATCCTCCCGACTCATCCATCCATGTTCCAGTTTGTTCCATGTCTGTGACTTCCATCGTCGATATCGAATATTCATAGGTTTGAATTTTCATAGATGGAGCAATCGAATTCAGAATATCCAGAATCGTTCGAGTATTTCTACTCCAATAACCATTTCCAATTTCGAGTTGCCAAATTTTCATGGTCTTCTTCATTTACCAATACTAACATCCAGTGTACGTTAAGGGTAAGCACTTGTCCTACCAGCGTTCTAAGAGCGTTACCAACCCAAACGTTTCTTTGATTCAGATTGAGGGTGTCCAGAACCCAACTGACGCTAAGTTCTACTTGGGTAAGAGAATCGCTTACGTGTACAGAGCTTCCAAGGAGGTCAGAGGTACCAAGATCAGAGTTATCTGGGGTAAGGTTACCAGAACCCACGGTTCCAACGGTGTTGTGAGAGCCAACTTCAAGAAGAACTTGCCACCAAAGACCTTCGGTGCTTCTGTTAGAGTCATGTTGTACCCATCCAACATTTAAGTTGAATGAAGTCACGAAATCTTACCCATAACTCAATTGTTGAGCATGTCTACTACAGAAAGTCTACGGCGCAGCTGTGGCAGGTTGGTTCAGCGTGTATAAAATGAATTCTTTCACCTTAATAAAAACGATACAAAGAGTGATGTAGATAACTAGTGTGTATGGGGATTTTTTCAATTTATTGTATTATTGTATTGCTTTCTTTGAGTTACCTGTTTTATGTATTAAAGTTACTGAAGAATACTGAGGGGTCCTTTTGAATTGAGAGTAGCCATAAGGTGCGAATCGTAGTCACTGTCGAAACCACACCGATAATTACAGACAATTAAAAAATCACAACGTACTCTCTTACCGCAATAAAAAGAACGACTTCATTCGTAGTGATCACATTACCATTTTTAATCATTTTAAGCATCCAACTTATGATCTCACTTACCTGCAGTGCGCACTTGTCGACACTTCACCACTTAAACTTCATCAGCTTCTTGTAAACATGGCAGATCCGGAGGCTGCAGACGGCTGGTCAGACATGGACTTTGATGACGATAACTTGGACGTTGATCAAGATATCGTGGAGCCCGTGGAGACAAAAATTATTCCAGAAGTGGCTGAACTGCTTCCTTTACCAAAACTGGAGGTACCTGCGAAAGAGAACCAAGAAATAAAGAAGCAGAAGGAGCAGGAAGAGCAGGAAGAGCAGAAGGAGAACATAGAGGAGCTGGAGGAGCGGGAAAACCTAGACGAACAAGACATAAAAGAAGAGGAACAGGAGGAGAATGTTGAGGTTGAAGAGATACCAAAAGTCGTGACGGCTGTTGAACATGAAGAGCAAATCGACCTAGTATCTGAACCTGTTGATGTTGAACCGATCGAACAAATTAAACAACTACCTGATCTCAAACAAAACGGACACAAAGAGGAGGAGGAGGAGAATGATGCTGTTGCCGAATTGCGGGCTCAATTGAATGCCTTACAGCTACAGATCGAACAAAAAGACGAGGAGTTGCATACTTTAAAAAGCAGACCGCAGCCGGTGCAAGAGAATACCGACAACGATGCCGTGACAAACTTGAGGCATAAATTGGAGGAAGCAGAGGCAGAACGTGATGATGCCAAGCAGCAGTTGGAAGATTTCTTATCCAAGATCTCGAGCATGAAAAGCGTGGTTAGAAACTATAAAGCTGCACAAGAGGAGTTGGAGGAGGTCAGGGAGCAATTAACTCAAGCAATAAGTGAAAAGGAGGAAGCAGATGAGGAGTTGGCTGCCGTCAAAGAGAAAAGCCAGGGAAAAGATGCCGAAATCAAGAAGTTAACTGACACAATCGCACAGTTTAAGACCGAGAGTAGTGATTTGAATAACGAGTGCGACCGGTTGAGTCAGCAATTGACTATTTTGCGTAGAGAGTATCAATCGAAAGATGACAGTTTCCAGGATGAAAAGTACTCGTTGGAGAATGAGGTCAGCAGATTGGCCAAGAAAATTAGTGAGCATAAAACCGAATATAGCGAGCTTGAGTTGGCTAAGGAAGAAATTGCCATGGAGAACAAGAACCTAACCCTCATCATTGAAGAGCTAAAAGGAAAAATTGACTCCAAGGACGCAGAGGTTAACCAGTATTCGCTCATGGTTGAGGATATCACAGCCCAGTCCGAGAAGTCAATTGAAGAATTGAACGTGCAAGTGGAGGGCCAAAAAGCGGAAAATGCCAAGTTAGTTGAGCAGCTTGAGCGAGCACAAGTGGAAGCTAAAAAGTTGACACAAAGCATTGAGCAGAATACAGAAGAAATTAGCAGGCTTCAAGAGGAAACATCGAAGATCGCCGAACTTAAGGAGGAAGTTCACTCCAAGCAACTCATAATAGGCAAGTTGCGTCACGAGGCCATCATATTGAATGAACATTTAACGAAGTCGTTGTCTATGCTCAAGCAACAGCTGAGCAACACAGATAACACCGTTGATCGCGAGTTGATCTCGAACGTTTTCCTCAACTTCTTGCAGATTCCTCGCGGTGACAGCAAGAAGTTTGAGGCTCTTCTGCTAATTAGCGCTCTCCTTGACTGGGACGAGCCTCGCAAGGTCCAGGCGGGACTTTCACATAGCTTTTCAAAGGGCAAGGATGATGAGGGACGTCCATTGAGACAAAGTTTTGTCTCGTTGTGGACAGACTTCTTAGAGAAGGAAAGCAGCAATAAGACCGCAAAGTAGAAGAATGATAGCATTATGAAGGGATGTAGGTAGATTAAAAGAATACAGGAGATGTAAGAGGAAGTGGAGACAAGTTGGAAAACAAAGTCATAATTATTATGATTTAGTTTAAAGTTTAAAATGATGTACTTAAGGTCAGGTGGAGGTTGGTTGACATAGAAGACCTACCATGTCTATCGCTCACCACCCTATTATCTCCTTCCGTCAATTATTTTATAACAACATTTCCAATTTTTTGATATTATTTTTCATTCCCTTTCATTTTGCTCTATTCATCTTCTTTTCCATCTTAAAGTACTTTTTTTCACACACAACCACTTGGTCCTCTCTCATCTCCAGTACTGTACTTTCAAATCGCGTCTCACTCTCACTTAACTATCACTAGCTTCCAAAATGGTGGATATTCGCCTGTTTTTCGCCGGCGGTCCGCCTCCAGCAGATGTATGTATCAATTGCCAATGCCAATAGTCAATACTAACTTTCTCAGAAGAAGAGAGCCGCTGCTTCGAAGACTAGCAAGTCAGCATCTAAGGGAGGAGCTACTTCACATCCTAAGGAAGAGCCAATTTCTGTTGAGGATCAAGAACCTCCGGTCAAGAAACAAAAGCCCGACCCTGATTCGAAAAGCAAATACTTTGAACCCAAAAACAAGGGCAAGGAATTGAAATCGAGCTCGAATCCCTCAACACCAAAGAGGAAAGCTGCGAAGACCTCCTACGTGAACTTGGATTCTGATTTTGAGGACTCCGAAGATGATTTCAAACCCGGAGATGACCAGGATGAAGAGGAAGATGACTTTGATGAAGGTGACTTTGATGAGAATGATGAAGAAGAGGAACCTGAGCCAATGGAGGAAGACGATGAAGAATTGAGTATTCAGGAGATTGTTCCTCCCAAGAAGTCAAGAAAACGGGCTAAAAGCCCCACACCCGTATCTGCTTCTGCGTCTCCAGTTAAAGCAAATACTAAAAGGGCCGCAAAGCCAGTATCTAAATCCGCTGCCGTGAGTCCCGCAGCCCCAAGCTCAGGAGTTCTGGTTGAAACGATTCTCGCAGACATTCCTGATGCAGATTTGCCAGATGCGCCTGAATCTGAGGGCAAGTTAAATTACTTTGCATTGAAGAGCAAGCAAGCTAATGTGGCACCACCAATGGGAATCTCCGAGTTACCGGAAGCCGCTCCAAACTGTCTTGGAGGTTTAACCATTGTCTTCACAGGAGTGCTTCCAGGTCTTGATAGAGATGCTGCTGAGTCGCTTGCAAAGCGATACGGAGCAAAGGTGACCAAATCGATCCTGAAAAAGACTAGTTTAGTGGTTATTGGTGAAGAGGCTGGCCCTTCGAAGGTCAAGAAAATCAAGGACTTTGGAATAAAGGCCATCCACGAAGACGGTTTCCTCGATTTATTGAGGAGAATGCCAGCTGATGGTGGAGATGGAGCCAATGCTCAAGCCGCGAAGAGGAAGAGAGAAGAAGAAGAACAGTCTATCATGGAGCAGGCCATGGAGGAGGAGAAAGCAGAACAGGAACGTCAGAAGAAGAGGAAACTAGAGGAAGAGAAGAGAAAACAGGAGATAAAGAAAGATCCAGGATCCCGTTCTGTCCCTGCCCCTCCTCCTAGGGAAATTGCCGACAGCGAAAAATTGTGGACGGTTAAGTATGCTCCAACCGAATATAGCCACCTTTGCGGAAACAAGGGACAAGTACAAAAGTTAAGAAGTTGGCTCTTGAATTGGTTTGACAACGCCAAGAAGGACTTTAAGTATCCTGGTCAGGATGGCTCTGGAATTTACAGAGCAGCACTTATTAGTGGCCCCCCAGGCATAGGAAAAACCACCGCTGCCCACATGGTAGCGAAGGAACTTGGATTCGATATTTTGGAGAAAAATGCATCTGATGTCAGGTCTAAGTCGCTTTTGAACAGTTCAGTCAAGTCCGTGCTCAATAACACCTCTGTGGTAGGTTTCTTCAAGCACAGGGACGATGCGCACCACGAAGTTAACGAGAAGAGATTCTGTCTTATTATGGACGAAGTCGATGGTATGTCTAGTGGAGACCATGGAGGAGCAGGTGCATTATCTGCATTTTGCAGAATCACAAAGATGCCTATGATCTTGATTTGTAATGATAAGTCGCTCCCCAAGATGAGAACATTTGACAAGGTTACGTATGACTTACCATTCAGGCGTCCCTCGGAAACAGAGATGAGATCTAGATTGCTCACCATTGCTCTTCGAGAGAAACTCAAATTAGATCCAACCGTTATTGGTCAATTAGCACAAGCCACAGGAAATGACATTCGTCAGATCATCAACTTGATGTCCACTGTCTCCAAGACTCAGAAAATGATTGGTCATGCGAACACGAAGGAAATTGCCGAGAGCTGGAAGAAGCAAACTACCCTCAAGCCGTTTGACATTGCAATTCGTATGCTTGCAGGAGGAATTTTCAACCCCAATTCAGGCAGTACCTTGAATGACAAGATTGACATGTATTTCAATGATATTGACTTCACCCCATTGATGATACAGCAAAACTATCTTTCAACGCGTCCCAGTGGTGTGCTGTCCCCACTTGAACACTTGAAGCGAGTCGCAGAAGCTGCAGATGACATCTCACAGTCGGATCAGATCAATTCGTTAATTCGGTCCAGCGAGCAACAGTGGAGTTTACTTCCTTTCCACGCGGTGATGTCGACAGTTAAGCCATCAATGGAAATCAATGGTAGCATGCATGGCCGTATTGAATTCACAAAATGGCTTGGCAATAACTCAAAGGGAATGAAGTATCAGCGTATGCTACAAGAGTTGCAATATCACACGCGTATGCGGACGTCTACGAGTAAAACGGAGTTGCGGATGGAATACATGCCTGTATTCTCTGAGAAGTTGACTTCTCCGCTTGTCGACTCCGGCGAAGAAGGTATTCCTGATGTGGTGGAGACCATGGACTACTACTACTTATCTAGGGAAGATTGGGACAATATTATAGACTTTGGGGTGGGTGCCAACAAGGGCGCGGAGAATCTTAAGAAGATTCCTACCAAGGTCAAGACAGCCTTCACTAGGAAATATAATAGTGCGCAACATCCAGTGGCTATCTACAAAACTGGCAATTCTATCGGAACAGGAAGAGCAAAGAAGGAGAGTGTTGACTTTGAAGGAGTGGTGGAGGATGACACCGCTAAGGACGATGAAGAGTCCGAGGCGGTGGATCCGGATGCAATTGATGCAAAGGACAAACTCATCAAGGAAGTGAAGCCTAAGAAGAAGGCTGCTTCAAAGAAGGCTGCACCAAAGAAGGCAGCGGCGAAGAAGACTCCAGTGAAAAAGGCACCAAAGAAGCAGTGATGAGAGCCCTGTGCTGCGCGCATAATTAAGCGAACATGGAGATTGAGTAGGCGATAATAAAGTGCATGAGTCTAGTAATTAAGGTACAAGAAGAATATGAAGGGAGACCAAAGGTACGACAAAAGTGAGTAACTGAGTACATGAGAAGTAAACTTCACAATGTAAAAGAACAAGAAAAGGAGGCACATGAAAAGTCTCCCAAGCTACTGGTGAGAGGATAGTGAATTATATTAGAGATAGTCGCTAAGGGTGATGCAAGGAGAGTGCAGAATGATGACAAAAAGATTGACGGATGATAAAAGCAATCTATAATTTTTCTTATTGAAGCAAGCCCAGTTGTACACCGTATGGACCCTTTAAGTTCTCCCCACTAACATCCCAATCAAGTAAAACATGCATACTCAAATGCAACCCTGGCAAAACTAAACTTAAACCCCGCTATTCATTCTTTATTTCGAATCCCAATTCGAAACTCCCTGGGAGTCTCACTTTATATATTCCTCATCTTTTCAAGATTACGGTTATACAATGAGGACCTCTGATGATCAATTGTTCGAGCAATGTTCCAATTCCATTCAACAATCTTCTCCGATATCATATAATTCATAACCAACACCTAACATTCCATCATCTACATTGTGTGCATTTCTCCAACACTGACGACTATAGCTGTATTCTATCATTACACTGTATCCTGATACCATGCTTGATCAGTGTTCAGTCCAAGTTCAGTCCATGCTCGCTAGTCACTTATTACTCACCATATTCACAACTTCTCAATCAAATCGTCTTCTATTCCATCCACCAATATTTTCTCAATCTTCTTCCTTATTATGTTTAATTATTCATTTCTCCTATCCAAATTCAACCTATCATCGCGGCCAATCTCCTAATACCTTCACCTCCAGGGCTCGTGAACCCAGGTACGGCGTTCTGTTACACCCGTCCCACCCGTAACCCACGACTACACAGGTTGTATCTCGCGCAACTAAGCGAATTCCAAACCCATCCTTCTCCTTATAATATCTCTATGGGCCCGTAATGTCGGACCAAAGCCCCATGTTCAACGTGCCCCCGAAGCGCCACGACCAGCCCATGCTACTGCTACGCATTCCGTCGCCAGTGTCGCTCGGTGTCAATGACAAGGACTCTGGAACTTATCTCACGGCCAGTGGTGCTACCTCGAAGACCCCTGGCGGACCTCGTCGCAAGCCACCGCCAATCGATTTTTCCAAAATTCATGGCTCCCATTCATATACTCCCGATACTAGCAGTCCTTCCAATCCGTCTCCAGGCGATCGATCAATGTCCGATTTCTCCACTGTGCTTCAAAGCTCCGATCATCAGGGGACCTTTCCTGGAGGTGCTTCAGGAGTGGCCTCGGGAGCTTCTCGCCCAGTGCCTTTGCCGGGACAGTTCCTGTCTCAGTTGGCCACAACTACCTCGACGAATCCCAACCAGTCGACAAATTCAACAACTGCAAAGTACTCGACAAACGCTCGATCGACGCATCGAACACAAGCTGCGCCAATGCCACTTGTGCTGGCGTCTCAGAGAGTTAATTACACGTCACTTGAGCATCTCACACCTGAAGACTGGAATATCCTAGCGAACAACGACGACATCATAGAACTCAGCAAGTTGGGCGAGGGCAATGGAGGAAGCGTCTCCAAGTGCAAGCTCCGGAGCGGGTCCCCGGTGTTTGCACTTAAGTTGATCAATGCAGATTCCAATCCTGACGTCCAGAAGCAGATCATAAGAGAGCTACAGTACAATCGCTTGTGCAACTCGCCCAACATTGTCAAATACTATGGTACATTTTTGGTGGAGCTGCAATCTATGATAGGAATTGCCATGGAGTTCATGGGTGGCCGCTCGTTAGATGCCATTTACAAACGAGTCATCGAGATCGACTCCACAAATCGTATGAACGAAAAGGTATTGGGCAAGATTTCTGAGTCCGTCCTCCGTGGCCTCAGTTACCTTCATCTGCAACGAATCATCCATAGAGACATCAAGCCATCAAATATTTTACTTGATCGTTACGGCAATGTCAAGCTCTGTGACTTTGGTGTCAGTGGAGAGGTCGTCAACTCATTGGCCACGACCTTTGTTGGCACTCAGTATTACATGGCTCCCGAAAGGATCATGGGTAAACCTTACAATGTGAGCTGCGACGTGTGGTCCTTGGGACTTACTATTCTCGAAGTAGCTATGGGTCAATTCCCTTACCACTTGCAGACAGACGACACACCACTCGGACCTATCGAGCTTCTTTCGTTGATATTAGAGTACCAGCCTCAACTTGAGGATATTCCAGAGGACGGTATTTTCTGGTCTGACTCATTCAAGAGCTTTATAGACTTCTGCTTGAAGAAGGACTTCGACAAGCGACCCAGTCCACAGCAGATGCTCCAACATCCGTGGTGTATGGGACAGCTGCGGTTGCGTGTAGATATGGAGAAATTTGTGAAACGACTCTGGGGAGATAATTTGGATTAAGATGATATGGATTAATAAAGAACATTACGGTGGAATATGTAGAAACTGTGATCATGAAATGGCTCATTTTTCAATTCCTTCAGATAAAAACCACTCAATAGAAAAGTATTTGCCTAAGCAAAATATACCAAAATACTTTGAAACCAAAATCGTATGGAGTACAACATTCATAAATATGAAAATGAAATTATCTAGAAACTTGTCTACCGATTGTCCAAGTATTTAGCAGCCACCTTCTCAGATATCGGTTTATGCACGCCCATCCAACCAATCACCTCAGTCTCAAAAACCTTACCTACCATAGTTAAACACACTAAACATGCCTGTTCCATTCGAAGGGTTGTTGCCCTACGCTATTATGACGGCCTTCTTTGGCCTTGCTGGTCATGGTGTCGGTTTCATCAGATACTGGGACAACGGCTGGAAGAATGACAGATTTGACTTGGACCAGTGGGATCAAAAGATGATGGCCAGAGACTTTTTGTTGACCGGCACCAAGCGTGGCCAGCTGTCAGATGCAGTTGCTCCAGAGCACTTCAAGACCTCTCATATTGTCAAGGAGTCGTACTGGACGCCATACAGAGACCAGTTCTTCTCTTTCAGAGAGAGATTGTACAGAGGTTATGTTAGCGGAACCTGGGACTTTAGCTAGGCCTATAGAAATACATTGCACGGATGAGAATAAGTAGATTAAAAGAACATTGATATGTAAATCTTCAGATGTTTAGCTGTTTGGAAGGACCGAAACTATTGATACTCTCACGAGATGTTTAGCATCATTAGACATTACGATGTTTTAATGGAGTGTCAGATTCACATTGAATATCCTGTGGAAAGATTGGAAGATCCAACCAATAGCCCCAATAGAATAGGATGACGAATAGAGTTTTAAACAGAAACATGGCAGATTGGTTAACAACTTTAGTTAGGATGATGCCATCGTTTTACAATCACTAAGAAAACGTAATGCTATGCTAGTATACAATGCTACTTGAAGTTCTTGTAGCTCCACTTCTCCGTGAACTTACGGGCGTACTTTCTCTTCTTCACCACAGGCACTCTGGCCTCAATCTGTCCAGAAGCCTGCAACTTGTGCATGTGGTCATAAAACAAGTTTCCCTCCGGTTTGACGCTTCTCATGCTGTTGGTCAATTCATCAGACAATTTCACCTCAATTGGCTTGAACGTGACATCACTCTTACCATGGCGGAAATACTTCTTTGGCGCCTTCTTCTTTATCTGTGACTCTTTAACTTCCACTTCTTTCTGAATGTCCTCTAACTTCAGCAAATCATTGATTTGTTTCTTGAGATCAGTGAGCTTGGCCTGTAGCTCCATTCTCTTCTTGTGTGCGGCCTCTTTGTTACGCTTAGTCTTAGTCTTGATCTTCAACTCGGTTCTCTCGTTGATGGAGAGTTTGTACTTGGTCTCTTCATCCTCGTCCTCGGCAGCTTCCACTTCCTCCTCAGGAGCCTCATCACCGGAAGTGTCGATTTCCTTGTCGTCCAAAGTCTCAATCAAATGCTGGATGCGCTTCTGGTGCTCTTCCATGGCCTGGCGTTTCATCTCGAGACTCAGCTCGGCGTTGAATTCACGATCAATCAAGTCCTTCCACGAGCCCAACTCGGGATTGTACGATTTACCTGCGTGCACCAAGCCGACCTCAGTGGTTGAGACTGTGAGAGCGAGCGGAGCGTGTGCCATAGTCTTAGGAGCCTTGGTGGCTGGCATGTACGCCTTGAAAGCAGACTTCTTGTAGCTATCTGGCTGAGCGACTTCTTCCTCGTCGGCCCAAACATCCACATTTTTACCTCTAATAATACCGTCCTTGTCCAATCTAGTTTTGAGCTTAGAGTCGGTATTCAGACGCCCGGCTAGAGCCATCAACTGCTTGGCTTGCTTCTTGCTGACTTTATGCTTGACCTGCCTCGACACAAGAGCAGGAACTTTAGACTTGTTTTCCAAAATTTCTCTGCTTTTCAACTTGGAACCATGGGTCTTTCTATTGTCACCTTCATTATCAATGACAAAGTCTTCGTCTGTACCTTGCAACACTTCCTTCTCTCTCTTTGCTTCTAAACCTGCGTGGATATCTTGCACGTCGACATTTTTCCTCCAGGCCTTTTTACCTTTTCTTGAAGGCTGAGCCTTGGAAGTGGGAGCCATTATAGTATGGAGATGAGACTAAGTTTTTTGAGATGAGGTAGATAGATCGATGGGTGCGACATCACGACAATGTCGCGGATGAGCTAGGCAATTTGACCGGCAACGATTTTGAAAAAAGTGGTTATTTTTGAATTTCTTATGCATGGATATGTTGTTTGGATGGTTAATATGCCCAGAAAGTATTGATTTTAAAAAGTTCTAATGTTGGTTGCAAATTTAAATGGCTCCGGAAGTGATTTGACGAACGTCTTATATACAGGTCAGAAAACACCCATGTATGGGACTAATTGCTAGACAGGCGTTCATGGCCAGAAATAGAAGCAAGTCAAATGCTTCTGCGACAGATATTTCCCGAACCCCACCTCGGGCACATGGAGCGTCTGACATATCCGTGGTTTCAAACACCTATATATTAGAGGTAATACCATGTGAGAATAGCAGTGGAGACGGTTGTACCCCTCAAGGTGCAGCATGTGGTAAGTCGCATCATATGAAAAGTAGTTGACTTGTATCGAGAGGTTTTGAAGTGATCAGAGAATTAACTGAACAAATTTTTCAAATTATATAAATTGCACAAATTTTTCTACACATTTAAATCGACTGTTGAACTCTTTCATTTCATTATTGTATTTGTTTCATGTTCATATTTTTTATTTTTTTTCGTATGGTTATATTTCCTCATCGTCTACTCGTCAGGCATAACAACCATTATCAACCTTCTCCACCACCGCTCGACTCAATTCTCCATAATCATACATAGATATTCCCCCACTTAAACTCACATACAGTGGGCAGTGGTAACGCTTCACAAGCACCCGCCCCAAATTGGCTGTGAAATCGTGTAAATCCCCATTTTCCAGACCCTGCAACACACTTTGATAACACTCTCTGACCGAGGCTATACTATAGATGTAACATCCTAATGATTCGTTGCCTACCTGGTTAACATAGACCAAAATGGGAGCCTTTTTGTTGTCTGAGCTCCTCTGCACCGCCACCGTGTAGTCGTGCTCGCCCACGCTTACTGTGTCCGTTTTCATAACTGGATGATTGCTCAAATGCTGATGGTGAGTCTCACTTTTCACTGTCTGTTACTCCACTGAAGGTGGGGCTATTGTGCACACCGGGGTAATATGAATCTCTGATTAGCCGAATTTATGTCCGTTAATGCCTGATGCGTCCGGTGGGTTGCAAACCCATTGATGGAGGAGTTATGGCGGTATTATTTGTTCTCTTTCTTTTCTCTGTCTCCCTGTTTTATACTTAGCCTGACCCATACTCTCCATTGATAGTATTTGACGAGCCAAGTATAGAGAATAGATATCCAGGGTTTTTTTGTTTCGTTTTTCGTTTTCTTGCCAGTATAATAAATTGGTTCATCGGCTCCTTTGAGTGGTAGTAATCGCGTGTTCTCGAGTTTGAATATCGACCCTACTTCTCGAGTCGCCTTCTGTCTACGTCCCTGGTTCATCCTAAGTCCTTTCCGATCAAATTCCGATCCACTACCAAAGCTCAAGTCTGGAACTTGAGGTCAGATTCACTTCAGCACGATCAATTTGATCTTCTGAGTCCAAATTTACTGTCTCCAAGAGAAGTCCATCCAATCTCAAATTCACATCTCAGCTTCAATTCAAACTTCCCACTTCCCAATTGCCAATTCAAAATACCCACTTCCTACTTCAAATTCCGCTCCAATGACTGCTCTAGACAACCAAATGTTGGTGGAAACCATCTCCTCGTTGGTACTAAGCAATGACTCCTCTTCTATACCTCCGGCCCCAGAGTTTCCTCTCCGAATTAAGGTTGACCTTGCGAATTCAGAAGCAAACGAGTCTCCTCAGCTGCTAAAGCTCTATTTATCTGACGAGGGCATACGGTGGAGTACTGCTGACCTCGTCTTGAGCTTTTCGACCTCCGAAAGGGCCCCAAGCAACAGCATCGTTACCCATTTATGTGACAATAATTGGAGCATTACCTTTGATTACGGTCAATTTGTCTCGCATCCTGGCATGCTTTTTGTGAAGGGCCTCGAAAGGTCTCCCTCACTACTTGAGGACCTTACTGACCATTTTAAGAAGCAATGTCGATACGAACTGCTTGCTGATGTGAATGTGATCGGTGTTCCTCCCGAAGAGTCTAATGGTTCAAATGTAAATGCCACTGGACATTGCCCCAACGAGGTGGCTGCTATCATCAAATATGACAACTTCTTAGACGCAGAATATGCGCTTGTCCACGCAAATGGAGCCAACTCGTTTGGTCCCAAAATGCAAGTCAACAGATACATCAGCAAGAAAGAACGGGCGCTCGCCAACGAGCAGAGCCCCAACCTGAGATCAAACTCATCGGTGAATCCCCACGAGGAATCAGTGGTATATGATACCATTGTGGTGGAGAATTTCAATGATTTTATAGCTGGAACCCTCAGTATCGAGCAATTCCAGACAATACTCGAGAAATTTGAGCTTTTCCTGCCAATCGAGTGTATATTCTTCCCTACCGCTAACGGTGAGTCTGACCGCTTGCGCTTCAAGAAGGTCGGATATATCCGTATAGAGCTAGATAAGGAGATGAACTTGAAACTTTTGAAGGCACTTTATTACCTTAATGGCTTGACTTTAAAGCAACTACTTGAATTCTCTAAGGATGATATTTACGACCTTACGCTGGATCTAAATATCCCTGAACGCGAGCGAACACTGAAGTCTGCTAAGTTGAAGTTGTCCATTGCACAGAGGAAACACAACCACCATCTCTACGAGAATTCTGACTCACTCTATGTGGGGCTAACAGACGATAATAAGGTTCAAGTTTTCGAGGCTAATGAGAAGCTTGTCGAGTCGGGTTTTATCGATCAGTTCTCTAAGTCTTCCAATTACCAGGAGACAAACGTTTATGTGAACAACTTTCCAATCATTTTTGAGAATGACGACACTCTATGGGCCGATTTCTGGAATCAGTTCGGAATAGGTCGCGTCAAGTCTGCCAAAATCATCAAACCTTACTTTTATTCAAAAAAGTCTGACGGAGCACTAGGAAAGATTGGCTTTGTCTTCTACGAGGAGTTCAAAATGGCTCTCCGTGCCATTATTCTCACCAACAACAAATCCATCAAGTACAAGAACTGCCCCAGCATATTGATTCAGGCATCGTTTGCTATTCAAAAACATAGCAGCTATTCGCAGCCACCAAGTAAGCAATCGCACTCCAAGTTTACTCACCCTGCCCCGCCCATGAACTATTATCCCCTCCATGAACCTTCGAAGCAGTACAATGGCGGCTCCCCTTTTGTTCCATTTCCGGAACAATATGTTTTCCATCCTTACATGATGTCGATGCCACATTATACACCGGGCATGCTTCCCGAAGATAATCCAGAGGAAGGAGTGGGAGAGTTTCGCAGGTTGCTGGAAGATTTCACTGGTGCCACCCCTGGTGGGGCCACGTTCCCTCCACACTTTGGCTTCTACTATCCTTACTTTCCGTATTCGGGACTGATGCCAATGGGTGCGCCTATACCTCCTCACATGCCAACGAATGGACTTCCGATTCCTGTTCAAAACCAAAATAACCAAAGATCCGAAAGGAAGAAGTCTGGATGAATGTCGCAAAGACTTTAGGGCATGTCCGTTTAAGACAATTGCACAGCTTTTCCACTCGCAAAATATTTATAACGACTGACGTTTCATCTACAATGTAGCCAAGATAAGTCTATAATGTGCTATTTACAACGAAGGAGGAGCCACGTCCTCACCTCTCCTTTTTGGAATAATTTTGGCTTCCTCAAACTGAACAGCTGCCTCTTCGGCAAGGTCTGGCTCGTCAACCGGTCTCACCTCTTGCACTTCTTCAATGTAGTATTTTAACATGCTCTCAATTCCGTTCTTCAAAGTGACCGACGAGGAGTCACAAGAACGACATGCACCCTTCAACTTGAGGTAAACTACACCACCATCTTCTTCAAAGCTCACAAATTCAATGTCTCCTCCGTCATCCTGAATGGCAGGACGGATTCTGGTGAAAATCAACTCTTTAATCATAGATACGATCTCGTCATCGTCCTCGTTGATCTCCATATCATTAGTAAGAGATGAAGACTCAGAAATCACTGGTATTCCACTGGTCAACAGTTCTGTCAAAATGGAGAAGATCTCAGGTTTTAGAAGTGCCCATTCGAAATCACCATCACTCTTCTCGATAGTGATGAAGTTAGAGCCCAACATGATGGATTTCACTCCATCAACAGTGAAAAGTTTCATTGCAAGTGGACTGGCGGCCGCTTCCCTACCGCTAAGGAACTCTCTTGTTTCATTTTCTGGTAAAATATTCATAGATGGGAGGAATTTCAAAGCATTCTCATTTGGGGTTTCTGCGGTTTGGATAAAGAGGTTCCGGAGCAGGAGACGCAGAAATGCTGGTACTGTGAGGTTTGCGCCGTTCAGATAAATGAACCTTGGCGATTTTGCAAGTATTCTGGCTAACATGGTCTGTATCTGGAGTATAGATTCTATTAAGATTAAGGCATCCTGTTCATGTTTGCGTGCACCCGTACACCGCTAAAAGCAACCACTCTCTCGGCAGAAATCGGTACCTGGACCCCATGCAGACCAATTAGTTGAAGAGTAACTTCTCGAACATGGATGCTGCCTTCTCTTCGAATTTGGTTTCGTTGGTATCGTTGCTGATAGACTGATCCAACTGTAATTTGTTCTCGGCGAGCATCAATATGTTCTCGTCAATAGTATCTTCTGAAATAAGCTTGGTAACCATAACCTCATTGGTCTGACCCACACGGTGTGCTCTGTCTTCAGCCTGCTTGTCGTCATGTGGGTTGAATGACTGATCGAAAATAACCACATTGTTGGCTGCAACCAAATTAATACCAAAACCTCCTGCTTTAGTAGATAAGAGAAAGACAGGGATGGTTTCATCCTCGTAGAATCGATCGATAATGTCTTGTCTGGTGTCCACACTGGTTTGACCATCGAGTCTCAAAAAGGTAATATTAGAAAAACTCAAAACCTTCTCAAGGATGTCAAGCATCTGTGTGAAAAGCGAAAATACTAAAACCTTCTCCTTCCTTTCAATTACGTTGTCTAACACCTCCAACAATTTCGTAATCTTCCCACTGTCCAACCACTTTTCCTTGTCAAGAACATAAGAACCAATGGTTTTGGGGAATTTCTCACATAATGCATTAAGTTCATAGTCACTCATGACTTGCATATCCTCGTAAATGTAATGTCTGTTGGCCGAAACATATTCAGGCTCTTTCATGATCTTCTTAGCCATTTCTTTGAGGATGTCGTCAGTGTATATCGTACGGAAAAGCAATGGATGCATGGATGCCTTCCTTAACGACATCATGACATTTGAAGATGATGCGATAGGTATTTTGCGAGCTTCTTCTGCTTCCTTGCCCTCTAGGTTTTTCCTTCTTTCTCTTTCGAGTTTGGTGGCCTTACCTTGAGAAATGTAATCACTGTAGATCTCTCTTTGTTTTGCTGTCATTTTACATTTCACAATCTCGTGGCTCTTTCCTGGCAAGTATTTCAATACTTGAGCCTTCTTCCTTCTCAACACAAATGGAGTCATCATTGTTTTCGCTTTGTTGATTGCTTGCTGGGATAACAATGGGTTATAATTGTCAGCACCATCAACACTGGCTTTCTTGTTGAATAAACCCTGCAAGTCTTCACGCTTTTCCACAAACAAATTTGGCAACATGAATGCTAAGAGGGACACGAGTTCCTTCAAATTATTCTGCAATGGTGTTCCCGTTAACAACAATCTAAAATCAGCTTTCAATCTCATCAATTTGTTGTATCTTTCGCTGCTGGAATTCTTCAACATATGTCCTTCATCGTAGACAATCATATCAAAATGTTGACTTCTCAAAAACTTGAAGTCCGGTGGGGCACCGGTGGCCAAGTTGTAAGTGGTGACGAGAACATCATACTGCATTTCCTGAAGCTCATACCTCAAATCCTCACGCTCCGCTTGAGATCCGTAGTAAGCCTGAACAATGAGGTCTGGGCAAAACTTGTTGAACTCTCTCAACCAGTTTTCCAAAGTAGACGAAGGAACAACTACTAAATGTGGCCGCTTCTTGTCTGAAGTCACCTTCAAATGCGCCATGAAAGATATGACCTGACATGTCTTACCAAGGCCCATTTCGTCAGCAAGGATACATGATAACTTATTATGGTAAAGCAAATTGAGCCAGTTGATTCCCACTTGCTGGTAATTCTTCAACTCGATGTCTGGAGCTAAGAGCGTTGGTTTATGCTTGACATATGGAAGGCTTCTCTTGTTGGACACGATATCGTCATCCTCATTATCCTCTTCATTGGCATCAACTTCCACCATGCTCAACTCTCCCTCACCGGTGATTTTTACACCCCACCTGTCCATCTGTGAGGAGATAAGGTTGCCGTACTCAGAACATTTCTTGACTAAAGAATCCACAGCCTTATAACCTTTCAAACTGAATTCGGTGCTTTCCACGATTCTCATTCCCATTGCTTTTCTCTGGCCACCACGTCTCTTTGTCTCCGGCTCTGGAGTTGCATCATCGAAACGATCCTCGGAAACCTCGTAAATGGTTTTGAATGGTCTCTTGGAGATCAAAAGATCGGCTATCTTAGGTTGGACATTACAAATCTCCACAATATCATCCACGGACGAGGAGTTCAAGAACTCTAAGATCTGGCCATCTATAGAGGTGAGACCATTGCTGTAGTGATCATCATCATCTTCGGCCGACATGTCGTCGCTGAAAACATCTTCCTCCAATTCATCGTCACTGTGCGATGTGCGGGACGACGACGACTTCTTTTTCTTTCTATTGGCTCTGATCTTCTCCTCCAACAAGTCAAGTTCATCTATTTCAACCGACAGATTCTTGCTGGTGGTCAAGCGAGGAATAGCCTCTTCTTTGAAGCCGAATGCCTGTGTGAGCACGCCAGGCAGACCTATCGCATTGGGAGTGGTGGACTGAGAGGTGGCGGGTGTGGATTCATCCATGTCATCAGCACGTACGAGCTTTCTCTTCTTCATCTCACCGTTGGCACGCAGAAACAAGCTATCAATCCGGGTCTGTGTGTTTGTTCTGTTTCTGTACTTTTCTAGGATGGAAACCTTGGGTTTCATGAGCTGGATCTTGGTGTCTGGAGCCTTGACGGCTTCCATCGACAGTAGCGATCTCTTTTGTCTAGCTTTTCCTGCTACCTTGACAGGCGAAGCATCTTCGTCCTCGTAAACTTGTGGTGCTGGGGACTGGATCAATGGAGAAGGAGGAAGCAGGACTTCCGCCAACTCCAATGCCCGAGCCTCTTCCTGGCGTCTATTTTCTTGTTCGGCAGCGGCTGCTTGTTTCTTTGCGTTTTCTTCTTCCAAACGGCGCACCGTGCGCTCGTTATCATACTGATTCATGCGTTCACTCAATGGAATATTATCTCCAAGCCACAGGCATATGTCCCTGAGATTTCCCTTTCCCTTGACCATGCCCTTAAAAATCTCAGGCTCTGTCAAATAGTAAAATCGTTTCTGCAACACGGGCCAGAACTTGTGGGCATAGAAGCGCTTCTTCATCTCTTCCTTGCGTTTTTCCTCCTCTGCGTCATGATGGCTGGGCATCGCATGGCCAGCAGCCACTGGAGACGATCTGACGTTGATGGGCGATGAGCTGGGCACCTGTAGCACATTCTGCTCCTTTTTCGGGGTCTGTTGAAACGCCATCTTGGGCTCAAACTCGTATATATAGAAGAGAGAGGTGGGTATGATTTTTTAAGCGCGTTGGAGTGTCTGGAGAGAAGAGGTGTTGGAGGATAGAGATGGAGACGTGGTTGATGATTTGCTTTCTTGGGTTTCCTATTGAAGGCTAAGACATAAATTAATAGGAGGTTCTCTTTCTTTTTTCTCTTTACTTGTCTTTTCTTTCTGTAGTATCGTTTGCTCTTCGGTTATTTAGACCTTGGGACCATGCAGATTATTGTCGATATGGGCTTATCTACAAATTAACAGTTTTCACAATAGAGCAAAAACGGAGAAAAGGAACTGATTTCGAGCTTTTAGCAATCTAGTTTTGACATTCATAACACATATACATCTTTTGTTGCTATACTTCACCTCTTCGCTGCTCACTTCCTCTCCTACTCATCTCTCACTTCTGCAGTCCGATAGTAACACCTACTATGACCTACCGAATTCTAGCGTGTGGTTCCAACGGAAACTACCAGCTCGGTACAGGAGACAATGACGACTACGATACTCTAACACCTATACCCATCGCCATTTCTTGCCGGCCGGTACAGTTTGCGTTTGGTGGAAATCATACCTTGCTACGATTACAAGATGGCAGGGTCTATGCTTGTGGCGATAACACCTATGGACAATGCGGTAATTTAAAAGCTTCTTTGGTGACTGAATTTACCCTAGTACCTGGGAAATGGGCCCAAATCGCTGCAGGCTGGGAGTTTTCTGTCCTTGTATCCGATTCAGGTACCATATATACCTGTGGGCATGGACCCAAAGGAGAGCTCGGACTTGGAGCAGAAACCACAACAGCAGAAACTCTCACAGAAGTTCCATTACCAACAGGGTTTGAATATAGTATTGTTAAAGACATCAGGGCCGCCATTGGCCACGTCGTGGTGCAATACTCAAATAATAAATTCATAGGATGGGGCACTTGCCGAAAGGGCCAGTTGGGGCCGCAAGAATTCGAGATGACCAGTCGAGGAAAGAAACCATTGAGTCTGTATTGGATCCCTCGAGTTTTAGATGTACATGGTCTGCTAGTTTGCTTGGGAAGAGATCGAAGTGTCTTTACTGGAGAGAAAGGTATAACAATCATAGGAAAGAACCCACAATTCATACCTTGTACACCATTTAAGGTCGAAGCCATGTGGTCTTCGGTCCACTACAGCGAAAATGTCAATGGAAATATTCACCTTGTGTCACTTGGCAATAATCTGCATGGTCAGCTATTCCAATATCAAATCCCTGGAGAAATGGCGGACTTTGAGGTTGGCAGCGAACATGGCATTCTACTCCTAAAAGACAATTCTGTATATGCTTGGGGTTGGGGAGAGCACGGTAATTGTGGGAACAAGCAGACCGACAGTGTGACTTTTGACTATTTGAATCCCATTTACAATGGGGCCAATCCAGTGGAGCTCATGGCATGTGGACTAGCCACAACCTGGATTGTGGAGAGGATAGAATAAAGGGAAGAAAGGAGAGAGAAAAAAGAAGTAGACAACGGCACACAAAGGGAATCAAGAGGTGACGCAAGTATAATTTCCATAACTACAACAGTCTTGATGTAAGACATGTCACGAGGTATCTTTCCCATATTCATCTAATGCGTAAGATGTAGACATCTATGCTCAAAGATGGAAAATATGTTCAACGTGGTTGATCTAGGACAAATGTATCGGCAGAAATCAAGAGCTCGGAGATCAAAAGACCATCAAGCTGAAATCTGTCTTCTTATTATCCGAGATTCACAGCACTTTAGAAGCACTGAGAACCTGGAGAGAAAATTCGAGATGCGCTGCTCGATTTTCTATACTTTTCTACCGGTGTGCGGGTAACCACTATCAGCAAACAAGATATTTAGACTCAAGAAACCTGATCTGATTAACTATGTCGTCCATGTTTGGAGCTGTCTGTTCGGGCCGTCCTATGGAGTTGGCCCAGCAAGTGGAGCCCACCAAGTGGGTTTTTTCCATTGCCAATGCCTCCAATGTTAATCACATAGCAGTGTTCATACTTCCCCAGACCCAATTCACCGATAACAACTTCACAGCGCTAGTGTACTTCCAGCTTCCCAATTCCACTGATTTTAAGTTACTTGGAGGCTTGAATCCTTCCAAACCACTGGCCATTTTCCGTCTTAACAATACAACAGCGAAACGTACTGAGTCACATTTGGCAGACGACGATGATGCCATGAACGACGACTCGGCGCCTCCTGCCGATTATGTGCTTAATATTGGTATTTCTATCGAGCCTACTCCCCAAGCAGAGGCACTCATAGCACAGGAAAGGTCGAAACAGAAATCCATTCTCCCTGCCCCAACTTCGGGACCACCAGCACCTCTGCAGCCTCTGGAGATTGCAGGTTTGGCTAACAAGATCGTCAAGCACGCATACAACTACTTGGGGAGTTTCATTGATGGCTCTGGAAAGGTTCCCATGAAGGCTTTCGACAATTGGTGGGATAAATTTAGAACCAAACTCAGCAATAATCCTAACTTTTTAAATGAATTGGACTGATCTGCGAGCCCCTAACTGTTGATATGAATCTGCAAAGACAAAATTAACTGTGAAAAACTGCATTATTTTTGCTATATACTGAACCTCGGACGCTGTTGCTTACAACAAAAGTCCTACAAGTCCCACCACGAAAGCACCAGCACCAGCATTGGCCAAGTTGGCACCATTAGAGGACGTGGCTGCAGAAGAGGAGCCAGAAGAGGAAGCTGCTGCAGACGATGCAGCCGAGGAAGCGGTTGACGTAGAACCTGAAGCTGAAGCTGAAGCTGATGCAACAGACGAGGCACTGGACGAGGCTGCCTCGGATGTGGATGTGCCCATCACCATGGAGGATGTGCCCATTACCATGGTAGATGAGCCCATCACCATGATGGAGTCGCTGCCAGTCATGGCATGCGAGTGTTCGTCATCGTGAGCATGGTCTGCAGAGGCCGATGAACCGTGATCCTCGCCATCATGAGCAAAGGCAACTGGAATAAGTGCAAGGGCAAAGAGAGAGAAACGCATCGGTAGAGGTTGAAAAGAAGGAAGAAGTAGTGAGAAACAAGAAAGGAGGGGATTTCCACCTCATTATATAGTGAGTTTGACTGATATCGAACCAATCGGGCAATTTAGAGATCTAGTGAAGAACAATAGACAGAAAAAAGCTGGTATGTGGTTGTTGTAATGCCTTTAGATCAGGTTTATGACCACATCTACATACTAGAAACTTCGCAATCGCTGTTAATGTGAGTAGACACTGCTTTGTTCCATGGTTTCACCAAAATTCATCATTTCAAGTACTCGATAAATAGATGGATTCGAGAAACTTGACGAAGGAGTCCCACTGGAAAGGTAATTTAATTGACTCAGTGAGACGTGTTTAGTGGAGAACCCTGTCCCGATTTAGTGAATAAATTGCTCTTCAATAATGCATCCAGGTGCATTCCTAGTAATGCACAAACGACTACTAAAACGGTGCCCACAAAGTTTACGATAAAGGACCACAAAGGAAATGCAATATACTTAAAACGCTTACGTAATAAAGTGATTGTATCATTGTATAACTATTAAGGAATTGTCCAGCATAAATAGATTCTTTACAACAAGAGGCCTCCAAGGGCTACAAGGGCACCGGCAGCCAAGAAGGGACCATTCTTTCCAGCTTCACCTGAAGTTGAGGAAGAGCCGGCAGC
>Ga0160505_100305_pt1 | contig 31934 bp, 24 predicted proteins | sample DIDeMG_FD_108225 | JGI IMG/M metagenome (GOLD analysis project Ga0160505, IMG submission 108225) | Enriched chicken feces microbial communities from UW Madison campus, WI, USA - DID2874_E49_Stillage MG | ecosystem: Host-associated > Birds > Digestive system > Large intestine > Fecal ... | reverse complement strand
TTTCTGAAATAAGCTTGTAGAGCTGTGATCTCTGGTTTTCTGCTGCCGACAGTGCAGATTCCGCTGATCTCGCAGATAAACTCGATAATGGGCTATCTGTTGCTATATTGGAGGAGAATTCTGTGGGTGGATGTAGTATATCGTTTCTGAAGTCATTTATGCTGGAATTGGGGAGTTTCTTAAGTGGCGTGGAAAACTGCTCGATGGTGGAGTTTGCGTCTGCAGCAAACGATGGATCGTCCGAGAAAAATTGCTTGGAAATGGACAACTTGAACATGTTTGAGCCAGCGTATTCGGAATTAAGTCAAGTTTGGTTTCTGATTCTTCGGTTAAGGTACAGGACACCGTGATGCTTAGTTGGTTTGGGAAGAAAAATTCGAACGAGTGGCAGAAAAAGATTTAAGAAAATAAAGAAATTTATTCATCTAGACGTTCTCAACTGTTTAGATTCATCATTTTATATCCATGTCCTCCGTGAAATTAACTGGTTCTTCGAAGTCAACTTCAACTATGGTTGGCCTTCCATGTGCACACTGGAATGGTAATATACATCGACCCAACTTAACCACAAGATATTCCATTTCGGTGTCTGTGAGTGTATCTCCAAACTTCACACTCAGCTTGCATGCCTGGGAGACAAATGCTTCGTAGATCATGGATGGAATGTTCTTCACCTTCAGAAACCATGTGTCACACGCACTCATAGGCACCTTTTTTCTATCTTTTAGGTCATCATGGAATTGGAGGAGACACTCTTTGAGGGCTTCTGAATCATTGAATTTGGCCATAACCAGTGGCAAATGTGTCAACTTAATAGTATTGTTTTGAATCGTATACCGAATTCCATACTGTAGAAGAGTCTCTATGGATTCATCGAAATCTTGCTTGTCCTCACTGGAAACACTGAAGCTGATGGGAACAGTACATTTGACACTCAAATCGCACAGTGGATCCAACACATTACCTATGAACTCCTCAAGAAGATCTTCAAGCTGAATTCGCTCGTCACAGGCGTGCTGATCAATAGCATATAGGCATCCATTCGTAGTGATGAGAATGACCAGGGCCAGGATCTGTTTGACCAACTTGAAATTTCCTTCTTCCAACAGAATCATGGATAGCGTTGACAGGGTATGGAAGGAGTTTGGTGAACCGTCCGTTTCATGACTTGTTTCGCTATCTGCAATTGAGTAATCATTAGAACGACTTGCATCAAGTGATTCAGTTGTAGATCGTTGACTAGACGGTGGAGTCTCAGTTCGCAGGATATAGCCCAGTTTCTCCAAAGAGAAAACCAACAACTGTTTAACGAACTCAAACGCTTTAGATTCATGATTCTGGTTCTCGACTTTGCCGGAATATCGAACATTTATATAGAATATCGGACTCTTCGAGATTGCTTTATTGATCACTCCTTGACGGCCAGCATACCTACCATAATTTTGGAAGATTTTTAACAATCTTGTGTTCTGGCCCCGGCTGAGATTGGCTCGTTGGCCATTGAAAAACACATATTGAAGATTAGATCTGAAACTCTCCACACAGACAAACCCCTCAATACAATAATCACCATCCGAGCCATTAATTGGCACCAAGCAGTCTAGAGGTAGTATGAATAACGTACTGAAAAGCTCTCGTGCGTTGTCGATATTCTCAAGAGTTAAGACCTTGTCAAAATGACTTCCAGATCTGATTTGGATGTCCACTCTGACTTTTGGATATTCATGTAGAACCTCAAAAAGTAGTGGCTTCAATACCCGTTTCAACCAGTTGGCCCTATAACCCTCCTTTAGGTACTGGTACCTAACTGGGCTTCTGCTGAATAATCTGGTGATCATGATTGTTGTTCCATGTCTTGCTCTTTTTGTTGTCTCAAAGTAATTCGAGACAACAGAAACAATATTCTCCAGATCTGAAGCCTTTGACATATGAAATTGGCTAGTTGCTTGACCATTCACCATGGACTCGACCACGGTGCTTCCACTGCATTCTATGATGGAGTTGAGTGCTTCACCTCTGTGAGCACCATTCTCGGTTCGATTCTCGAGATTTTTTGACGAATGGTATCGTTTATATATACTTTCCAAGTCTTCCTTGCAAATACCATTTCCATTGTCTTCGAAACATACACTGAGCGTCTCCAAGTCAATCTTTGCTATAATTTTAGTGCTATTGGCTTCGAGAGCATTAACTAGTAGCTCTCGCACCACACATTCCACGGAATTGATCACCAAATGTGACCGAATTTGCACAGCTACCCTATCATCCAATTTGGATATTGAAGCCATCCCATTTTCTTCTATTGTCCGCTTGAACCTTTGATACAATTACAGAAAAGTATTGACCAGATGCACTCATCATCCAACCTGCACAACTTCATTCTGTTTAACCAACTAATACTGAAAACCTGTGGATACTTACTATAAAATGCACGAAGACCACCTTCTGAGGGGTTCTTCGGTCTCCCCTATCCAGTCGCTTATTGCTGGCTCAATATCGGGTGCTGTGGCTAGGTATGTTGGATGTTTCGGTCAAGGTCATCACTACTGATAAGGTATCGGTAGTGTGACGATTAGCGTATTGCAATGCTTTACAATAATTCAATTACAATAGCCAAGTCAAATAAATTAACCTATACTAACCTCTCAGAGCTGTAACTGCCCCGTTAGACACCATTAAGATCAGACTCCAGTTGGTGCTGTTACAAGCCGAACCAGTTACTGGAACTCGCTTGATAGCCAACATTTTACGCAGCGAGGGTGTCGGTGCCCTATGGAAGGGCAATGTTCCCGCTGAATTCCTCTATATTTTGTACGGTGCATCGCAATTCACGTCGTATTCCATGTTGAACGAAAATCTCGGGGATCTTCAAGAGAAGATGGACATCACTCTTCCGAAACTGTTACATCTGTTTCTCGTGGGTTGTGGGTCAGGAGTTTTCAGCACCTTCATTACTTATCCGTTTGACTTGCTCCGGACACGTCTTGCAGCAAATGACTCCTCTGAGTTTTTATCCATGACAAGAACTTGCAAGGAAATTCTAAACCTAGAGGGCATTGCGGGCTTTTATGCGGGAATCAAACCGTCCATGTTGTCCATCGTTACTTATTCAGGTTTTTTCTTTTGTACATATTCTTTGTCCAGAGACCTATCCAAACACATTGAGAAGGCATACCATCACCAAATTTGGGGTGTGGAGGCAGTGTGCGGATCTGTGGCTGGTGCAACATCTAAGGCCATCACATTTCCGCTAGATACAATCAGAAAACGCTTACAAGTGATGCCTCACAGCAGTGCATGGTCAATGCTCGTATCTCATTGGAAACTCCACGGGGTCATCGGGTTTTACCGTGGATTCGGCATTAGTCTTCTTAAGACCGCTCCAACAAGTGCATTATCTATCTCAGTATATGAGTATGCCCTTCGAGCGACACAGAAAGTGACAAAGGCTTTTTGACCTTAACAAATATTTCAGAGATATTGGTTTTGAATTTGTTGCAATAACAATTACAACAGAGACACATCTATCGATATTAGATCACATAATCAGAATGCATGACTGTTGAAAAGATAATCGTCCTCGTCGTCTTCTTCGTCCTCTTGATCCTCTTCGCTGGCAGATCCATGTGATTCACTTTCCAGTGAGTCGTGCTCTCCATAGTCCAAGAACCGATTGAACAGACTGGGCAGAATGTACTCCTTGTCAGCCTCAGAGATCGCAGACTCATTGTTGGTATGGCCAAACGAATTATCTGTTATTTCGCTGTCGTTATTCTTTATTGGTACCGATTCAGAATGACTAGATGCCTCAGGCCCTCTATGCTCGTGAGTGGCAGACCGAGACGTCGACCCCAGACCAGCAACATCACTTAGATTGTTTACGTGTATTTGATTTTTGGGCACGTTTTGATCTTCCGTGGGATGATTTGTAGCTCCATCGCCTTCATTCTTATGGCCAAGTTGCTTCTTAATGTACGGTGGAAGGTTTTCACCCACCAATGAGATTCTTCTTGGAGAATTCGAATTCCACACGGAGTGTGTTTGGCTCGTTTCAGCGCTACTATCCGAAGCCGCATTTGCCTGTAGTCTTTTAAATGCCCCTGAAGAAGCTGAATTCTTGGTAGCTGGGGCAATCTGCCCAGGCGGATCCTTTTTTGTGCGATTGACAAGCTTGAAGCGGTTATGGTACGAGCTGAACTTGTCCTTTAGGGTGTTCTTTTTCTCTGTCTGTAAAGGGGTGTAGCCATGACTCTCTAAATCCGTAACTTTAGTCACAATATTGACATTGGTTATTGCTGCCTCTGGAGGCTTGCTGAGCAGCACTCGAGGAGACCGCTGCGTTCCATTGTGCATCTGCATCAAGTCAAACGACATTCTCCGCTGTGTCTTGGTCAATTTGGGAACTTCATGAGTACTTATCTTCATATCATGGGGATAATTGTCAGCCAATTGCTTCCGAGGAACTCCAGAGCCTGCTGGAGTATCTTTTTCATGATTTGCAAATGGAAATGAGTCAAATTTTTGCAAGTTGAGCCCGGCAATAAGCGATTGTACCTCGTTATAAAGCGGTGAATCATTAGAGGTGTGGTGTTGTAACAATGCCATCAATTCCCGGTCCTGCCCGAGCCGGGAGGTCTCCACTATATCGTGGAAGATCGTGGAAGGCACATGTGCCATATGGAGGGAAATGCTTTGGAAATTGGAGGCGTACTTCAAAGATCACCAAGAGAAAGATGGAAGTAGATAATAAGCTCATTAGGTTAACCATGCAGGCGATATGATATAGATAGTGGAAGGTGTGAGAGACGATAAGATCAAATCAACAAGAAAGATACACAACAATTGATAAATACAACATATTAAATACTGTTTGGGGACACTAAGTCCAGAGGTCTGAATGTCTTTCGGCATTTCCAATGTTGGAGGCTCAGATTTCTTTTGGCACTTTGGCTGGAGTTCCTGGCTGCGAAATAGTGGTTGCAACAGGCAATTCTCCTTGTTACCATCTGAACATATAAAAGCACTCCTCCACCAAAAAAACACTTAAACACGCTATATTAGTAGCTACTAGCTTCAAATGCCAATTTATGAATACTCTTGAAGGACCTCCTTAAGAACATCTGGATACCAACGAGCAGCCACATCTTGATGAGATTTAATTCTGTTTCTAAACACAGCATGCCCCACAGGATATTTGCTCACATCAGGAATAAATTGGAAACCGATGTTTCCCCAGTTCTGAAGCTTCTTGTCCCTCTCTTCTTTCAACTTGAGCACTTCCTCGGGAATTCCAGAGACCGTGCTCTTATATGAGTCCAAGTCGATGGTCAGGAAGAACGGAATAGAGAGTCGAGTTCCCGATCCAGCCTCTGGGATGGTCACACGATGAATTGTTGCCTTACAAACCCCGTTGGTTATTGCCTCCAACGTCTGACCGGCATTCACCACTAACGAGTTGGGCACATTGTCTACAGTTACCCACTCACCCTCGAAATTTTGAACTTGCAACGAGTTCTTGTGTTCCGTAGCCTGGAAAATATACGTCAAGAGATCGGAGTCTCTGTGGGGTCCAACACCCTGGCCAGATTGTGGGGTATCTTCCAATGCCAGCGACTTGGTGCCCTGCAAGGCCGAGGAGTCTGGGTATGCGATCAATTTCATTTTGCACTGTTGATTTACCTTGAAGTACGAGTCCATTGCATCTTCCTTCAAGCCAATAGCCTCACACACTAGTTTTCTGAATACGGTGCTGAGATTAGTCATCTTCCTTATATATTCCGTAATCACTTTTCTGAAGTGCGGGATGGCATTCTCGTCAGGCCAGAGATTAGGGCCCTCAATTCGACGATAGATAGGCTCGTCATCGGCGGGACCAGGCAATTCTGTGGCCAAATCGATCTGTTCCCTCCAATCGGTGTGAGAAGCGGTGATTTCATTGGCCAATCTAGTGTATCCGAGAAAGTGGGGCGAGTTGATCATTTCACAAGCCCGCTTCACGTCATCGGGAAGAGCAAAAAATTCTAGCGTCTGTTGTTTGATGTTTGCAAAATCCTGGGGTGTTGGCCCGTACTTCTCGTAGTTGACAAGAAGCAAGAACCCCACATTGATCAATGCATGTCGAAGATCCACAAGAAATTGCGGTTTAGTTTCGGCGTCAAAGGCCAAACTGAGATCTATGACAGGAATAGAGTTGAAGGACATTTAGTGATGTGAAAAATTTTTATTTTGCAAAGAGATTTTAGCTTGGAACAACGATAATGGCCCGATGGCTCCACTTGAGCCACAGTTTTCATATTAATGTGATCCCATACAGGAGCCGTTTGGGATGGAGACAGAAACTTATACGGAGAAACAGACAAAAAGAAGAGAATTGAGCAAATTGAGACATTTTTTATTTTCTCAGAATGTTTGTTAATGTGAAAAATTCGATTATTTGGTGTTTCTCCTATGAGGTCAGCTTTTTTAAGTCCTAGGCTTTTAAGGCACTGTGGATGAGGTAACGAACGGCATTTACTCAACTCAAGTTATTAAGGTTTGACTTGTTGGCGAGACCTAGCGATTTGTGAAAGTTTTGGGGTCTTCTTTGTTATATTGTAATGGATGGTTGTGTGGTTTTGTTGTGTTCTGAATTTTGCAGCCAATGATGGGATTTTGCGGGATGGTGGTAATTTCCCAAAGAAGGTAGAAACCCAGAATCAAGAGTGAGATATTCGACTCAAATCCTTAATTTAACTTCGCAGCTATTTCTTAAAAGTTGAAGATCAAAACTATATCAACTACAAACTAGGAATGAGACGATATAAGCAAACGTTCTTCGGTTTTAAAAATGACTTTTTAATAGCTTAATGGGAAACCTTACCTTGAAAAATACAGTAGTAAGCTAAAATGTATTTTATATAAGAACTATTGCCCCTCGTCGATTAAAAATTACATATTCGTCTTCAGCACAAAATCGTCTTCAATTGAATGTTCTTTACATCCCATTAATCTCCATCAAAGATGTGTCTTTCTTGTACCGGTTTTTCACTTGTACACATCCATCGGATCTACTCCGATCTTTACCGATCTACCGTGACCTTTATAGACCTCAGTGGTTATATGGAGTCTCGCCATATGTCATGGCGACCTAATCTCCATCCTCGCATATCCTTTGATCTTCATTTTTTCACAATAAACAATTCCAACTTTAACCATATCCATTCAATTGACTAAATTTTACAGTATTTATGGTACCTAAACAATCTTACTACAGTAAAGGCTTCTCAAAGGAAATCTCCGATACTCATGCATGGAGAACCGTTGCCAATGCTGTACCATATGTGATTCCATACTTAAAGAAATCAGATAAGTTGCTTGACGTTGGTCTGGGACCAGGCTCGATTCTGAAGGACTTCGCAAATTACGTTGGCGAGGTGGTAGGTGTTGAAACCATTCCGGACTTGATTGAAATTTCCTCCAACCAGCCAGACCTTCCGTCTCTGGTTCTGTTTCAATTGGGCCTGGCTTATAACTTACCCTTTGAGGATGCATCCTTTGACGTTGTCCATGCGCTGCAAGTGGTGATTCACCTCAGTGAACCCGAAAAAGCTTTGAAGGAGATGCTTCGAGTATGCAAGCCTGGAGGCTACGTTCTTGTCAAAGATGCTGACTTGCAAATGACTGTGGTGTATCCGCAGAAGTACCACGAAGGCATTGCTGACTACTTCCACCATAAATCGAAAGATCTGACGACACTGTCGATTGCGGGCCGCCTGTTAAAGTCTCGAGCATTGGCTGCTGGCTACAATGCTGCCAATATCCACCTCTCGGCTCTGGTGTGGACTATCAGCACGGATAAAGAGAGAGAGGACTGGGCAAACATGTATTGCAAGCGTATCACCAAGGCAAAACAGTATGATTACACGTCCAACCCCGAGCAACTAGATCGAGTCATCAGGACGTTTAAGGAATGGAAGGAAGATTCCGAGGGTTTAATGATGATGACTCACGGCGAGTTGGTATATCGGAAATAGACAAAATGGTTGTGCAGCTGCTATACATAAGAGATAATTATAAGTATGTAGATTCTTTTGAGTTTATAATTCGAGCTTGCAACTTGCAGTTTTCAATTTCAACAGACATTTGTTTCTCTTTTCGTTTTCTCTTTCTCTTAGATCTCTCTATTTCTTCATAATCGTATAAATTAGATTGCCTACACTATACGGCTCCCCTGCACAGTATGTGGAAGCCTTTAGAAAGATCTCTATTCCCTCGCAAGTGTACTGTAATTTAAAACAGAAAAACGAAAATATATACATCTATTAATCAAAAACAGTAAATAAATACAAAAATACTATATAAATCATAATTTTATTTCTCTTCCTTCCCTGAACCTCTATTATAATTCCAAAAACCACAGAATCCATATCAATTGGTGTACGGGTGTGATTGCCAATAATTTCTCGACACGAATCGCCTTCTTGATCTACATCTCTGGGTACTACACCAAATTCACCATGTCGTCAGATATCGTGCATAACCCAGCGATTCAGAAGGCTGAGCTTCTAGTGCCCAAGCCCCTTTTGGCTCGTTTGTATGTGTGGCCATTTGGAATCATCTACCCAGCGTTTTTCCAAGTCTATTTCAACCATTACGACACGTATATTGGTGGCTCGGAATGGACTTTCGTTTATTTGATGGCCATTGGCTCGCTCAACATGTTGTTCTGGTTGATGCCACATTGGAACATCGACATCGATGCCAAATTTAACTATACTGGTGTGCGTTCCATCTCGGAAGCCTCTCATATTAAGATTACCCCTGCTCCAAACTCGGGTGTTGGCGAGATCTGTACCATCAACAGAGAGCAGTTTGCAGACGGCGAGAAGCAGGTGTCGTTTTTGTACCAGAAGAGACGTCACTTGTTTCACTCCGAGATTAATAAGTTTGCCCCTCCAGAATTTAAGATTGACGAGTTGCCTCAGTTGGAATACTTCCACAATTGGAAGGGTTTGAAGGGTGACTTATCCAAGTTCACCAGAAACTTTGGCTTGAACAAGTTCGACATTCCTATCCCTACTTTCATGGAGTTGTTCAAGGAACATGCTGTGGCTCCCTTTTTCGTTTTCCAGATCTTCTGTGTGGCCTTGTGGTGCATGGACGAGCAGTGGTATTACTCTTTGTTCTCTTTATTCATGTTGGTTTCCTTTGAAATGACTACTGTTTTCCAGAGAAGAACTACCATGAACGAGTTCCAGTCTATGGGTATCAAGCCTTACACAATTTTCGCATTCAGAGACTCCAAGTGGGCAGAGTTGCAGACTGACGAGTTGTTGCCTGGAGACCTTGTATCTGTGACCAGAACCAGCGAGGAAAGTGCCCTTCCATGTGATTTGTTGTTGCTCGACGGTACCGCCATTGTGAACGAGGCCATGTTGTCTGGTGAATCTACTCCTTTGTTGAAAGAGTCTATTAAATTGAGACCTGGTGACGAGTTCTTGCTGCCTGAGGGCTTGGACAAGAACTCTTTGTTGCATGGTGGTACTATGGCTTTGCAGGTGACAAAGCCTGAGAATCCTCAGGTCCCGCTTGCTCCGGACAATGGTGCTTTGGCTTACGTTTGTAAGACTGGTTTCGAGACTTCGCAAGGTTCTTTGGTGAGAATGATGATTTTCTCCAGTGAGAGAGTGTCTGTTGGAAACAAGGAGGCTTTGTTCTTCATTTTGTTTTTGTTGGTTTTTGCCATTGCTGCTTCCTGGTACGTCTGGGTCGAGGGTACAAGAATGGGAAGAGTCCAATCGAAATTGATTTTGGACTGTATTATTGTTATTACATCTGTTGTTCCACCTGAGTTACCTATGGAGTTGACCATGGCTGTGAATTCTTCCTTGGCTGCCTTGCAGAAATACTTCATTTACTGTACTGAGCCATTCCGTATTCCATTGGCTGGCAGACTCGATGTTTGTTGTTTTGACAAGACTGGTACTTTGACTGCTGAAGATTTGGTGTTTGAGGGTTTGGCTGGCTTCAAGAATGATGACATCCACCACCTCTATACTTGTGAAGAGGCCCCCGAGACCACTGCGTTGGTCTTAGGTTCTGCCCATGCTTTGGTCAAATTAGACGATGGTGACGTTGTCGGTGATCCTATGGAGCAGGCCACTTTGAAGGCTGCTGCATGGACTGTTGGATATAATGACACTGTTGAGAGACCTGGAAAGAACAAGACAGAGAAGATCAAGATTTTGCGTCGTTTCCAATTCTCGTCCAGTTTGAAGAGATCATCCGCTATTACTTCTATTAACACTTTGCCAGGTAAGAACTTTGTTGCCGTGAAGGGTGCTCCAGAAACCATTCGTTCGATGTTGGTTGACGCTCCTGAGAACTACGAGCAGTGCTTTAAGTCTTTCACCAGAGCTGGTTCCCGTGTGTTGGCATTGGCTTACAAATACTTGGACACCAATGTTAATGTCGTGAAGGTCAAGAGAAATGACGTTGAATCTAAGTTGCACTTCGCTGGTTTTATTGTTTTCCACTGTCCATTGAAGGATGATGCCATTGAGACTATCAAGATGTTGAATGAGTCGTCCCACCGTTGTGTTATGATTACTGGTGACAACCCATTAACTGCATGCCATGTCGCAAAGGCAGTTGGTATTGTCGAGAAGGAAGTTTTGATTTTGGATGCCCCTGAAGAACACTATGAAGTCAGCGAGGAAGAGAACTTGGTTTGGAGAAATGTGGACGAGACCACCATCATCCCATTTAACAGCTCGCAATCTATCGATTTGGATTTGTTCAAGAAGTATGATATCTGTATGACTGGTCACGCTTTGACACACTTGTCTGAGCATGTTCAGATTTTGGATCTTTTGAAGAAAACATGGATTTACGCCAGAGTTTCTCCTTCTCAAAAGGAGTTTATTCTTACCTCCTTGAAGGATGCTGGATACAACACTTTGATGTGTGGTGACGGAACCAATGACGTCGGTGCTTTGAAGCAGGCCCACATTGGTGTCGCTTTGTTGAACGGTACTGAGGAAGGTATGAAAAAGATCGCAGAGAACAGAAAGATCGAAGCCACCAGAGTTGTTTATGAGAAACAAGCCCAGCTTTTGGCTAACTGGGATAGACCACCTCCACCTGTGCCTGCCCTCATTGCTCACTTGTACCCCCCTGGAAAATACAATCCTCACTACTTGAGTCAATTGGAGAAGAAGGGTATCGAAATCACTCCTGAAATTACCCAGTCGGTCGAAGTGGCCAATAAATCTGGTCAACTCCCAATGGAATTTGTTAAGGATGACAAGGGAAAGGTTACTGCCGGTAAGATCGCTGATAGCTTCTTGGGATCGATGGGTGACATTGAAGGAGCTGATGACGAAGTCCCAACTTTGAAATTGGGTGACGCTTCTGTTGCAGCTCCTTTCACCTCTAAGTTGGCTAATGTCTCTGCTGTGACTAATATTGTCCGTCAAGGTCGTTGTGCTTTGGTTTCTACCATCCAGATGTACAAGATTTTGGCATTGAACTGTTTGATTTCTGCTTACTCTTTGTCTGTGTTGTACTTGGCTGGTATTAAGTTTGGTGATGGTCAATCGACCGTCTCTGGTGTCTTGTTATCTGTTTGTTTCTTGAGTATCTCTCGTGGTAAGCCTCTTCAGAAGTTGAGCAAGGAGAGACCACAAGATGGAATTTTCAACATCTACATCATGGGATCTATCTTGGGTCAGTTTGCTATCCACATTGTTACCTTGATCTACATCACTCGTGAAATTTACATCTTGGAGCCAAGAGAAGCCCAAGTTGATTTGGAAAAGAAGTTTGAACCATCTTTGTTGAATACCGGTATGTTCTTGCTTCAGTTGGCTCAACAGGTGTCGACCTTTGCAGTTAATTACATAGGTTTGCCATTCAAGGAAGATATCAAGGACAATAAGGGAATGTTCTATGGTCTTCTCGGAGTTGCCGGATTGGCTATTGCTGGATCCACTGAATTCATGCCAGAATTGAACCAAACCATGCAGTTTGTCACTATGGACATTGTTTTCAAGCTGAAATTAACTGGATGTATCGTTCTCGATTTGGTCGGAACTTGGGCCGTCGAGGTTGTGTTAAAGCACTTCTTCATGAATTCTGCAGCAGCAGATATCGCCGAAAGAATTTAAGTTGGTCAGATTTATATAGAGAGCATGGCCCTATGCTAATATTAATAAGTTAAGCTATCTAATTAGACTTAAGTCTGTATTGCGATCCAACTGGAAAACCTTTATGGCGTGAACGCCGCCCCGTTCTAAAATATGTAATTTTTCTGGCCCCAACCTAGATTCTAATTCCCGAATCACATCGAGAACTTCGGTATCAGCGATATTGAAAGTAAACGAATCTTGCACTATGGATATCACTTTCGGTAAGGAAAAGCTGTGAGATTTGGGGCCCAGAGAGGCTACTGGTGCAAGTTCATATATTACATCGTAGACAGCAGGCATTTTCCCAAGAACCTGGTCGTGATATCTGGCTTCAGGCGTTTCCTGACTCTTCAGCTGTTTCTCCTTCAACCTGATACGTTCTAAAAGAGAAAGACCAGACTTTGAAGCTTCGACAGCGGCAATTTTCTCTTTAAATTGAAACTTGGACGCATCATTCCGCAACAAAGAAGCCTTTGAGACTTTTGTAGGAGATGATCTCTTCGTGGGAGATGATTTTAGCCTTCGTTTTGTTGGAGATGATGGATTCGTAGCAGCGTCATCGTTAATGTCACCCAGCAACGATTTCGGCAAGGACTCTTCCAGCGCATTGAAAGATCGACCTGAACTCTTCACTGGAGAAACCAAAGGGGTCTCAACTATGGCAATGGATGCCAAAGTTACAGGATTTGGAGATTCGGTGCTCTTGAGTAACCTATCGAACTCAGCACTTCGAAGTGGCAACTGCATTCCAAATTTCATAACCAGCATTCCTGAAGGCACCGTGATGGCGTAATCGTAAGAATTACGGCCGTAGCTGATGATCTTGTAAGCCTGTGGGAAGTACGCCAAAATGGCTTCAAGGGTAGATGAGGTGATTCGCTTTCCACACATGGAGGTGGCTCGAGCACAGACGTCATTTAGCTTGGGTGTGGTGATGGAGGAGGCATAATGGAGAGACAAAACTGTGTCTATAGCAGAAAACAGGGCAGCAAGTCCATTTTGCATATTTGAAAAGATGGAGGTGGAAATGCCTGGTTTGTATAATATGGAGAAAGACGCGACTGTGCAGAGAAAGAGAAACAGAATTGAAGGACTATGTCTAAAATATGACACTGAGAGAAGAAGAAAGAGAATCAATCCAAAGAATAGGATTTGAGATAATTAAGATTGGTTCGTGTATGTCAATAGTTGATTTATGAAGGTAAGAATGAAAGTCAGAGTTGCGAGTTGATAATATTAAGTAGATACCATTGAGTAGATGATACCGAGCAGATGATACTGAGGAGATGATACTGAGCAGATAATAATGAACAGCAAACAGAGAAAGTAACAAACATGCAAAATAGGAGGATACATAAACAAATCAGAATTAAATGAAAAACTAAAATATTTCAAAACGGAAGTACAAGACATTTCACTGGATTGTTCCCCAATATCAACCAATATAGGGGCCACAGTGTCTCGTTTCATCTGAGAAGTTCACCATACAGACCTGGACGTGTTGACTCGATATAAACTTCAATTGGCGATTGGAAATTAACTATTGATTGATATATGTTATCACCAGCATATGCTATTGAATTATCTCTTTTATAAATTGTGCCACAATATTACTACATTTCATCTTGTCACATTCTTTTACCTACACTCACCCTATTCTACATGTTACATTTCACCACTATCAACTAACTTCACTTGTATATTAATTTATTTCTTCTCCTCGGAAGTCTCGGTCTTCTGAGACTCCTCAAGCTTCTTGGCATCCTCAGCAGCATCCTTCTGGTAGCCGGCGTAAACAGCTTGAGCCTTCTTGGAGAAGTCTCCCTCAGTAGAGTTGTAGGTCTTGTAAGCAGACTGGGCGTCCTCACCGAGGTCCTTGTAGTCAATCTTACCATCCTTACCGGCAAGAGCAGCCTCACCCTTCTTAATCAAGTCGTTGAAGTTCATTGTATTATTTGTCTTGTGATTGATAACTTTTTATTTCACTGGGGATCGAGGTGAATTTATACACGGTTGTGCAAATCTCCCTCGGTGGTGCACCTCGACTTCCTTCTGCTGCAGAGAACTGTGACGTAAGCCGACGAATCAATGTCAGGGAGCGCGATTACCGGGCAGGATTCCTTGTCAAAATGCAGGCGAACCATTCTCTATGCACATATCACCTACTCACATGCACACCATGGGTGAATTTGGCGAGTGTTACGGCGGGGAGGCTGGTAACGGTGTGGATGGTTTGATGGTCCAGGAGGTGCCACTGGCATGTGGCGCATTGAGAGGCACAGCTTGAGGCTAATGGGCTATAAATCATGGCTCAACAGATATCATTGCAAATTGGCGCCTTATCTCTCCTCCACTATCTGCGACAATTCTCTTCTCATGTTTGTATTCAAATTCAGTTGCCGACATCGTCTCCATGCAGGTGGTTTTCGTAATACCTTGTCTGGGAATGTAACGCATGATACATTGTGAGCTCCGTCTATCGGATTTCATGTGCCTCTCTACGTTTCTATCTTCACTCATACTACTTATTATGTACAATAGAACTCTAATTCTCAACGAGATGCTTTAATTGTCTAACTCTTCTCCTAAAGCTTCAACTTCTCCAAAATAGCAATGGTTTGCTCGTAGCCTTCAATCTCGGCCTTGAAGTTCTCTGCTCTCTTGAACGCAGCCTCCTTAGCCTCTGGCTTGGTCTTATCAGTAAACTTGGAGATAGAATCGCTCAACTTGTTTTGCAAGTCTTGAACGTTGCTCAACTTCTTGTTAACCTTTGCAATTTCGGCGTCCAAGTCGATCTGGCCCTTGACCAACACGTGAACTGTGGTAGTGGCACTAACACCGTTCAATGCACATCCGCTAGGAACGGTCTGGCCAGCCTCGATCACGTCAATCTTCTCAACACCCTTGATCAATGCAACAATGGAGTCTTGCTGATCCTTGACAATGTCTCTGACCTTGTCATCGGTGGTCTCGATGTAAACCTGGCCGTTCTTCAAGATGTTGTACTGAGACAACAACGATCTGGCACCCTTGGTGATGTTCAACACCAATTCGTAGGCGTCCAACGACTCGACATCGTCGAAACTGGACTCGTACTCGGGATAAGCAGCGACAGTAATGGATTCAGCCTTATCACCAGCTCTACGTGGCAATCTCTGCCACATTTCTTCGGTGACAAATGGCATGAATGGGTGAATCAATCTCAAGGCTCCGTCAATACAAGTGTACAAAGTATCCTGAGCGGACTTCTTCTGTTCTGGAGTACCGTCCTGAATCAAGGACTTAGAGTTCTCAATGTAGACATCACAAAGATCGTACCAGAAGTTGTAGATAGACGAAGTGGCTTCAGAGAACTCACGGTTGTCCAAGTGAGTGGTGACGTCCTTCGTAGCAATGGTCAACTTATGCAAGATCCACTTCTCAACCAACGATTCGTTGCCTGATTTGGCAGATGAAGCTGGAGGCTGGTAATCGTCGCCCAATCTACCCAAGACGAACTTGGTAGCCTGGTAAATCTTGTTACAGAACTTTCTGTAACCCTCAACTCTCAAGATATCCAAGTTGATGTCTCTTCCACCAGTGGTGTAAGCACACAAGGCAAATCTCAAGGCATCGGTACCACACTCTGGAATACCGTTAGGGTACGACTGCTTTTGACCAGCAGATGCCTTCTCGATCTCCTTAGGGTCCAAGTTACCGATCTTCAACTTCTCATACAAGTCCTCCAATGAGATACCGGTAATAACATCCAATGGGTCAATCACGTTACCCAAAGATTTGGACATCTTTCTACCCTGAGCGTCTCTGACCAATGAGTGACAGAACACTTCCTTGAATGGAACCTTTCCGGTCAATTTAACCGACAACAAGATCATACGAGACACCCAGAAGAACAAGATATCCCAACCGGTCTCCAACATGGAGTTGGGGTTGAAAAGTTCCAAGTCTCTGGTCTTGTGTGGCCAGCCCAATGTGGAAATAGGCCACAAACCAGAAGAGAACCAAGTGTCCAACACATCTTCATCTTGTTCCAAGGTGAACTTCACACCAGCAAATCTCTTGTTAGCCTTCTCCAAGGCTTCCTCGTAGGTTCTACCAGCAATCCAGTAGTTGTTGTCCAAACGGTCACCTTCCTCGCCCTCAATGACGACGAAGTAGACTGGACATCTGTGGCCCCACCACAACTGTCTGGAGATACACCAGTCCTGGATGTTCTCCATCCAGTGGAAGTACTCTTTCTCAGAAGTCTTTGGAGTAATAGTGATCTCACCGGACTTCACAACCTTGATTGCCTCCTTGGCCATCTCGTCCTGTCTAACCCACCATTGTGGCTTCAACAAAGGTTCAATGACATCTCCGGATCTGGAACAGAGAGGAATGGTCATCTCGTTGTCCTTCTGGTCAACGTACAAGCCTTGCTTCTTCAACTCTTCGATAACCTTGACTCTGGCATCGAATCTCTTGATTCCCTTCCATTCAGGGCCACAGTTCTCGTTCAAAAGACCGTCATCTGTGAAAATGTTGATGAACTCCAAGTTGTGTCTCTTACCGGTGTTGTAATCGTTCTGGTCATGGGCTGGGGTGATTTTCACAGCACCAGTACCGAACTCCATGTCAACAGCCTCGTCGTCAGTGACGATTGGGATCTTACGGTCCAAAAATGGGTGCTGAACGAACTTGCCGTGCAAGTGGGTGTAACGAGGATCCTTAGGGTGAACAGCCACACCAGTGTCTCCAAACAAGGTCTCAGGTCTGGTGGTGGCCACAGTGATCTTCTCGTCGGAGTCAACAACTCTGTAAGAGTAAGAGGTCAACACACCAAACTCGATCTTATCGTCGTAATCTGGAACAGATAACAAGGTTCTACCGGCAATGTTCTTGTTGTCCACCTCCAAGTTGGAGATGGCAGTGTTCAACTTGGTCGACCAGTTGACCAATCTAGAAGCTCTGTAAATGGTACCGTCCTCGTGCAATCTAACGAACGCCTCGGTGACAGCCTCAGACAAGTCTGGGTTCAAAGTGAAGGCCTCTCTAGACCAGTCGTAGGAAGCACCCAATCTCTTAACCTGGTTCTTAATTCTGTCATGGTACTCCTCCTTCCACTCCCAGACCTTGTCCACAAACTTCTCACGGCCGTAATCGTGTCTGGTCTTCTTCTCGGTTTTCCAAACCTGCTTCTCCACAACAGATTGGGTGGAGATACCGGCGTGGTCAAAACCTGGCAAAAACAAGGTGGTCTTGCCCTTCATTCTGTTGAAACGAATCAAGGTGTCTTGAATAGCAATGGTCAAAGCATGTCCAATGTGCAAAGCACCAGTGACATTTGGAGGAGGTGCTGGAATAGAAAAGACACCCTGCTTCTTAATTTCTCCATTGTCCAACTCAGGCTCAAAGTAGCCCTGCTTCTCCCACCAAGAATACCACGAACTTTCCACATTCTTTGGGTTGTAAGCCTTGAAAGCAGCGTCTTCCAAAGAGGCCATGACCTTCTTTTCTCCAGGCTTGGTCTCATCGGTCCACTCTGGCACAGGCTCGGCAACCTTCTTCTCCTTCTTTGGCTTCTTCTCAGCAGCAGGCTTGTTCTTGGCGTCTTCGGCCTGCTTCTTCTTCTTAGCCTCGAACTTGGCCAATTTCTCTGCCTTCTTTCTCTCTTTCTCTAATTCTTTAGCAGTTTTCTCTTTCTTGGGCTCTGCGCCTGCGGGGGCAGCGGCAGCAGCAGCAAGTTTTTCCTGGTCCGACATCCTGACGTAATTGAGAGTTCTATAAGTTGAGATACGGACACAAGTAGTGGGGTATGCTTTTCTTATAAGTAGTCTTCTAAAGACCATAAGGCTCAGATTGGAAAATTTTGTTAGTCATAGGGAAAACACCCGTACACCACACAACCATTAGTTACGAAAGATAAAAAAAATATGTAATTAGTGAGTCACTGTGGAGACGTGAAATTCATGAATGTGGGATTTCACTGGGCCAATCTTACACACAATAATTTCTACAGCTTCTCTACTTTATAAGATTTTGTGTTTTACATTTTTATATACTTCGTGATACTTGGATATCTGGCTGTTATCCTGTCGCATCTCATTTGGGTGCAAAACCACACGAGACTCCAATAGTGGAGCGAAGCCATGGTGTACCGAATTTCATATAGACGTTAGATGTCCTTGAACTTACAATGTACATAGAAGTTATCAAAAATTCTAAGCACGGAGTACATGCCCCTTGAATTTAAGCTCATCTTTGAGTATCGTCTCACCGTGAGAGAATTCGTCAACTGGGTCTCATCCTAAAACGATTACGACAAAGAACAAGAGGATGATGGCACAAAATTTGAGGGAGAGCATAATGAACGTTTTCGATCCGAGCTAATATGTCGACGATCTGGAAATTCTTTTTGGGGAATCTCTTCATATTTATAACCCGTTTTTCTTTTTGGTCTGCAGATTTAGGTTATGACAGAAAGTATAGTGATGGAGGCATCACAGAATCTCAACTTTAAATAACCAATACCTTTATTCTAGTCTATAGTCATACTATTGAGTGTGTTCTAAAAGATTTTTACTCGACGTCGTCCAAACGTCGCTTCTTCATGCGTCCCCATTGACCATTCTGTTCCTGCTTCTTGTGGTCTCCAAGATTCATGACAATCGTATCCAAGTCTTCTCTTCTTTTCTGCTGTTGCAATCTGTTAATCATGGCCTTGGATAATCGTGCATCGGTATTTCTGTTGACTTGAATCCCTTCCATTTGGTGGCTCATGCCCAACCCCACTTCTTCGCCAAAGCTATCCATGACCACATCCTCTTGCTTGCCGAACTCCATCTTGTTCTGTGCTTTTCGAAGTTCAGACATCTGAAACCGCTCCTTCATCTTTCGAAATCTGCGTCCACCTCTTTTCTTGGATTTCTGCTCTTTAGGAACAGGCAATGCCTTGGGCGCAGTGTGTTCAGGTGGAGTAAGAAGTTTATCGATTTTAGATTGCACCTCTTGGAGGTATTTTGTGCCCAAGTCACCACCAGGGTATGTGCCAGCCAAATCTACTCTTGCTGCCAACACTACTTTCCCACTCAAAATGCGCAAAGCCTGTTTGACAACTTCTGGAGGGAGTCCCTTTACAACCTCGCAATAGTATAGGTATCCCGTTGCTCTGATAAAATTAGAGCGTGTCTGTGTTTGTGACAGAAGATCCCGAACTCCAAAAGACGGAAGATTACATGCGGGTGTCAATGCTAGCTGTTTCAATGAGCCAATGCTGATAAGAAGCTGTGAGGTGGCCACGGCACCTATAAGATTGGCTACGTTGGGTGCAAACTTGGAGACTTTGTCTGCGATGAATTCAGATACTTCTCCCAAAAACGAGTAGAGCTCAATTGTGTATTGACACGCCTTCAAGATGTTAGCCATGTCTTCTTCTCGTAGCTCAAACAGCTTCTCGTAATTCTGAAGAGCAGCCATTACAATAGCCAAAACTTTATCTCCTGAGAGTATTTTCTTCAAGTTTTGTTCATGCTGACGAACTTCCGTCAACTTCTGCCCAATCTCAATGACAATTCTACAATAATCAACTGGACTTGAGACAAGCGATTCCAACTCAGCAAACACCACCATATAGTGAACAGAGACATATCTATGCAATAGAGCGATTTCGTCATTGATTATAGTTGGAAGTTCACTGAGTTGCATTAAAAAGCGGAAATCTTCCGATTGGTTTTCGTCGTTGATGCTGGCTAAGAGCTCGTAGTAATCTGTTTCAATGGATCCGGCGTACTTCTCCAAATCAATGCGAATTTGCGGTATAAGTGGATGGATAACCGAGATTTGGTCAACGTCGGTCATTTTTGTAACGTCAAAGTGATCTAGTTTGGCTCCAATACTGGCCATTTTGGGGTTTTGGAGTAATTGGTCGAGATTCTGGGGCCTTTCATTGTGGTTCGAAGACACTGGTTCTTGCAATTCTTCAATAATGGAATCCTCAGAGTCACTGTCAAAATCTGCCGCTAGTTCTTTCTCATAATCCATCTTAGAATATTGGTATTTATTGATAATACAGACTTGGAATGGCTGGTTGTAACGGCGATGGGTTGTGCACGTGATAAATCGCACATGACAAAAAATCACGTTCATTAACTGAGAGATGCCTTCAAATTATCAGAATCCAACAACAGGTTAAATAACACATTCAAATTGTCCAACATGTCGGTACCTTTTGATGTTAAGATGTCACCACTTTCTCAAGTGGATGGGTCTGCACGTCTCATAGCAGGAAACACAAAGGTTGTTGTTTCTGTCACTGGACCAATAGAATCTAAACCTAGACAAGAATTACCCACACAAGCCAGTTTGGAAATTGTTGTCAGACCAAGCAGAGGCCTTAGTTCTACCAGAGAAAAAGTGTTAGAGGATCTTCTAAGGTCTGTCTTGCAGCTGGTGATTGTGAGATATAAGTTCCCTAGACAACTTTTCCAGATCGTGGTGCAGTTTTTGGCAACTGACCTTGATTCTGAAGGATCTGTCATTGTATCTGGAGAGACTGCTGCTGCTGGCGCTGATTATACTGCCAACGAACTCAGTTGTGCATTAAATTGTTCCTACTTTGCACTCATAGACGCAAATGTGCCATTATTCAACTCTTTTGCTGCCGTCTCGATGGTTATCGACAAGGACGGTAACTATGTGACTACTCCGTCGCTTTCTGAACTTCAGAAGTCCTCCAGTCATCACGTTGTTTGCTTTGATATCAGAGATAAGAAAGCAAGTAAAATCTTGCTAATTGAGAGTGATGGCTCTTTTACTGAACTGGAATTAATCAAAGTAGTGGAGAAGGGAAGCAGGATATGTGAAGAGGTTCATCAGTCTTTCCAGCGTCCAACAATCGAGGAGAAGATCCAGAAGGATTTCATCTGGTCTGACAAATAGAGTATTTGGACCAATGCAAAAGCAAAATAACGAGGTCGAACTAGAAATGCATCATTCAAACACTTTAATACACACACATGAGAATCAACAAATGATATACCTAGGGTAAGAGGTTATTCTTTTGGAAGGGGCCTTAACTACGGGTGTACGGTTGTTTTAACCAAAGGTGTATGGGTTTTTCATCAATTGATGTACGGGTCTTTAAGAATGTACGGATGTTAAAAAATGTGGTGTATGGGTTTTTCAAGTTTTTGGTGTACGGGTCTTAACTTTGTGCGTTTGTGTCAAGCCGGTTTTCGTGTAACTCCGTTTCAATGGATCTCTATCCTACGACCATCTAAAACTATGATTCCCAAGAATAAAAATTCCTTTAAAACAATATGTATACCAAACAGTAGTCCCCACTAGTAAAGTGTCGCCAAAGGATCCAACCTATTTCCTCCAAATGGTGATTTCGCATTGAAACTAGAGGGCCCACCTAGAAGGTTTACCTCTCCGTTTTGGAACTTGTTATTCGGGTTTGATTTATGCTTGAAGGTGAAGCCAATGAAGTTGTTGTTTGCTAAGTTTTTACCAGTGAGATGTGAGTTTTCTAGGAGTGATTCATTCTGCTCTTGTCTAGCAAACACATCCTTATACTTCATCATGCTCTCTTCATCTTCAAAATCATCAAAATAGCCAGCGTCTTCTTCGTTATCCAACTGAGGAGTAAACGGAGGTGTCTTTGTTCTTAAACTGTCCCAATTTCCAATGTCATTGAAGTATGACTGGGCCATTACTTGTTTGAAGTTTCGTAATCTTGAAGATGGCGAAGCAATCAATTTGGTGATCAACAACCATGTGCGATCACTGAAAACATAACGACCGTCTCTTGTTTGAGGTCTTCTGAGAGCTGTCTTCCAATTCTTTAAGTTGTAGTAAGTTTCGTCTTGCTTGGAGCCACTGAATGGTGGATAACCACAAAGTGCCTCAAAGAGCATACATCCAAGAGACCAGTAGTCGATGGTGAAATCATAACTCTTACCCTCCAAGACCTCGAGTGCCATATAGTCAGGAGATCCCACAATAGAGTTGGCCAAGTTGTGGTGACCTTGTGATTGCTTGAAAATCCTTTGACGCTCATACATGAGTTTAGAAGGAACTTCATAGTTATCCAAGTCTTGCAAGTTAGCCAACTTGATTCTCATGGACTCAATTCTGTCGTTTGATACAGTTCCAGCAGCTAAACCAAAATCCGTAAGTTTAATGTGACCCTTAGAATCGATCAAAAAGTTTTCTGGCTTTAAATCACGATGCGTATATCCTAAGTCGTGCAAAGAGTTGACAGCAGCAAACATTTCAGCCACATAAAATCTGGCATGAGGAGGAATAAGGTAACCAGTGTTGTTAAGTAAGGTTCTGAAGTCTCCTCCTGGGACAAATTCCATGGCCAAGTACACCTTCTGGGAATCTTGGAAAGCATACAACAACTTGACCAACCATTCGGAACGAGTATTGGTCAAAATGTCTCTCTCGGTTAAGACATGTCTAGTTTCATCGAGTTTCATCAACAACTTCTTGTTCAAGATCTTCAACGCACACATTTCACGAGTGTCTTTCTTTCTAGCCAAGAACACCTGACCGTAACCACCTTGACCAACCTGGGTGATCATCTCAAAGTCCTTGTGCTTCGGCTTGAGTCTTCTCTTTCTCAACAACGCTCTTTCACGTCCCACATAGTTCTTCCACTCCAACTGCTGTCTGCCAGGGTTGGAAGTATACATTGGATCACTCAGCAAGCGGGCTTCCACCATTCTGCTTCTTTCCTGTCTCAGAATCACATAGTCAAACATGTCACAGTAGTAGTCGAGGAAATAAAGCTGAGCCACAGAAGTGAGACGTTTTGTTTTGCTGGAGTTAGCCTTGGTGTAGAAATCAGGAGGCAAGTACGAGTTGGGAGGCTGGAGCTGCGAGATGTTATTGTGGAGCTTCAAATTCTGAGCCTGTGGAGTCAAAGGCTGGGTTTTCTTCTGGTAGGGGGAGCTGTGAAGTACCAGCTTTGTTGGCGAGTTCAGCGGCGTGATATTTTCTTTGTCAAAGGGCTGCTTCCTAGGAGTCAGCCGATAGGAGTTGTCGATGTCCATCATATTGGACTGAAAAGACACATTCTCCAACGATTGGGAGATGTCTGCAACAGAGATGTCTGTTTTGTGGCGAGGAGTGCGAAACATCGCCGGGGGTGGATGGCGGAGATGGGGATATAGTGGACCAGAAGCGAAGGGGTGAGAGCAGGATTCAGGGAAACAGAGGTGTATTTGAATGGAGGAATTTGTGTTTACAAACTGGCTAGATCGGGAAGTTATATGACTTGCGCACTTCTCTGCTTGGAACAAACCTTGCATTGGGAAGTTGAACCAATGGGGAAAAAAGAGCGGTGCACTGAATGAAATTTGTAATTTGTGAGGAATTAAAGCTAGGGAAATTCATCTATGGATTGATCTAATGGACTCGTAATTTGAGAAAAAAAAAAAATGGAAGGAGGAATGAAGTACCATGGATGTGAAGTGGATGCGTAACTGAGGGTCCTGACGTCAATGGATTATTCGAATCTCGTTTTCGCAGGGGCTTCTCAGGATGAAAAATTCTGCTTGCTTGCTTGCAGCATGCATGACTCAGCAAGTTTGTAATTTGAGGTCTGGCTGAGTTTGGTAGAGTTGTAGATTGCCATCATTGACACCCGATATAGTTATGAGAACTGGCCCTTTGCAAGAATAGTAATAACGGTTGAAAAAGTGAACTTGGAGGAGATGATTGAATTTAGTCTATTCTAGAGGTAAATCATGTCCTGTGAAGCAAAAATTTTTATTTTTGAGGTAAGTGTTTGATTCTCTTGCTTTTTTCTTCTCAGGTTTCTCGAAGTAATGGGTGATTATAGTGTAACTTCTTTTGCCATGCTATTTTGTCGATACCTGGAATCAGACAAATGTTTCCATAAACAATCATAGAAGTGAATATTCGAAGAAGAAAAGGTTAGTAGAATTGTGGTTCGTGGACGAGACCATAATTCTTTTTAATAATTGACAGATATCATACGACCCTGTCATTATCATGTTCGCATTACCATGATTTTCATCTAAGTCTTAATTCTTATCACGCACCGAGTTACACAAGCCTAAATTAAATCAAAACATCTTAAATCCAAACAATTCTTCAAAAATATTCATTTAAATAACCAGCATTTTTGTCCTCCTCGTTTCTTCCTCCATCAAACTATTCATTCAATAAAATGGCCCGCCATTTCTGGATTGCGGAGAACTCATATGCACAGTGCCCACAATTCACGTGTTTGTTGGGACAGCTCCATTGATGGCTTGAAGCCATTCAAATAGAATGAATTCCCCGTCCATTGAATTCATTGTTAATCACTTGAAACCAATTTGTTACTTTCCAATTTGACCTCGGAAACTTATCATTTTGATTTCATTTCATTGTTCAACCTTCGATTTTACAAAGTCTCAATTGTCCCACCATGGAGAAATATGCATTGATTACTGGTGCTGCTTCAGGGATCGGATACCAAATGGCTCTTGCCCTCCATAGGAGAGGCTACACCATCTTCGGAGTTTCCATCGAGGCTGATGCTTGGGGAATGAAACCTTTGGAGGAACAAATTGGCCTTATTCCTATTATTCTTGACATCACTGATATTGAAGGCATCAAGGCTGCCGTAGTTGAGGTGACCAAAATCACCGGGGGAAAGCTTGATATCTTGTACAACAACGCAGGAATCTCCAACATTGGAGGACCAGCCATTGAGTACGACGATCTGAAGTTGCAGTTGCTTTTCAATGTCAATGTGCTTGGACACATGTACATGACCAAGTATTTTTCCGACCTAGTGATCAATGCAAAAGGTACCATAGTGTTCACCAGCTCTGTTGCAGCCAGAGTCCCTCTTTCTTGGGTTTCGGCCTACTGTGCTACGAAGGCTGCCATTGATCAATATGCATTTGTTCTCAGAGGTGAAATGAAGCCTTTCGGTGTGAAAGTGCACAGTGTAATCACTGGAGGGGTTAACACTGCCATTTGTGATCCTTACGGCTCACCATGCTTGCTCTCAGACAAGTACGATGTAGAGGGTGTTTATGATAGTATTCGTGCATCTTCAGGAATGAGCAGAAACCCCAGAACATCGATTCCGGCTTCAAAATATGCCGAGCAAGTTGCTGGACAGATTACCAAGAAGAGGGATGTTGGGTTTAACATTTACCGTGGTTTTGCTGCTTACACCTTACATTGGGTTCGCTGGTATTTGCCTGTGTGGCTCGTGGAGCTCGGGGTTCAGATTCACTTCAAGCAGTGGGCAGTTCTCCGGAGAATTGCCAAGAAGGTAAAACGTCAGAACAGTGCTAAACTGAAATAAGGTCAGAGTTAAAGAAATTATGACAAGACTTGGCAAATAAAATTTATATCCGAAAGTTGAAGTAGATGTATTTGACAGTGGCAGAATCTTGTATTTGATGGGGGAATTAAAGAGAAAGAGAAATCTGTTTATTCGCAGCCATAAAGTGTTTAGTCAGGATTTGGTGTATGAACCAGTCCTTATCTCTAACGTAGTTCTCAGGCAAGTACAAACAGTACCATTCTTGTAGCCTAATAATATTGAACTAAGTATACAGATCCTACCTCTACTGATAGGTTCAAGAATTAGCGTGATATGGAAGCAGGTCTCGAAGGACGAGGCATAGTACCTCCAAGGGGTTCGATGCCATCCATCGATAGCTATTTAAATTGCCTTTCTGTAATGGGTATTTATGTAGAAGTCTGATTATCAAATAGTTTAAACATTCTCATCACTCTCAGTACTTGACCCCAATGGAGCACCTGGGGGATTGAATGCATGAGGTTCAATGAAATGATATGGTACGATACTCGGAACGTTTGGCCATTATAAGGAATCAACACATTTTTTTTGAATCACCATTATTTTGACACACTTGATTGCATGGTTAATTGTTGGGTATGACTGATTATGGATTGAAGGTGATACACTTTGTCAAGAGTAGGAACCACCATAATTGAGCTGAGAATGAGTATCTTATTGAAGGAGATTGGACTCACCTTGATAATTTCTTGTGTTTTCTGGTAGAAACTATGAGATCCTTGATAGCATTAGAAGCTTAAACGCAAGTTTTATGGCTTGTGACAGACATTTACTCGGTCCTTGTATCACATCGGAAACTTTGCAAATATTTCCGTGAACAAATCCATTGTGATAGTCACCGCAGTTAGTTTGATTATTCCACTATCATGGGGATATCAAACTGCTCCACAATGTTATCTTTTCAAAATTAAATATATGAAGTTGTGAGAGGGCAGTGAAGTTGCTTTAACACCACACTTATGTCACACAACATAACCTCCGGAAGCACAGAATAGAATATGAATCCAGAGAAAACGGAGGTGTCAAAGTTACAGTGTAAATGAGGAAAATATCTGTACCAATTGTTTCACCAGAAGGACCTGTTCACCTTAATTACCAAAGTTGAGATGTTAGTGGTAAGCTTCTCTCGACAAACTTATGAATTCATGTAAATTTGGACGTTCATCAACGAGATGGGAGGAAATTTGTAAACATAGCCAATACCCGAAATTGTAATGACAAGGCTTGAGTTACATATATGATGAAGAAACCGTTGGTAAAGCCACCATTAATGATCGGTAGACCAATGGAAGTAATGAGCAGACTACTAACGGAAGTTCAACGTGAACAAGCCAGAAACTATTGACCAGAAGCCATTGGTCTTCAAGTGCAGCCAAGGAGCAATCAATATCAAACCTAGAGCAATAACATAGACGCATAGACCTTGCCAAGTAGACACAGCCAAGAGCAGTAGCCAATTGAAATCAATGCAAAATGTAGCAGAGGGGAGAAACAAATAAGACAATTGGATCAAGCAATTGAAAACCCGAAAAATGGCAATCTGAAGATATATATACTAATTCAATTGAAAGAACTACTGGAGCTCGGTGATAACAACTTTAACCAGAATAGATGCACCAGCACCCAAACCATTCAAGGGAATACAAAACCAGATTCAGTCAAAAATCAATTGAAATACAGAGAAAGTCGATATAAACCCATCTACAGCAAGATAACTCCAATCAACGCCTTAACTCCAACACTAACTAAAATCGCGATTACTACGGAACACACTCAAGGATCTTAATTGGATATTCCGTTCTAATTCCATTTCATATATTACCGACCATTCATTCTTAATTCTTAATTCTTAATAATTTTTAATTTGTTTTCTTCACCTCCATTAATTTCTTGTTCAACTTCTTCTTTCAACCACCGTCTCAATTTCCTCACCTCTTAATTCCATTAGACTCCTCTCAAACAACCCCCACAACGTCTTGAAACAAAATCACCACACCAAGAATTACATCCACATCACTTCCCCAATCAGATCCCTGCAATTCACCTCCACTTGACACCCGCACCCCACAAAGTCCGTCATACTGGTGCACGGTGATGGCACCACCTTAAATCCTCACCCGCAACACCCATCCATTCCTCCGACCGACCCCACTGGGCCCCACAGATTGTGGTGAGGGTGGGTCTCACACCCGTACACCACATATTAACTATCTGAGGGACTGGACATGTTTTATTTTTCTTCTCTTCTATGTACAGGATCGGACACATATGCCAACAAAGTTACCGAAGGGTATCCACACAAAAAATAATTTCCGTTGGATGTAGTGCCGTATCATTTTATGAGGGTGTACGGGTTTCTATACTCCCAAAATTTGCTAATGTTGAGGAAAAAAAACGAACCACGAAAAAAAAAAATCAACGCAATTGTAAAAACAAGCCACCAACAACAGTTTGCAACATTTGCAGTCGTTCCACTGTTCCTGCAAACTCACTAACAGACACCCTGTCTTGGCTTTTATGAGACGACGGAAGTTCCCCACAAAAAACCGGGGCGCTCGGAGTTTTGTGGATTTCGCCCCGAGTTCCGAGGGCTGGGTGGGGATTCCGAGGTTGACCAGCAGACCAGGCAACAATTGGAAAGAGGTGGTGGTGATTGAACTTTTAAAGAGTAAAGCGATGGATATTGAAGTTATTAGAAAGAAAAAATTGATTCAACTGTAAATTCAATCAATTTCCAGCTAATAATAATAAGGCCAAGCACGGAGCAGGAATTTAGGACAAAACGAAGGAAAATTTTGAAGCCGTATTGCCACGTGAGCAGTCACGTGGTTATCGTTTAAATATGGGTCACTCACTTCCGGTGGTGGCACTTTGTGCCCCCGAAACTCGGAAACTCCCCCACCCGGTGCTAATCTCCATCACCATCGTCCCATCGACCCCACAAAATTATAAATACCTCCCGTCTCGCTCATCCCAGTAAGTTTTTTTTTTCTCCATTCGCTACAACTTCCACTATGTCTGACTTGGAAAACCAAAGACCTCAAGACCACACCCTCATCCTTGGCCCCGGAGCTGCTGGTGAGAACTCCGACAAAGTCACCAGAGTCGTCCACGACGAAGACTACATTGTTTTCGGCAATGAAAGATACTTGAAAAAGGATCTTGCTACCGCTTTCGGTGGTACCCTTAACCCAGGTTTGGCTCCACCTCCAAAGCACAACTTGGCCAACCCAGCTCCTTTGGGATTGTCTGCCTTCGCCTTGACCACTTTTGTGTTGTCGTTGATTAATGCTGAGGCTCGTGGTGTCACTAAGCCAGGTATCGTTATTGGTTTGGCATTCTTCTACGGAGGTGCTGCTCAGTTTGTGGCTGGTATGTTTGAAATTGCTGTTGGAAACACTTTTGGTGGTGTTGCTTTGTCTTCTTACGCTGGTTTCTGGTGTTCCTGGGGTGCTTTGCAGGTTGACTCTTTCGGTGTAAAGGCTGCTTACGTGGCTGCAGACAGAGGCGATGAATTTGAGTATGCGGTAGGTATATTCTTGGTTGGATGGTTTATTTTCACATTTTTCTTAACGGTGATGACCTTGAAATCCACAGTATCGTTCTTCTTGTTGTTCTTCTTCCTTACTATCACATTCTTGCTTTTGGCTATTGCTGACTTGAAGGGAGGCGATGTTCCAATCAAGAAGGCTGGAGGAATCTTTGGAATAATCACTGCGTTTGTTGCTTGGTATAATGCCTACGCCGGTATTGCCAACTCTCAGAACTCGTACCTTCCTGTCAAGGCCATTCCATTGCCCGACTTGCAGGCCAAGAGGGACTAGTCACCTAATGAATAGTATTTATTGAATAATTTATGAAGAAGTATATTACTAATTGAGAAAGAAGATCTGGTCAGCAACGGTGGTAATTGTAGATTACGAGCACGTAATCGTCTCAAACTCCGGAGTGGAGATTCTCAACAGACCCCCACAATTTTGAACGGAGATAGTAGGAGACGGGAAAATGGTGGATTCGAAGTTGGGAGATATAGATATTGGAGAAACTACAGCAATTGGAGAAGCATTGGCAAAAAGTGGAGGTGTGAGATAAGTGAGTTACCTCGGGATCAAGGAGAAACTCCGGGAGAAAGGATGAGGAAAATCACCAATAATGATGGTACGGAGATATCCAACGTTGGGTATAGTTTTGTATTTTGATCAATTTGAAGGTTTGTTGATTTTATTGGTGGTTGGAGTGACATTTCTGGTTAATAGAGCACTTAGGATGAAAGTTGCTATAGGTCAAGGATGGTCAAGGATTGAAGAGCACGGACAATGGATCAGTTACAGATAGATTATGGATTCATTGATAGATTGAAAGTATTTATTTATATTAGTTCATGCTGTGTATTACTGTGTAAGTGGGATCTAGTCAGTGTATCGAGACATGTCTAGTCTCTTTGATTCCTGGTTACTTGTCCAATACCTTCTAATAAGAAGCTGATTGTGGTTTCACCAACCAGATGAAGAATCCCGAGTAATAAGAGAAAAAATAAATGATTTTCTAAAAGGCAGAGAAGAATATGTCTCAATAATTTGGAACGAATTCAGACATTCCTTGGATGATCAGAACTTAGACGTGGATTAAATAAACTTCTTCAGCTGAGCATATTTTAGATCTTAATAACCACCCGAAACAGTTTTCAACCAAATAAAAATACTTAGAATCGATTTTTTTTCTACAACTTCTCCACAGATGCCATTTGTTTATGTGTTCAAATGTAATGGATAATGTTAAAGTACTTGAGATAATAGTTAATTGGTTTGGATAGAGGAACACTTTACACAGTAATACAATATTCCCAGGAAACAAGCTTTAATCCAGAAAAATGACTCCAATTGCAAATTCCCATGTTTCCAATATCATCCTTTTTTCATTCTGAAGCAATTCCATTGATTTTTCCTTCCCTATATTATTAATATTGAGCTCACTCTCCCCAATATAACCACGAGATATAAAATCCGCAAAACATGTCAACTAAATAACTCCGAAGGTGTACCATAACTACTTCCATCGAGTATAATTTTTTCATATAATTTTTGTCCAAATCTCCGATTCCATTCTTTCACCCACTGTTGTCTTATCTCCCCCACCTTATCGTTCACGTGATGCCATCTCAAGTACTACTAATCTGATTATTATCTGGTCCTAACTAATCCCACCATGGAAAATCTAGATAATACGCTTGATGTCAAGTTGGTAGACCAGGACGAGCTCGAGTCGTCCATCACAAGGAAGGCCAACCGGGCGCTTTTATCGAAAGAGTCCGAGCTCGACGAAAAGAGACTCACCAAGGCCAATTCCGAACTTCAAAAGGTGGAGAGAAAGGTCAAAGCGTTGCGGGCCCGATTGAATGACCCCAGGACAAAGATTTCTCAAAGAAAACTGCTTAGAGACGAAATTGCATGGTTTGAGGCAAACGAATTGGCGCCTCTAAAGAAAGACGTGGATGATATTACTGAAAGACTTCGAGGGAACAAGGAACAACTACAGCAAGATTCAGATGGAAAAACCACAAGTGAGAGGATGACTGGAGAGTCAGAAAGAGACTATCTTGTGAGAACAGGAAAGATCACGGCGTTCGGAAACACAAATGCGTTTGCATCTTCCAATGAGTCCCAATCTCATGTTAATCTTCGAGCTCCAGGATTTGCACCTGAAAACACTTCTCAAATCGGCGAGGTGAAACCAGAGCTGAGAGACTCGTTGATTGCAGCGGATAAAACGGTGCCTGCTGATGAAGAAATTACGGTAAAGACAGAGGAAGAGCTTCCAGAGATTGTAGAGGTTGATGACTACGAAGACGAAGAAGAGGACATTCAACCTAAGAAAAGGCGCAAGAAGACATCCGACGATGAGTACGAAGAGGAGCCTGTAAGTAACGAAGAGGCAGACGGCGAAGATGTAGTCGATGAAGAAATTGATCTTGAGAGTGGCCCGGCAACTCCCATCCCGGAGACTCTGACAATGAGAAATGTCGACGATGGGGATGAGCTTGTTTACCAACAAAGACTCCAGAATTGGATTCGACAAAGATCTCTGCTTCGAGGAAAATCCCAAAATGAATCTGAAAATGGTAAGGAAGAGTGGAACTTACCTCATCCAACCATTCCGGACGCTGTCCTTGATGCAAACTACAGATTGCCCGGAGACGTTTACCCATCACTCTTTGAGTATCAGAAAACGTGTGTTCAATGGCTTTGGGAACTTTATTCCCAGAAAACTGGAGGAATCATCGGTGATGAAATGGGTCTTGGTAAAACTATCCAGGTAATTTCATTTTTGGCTGGTCTTCACTACTCAGGTCTATTGGATAAGCCTGTTTTGCTAGTGGTTCCTGCTACCGTTATGAATCAATGGGTCAACGAGTTTCACAGATGGTGGCC
>Ga0160505_100302_pt1 | contig 32100 bp, 18 predicted proteins | sample DIDeMG_FD_108225 | JGI IMG/M metagenome (GOLD analysis project Ga0160505, IMG submission 108225) | Enriched chicken feces microbial communities from UW Madison campus, WI, USA - DID2874_E49_Stillage MG | ecosystem: Host-associated > Birds > Digestive system > Large intestine > Fecal ... | reverse complement strand
GGGGGAGACTTTCTTAGGACAGGAAAAGATCTGTAACGAAAATTAAGAAATGGGCGGTACAAGTGGAAAGACAATTAAATGAAATTTTTGCAGTGAAAACATTCTCCCGTTTTTTTTTTTTTTTTTTTTTTTGGTTTTCAAACCACCTCTACAACAGATACAAGTAAAGCTGTGAAAAACTTGACATGGGAAAATACGAGGAAGACACTGAGCGACTCGGATCTCAGTCTGGTACAACGCCTGGGACTATGGAACAGGGAGGAACTAAGTAACTATACAATCCACAATGTTTGGTGCATTTAGGAAAGTAAGCAAGAATAAAAAGAGATTTCATACTCATACATACACCTCTTTATCTAGTAGTATAAACAGCTGTTAAACTAGAACTCTGTTACGTGTAAAAACCAAAACTTTACACTGTCGGACCTATCAAGCCAGGGTAGAGATTAACGGAAATATAGGCTTTTCTTTGTTCCATTGAGCTATAAAATAGTCTGTCTCTAAACTGTTTAAATTGGCTGCCTAAAACTTTGATTTCAAATGCTGTTTATCAAAAACCTTAGAAGTTTTTAATTACTCGTAATTTTTTATTATTTAACAATAGTATCACTTTTTCCTTTTTTTCCTTTTTTTTTCTTTTTTTATTTTTTTTCGCAGCCATTTGAAATCCCAAAGCAATCTTCACCACTAATGTTTACGGTACACATCATGTATTTACAGTGATACTTCAACATAATGTTAAGCATAAAAACCAAAAATTTTTAATTTCCACCCAAGTCTGTGTCCCACCAAAACTTTTGAAATTGTCAAAATATTTTAAGTGTATTTTTTTCGTACTCTAGTAGTAATTTATTAACTGTAATCCATATCATATTTCATGGTTAAATTTGAAACAAGTTGTTTATGATTTTTAAATTTTCACTCATTCGCTATTGCGTAACTTTTATTTTAAAAAAAGAAAAGAAAGATTTTTTTGTTATTCTAAAGCAGATAATATATCCCTGATGATTCCAAAGACTTGTAGCAAAGATGACAAAAATTGATAGTTTCGGTGACTCGTTTGATGTGCAGTAATATTTTGCTAAAATTTTTTACACACATTCGGTTGGTCCAATTAAAATGTGTCAATTTGGTTTACCATGGTTCTTAAAATCGTGTCACATGGATTAGGTTATTTATAAACATTTATTATACTTATAAACCACGGATTCTTGAACAACAAGCGTGTAAGTTCTAGTATTGAATCTCAATCTTAGAATTTTTTTTTTAACAAAAAAGGTTTTTATGGTTAAGTCCGTGTATAAGTTTTATTAGTTTCAACTCAAGGGCATGTTCCAGCCAGATACTCAACAATGGGGGAGCATAGCTTTATTTTCTATATTCATCTGGCAAAAACCACTTTGCAGTAACATTATGGGTTAGCTGAAAATATAAAAGCTTGCATTCATATGTCAGCACGTGTTATTAATACTGTCCCAGATATTACCATTTCAATTAACTTCATCCAAGATGTATTAGATTTTATCGAATCTCTAGCACATTAGTGTGGGATCAGCAAATTTCAAAAAATATCTTGTCATTCAAGTTTTTACTGACAAGCTCAAACTCCTAAAAACAACTCTGAGCATATATCTATTACAGTAATGTTTTCGATTAATGAAAACCAAGTAATACTCATTTTATAAACTACCTCTTGTGGTTAATAATGGCATATTTGGGGTTGTCACACTATGATATAATACCAGCATGCCTAAACTTCTTTCACGAAGACTTGAGGAAGTAAACACAGGATATATAACGGAGCTCGGTTCATACGTCCAGCTACCGTTAGCTTTTAATATACTTCTTGATCTCATTCTTTTAATTCATTACATCCACTGATATTCCATGTCTTCGTCTTCTTTAATCTAAGTAGAATCCTATTTTAACATACTATATTATATTCGAGGCTAACTATAGATTCCTTATAGAAGTAATGGCATATACCTCTTCTATCTTATATTCTATCTGGAATGTCTGGAAGGTTCATATTACCTAACTCTTAAAACAATACTTAGTTTTATTTATTTCCGTTTTCTGTCTCGACCTTTGTTTTCTATTTTCGTTTTCTATTATCAGTAAGCTAGGAATCTAACCGCCTAAGCCGTCTAAGTTCCTCTGACGAAATATGTTAAATAATATTCATGAAGTACTTCTGGGGATTCTTCTAATCATCAATTCATTAAACATATAATTAAGAATTCCTTAATAGGCCTTCTGTTTACAACTAACTTCTGATATTTAGTGTTGTGCGTTGGTAGACATTAATAGTCTTATTATCAGCCCCATATATTGCTTCCTATAAGGTTGCATAAGTTACAAATAAAATAGTCTATAAAATTTTTGGGTCTTGGCAATTGAAAAAAGATGGCACAAAAGCTTGGCATAGTTTTAAACTTGTATTGAACTCTCCACCCATGTGATATTTTCAACATAGAGCTCATCCTAAAAAAGTCCGCTTTAACATTGAGTTTTATCTTTGCGTCTGATTACTATCGTTAATATCAGGTAACTTCTGGTGTCTTTCCGTAGCTACCCAATGAATATCTGCCAAGCTGATTAGACTGTGGGAATATTTTTAGCAATAAACCGTAGGCTATTATCTTTATACCAGTTATGACTCAAGCTTTTTTAAAAAAGAATTTGGCAAAAACTTTATAATCAACACCATGTACAAAGACTATATTCCAATATCAAAGCATGGTAAATAAAACAGTATATATGTTTACGTGTGTTAAAAAAAACCTTATTTTTTCACTAAAGATTTGTAGTTGATCAAAAAGTTAGAATCTGAGTAGTCTGGAGAGCCAGAGATGGCCTTTTTGGTATGTTGGCCAGACTGAGCACAATGAGCATTTCACTTGGCTTGAGAGCACGCCTCTTCTTTTTTAAGTATTTTTTTATATTCTAATTGAGCATTATATTGAGCCGCTTAAAGTGAAGCAAGGATCTCTCATATTCTAGTCTTGATTGTAGCTTTTTGTAACTTGCTAATCTTGAACTGCAATTTGAAATTTTCTTTCTATGAAGTAGCAATTGCTTTCAAAATACCGGCATGTTTGTACTTTCAAAGTGACACTTTCCCTGTTGCTTTGAGCCATTGAAGAAGGAAATTTAACCACCTCTTTCCCAATCACTTTGTCTTCTTAAACAGAACCTTCAGAAGTAGCAAATATAATTATGTACCTTTTTTTTCTACTTAGTGAATGCAATATCCGGACACTTATTCAATACTTCCCATCTTCTCTAGTCTTTTAAAATAGTTTTAGAAATATAGGCTTTCTCCTTAATCTCGATTCATGTTTTCAAAAAGTATGCTTTTATGGGACTCAACCTAGCACCAAATTGGAAAAGAATCTGCCTATCTCAAAAAATTATAGGAGAGTGAGACAGAAGTGTATTATTAAAAAAATAAAAAAACAAATAAAAATAAAAAAACAAATAAAAATAAAAAACAAATAAAAATAAAAAAAAAAAAAGAAATAGCCTAGATTTTGCATCTGTGGAGTACAAAAGACATACGTAATATAAACCGTTCATTCTCTAGGTGCCTGTACAAGATGAGTCAGTGATTGAAGTAGAATTCATTAAATTTATATTCTAATAACCCAAAAGAAATTAGAGAAATCAAAGTACCTCATAAATTCAGAGGAACATCTTATTTTTGAGATGATAAACCGCTTTCTAAAAGAGGTGGATAACAATTTGCAGTCTAGGAAGGTACAAAGCTGCGGTCGCAGTCAGGATTCCATAAGCCCTTGCCTCACTCACAGCAACCCGACATGAAATTTAATTAGAGGAAAATAAAAATCATTAAAAAAAAATTATCCGTATATCCGAGAAGAATGAAATACTTATTATTCTACATCCAGTGCCTATATTCAAAGAGAATTCTCCAGTCGGCCAGACAGTTCATGTCCCAGCTTCTTATCCCACAAATCGAAAATAAATGGAAATTGCCTATTTTAACATATATGGTTCAGTGAACACACGAATGGAAGAAATCTGTGACCGGTTCCCTATCCGAGTTATTCGATGTGAGTCCGAAGAATTTCATGTGGAAGCTTGCCAACCGCAACAAGCTACCAGAGGGTGGCCTTGAAAGGCTTTTGTTAGTTTCATACAAATGAATGATATTGGTTATGAGAAATATAGGAGTAAGCATCAACTATAGAAGCAGTCAAATGATGATCGTAATAAGAAATCTCATGAAGTTTTTTGAATATAAAAAGGTACTTTGCATGTTGTTTTGAGCGGTAAATGACAATCAGATTTTGAAACACTACGTGAGCTCCGACAATACTACACTGCCGTTCAAGAAAATTTTATGGAGTAAAGTACCCTAATTCACTAAAATCTTTCATAGGTGCCGTGCCTGATCATAGCTTTAGTAAGCTGTTTTCAGTTTCGTACATAATATGGCATTCTGGGGAAGTATTTCCAAATAAGATACATTAGGGAACGAAATCATTTTTATTAGTCTGATCAGCTTGAAATAGCTGTGCACGTTTTCAAGGAATGTTCTTTGTATCCTGCACAGAAAGACTTTTCTCAAAAGGCTTCATTGGAGCTTGATCCAAAGATTCTTCTTGATACCAAGAAGGGCCTTGAAATGGTGGTCAATTTCTTCTATTCGTTATCCCAACAACTTTGCTGGTGGCTTACTTGGTAAGAGCAGCTTACCAAGGTTTTACTGAGTATCAATCTCTGGCATTGATCTACTGGGTGCTATGCATCGCAGATTTTCCTTAATGCATGAAATGATTCATGGATAATTCGGCATCATCAAACACTTGAACTCATAATACGCGCGGACATTGCTGCCAGGCTTAAAGACACAAATGGTTTTGAAATTCATGTCTTCTTTGTATACCATTTTGTTTTATAATTTTTTTGTAACCATTTGATATAAGGACGATGAAATGGTTGTCTCCCTATTATTGCGCACTGAATCACCACGACGTCGTGGCTATTATTCTACCACCTGTTTGTGATCTTGTTGGTAGTTTCCTAGAGGCTACCATAGGTCTATATACATCAGACGGCATAGGTAGGATGCGGTATAGTCTGGGCTAATGGCATTATTTAAAAAAAATTAATTATTGATTATCGTTTGACAAACAAGTTTTGCTTTTCTATAATAATCTTTTTGATAAATGCATATATTTATTTGTACTTGTGATAAATATATCCTTTTTACTTTCATGTCTTAGAATTGTCCTTTAGAGAGAGAGAGAGAGAAAGAGAGAGAGAGAGAGAGAGAGAGAAAAAAAAAAAAAAAAAAAGGAATATCCTCGGTTTTAATCGGTTTTATAAGATCAACAAACAGCTGGGAAGTGTATTGAGTGCAGGGCACCCCCAGAAACGAATCTCAAAAATATTACAAAAGAGAAAAGATGAAGATTGATATTGGACTCTTAGATGCCTATTTGCATCTTCTGTGCTAGTGGTTTTGCTTGGCTAGGGTGGGTTGTAAAATTTTTTACTATTCACCAATCACCAGAAATAGACACTCTGCAAAAATCTAAGAAATTTCCCAAAACAACAAATTTTTATGTTCAATTAGGAGCACCATAATTTCACACAAAACAATCAGATATCAATTTTTTAATAACATATTTAATTATGTGATAGCTGAATGGTGTATGGATAGTGATAATATAGATTTTATGTTAAATCAATAGCTTGTATGCCACTTATTGACCTCTAAGACTGCACTAGAATGGCTTTCCATAATCCTATCAAAGAATCGAAACAATCTCGCAGCCAAAAACAAATAAATAACAAAAAGTACTGTCGTGGTGGTTTTATTTTTGGTATTGTACTTATTCTTTCTACAACTGCTCTTGTTTTAATGTTTGTGGTGGGTTTTGAATTCAATCCAGTATTCATTCGCAAAATAGAAATCATGAGAAATATCAATAAAGCAATGGTTGAAGTAGCAGATGTATCACAAAGTTTTACTTTTGAGGATCCAGAAATTTCATTTAGAACCAAGTTCCCTTATATTAAAAAATACATGAACCTCTCAGACGCTGCTAAATTCAAAACGCCACCCACAGAACCAGCTAAACGTTTGAAATTTGAAGTGGATCTACTAATGGCTAAAAAAGATGAGTTGCTTTTACGAGCAGAGTCTGGTCCAGAACTACACCATCAAAATATCAACCGCATATTTACTTTCAATGATGTTTGTTCCCGAGATGTTATTATAAGCATAAAACAAAATTTTGACATGTCCTCGAAGCTTCTTGTATTCCCTACAATGTATAAAGAAGCTTCAGCAGTTTTATTCATCTGTGTATTGAACTAATATATTACAAAAGGCAATGACTTTCTTGGAACTGCAGGCCTTTGTCTTGTGCCCATCTTTTACAGCATGATTAACGTTGGCGTTTTGATAATTTACGGCAAAATAGAGACCACAATTCGTCCAATAAATGCAACCTGCTTTCAACCAGACGTAATTGTCACAATTCCCCGGACTCGAAATAAATATTTGATTATTGCTGCTATAGTATTGCAATCCATTCAACTGTTTGTTCATCTGATTTTCATGTGCCATCCAGCGATAGTCCGGTTTAAGAGGGCTAAAATTGATCATGGTAATGATTTTTTTTCCCTTAGCACATGAGATTATGTATGGATAACTCGGCACCTTTGAATGTTTAAACTCATCACATGTGCTGGAACCGCTGCTAATCTCATGGAGACAACTTTTTTTGAAATTCTTGTCTTTTTTGTATGTCGTTTTGTTTTACAAGTTTTTTTTTTTTTTTTGTAACCATTTGACGCGAGGACAATAAACTGATTATTGATGCAACCTGCCGGTGGCACTATCACATTACATTAGTACTATCACATTTCAGATACCCTAGTAACGACTGTTATGTTATGGTCTGCTCGTCTCTCCGACTCAGGTAACACGGATCACATTGTTACTCAAGGGATCTGACTTTTTTTTTTTTTTTTCCTTTTTAAATCATTATTCTTTTGTTCTAAATCTTTTGTTCTAAATTGAACTTTTCTATAAAGACTGCATGGATTTCCGTAGAATTCTAAGAAAACCAAGCTTTTGTGATAATTCTCCCACTACCTTGGCCCGCTTCCGGCTCTGGCATATTTATGTTGTTTTTTCCTCCATGAGATATTTGTTAGGCTTACTTCTATATCAAGCAGGGGCTTGGTGTGGTAGTTCTAGTTCTTGAACCTCTTACCGCGTCTTTTTTGGCCTGACAATACAGATTATTGATTTCTTTTTTATCTAATAATACGCAAGGGGAATTGATAAATTGTTGGTCAAATATTCAATGGCTAAGTATTAATAATTATATTCAAAACTATTCTCTTTTTTTTTTTGTTTTTGTTCTTTTTTTCTTTGTTTATAAATAGTCATGTGTTAGTTCATTCTAATCCAGGCCAGCCAGCTAGCCAGCCTTTATTGCCTTTTTTTCTGCTGGCGGTTCCTTTTTGTTGACTGCTGCGGGCTGCTGTTCCTTCTTGGCAGCTGCAGGCTGTGGCGGTTGTTCCTTCTTGGCCGCTACGGGTTGTTCCGGCTGCTGCTCCTTCTGCAACGTCTTCTCCGTAGCAAATGAAGGTTCCTGACCAGGGGCAGGTTCCTGGTGGTTGAGCACTTCGGCGACATCCCTCATGCAGTAGGTTGACGAGCCAGTTTCACAGGAAACAAGAAAAGCAGCAAGATCATCGGGTTGGTGTAACACCTTCTCGCGGTCCTCCGGGGTCATGGAAAGATCACGCATCCCCATAACCAGGCGGTAACCGGCTATTGTCCGCATGGGGACAAGCGCCGTGCGAGAGAGGTATACTGGATGCCAGGTCATAATGTGGTCAAGCGCTGAGGCATCACCATCTTCAAACGATGGGTAGTTGCGGATGAGGGGATCGTTCCAAAAATCAAGCAACGATTTGGCATACCCGCCCGCGTCAAGCTGCACGTTGGCAATAAAGAATGAAGCGGGATCCAAACCAGAGGTGGGATTACGTGAAATGATAAACTTGGCATGCTTTGCGAGTGTGTTTTTGTACGTGTGTATGGGCGAATCCTTGGAAATTGAATTGTCGCGGAGCATGAGCTTTCCAAGTGCCTCTGCCTCAATGATATCTTCAATCACATTGATGTTCGGGTTGGAAATTACGCCGTGCTGGTCGAGATACCAAAAATGCTTCGCATGCGGGAACGCGTGCAAGGCGGCACGGAGCACTGCGAGCTTGGCCCAAGAGGGCGACTTGTTGTTTGAGGACTTCCATTCATCAAAGTCGGAAACATATCGAATGTAGAGACCAAACCCATGGCGCTCAGCGTAGGCACGGCGGTTCTTAATGATGGCCTGCACATAATCAGGCTTGAATTTATAGATATCAATGGCTGTGACAATAATGAGAGGAGGAGTTTTGTCAGGATTGTCGATATAGACGACTAATTTCGAGTCATCAGAGTCGAGAGATGTTGTGGCTGCGTCTGTAGAATCGGATTGCTCAGTCTTCGATGCGGCTGCACCACCTGCTGCTGCTGCAGGCCGGTGATTGTCACCAGTGTTTGTACCAAAGTCGCCAGGAGCCTTTTTTGGGCCGTTTTCTTGGGTCGAGGCTGAGTCCTTTCGGTGCTTGCCAAAGAGATCAGGCACAATGAAGGGAGTGTCAACAACGCTGAACTTTGACGTCAGACCCGGTACTGGGTGCTCCAAGGATCTCGCGGCAGAAAAGAGGGAGCTGTTGGTAACAATTAGCAACACAACGAGTGCGGTAATAACTAGTCCGAAAACAGTTGCGCTCAAGCTGGTGATGGTATTTTTGACCAGTGAGTAAACTTGATGTCTGAGAGCTAAAAAAGAGGGCTTGTTTGTGTCGCTGATATCGGAGGAGTCTTGATGATGCTTCGGAACAAAAGTGTGGTCCTCAGGCGCATGGCTCGTGGCATCAGAGGCTTCCTCTACAGGTGAAGAGGGTTTAGAATTGTATATGGAGTGATTATGCTTGTCGACCCCCTCGGGGAGATCGCTTGTGGTTGTTCTCCGCTTGGATGTGGTCATTATAAAAAAGTGACAAGTAGAGCAGCCCCAGCAAAGACTTGACAGTACCTAGTCAGTAGTGTAGAAGAATGGAAAGGATGGTAAAAGAGAAAGATCTTTTTATTTAGTTTTTTTTTTCAATTATTATAATTTACTCAAAAAATAAACATTTCCAGCCTTTTTCTTCTGTCTTATCCAAAGTTTGACCAGTTGGCACAAGTTTAGACGTTTAGGGTCTGGTATATACAATGTTACTACAAGGAAGGGCAAAAAAAGACTAAGGAAGTAGAACAAAAGCAGACGCCCAAGTGCAGTAGGTAGGTTGTTTGTTTTATACGCTGCGCTTTAGTGAGATTCTGCTGGGAACATTCAATTAACAGCAGTTATATTCGGATGAGCTTGTTTTGAATCGTGGCTAGAGTAGTTGTTTATTTGGACACAATGATCAGCGATATTCATGTCTTTGTTTAGTTTTTTTCCGACTGTGAAAATGGTTGTTTATTTTTTATGGTCTTTGTTGATCCAATTCCAGTTTTTAAAGAGCTATGACGTTACCTATAAAAGGGGACCAAGTATTGATACATTGCATGCAGTTGGTATATACACAACACAAGAGTGTGAAAAGGTTATTGCTACCACCAAGTACGAGCCCCAACAAACAATAGATCAACGTTCTCATCATGTCTGAGATTCTCCTTGAATGCCGATTATTTCCAAGATTTAAACTATTTAAGACAAACCGTTTTTAAATTAAGAGATAAACTTTGATATTTCTGAAGATCAAAATATAACAAATTACACTGGGCTGCGTTGAACTAATTCACATAGCTACATCATAACCAAACTGAATGCGTTACGAAATCTAAACGAAAGAATGGTTGTAGCTACAATGACTATTCAGCAGTATCTGAAATAAAAAAAAATTAATGCAAAAGATTTGACATAATTTTAAATTTATTAATAACAAACATAATGTGATTTGCCAGTTGCTTTCAGATAAAAAATAGAAATCTGGCACCGCAATTTTCAAGACTTTGTTTTTATTTTGAAATATTAAGGTTTGAAAAGAACAATAGCAACAACAACAATAACAACAGTTGAACAACATAAAACTTAAAACATGTAAATATATTTCAAGTAATAAACTATGTGCTAAATCCTAATTACAATTCAAATCCGAAAGCTCAAAGACAATATCCTAAGGCATAAATACCAAACTTTATCCCTCATGCCAATACGAGAATTACCCCACTATCTTCCCATTTCGAGTTTGGTTGACTTTCTTGGCAATTCCGGGGTAGCCAACATTTAACTGTCAAGGCCACGACTCTAATGACCAAATAGGCTGAAAAACCTGAGTTCAGAGTATGTTAAAAGTTATTTCAAATTGCCGTCGACCTTTAAACTTTTAATTCGTCCCGGTTATCCGATAAAAAGACAACATAAAAATTAACATTTTTGCATTTGTCAGGGCCCATTTGTACTATCAATAACTGGTGTCTTCCATAGGTCCTTAAAATAAAATAAAAAAAAAGGATGCAAATAACTAATTTGTCCAACTATTAGTACAACTAATGCCATTATTAATATATGAGTCAACTGACAACAGTACCATTAATGAAAGCATGTATCCGTGATACGTGAATTCTAATCGGCTCTTTATGCTCAGTATTATTATTCTTATTATATTACCATGATCATCATTATCAACGTTTTCGATTCACCCCACAATAATTCATTTTTGTCACAAGAAAAAAGATCAGATTGAACTGATGGTTTCAGTTTAAGAAAGTTATGGAGAAGCGGGCTACACTACTGGCAAACTGTCTCACTATTCTTCCAAGAAAAAAAAAAAAGAACAAACCAACCTCTTTTCAGTAATTTAATGAGGTTGAGAGATGGGTCCTATGATTTTAATGAATCCCTTGACCAAATCATGCATACAGAGGGGGGAAAGATGAAATTAATATAATATATCCATCTGAAAGGGGGTCAGAAAATGCAGAGTTACGTGAATATGCTGTTATCAAGATAAAATGAGGGTTTATCAAAGGCCTCCAGAGTAAAATTTGTAGACATTTAGGATGTGCTTTATTGATTTCGTACTTGACACAGGATTAGGCGAAATACCATCTGATCAAAAGGCTTTAGGATAAGCAGCTTCGGCTAAGAAATAAAACAAAGACGAGACAAAAAAAAAAGAGTTGATTATTTAAATTAATATGATAAAATAGCAATTAAAATGGTCCAAACAGGATGTCAAAAAGAGGTTAAGATCAGAATAAAACAGATTTGTTAGCCGTTTGTGATGGTTTTTTTTTTTGTTGAAATAATTCCGTTTCTCCAGAATTTAACTTTAAATCCAGTGCTTAATTTGTATGGATTGGCCACAATTTTAACTTTTTCTCCTCCTCTCAAGCACCTTAATTTGTATCATCAGATCAACTCTGCAGAAGAAGCCATGGGTCAAGGTAACTACCTCTCGAGCAGTAAAATGACATTACAACCATTATTATAATATATCATTGAAATAGAAACAATTGGAGAAAGCAAGAGAAAAAAAATAACTAAAACAAAAAAAAAAAAAAAAGGGAGAGAGTCACCTATTTGGTGACAGATGGGCTTAGTGGACAATCACCCTATTCCAAAACACCTTCTCTTTTGATCTAATGAACAGTTTCGACTTTTATTGTTAATTTTATTGTTAAATTATTGTATTTTAATAATAATAATAATAACAATAATAATATTATTATTTTATTCTTCGAGGTTTTCAACTACAATTTCCATCGTAAAACGCTCCTCTTTCTCTCTCCTCACCCTATCTTTTATTCTTTCCCGATCAAACACTCCCTGGATCGTCTACCGGTGATTGCCCAGTGACTGGCCCACTAAGGTTTTTATCCCTTTCGCCCAAGTTGACAGTAACCAACAGCAACAAAAAAGAAAAAAAAAGGAAAAAGAAAAATCAACTCAGAATTATTTTGCATAGAATCAGATTAATATATGGTCATCTCAGTGCCATTGCGTAAAGCAAATATGACCTTTTGGCATCAATGATTGGTATTGACCTTATTTATTTTTATTTAATATATTTATTATATTTATTATGTTTATTATTATTACTATTTATTTTATTTCATTTTGGCAGTGACTACCCCTCTTCTTTCCTTATCCAAATTTTAACTTTTTTTTTTTCTTCACACCTTTGAACAATCCCATCAAATACTCACCCACTGATGTTCTCTCCAATGAAATATATACAATAGTAAACTATTAACCAAAAAAAACTATATAAACCTTTTGATATTCTTTCCAAGTCTCTTTCATTTTATTTTTATTATTTCTTCTCCTTTTTCTTCTCTCCATCCCTTTTTACCCATCCTCATCATACACTAACTTATCTTCCTCCCGCTTTCAAAATGGCACCCGTAGTAGTCGAATCCCACAACATCGTCAAGATCGCACCTCCCAAAGAGTTCAGAGACAATCACCCCACTGAACCCCATCTCAAAGACGAGCAACACTACGAAGAATTATACAAAGAATCTATCACCAACCCGGAAAAGTTTTTTGGCAATCTTGCTAGAGAGCTTCTTTCATGGGACAAGGATTTCCAAACCGTCAAGAACGGCGGCTTTGAGTACGGTGATGCCGCTTGGTTCCTCGAAGGTGAGCTCAACGCTTCCTACAATGCTGTCGACAGACATGCTCTGAAGAACCCCGACAAGGTTGCTATCATCTACGAGGCCGATGAGCCTGGTAAGGGTTACAATGTCACCTACGGTGAACTCCTAAGAGAGGTTTCCAGAGTTGCCGCAACCCTCGCTTCCTTTGGTGTCAAGAAGGGTGACACTGTTGCTGTCTACCTTCCCATGATCCCTGAAGCCATTATTACTCTCCTTGCCATTGTTCGTCTTGGTGCCATTCACTCTGTTGTTTTTGCTGGCTTTTCTTCCGGCTCTCTTCGTGACCGTATCATTGATGCCGATTCCAGAGTTGTCATCACCACTGACGAGTCTGTCCGTGGTGGCCGCATCATTGAGACCAAGAAGATTGTTGATGAGGCTCTCAAGGGCTGCCCCAATGTCAAGCATACTCTTGTTTTCAAGAGAACTGGCAATGAGTCCATCCCCTGGAACCAGGACAGAGATTACTGGTGGCACGAGGAGGTCGCTAGACACAGACCTTACTACCCCCCTGTCTCCGTCAACTCTGAGGACCCCATCTTCCTGCTCTACACCTCGGGCTCTACTGGTACCCCCAAGGGTGTTGTCCATTCCACCGCTGGCTACCTACTTGGCGCTGCCAGCACCACCAAGTACGTTTTCGACCTGCATCCTGATGATATTCTCTTTACTGCTGGTGACGTTGGTTGGATTACCGGCCACACCTACTGCTGCTATGGCCCCTTGCTTCTCGGTGCCACCACCGTTGTCTTTGAGGGCACCCCCGCATTTCCCAACTTTTCTCGTCTTTGGGACATTATTGACGAGCATAAGGTCACCCAGTTTTACGTTGCCCCCACTGCTCTGCGTCTGCTGAAGCGTGCCGGCCTCGACTGGATCCACCACGACCTCTCCTCTATTAGAACTCTTGGCTCTGTTGGTGAGCCCATTGCCCCCGATGTGTGGCAGTGGTACAATGACAACATTGGTAAGGGCAAGGCTCACATTTGTGACACCTACTGGCAAACTGAAACCGGCTCCCACATTATCTCTCCCCTTGCCGGTGTCACCCACACTAAGCCTGGCTCTGCCTCCTTCCCTGTCTTTGGCATTGACCCCGTTATCATTGACCCCGTCTCTGGAGAGGAATTGACCGGCAATGACATTGAGGGTGTTTTGGCCATTAGATCTCCCTGGCCCTCTATGGCCCGTACTGTTTGGAATTCCCACAGCAGATACATGGACACCTACCTCAAGCCCTACCCCGGCTACTACTTTACTGGTGATGGTGCTGGCAAGGACCACGAGGGTTACTACTGGATTCGCGGCCGTGTTGATGACGTTGTTAATGTCTCTGGTCACCGCCTTTCGACTGCTGAAATTGAGGCTGCACTGATTGAGCACCCCGCCGTTGCCGAGTCTGCTGTTGTTGGTATCAATGACGATCTCACTGGCCAGGCTGTTAATGCCTTTGTTGCCCTTAAGATCAAGCCCGCCGATGTCGAGGCCATTAAGAAGGAGCTTATTTTACAGGTCCGCAAGTCCATTGGTCCTTTTGCCGCTCCCAAGAATGTCATTATTATCGAGGATCTGCCCAAGACCAGATCTGGTAAGATTATGAGACGTATTCTGAGAAAGGTTCTTTCTGGTGAGGAGGACCAATTGGGTGACATTTCGACCCTTTCCAACCCTGATGCCGTTTCCAACATTATTGACGTTGTCAAGGCTGGCCGCAAGTAAGCACACTCTTTTTTTGCGCTTCTTCGAACAGTTCAATGAATCTTTTTGTTTACTTTCCCCCCTCCTTCTTTTTTTGTAATGGTGTTTTTTTTATGTCCTTTTCAAATTTGTTACGTACTACTACTGCTCCTATAGTTGAATGAAAGTTTTATATAATCTATGATTAAATACGATGGTCTTCTATATATATACAGAAAAAAAAAGAATAAATAAAATGGCAAGAGCCAGAGTACCTTGGAATTGTTTAGGGTCTATGATAAGCGTATCGCTAGAGCGCTCGCTTATTGACAGTAATTGATGAGTGGGGGTTTCTCTCTTGAGCCTGGTAGGTTAGCCTTCAACTGCTCACGCCTGAAACACGTCATCAAGATCCTGAAGGTCGGCAGCGTACTTGATGCGCATAATTTCAAACACCACAAGTCCCAAACTCGTCGACGGCAGTGTCGAAAGCGTGGCACGGACAAAGCCGCTATAAAGCCACCGCGTCCACATGAGGGCAACGCCGCTGGGCTTGACCGGTAAGGGTAAGCCTAGCTCCTTTTGGTGTTTGCGAACGATTTTGTCGGCCTGTTTGAACGTGCGTTTGTAAATGCCACGGCGGGTGAGCAGGCCGGTCCCTTCGCGGAGCATTGAGGGCGCCGCTGCCGCCCTTGTGGATTTGGCAATGGCGTTAAGGGACTCCAGGCGCATGAGGAAAAGTTTTTGGATTTTGCCCACGGGGTAGTGAACCACCTGCACAGAAACAGCAGCAAGGGCACCGGCCGCAAGGATGAATGATGGGTAAACGGCGCGTGAGCCCTCGCCCTCGGCGTGACCCCGCAGCCACATGTATGAGCGGTACCAAGGCCCCTTAATCGCCTCGAACGTGGAGAAGAAAAACGCAAACCCAAGCGACTCCTTCACAAAGCTGATTGGGTAGCCCGCAAAGACGCCACGCGGTCCAACCTCGCGCAGTTTTTCAAGCGAGTATGACCACATTGATCGTTGTTGGTGTTCCTGGTGATGCAGAATCTCGCTCACTGAGAAGCGGGTCACAATTGCATCAATAGGTGCCGCTGCAAGCGACTGCATTGCGCCCGCCATGAATCCTGCTCGGAATGTGTCGGTGATTGTGTAGGATGCATGGGGCCTATTGCCAGCAAGGGCGGAGAGAGAGGCAAGGTATGAGGTATATAACACAAGACCGACACTGTAGAGAAAAAAAAGAGAAGCCTGGGTTAGTTATGGTATTAAAGCATATTGGAAATACCATGAAAACTTACGCAGAGTTGGCTATCAGTGGTGGTAGAACTGTTTAAAAGAAAATTGTCGGTTAGTATTCTTGATATCCCATTTCGTTACTCAACATTCTGCTTTTGGGTTGTGCTTTTTGACAGGTCCCAACTGACCCCAAGGTCCACAGTTTCAGACTCAGAAAAAGGGTCCAGTGTCGTAAAATAACGCACTGATCGGAGGGCTTCTCGAAAAAGAATCGAGGACATTGATTGGTCTCTTAATGGAGTTGGAGAATATGGTAAACATGGAGGACTAAAGGTTGAACACCAAACACTTACCATGATTGGGAATGAAGTTCCAACCGTATTTCCGAACGGCGTGAGTGAGTAGAGCCTGTTGTTTGTTAGCAAATCAATAGTCTCTTGATTCCAACTAATTAGTTGACTCAAATAATTTGGCGAAAAATGCATCCTATTAACATAACTGACGGTACTTACTGGGCTCGAATGGGTCATGAGACTCCATGGTTTGTTGTAATATTCCGGATTAATGGCCCGCGGCAGCGCCTGCGTCGTAAACGTTAGCACGAAGCAATTTTTTTTTTTTAACTCGCTCAAGAACCGATATCGAGTCTACAAACAATCTGACATGGTTGGAGAAAAACCAAAACGTACCAAATAGCTATTAAATCAGAGTTAGCAAGGAACTCCAAATATGAAACTAATCATCTGCGTCGTAACAGCAGAAACTGCTCGGTACTTACTCAATCCGCGTGGGCCGGAACAGCTTGACGGGCACACGAACGTACAGCGCGAAAACCTGTGACGCTAGCGCCCGGAATCCTGCTGTGGTGGCACCGACAACGCGCGACTGCTTCCTTTCCTCCTTCTTCTTTTTCTTTTTGAGATCAGCAGCCTCAGCCGGCGCCTGCCCCATCATAGATGCCGATTCGCTCGGCATCGTTTGTGTCATAGTAAAATAGGTAACCGACCAGCAAAAGTAGAGAGCGAGTTGAAGGTTCTAGCGAGTAGTAGCAGCGTCGGGAAGGATTGCAAAGCGTGGGCTGCTGGTGGATGGTGTTGACGTAGACAGTGGATTCGGATGGAAGGTGAAAGAGAGAAGAAGTGTATCACCGCCTAGCGAGGTCCTAAAGTTTGAACAAAAAAAAAAAATTAAACTGAAAGGTGCCCGATTATCGCAAATGGTTTATTATGAGTGCCAACGTAAAATGCCTAAGCCGACTGAACACACTAGCCTGGATCACGTGACTTTCAAGATTAGGATTTAGGTCTGTTTATGCCATCATTTGGACTTTAATTTCCCCGGAGTAAAAAAGTTTTATTATTATCATTTGCAGCAAAATATCTGTTATTCTTTGACGATTCAAATACTGTTCTGGTGCCATTCTGGAGCATTAATTTGCATAAATGTATAATACCCAACGTTTAGACGTCAGAAAGGAAATGTACTGGTAATTTTTTTCTGTGTTTAGCAATGACTCTGGTCACAGATGGCTCAAAGCACATAATAGAAAGCTCTGAATGTTGACCAAACGCGTGAACAGTAGAAGGTTTTGCTTGCCCATAACTGTCGTTAATTTGCCAGGATTTATAATCAGCAGGAATAGTTTATAATCGGCGAGTTTTTTGGGAATTGAGTTTTTAATGCTAAAGTAAAGAACTCTAAAGTTGAGATCTTGAGATTCCAAGGGGCAAGACAATAGCTATATAAATGGCGCATCTTAGCTTTTAGACAGTCCAGAAAGTACCTGAAACTAGGTTTTATAGCAGTAGGGATCTGGGACTGTGTATACATTACCAAAAAAAAAAATTAAATACTTCTACAGCTTTCAAAGAGAGTGGTAAGACCATGTCACTGCTACAATAGATGCGAGGTAGAATAACTCAGGCTTTGAGAATGAGAATGGCGATTTTGAATACAACCAAGTATGGCACAAAAATTAATAAGAGTGAAAACTTTATACCTTTCATATAACTGGAATACCTCCAACCGTCAAAAGGGGAAATTGAAAAGTGAATCAAGAGAAATTGTCATGGTATATTATCTTGAAATTTACAGATGGCTATATGAATACATACAAAAGCCTCGTAATAATTGGTTTCTTTAATCCCTTTTTTTTTTTTTTTCACCAAAAAAAAAAAAATTTAATTTTTTTTTTTTGTTATTTATTTATAGTTTTTTAAAAGACAAATTTATATTTTTTTTTTTTTTTTTCAGAATTAAAAAAAAACATTAATTTTTTTTTTACGTGAATATACTAGAGCTTGGCGAACGGCTAGATTAGAGCTCTTCGTGATTCAATCTACCCAAAACAAATTCTGGGTAAACAAAGAAATTTCAGTTGGAAAAAGAACTGATTTGCCATTGTTCAACAAACGCAGCTAAAAAAAACCAATGTTTGATTTATAAAGTTGACATTATTTTTGCAAAATTTCATTCCTCTAATTGATACCTTTGGTTGAAGAAAAATCAACTACCTTGGTTTTTTCCAAGATTTTGCCGGTACCTGTCATTCAGACATTCACATCTAAAACAATGGAAGTTACACTTTTGGAGAACTTTTGTTTGAATAAACTGAATGATCAAAAGATGGTACAGCGTTGCCATAATAATCGCCCTTTCTCTTGCTGGAGTTGGCAAAAGACGCAGCTATCGATTGCGACCCTGAAGCACAAGCCTATTGTATCCACGTGATAATATTTACCTTTTTCCCAAAATGGTCCGACCGCTTAAAAGCCTTGCCGAAGAGATTTGCATCTCCCAGCCTACGTTGACATTCCAAGCCAGGGGGGCTCCGACTTGGCCACGTTACAGACCTTCCTCTCCTATCCTCCACCGTCTCGTGCACGGAGAATATTGCTACGATACAGTCAAAAAATTAGGAAACTGATTCAAGAATATATATAATTCTTTTCCAAATTTCAGCTGCTTATCTTTAATGTCATACCGCAACCCTCAGAGCTCAACTAGAGTATCACGCCGGAGCTCGCTGATCGGCGGGCAAAGTACTGAACGACCCGAGCTTCACCTTCAAATCCCGTTTTCAGCTACAGCTGCCAACAATAATAGTAGCCGCATTCCATCTCTACTTTCGATCTCGACAACGGCGTCTTCTTCTTCCTCTACTACCACGTTTCTTTCGTCACCATATGTGCCGCCTGAAGACGCAGGATGGAAGGAGCGCGCGCAACTATATTTAGAAAAACTGCGACCTGTCGTCAAAACTATAATCAAGCGGATCAGCTACTTGCACTATATGCTGCTGGCATGGCTGCTTCTTGTCCATTATTTTGAGGTCGTGTACCCGCGTGCCAGCCTTGCGCGTTGCACCTGGCCGACATTTGAGCATAACGAAGAGCCCACCCGCATGCTCATTACATCAGACCCGCAGCTCGTTGACGACCATACGTATCCCAGCCGCCCTCGCGCGCTGTTGAAAATTACCGAGTTCGTTTCCGATTTGTATCTTCGCCGTAATTGGGTTAATTCCAACCGCGTGCTCGATCCAGACACTCACTACTTCCTAGGCGACCTTTTTGACGGCGGCCGCGAATGGGATGACGCCAAGTGGGTGCGCGAGTTCACGCATCGTTGGAATCGCATTTATACCAAGCCTGCATATAAACTGACAATTATGGGGCTACCAGGCAACCACGATATTGGTTTTGGTAACACCATCAACCTCAAAGCCGCAAACCGATTTGCCATGTTCTTTGGCGAGCCCAACTCGGTGTACTCGATTGGAAATCACTCAGTCGTGGCCCTTGACGGTATTTCTCTTATGAACTGGATAAACGAAACTGTGTACTCCCGACCGATTGATTTCTTGCGCGATTTGCACGATTCCCATGTCGTAGGCGCCGATCAACAGCCGCGCGTACTGCTGACGCACGTGCCTCTCTATCGTGATCCGGCTCTACCCTGCGGCCGGCATCGTGAGTCACGTAGAAACACAATTCCCTGGGAGTACGGCCATCAGTACCAGACGATGCTCTCGCCCCAAGTCTCTGAACACATTCTGCGCTCCGTACGACCTAGCGTCGTCTTCTCTGGCGATGACCATGACGCATGCCACACAACCCACAAATATACCTACGCTGATGACATTAAAGCACCCACGCACCATGCCGAGGAGTTTACCGTCAAAACTGTATCCATGGCAATGGGTGTGCGCTACCCCGCCGTACAGCTGCTTTCACTCGATGGTCTGTTCCAGGAGCGCCCAAACGCAGCCGCCGGCAGCCCTGAGCCCTCTTTCAAGACCCGTATCTGCTACATGCCAAACCCGCTTTTGGGGTTCATCATGTACGGACTTGCGTTTTTCTTTAGCGTGTTTGGCCTTATTGCCATTCACATGTGCTTCCCGTTGTTGAGCCGGTCGTCGTCAACCGTTAGCCGCAAGCGCAGTGACAGTCTTAACTCTCCCATGGTGGCAGTGCCACCGCATCTTTTGATGACGTACGAAAAGGCCGGTGCGAGTGCTGGACGACTTCTCCGGGGCACAGGCGCCGCCGCCGGCCGTGGTGTACGTCTTTTCAATGCCGACCGCCGCGCGTGGATCGCGCTTGCCAAGGACGCGGGAATCATTGCACTGGCTGCATTTGGGTACTTTTCTTATCTGACTTATCGCATCTACAGGGACCAATGAGCATATAGCTTGTTATGGAGACTGGCTTTAGGACATTGAAAAACACACACACACACACACACATATATATATATATATATATATTTAAAAGAAAACTAATAAAACAAGGTGTATATAGAACCGAACTACATCATGGGGTACATGGGGACAGGAATGGCGACAGCACGTTCCCGCATTAGATTAGGTGAAACCTGGGAAGTTAGTAATGTGCGTAGAGACAAAATATTCTTGCTGACTTACAAAAACGTTTACGCCGGCTGTAAAGTAATCAACTCTTCTCTGGAGATATTCTTTTAGAATGTAGGGTTTGACTTGTGAGAGATTGCTACCTCTGATCAGTGACTGGATAGCATCGGGCCTAAAGAAAAGAAAAGAAAAAAAAGTTAGCATTTTGTCAAGAGACAAACACATCCATAGTAACACATACTGAGCAGTGAACAAGTTAGCCACGCTATGAAGCACGCCAAATTCCTCGGAGAGTTCACTAATATTCCATTTGTCAATTTCCATCTGGTACTCCTGTACGTCCTTGCTGAGAACAAGGGCACCAGGAGCGCTGACGTTAAACTTCTTGTAGTGGTCAAGCAGAAGACCCTTGAAGCTGGTGCCGACCTCGTGTAGGAACAACTCAAGATTGCGACCGTCAAGCGAAATTGTTGCAACTGCGTGGATATGCCCCAGAAAATGGCACACTTCGATACATGTCTGCGTTGTTGAGACAGATTCCTCGGAACCTGACTTGAAAGCGTAATCCTTTTTCTTTTGTTTATTCAGAAAATAAGTAATTCTGGCAAGAGACAGGTCAATAGCAGACTGGATTATGTTGTTCATTTTGGTTTCACATCGTTTAAGGAATGCATTCAGCGAGTTGATGGTATGGCCCTTTAGAACTGTGTTGTTTGACAGCATTGGCGCAATAACAGTATGAATCATTGACGATATCAAAAAGATAAAACCGGAAACCTGCCTAATAACCTTGAGGAATCCCAGATCAACCGTCTTGGCTTCTTGGTTGCTGCTGTTTGTGATTGACTCGTCAAGCAGCATCTCTGCCACATCCCTTCCAAGCCCATCCAACAATAAATGCAAAAATGCCTTTGCATCATTGGGAATTTCCTTTGAGTCTGCCAGTTCCAAATCTCTCTTGATACTTTCTGCAGCATAGGACAAGATCTTCTGAATCTGTTCCAGACTGATGTCTGGCTCATATTCCTCGCTTTCATCATCATCAGCCAGTTTATGGTGCGAATTACTGCGCTCTAATCGCACGGCTCTCATCAGCTGGCCAATTCTACCCTGGCCTTTCTCCGATATTGAAGCACTGGAGCTGTTAGTCTGGCCTTCACGGGAAGTCTCCTTATTGTGCTCACTGCTGGAAGTAAACCGCGACAAGATCGAGTGGTCACGGGACAGCTTATGCGAATGCATCTCGGCAAATTTTCCAAGTACAAACGTAATGATCTGGTTTAGATTTTTAACTTCTGCTTCAAAGTAGCGGCCACTTTCAATGTATGGCACAAAGATATCAGCAAAGTTTTGATCCAGAAGAGCAGTCAGTTCGCCCTCATTATCTATACTCTGTGTCGCAAATACATCCTTAAGTGATTTGGTAAGAGCGCCAACCTTGGAGTAGCAAATGTGCAGTGATCGCATATAAGCCAGTGTTGATTTTTCCTCCGCAATCATCAAACATGCCTCTACTTGTTGCTGAATCCGCTGCGCAAACACACGCTGTAAAAAGACTTTCAGAATGGCAACTGAGTTACGGAACACCTTCTTGATGATCTCCATTTCTGTGACAATGACTTGCTCAATTTCATCGATAAGGGTCTGCATAATATCTTCTAGTTCTTTTGAGTCTCCATCAGGATCAGAAAGTTTGATCCACAACTCCTCACTCTGGAGAGTATCAGTATTGACAAGTTTCTCTTGCACAATGAAGTAATCATGCTGGTTCACAAACATCTGAATCACACTGCCACCACCATTGAAGTCTGTCAGAATATCGGCCGAGTCTTTCATGGCGGCAAGATCGGCAGACCGGTAAGCATTGTCAAAGTCTGTAAGCAAGTCTCGCTCCAGTTTTTCTGCAAACTTGTCAATACCGTTTCGGGCATTTTCAGCATTTTCAACCTTGTCGATCTTTTTCGCGAGAATCTGGAGTTGTCGGGTCACATTGGCGCAGCGCCGGCGCTCCATCGTCATGCCCTCCCACAGCTTGTCAAGCTCTAGACAGCTGCCTTTGCGATAAAATGCAAGGTAACAGTTGATAAGGAAAGATGACTCAACTGACTTTTCATACTGCACTGATAGTTTTTCGAGATGGATGTTGAGGTCTGAGGTCGCAGTATATATGTCGGCAACTGTGTTGTCAAGTGTGCCAAAGTCGTGCAGTACGTTCTACTCATGTTAGCTTGGGGTTTTCATGGCAAACAAAGTCTTTAGGACTTACACCAAAATTCTGTGAGATATTGATCACCTCCTGACTGTGCAATATCTCGGCTGTCTCAACCTGTTTTGATGCAATAGCCTCCTTCTCCGTAACCGATAGTTGAATTTGTTGCAACTGTTGAAGCGCGGCTTCAAAAGTTCTAATGTAAGGCTTGGGGTCGAGCGCTACAACTTGGTTAGTAAAAGCAACAATTGTAATAAAAACGAGAGATAATATAACGGTGTGAGTGTGTGGTTACCTTCTGTAGAGCTGGCCAGGCCAGTATGATTTTTGCTGAGCTGCTCGATAAAGTCCTTTGCTGAGAAGCGATCCTACAGAGAGTGTTAGTACGTTTTCTTTTCAAAGCAAGGGTAGCGCAATTGGGGTGATTGAAGTACCTTGAACGTCTCCTCCTTGAGGAGGTTCTGGGCATGTTCGTCCAAGCCGTAGAGACTCATGGTTGGCGCGGGTGATAGCGATTTTCTAGTGCGACGTTCGCGGTGTTTATTGTTGCGTGGAGGATTTGAAAGACCAGAAGATGCCAGCAGGGTGAGGGTTGTGAGAAGGGCATGAAATATCAACTTTGCTAGTATCAACGTAGTTCGTTTTTACACTCAACCATTATCATCAGTAGCAACAGCAAGCCAGCAGATCATATCATCATCCCTAGAGCAATAAACATCGCTACCAATCATAATGCCCATATTCGTACTCTACATATAGAACCTTTTGCACCCTTTAGTACTGCCAGAGTTTGAGGCCCATGCCGCACCCGCAACCGCCCCTGACGCTGCACCTGCAACTATCTCGACTGAATTCGAAGCTATTGCTTTGGCGTATTTTCTTCTGTTGGTTAAGCTAGATCCGTCTGTGAAAAACTATACCGCATTCCGTTCCCACCATTGTCGCCCAATAATAGTAGTAATAGTAGACCAAGTAATGAACAACGTAGTAGCCCAAAATGAAGTAGCAAAGAGAACGAAGACAGAAATGAGACTAGCAACAGCAGCAGGAAACACCTCAGGAGTAATTGAGGCGCCGGCTTGATATGGGTTGACTACATCCCAGAGAAGAAGGTTGAGTTGTGGATTGCAATAGCAGAGATGGACGGCCCTCGCACAACGTTGCGACGGCACATTGCGTTCTAAGACGGTTTGTACGAGCTTGTAGAAGTTGGGGATCAAAAGCGCGCGCGCATTGTCAAGGACCCGCGTGTGTACGAGGTTGATCTACGTCAATACTTGCGGGATTCCGTGGTGCAGCGCCGCACAGACAAAACTGCTGCTGCAGCGGCCGAAACAAAAGCATTGTTGAATGGACCTGCCATTAGACATACTCACATGCAGCCCGAGATGATATATAGTTAGGTCCCGCAGTACCTGATCCATCGGTGGCTTGAAAAGCCCAAGCGTTGTCGTGGAGAGCTCAAGCCTTTATAGTAATAGTAGAATCCCACCCAAATGCTAAAATACACTTTCATAAATATAGTTGCAAAGTAGCGTTCCTGAAACCCTCCTTCTCAACCCTCAACACAAATACTATGGAACAGCTACTCACCCTCCTCAAATCCACACCGACCATATCTAGCCCAATTGTGGTAGATCTAATCAAACGAGCGACAGCGAATCCAAAGATTTTTGGCTACGCTGAGCTGTATCACGAGCTAACGAGCGCGCTACATGTGGGTGGTGGCGTCGAGCTGTCGCTCGCTGCAACCCAATGGGTCGAGTACTTGCGCATGTTTACATACGGTAGCTGGGCGGACTACAAGGCTCATATCTCCGACAGCATTGATGAGTCGCTCCCCACACTGGCGGAGCCGCAGGTTCGCAAGCTCAAGCAATTGACGCTGCTCAAGCTGTGCGCGACAAGCAATGCTGAGTCAATCCCATACGTGGAACTCTCGCGAGCGCTTGAGCTTGGCAGTGCCAGCGATGGGGGTGTAGATGAACTTGAGCAGCTTGTGATTGAGACGATATACAGTGGCAAGCTGACAGCGAAGCTGGACACAAAGAATCAGGCGCTAGAGATATTTCAAGTAACGGCCGGCAGCGATGTTGATGAAAAGCGGCTGGACGAGATCATTGCGGTGCTTGACCAGTGGGATGAGCATACCCGCGCTCTGCTTGAGCAAGTGGAGGCCAGCATTGACGTTAACCGTCAGGTCAAGTCACAGCGCGAAGCAGAACTCACAGAGGCTCTCAAGACCAGTGCGTAGGGGCTGCTACACTTGACTATTAGCATCAGGTAGTACGGATAGATAATTATATTTATGTACTCAGGGAAATTGAAATGAGTAGTGCTGTCCGCAGTTTCTTTCTTGCTCCGGTATCAGGTGCAGAATCGACAGCGACCTCACTCACTATGGGGAGGTGCTGTGCTGCAATAAGATCCGTCTATTGTGCGCGTTCCCAAGCCGGTGACTAGTTTTTACCTTATCATTTTTTACCCGCTTGCCCATTTTTGCTTCCTACATTCGAGAACCTTTGAGATCACGACTTCCATAACCTCCCTCCAAAAAAAAACCACAAAACTTTTCGCTATTTAGACAAAAAAAAATAAAAAAATCCCCCTCGTAAAAATGCATTCACACCATTCGCATTCCGGCCAATACGTTCAGCACGCCAAGGATTCTCTTGATGCTGTTGTCGAGACTGCTCTTGAGAAGCAGTTTCAGACCTTTTGTCTCACTGAGCACATGCCGCGCTACTATCCGACTGATCTCTACGATGAGGAGCTTGAAAGCAAGACTACCGTCGAAGACCTTGCTGCAACTTTTGATGCTTATTACACCCATGCTAAGCAAATACAGGCCAAGGTTAACGGCAGCCCAGAGTCTAAAACCCAGATTCTTGTTGGCTTTGAGGCCGAGGGAATTTCACCATTCTACTTTGAGCGAGGGCTTGATCTGCTGCGCGGAGGCCGCTACTCCTTTGATCTCGTGGTCGGCTCCGTGCATCACGTACACAACATTCCCATTGACTACGATGCTGACACCTACGAAAAGGCACGCGCAGCTTCGACGACTCCAACTGACCTTGGCCTCTTTGAGGACTACTTTGACCTGCAGTACGAAATGCTACGCACCCTCAATCCTTCTGTCGTTGGTCATTTTGATCTGATCCGTTTGTTTGCGCCCAAGACCCCCGCAGTTGCTACCTTGATTAAGCCTGAGAGCACGCTTTGGGACAAGATTAAGCGCAACATTGATTACGCCGTATCGATTGGTGCGCTTTTTGAGCTCAACTCGGCAGCTGTGCGCAAGGGCTGGGAGACCCCATACCCACAGCGTGATATAGCCGAACTTATCCTTGAGCGCGGTGGCCGGTTTTGCCTCTCTGATGATTCGCATGGCATCGCACAGGTTGGTCTTAATTTGCACAAGTGCGTTGAGTATCTTGAGTCTCTTGGGGCTGAGGCAATCTACTATCTTGCGCTTGAAGGTACCGTTGACAACACCAAAACCGTTGTCAAGTCGGTTCCTATTGCCGACGCCCGTAAACATCCCTTCTGGGTTAAAAACGGCACACCTCTCTGATACCGAGAAGCCTTTTTATTTTATTCTTTCGTTCTTCATTTTTAACATTAAATTAATTAATTAACAAATCATAAGTATATACCAATCGGAATATTTATACAACGACTGCAAGTCGATTAGTAAGATCTACCAAACAAGGTGTGGAACTTGGCAGGCTTGCCACAACCAACACACTTGGCACCCTCCTTGAGCTCGGGCTGCTCAAAGGGAATACACAAGGACTTAGCACCCATACTAGGGGCCTTATCATCAACCTCCTCATCATCAGCCTGGCCCTGTCTAGCAGTGCGGTCCTTGATGTCATCCTCACATTCCATGCCACCGCAGAAAGGAGCCAACAAGACGCACTTCTTGTTAAGCGCAGGAACAAACTCTTCAAGAGTCTCGACGCTCTTAGTGTGAGAGTCAAAGGAGCTCTTGGCCTTGTTGAACATGTCCTTCTGAATGGTCTCAAACAGTTCCTGGATGGTGGCCACAAAGTTCTCACCCAGAGGAACGACAGCCTTTTCACCATTGTCACGGCGGACAACAACAACCTGCTTCTTCTTGTGATCAGCAGGACCATATTCAATGCGCAAAGGAACACCGCGCAGCTCCCAATCGGCAAACTTCCAGCCAGGAGAGTAGTTATCACGGATATCACTGGTGGCTCTGACACCAGCCTTCTTAAGCAGGTGCTCAATGTCAAGAACACCCTCCTTGACGGCTCTTCTATCCTCATCGGAGGTCTTGGCAGTCAGACCGCAAGGAATAACAACAGTTTGAATTTGAGCAACTCTGGGAGGAAGGACAAGACCCTTGTTGTCAGAATGAACCATGACCATGACACCAATGACACGAGTAGACAGACCCCAAGAGTTTTGCCAAGCAAAAAGCTTAGGCTTCTCAGGACCCTCGGGGTTCTCAACAGTGATGTTAAACATCTTAGAAAAGTTCTGACCAAGACAGTGAGAAGTGGCACCCTGGATACCTCTGCCGGTGGTGGGAATGTAACCCTCGACAGTTGTAGTGAAGTGACCACCGGCAAACTTCTCGTTCTCAGTCTTCTTACCTCTGACGACGGGGACAGCGAGAAGATCGTGGTAAATGGACTCGTACCAGTCGAGAATCTGCAGCACCTCGGTGTTGGCCTCTTCAAAGGTCAAGTGAGCAGTATGACCCTCTTGCCACAGGAACTCACGAGTACGCAAGAAGGGCTGGGGGTGCTTGAACTCCCATCTAACAACAGAGTTCCACTGGTTCAGCTTCAGGGGCAAATCACGATGAGATCTGATCCACTTAGCGTAGTAGGGGTACATGACTGTTTCAGAGGTGGGACGAATAGCAATGGGCTCCTCCAAATCGCTCTTGCCTGCCTTAGTGACCCAAGCGACTTCAGGGGCAAATCCCTCAATATGATCCTTCTCCTTCTCCAAGACTCTAGAAGAAACAAACATGGGGAAGTAGGCGTTCTGGACACCAATGCTCTTGATACGCTCGTTAAAGTACTCCTGAATGATCTCCCAGATGGAGTAAGATGCAGGGCGCATGATGTAACAACCAGAAACATCGTAGTAGTCCAGCATCTCACCCTTGGTGAGGATCTGTTGGTACCAACCAGGGAAGTCAATCTCCTTATCAACAGTAATACCAATCAAAGCAGCACCCTCAATCTTACCATCATCCTTAGAAGAAGCAGACTTAGCCTGCTTAGGGGCAGCAGGAGCAGCCTGTTTAGGGGCAGCAGGAGCGGCGGTGAAGTCGACAGTGATGATCTCGACACCAGTCTCGTTCAAATAGGAAACAAGATCGTCAGCCTTGACAAAGACGGTCTTAGAAGCATCAGAGGGGCGGACAGCAAGCAGCGCATTACCCGCAATGGCAGCGTCCAGCACAACCTTGATCTTGCTGGCATTCTCAGCGTTGACGGAAAGAGGACCGACATCAGTAGGGGCAATACCGTTGAAAAACTGAGCAACAAGCTCGGAGTTGGCCAAACGAGGGTCTTTGGCGTTGAAAGCCTTAGCAACAATAGAAGAAGGAGTGTTAGATGAGTTGAGAGCGATAACAACAACGGGAACAGGGTCCTGCGACTTGGGGGTCTTGGGCTTGAAAACAAGAGTTTTCGTCAGCTCAAAAGAAACGGGGCTGACACCGGCAAGGATAGTGGCCCATTCGTCATTATTGGCCGGAGCGGCATGGGAGAGCACATCGCCGTGGATGGCAAGGTTCTTGAATTGCGATTCGAGGGACATGGTGTTGAAGGAGCCTGGGGAAGAGATGAAGAGGAGGAAGAAAGGTGGAGATCAGAAAATTTTTATCTCTGGGCAATGAAACACCAACCGTGAGATTTTCCAACGGCGGCAGAAAAATCCAAAAAAACAAAAACAAAAACAAAAAAAGAGTCAATAAGGCGCACAAAGAAGCTTATCTCTGATCAGGCCAACACAAGGGGTAGACAACAAGTTCCTCAAAACAAAAACGAAGTCAAGAATCTTCGTTCTAGTATTTACGGTGACTGGAACGATATTTACGCTCCTCCTTAAAAAAACTTGACTAGATACCCCGATGCCACCACTGCCGCTGGTAGCACCACAGCAAGCTGAGTGAAAAAGCCGGGGAAGAACCCGCTCAGCGGGAGTCTTTCAAGGATGATTTCGTAGCGCCATGGCTCTGCAAAAGTCAGAGTGTCCTTGTGAGTAAAAAAGTCAGGGGCGTAGTGCACGGTGATTACACCATTAGCGTAGGTGAGATCAAATCGCAGAGGGAACGAAGCAGGCCAGCACACCCGCGCATTGAGTGTCTCGCCAGCACCTGCATGCACAAGATATGTGTGTGAACCAGAGGTGTTGGCAGCAAAAGCCTGAATGTGTCGATTGTGATCGCGCTTGAGGATTGCGTCGCTGAATTGTGGTGTTGTCTGAAACGTGCTGGGCGTATAAGTGAAACTAATCTGTTCCGTGTTGCAAACAGCCCGGGAGATAAAAAGCGATAAGAAGATTACAATTGATGAAAGGAGCATATTGGCTTGTGTGTTCTTTGAGTTGTGCCGGCGTGTCACATAAACGGTCTCTGATCGTTGAGTCAGGGGCAAATTTTCTTGTGGGAATGAAAAGTTCGGGGAGAAGTGAAATTATTCACAATACATACTGGACAGAAAAAAAAAATTAAATAATAATAAATCCAAACATCAATAACAATTCAAAACACAATAAAAAGTCCAATAAAATAAAATAAAAAAAATACAACTAATCCGATTTTGACGGCTTTTCTGAATGCCATGTGTTATACGTGTCCACTGCCCAGTCCTTGGCTTCGGAGGCCTTGTCCTTCACGTAGTCTACAATTTCCTTCACCTTGTGGCCAATGCGTGAATTATTAGACTCTGTCTCATTATCCGTGCTGGAGGTCTCGGTCCCCTCCACGGACTTGGTACTAGGTACATCCTGGTGAGTTTCTTCATCAATATTGACCTCTCCAGCCACCACAGGGATGGCGGAGTCTGTGGGGATGGGAGATTCAATTGAAACCTCAGTACCCTTTTCAGCACCAAATAGCGTCTCATACGTCGAGTTGATATCCAAAATTTCGGTATCAAATGGCACGCCAGGGTACTCGTTATTATCCGTCCAATTGTTGGCAAGAAGCTTCAGAACAGACTTGGCAGGTAAACCGTCATTTCGCGAGGGCTCGAGACCAAGCGTGTCACACAAAATATTGTAAAGACCAACATTTTCAAATGGCTCGTACAGATCATTAGAGAAATAAGGGCCCTTTGCAACAAAAAGTGCACGCATGAGTACCTCAGTATTGTTGTAACCATGAATTCCTTGTAGCTTGTAATTGCCATTGTAGTTCTCCATTTCTTTCTTAGTCGTAAACGACCAACCAACATGGGGAATTAGCCACAGCGGCGCAATACGCGACGCGTACTTGTTGTAATGCTTGCCACCAAACTTCCATTCCTCGGGCAGGGTTTCGCGCAGGTACACATCCCATTTGCCTTCACCGAACTGCTTCTGTGCGTCCTTGAGATTTTCGTAGAATGAATCGATATGAAGACCAGCCTTTGGCGTAATGCCAATCAAAGGCCAGCCTTCTATGGTCTCGATATTGCCCATATCTACCAGGTCATCAAGATATATCAGACGCTTGTTAGAAGTAGGAGCCATGCCATGGTCTGACACAACTACCAAGTTTACAATGTCAGTCAGATTGCGTGACTCAAAACCGGTCATTAAACCGCCGACGAGATTGTCGACATCTCTCAAAGCTTGGACCAGCTCCTTTCCATTGATTCCGTGCAAGTGGCCGACGGTGTCGACAGTAGGTACATATGCCATGATTAGCTCTGGTCGATGATCCACACTGTCCTCGTCCAGCCAAGTAAAAACACGGTCAACTTTAGTACTAAGTAGTTCCGTCTTGTTAAACTTGTCAACGAACATTGGACTTTTGGTTTCCCAATCCACTTCGCTTCCAGGCCACATGTGAATACCAGAGATTACTCCCTGAAGCGATGCGGTCTGCCAAATAGGCTCACCGCCCCAAAACTCCTTTCTCAAGCTTTGGGCAGGTTTCTTGTTAAAAAATGTAGTTTTCAAAACTGTGTCGAAGAACGTGTTACCGACGATGCCGTGGTTAGACGGGTAGAGACCTGTCACCATGGTCCAGTGGTTAGGGAATGTAGACGAAGGGAAAGATGGAGTCATGTAGGGAGCACCACTATTCTGAGTGAGGAGCTCATGCAGATAGGGAGTGACTTCGTCGTTGATGTAGTGAGGGTGAAATCCATCGAGGGAGACAACGACAGTAGTAGGTTTGAAATCATGCGTACCGTTAGACAGGAACGCTTTAGGCGCAGGGCCAGATTTCGGTCTTCCGCTAAACAAAAAGTTTGTGTAAGCAAACCAGAGACCAAAAAGCAACAATATTCCGAGTAGCAAGCCGTGAAGTTTTTTGTGTCTGTTTCGCAAATGATTTCTCCTTGGCTGCGATCTAATGTCTATTTCAATATCGCTTGGGTAGTCCGAGTCACTATCCTCGCTGTTCGCTTGTAGCCGATTGTCTCCGGAGCTGAGCTGTGAGTAACCGTTTTTCGACTTGTTTCCCGCTGGCTTGCTAGATCGTACATCAGCAAATCCAACGGACTTTTTCGCGGGGCGTTCTGCCACCAAACGGCTATAATCCTGGCGAGTAGTTTTGCTTGATCGCGAAAAAAATCCCTTTTTCTTGGCAGAAGTGTCCTTTTTATTGAGATCCTCTAGAACGGCCTCGTCCGCGCGAAGTAGGTCCCTGTCCAGGGGGTTGGGATTAAAGTTCCCCAAAACAATATCTTCCTCTATATCGCTGTCAGGCGTAGGCTGATCTATTGAGTAGCGTTTAGACATAGTAGCGTGTTATAGAAAGGCCTTGGATGGGCACACGAATAGATGCGGACAATAGTAATGTTGGAGAAAAGGGAGACAGGAGAAACTGTAAAGCTGGCTATGCGATATTTTTTTTTATACCTGACTGATAGTTTCCAGCGAAAGCCTGAACTTTGTTAGAGCTGTGGCCCTAACCCTTCATACCTAGACTTAGGTCAACTCAGCCTGTCATATGCTGCACGTACGATGGCGACACTGTGAAGCCGTGGCTTCTCCAGGTTTTCCTGTTAATTCCGATAGCCAATATTATCTGGTAGTGGCCTATAACGACGGTTATTGGCACCGGGGTGCTGCTAAGCTCTGGTTTTATTGTTATAGCTGTTGTTGCGATCAGCCGTACGCTTTTTTTTTTTTTTTTTTTTT
>Ga0160505_100301_pt1 | contig 32157 bp, 15 predicted proteins | sample DIDeMG_FD_108225 | JGI IMG/M metagenome (GOLD analysis project Ga0160505, IMG submission 108225) | Enriched chicken feces microbial communities from UW Madison campus, WI, USA - DID2874_E49_Stillage MG | ecosystem: Host-associated > Birds > Digestive system > Large intestine > Fecal ... | reverse complement strand
TGCAAGAACCATTCATGTATTTGTTGACTTTTCTGTGAGGCGGTACCGTGGCCCTACTTTACGGGATTGTTTGTTTAGAAACCGTTTGATAGGACGTGGCTATGCATTTTGCGGCTTTACCGAATTGACGTTGCCGGGATGGCCTAATGTCTATTTACATTGCTAATAAAATGGAAAACACTTATCTGGCAATTTAGAATGTAATTTCAATCGACTATACTAGGCTTCAACATACCTAACCTCAATTGATCTCCATTCCTGACAGTGCTTAACCTTGCTTGAACTTGCATTTACTTAATTGCCTTCTGTGGCCAACTGAACAAATGGATGAGGTGCATCCCATTGTTGGCAACAAATAGGCGTACAATAAGCTGGCCGTTCGCCCCGCTTGACGGCTCGCTTCACCCTCGTCAAGTACTGAAACAAGTGCGGAATGTACATATACCGCAAGTGGCAGATTAAATAAGAGTTAAGCGAGAGAACTTAAGAATTTCACAGGCTACAAAATAACAGAACATGTTTCGAAGAAGCATGGTCATTGTAAGCTTAATGCTGTTATACATGAGATAAGAGTAGCAATTTATTTTTGTATGTTCATTCGTAATATTGTGCATTGTACGGGGAGAAGAAGCATCCCAATCAACTTGTAAGCAATCTAGACGGCTTGGTTGTCTGGGTAATAGAAGAAAGCCAATGCGGCTATTAAGTAGGTACTCAAAAGCATTGCGCCCTCCAACCAGTTGGATTCGCCGTCAAGAATCACCAAGTTACTGATGAACACGGATACGAATAAGATCGCAGTCTCGAAGGTGGAGAAGTACAACGACATTGGCACATCGATAATCCAGCCAATAATCACCATGAATGGAGTAACAAAAATGGCAATTTGCAAAGATGAGCCCACAGCAACACCGATTGCCAAGTCCATCTTGTCTTTCATGGCCACGATGATGGCAGTTGCATGTTCAGCCGCGTTACCTACAATTGGAATGACAATCAAACCAATAAATGTCTTAGATAAACCAGACAGCTCAACAATATCGTCAATGGAGCCAACCAAGTAGTCAGCACAGAATGAAACCAAAACTGTTGCAATAACCAATGCGGTCAATGAACCAACCACTGACAAATGCTCGTCCTCGGACTTGGATGTCTCATTAGGTAAAGAGGTGATGATTCCGTCGTCGGCCTCCTGCGACTGCTCTTCAAACAAAGCCTTGTGGGTCTTCAATTGGAACACCAAGTACAAGATGTAGAGCACAAGCAAGATAATGGCCACACCACGGGACAAGCTCAAGATTTTCAGGTCAGAATCAGAGTTTGGATCAGGGAAGTTGACACCGTCCCTTGGAGTAGGCATAGATGCATGGAAAGCAGCAGGAATCAAAAGACTGGCGGTGGCCAATGCCATGAGCGAAGACATGGTTTGGGCTACAGTCTGGTTAAAAGTTTGCTGGACACGAGTGAGGCCACCAGCGATGAAACAACATCCCAACACCAACAACAAGTTGGACAAGATGGAGCCAAGCATGGAAGCCTGGACAATACGCACCTGGTTGTCCTTCAAGGCGATGATGGAGACAATAAGCTCCACGGCATTACCAAACGTGGCATTCAAGAGTCCTCCAACGGTCTGGCCAGTATGCTCGGCCAATTCCTCGGTAGCAAAGGCAAGAATCAGTGCCAATGGCACAATGGCAAAGAAGTTAATCCAGAAAATAGCGGTGGCACCCCAATCCAAAATTCCAGCCAACAAACCCAATGGAACAAACACAAGAAGGTAGTTTACGGGAGAAGACAACAAGGTCAATTTGGCACCAGCCACAATGGAGTGGTGGATTGGACGCTGCGAGGCAGAGTTACCGATGAGTGGAAGCAGTTCGGACATTCTGAAGTGACAATGTCTTTTGCACGAAAAATGTACTGGCGAACTAGAAGACGGGAGTGAAGTTGCTGACACCTTATAGTATGTCGGGCATGTATGCTTACCTGCAGAGGAGTTGCTGTGCGAAGAGGCTGACATTGTCCAGTGCGACAGGTTAGCCTTCTTTTATGATTAAATTACATGAAGGACATAAAACTCTATGGAGGTGGAAGCGATATGCTATGCTGCAAACAGAGCGTCTTAACGATTGACGAAGTGTGTTCTCTTGCGCTGGAGTTGTATGCGTGGAAGCGGCCAAACATCCCCAGACCAAAACGAGGCTATGCAATTACCAGCCAACGTTCAGGAAAGTATGCAAGATCGCCTTATCGAAAATTCTTGGCATGGTGGAGTGAATTGACAGGGCAAGATTAGGTCAACTTCATATTCGGAGTTATTACATGTCTTTATTGAAGGTATTAAGCTAATGAGGTACTAATCTAAATGTACTGGTACTTACTCCAATGTGCTCTATTTTTTCATATATATTTGTTTGGTATTACATCAACAAATAGGAGAAACAACATGTTAATTAACGTTATTACAAGAACGTAATTCTGCCATTTCCCACCGTTTTAGCCGCTTGTGGCTGCAAAAACAAAATATCCTCACCAATCCAGAAAAAGTGTTAACATTAGTTCACAAGCTCTTTCCACAAGTAAGGAGTAAACACTATTATTGCTGTGAAAATCGTCTGGAATGACTCAATAAAAGCGATTGGAAAACCAATAACTCCATGCTTGGCGTAGTTGCAGTAGATGGCGTAGAAAGCTACCGAGAAAAAGTGATTAAACAACAACATAGGGAATGGAAGCATACCTGAAAGAAGTCCCACAGGACCTCTCACATAGTCTCCACCAAGCAAGAAGTACTCGAAACAGCCCTGCTGAAGAATCTTGAGTGACTTGCTGTCAGCTGCGAACAACGAGTATAACGCAATGGACAAAGTGTTGATCACAGCATCCAAGTTCTTTCTCTTGGTGTGGAACTGGGCCAATTTGCGTCCAACCTCGTCGTGGTCGTCCAAATCGACTTTGTACAAAAATTTGGCAAGTAGTACGGAGTCATTAAGACCAACGGTCATACCTCCTCCTGTAAGTGGATGTCTCATATTTAAGGCATCGCCCAACATGATGAATCCCTTGTTCTTGGAGCCCTGCTTGGGTGCGCTCAAGTATTGATTAGGCATGGCTCTGAACTTGCGGGTCTTCAAGCATCTTTTGAAGCTTGGTACCACCGACTTGGGCAAGTTTGGCATCACTTCGTTCTCTAAGTAGTCGAAGAACTCGTTGTTTGACGACGATGGTGGCTTGGTAGATCTGTAAGCGCACAACATTCTCGTCTCATGCTCGGAAACTCTGTAGATCAAAACTGGCGCATGGTTGCCGATGATGACATGACCTCTGTTTGGAGAAGGAAGCTCAGCATCCTCCAAACTAAGACCAACGAAGTACGAGCCAATAACAGGAATGTTGTCTGCTGCATGCTCCTTACGGAATTTGGAGTAAATACCGTCGCAGGCTATGGTCACCGAAGCAGTGTAGATGGAGATGTCACCAGAGGCAGATTTCACAGAAACACCTCTAACAATATTCAGATCGTGTTCGTCTCTGACTAAACTGGTCACAGTACCTTCCAACCACGTCACGTTCTCCTCATCACGTACGATCTTTCGAAGGTTGTTGAGAAACTTGCCGTGTTCGAGGGAAACTCCTCTAACATTCTCATCTTTCTCCCACTCCTGGAAATCAAGGGCTGGGTCGCTGTCACTTAACTTGTCATTGCCGTCCTTGGTACACTGAGGCACAGGTTTCACAGGGTTGGTCTTGTAAACGTCTTCCTTACTAGGATAGTCGATGCTGATCTCATTCTCGTGATACTTAATGTAGTAACCAGTGACATTACGTGCACCAATGCCGTTGACAGCCTTTGCCATTCCAAGCTCCTGGAGTGCCTTTATACCGGCAGGTTGCATCAATTCACCCACGATTCTATCTGGTTCCGACCAGTCACGTTCCACTATCAACACTTTCTTTCCTTGCCTGGCCAACGCAGTGGAAATACATGGTCCCACCACTCCGGCTCCGATGACTATTGCGTCAAAATGTGACATTATTTCTTGTAAAGTATGTGGGATTAGCTTATATGCTTGTGTCCAATAATCTCGGAAACCTGGTCTTTATAAGTAAAAGAATGGTCCCACGCTTTGGTCGGATTCGTATAGCTTCACCAGTGGTGCGGTGTGCATATGTACGAGATGGCGGTCAGGTGATCAGAAACATGATATGGGCAAAAACTGAAGATCGGAGTTTGAATTTAGGCTAGAGAAATCAATTATGTGATGATATTCACTATGTTTTTCGGTTTCTTCTTTTTTTTTAAAGAAGAACAATTGTTTTAGCCTGTTTGTAATTGTGCTTTTATCACTGGGCGATGTCAATTGACGCGTGCACAAAAAGTCGCACCAGTCGTTTGAAGAATCGAACTTTTCACATGCTAATGAACGTAATATCTATACGACAACTAAAATTTAGGTCATAGAAGTGTTGTCGAATACTGAAACAAAATTTAGGGACTGGTGATTTAGTGGATGACATGGTTTATTTCAATCGGCCACTAAAGTTTTTCAGTATCAAAGAAGAAACCGTTTATGTCGCAGTAAGTTGCCATACAGTTCGTGTAGATGTCATACGATAAGCCAATAACACTTAGGATAAAGTAGATACGTCATGGTAGAGTTACGATAGGTTCAGAAAGATGTTTTCATGTTTTCATGGTGGATTTCGAGTATTTATGTTAATTGGCATATTGCACTGTCTGGATAATTTGGCAAGTGCAACTTGAGATGATAATTGATTGTATTGGCTGTACTAATACGAGATAATGATGAATTCTGATGAACACTTTGATTTCTACTGTGGTTTTTACTAGAATGTATTCAGAATTATTCTCAATTTATTCCGCAAATCATTTCTATCATCTCCTTTCATCTACTTCTTATCTCTACATTTTCAGAACTGGGTGCAAATGTTTCCATCGTTTGTCACCAAATTTGGTAATTAGTTGAATTATCAGTGGGGCCCCATTAGTAGCTTCATTAGTAGTAGCTTTATTAGTAGATTCCAAAAGACCATAATTCTTCCAAATAAATCTTATCTTCGTCTCAAAGTAATTCACAATGGTCGCTGCTCAAACCACCCACAATAAGACTTCTCCTTCGAAGGATAATGCCAACTTAAACAGAAATACGACAGTGAAAATGTTCCCTTCGGTTGTACGAATGTTTGATTTTGTTGATCCAAGTAGTTGATTCGACTTAGACGACTCCCGGTAAGTGTATCAAGATGCCAAAATCTAGTGCCGATACATTGCTTTCATCAAAGCTTTAGCTACTCACGTATCTATGTGTATTTGCATCGTAGTTAAATTCAGCTCCTTTTATCTACTGTTTGTCAAATGAACTACCCAGTGGCCTTGTGGTAGATTGTGTATCCACTTCATTATCATCGTTATCGATCCTCGTCCACTTAATCACTCTCATCCTCACTCTCCTCCTCGGCATCCTTTAACCAATCTACAAACTGACTGGTCAACTCTCTCACCTTTGTCAAGGTCTCCGTCTGGGTAGAAGCCTCGGAGTCCCACCATCTCAAAATGCTATCTTCCTCCACAATATCCAACTCGTAAAGTTGCCGAAGGGCAACAAACAAGACAATCTGACCGTATTGAACGTCAATAGTAGCACAAACGTCTTGCAAAATTTGGGCGAGGTCTACCTGTTCATCATTGGTGAACACTTGTCTTTGAAACAATAGACCCCAGTCGTTGAAAACCTTGGCCGTGGCGTCTTTGGCATTCAATGTATCAGTAGAAACGAAATGCACCACCCTCTTTACCATAGCCTTCACTGTGGCCTTTCTGACTTCGTGGTATGTGACGTTGATCGACATTCTCAACGTGTTAAGCTCCAACAATGCAGTGTCCATATCATGGTTGTGTTCCATGGCTCTCTCGACGGTTGCAATAGCCTCTTTCTCGAAGTCTTCCTCTTCCTCCTCTTCAGAGTACAAGTTGCCGTCCGACATCATGGATGTGGATGATAATCTTCTGGAACTTCTGGAATTGTGGCGGGTATGACGTCTTGCTTTCCGCTTGGAGAGTGACGCAATCGAGTCGTCCGACACGTTGAGCGAGCTCAACTGGTACATGACACCTGAGAAGTTGTTCACAGAGTTGTTTTCCAGTTCCAGCTCGTCGTCATAATCTTTGTCGGACAAATACAATACACCTCTTCCATCGTCACCGACTAAGTCCACGTCGTTTACATTGGTCTCGATTTTGACATTCAGGGTGGCTTCTGTCTCCTCGTCGGACTCAAACGACTCGCTGAACTCGTCACGTTCAAGTGGCTTCTCGGCGATTCTTGTGCCTGGGGTAACATGCATATCTTCACCGATTACAACGTTAAAACCAATGACGGAGCCGCTGGCAAGGGATGCATTCTTCTTAACAACAGCAGAGGCAGCCACAATCGCATGGTCGATCACCGCATTGTCTTCGATCACCGCATTGTCCCACACGTAGGAGTTTTTGATGGTGACGTTGGCACCAATACGACAGTTGCGGCCAATGACAGACTTGGACACCGCTGTGTCGTTTCCCAAGGTTGTCTTGGAGCCAATACATGTGCTATTGCCGATCTTGCACGACTGCGCCAACACAACCTTGTCTTCCTTGTAAATGTTGCAATATTCGTAGTTGTAGGAGGTATCAGTGAACATATTGCAGTCCGGAGTCAATGGATAACTCCAGCGGCCCAAAATATCCTGCAGCACGGCGTCGTAAGTAGCCCACAGCTCTACACGAGCAGCATACTCCGAGCCATCGGTGATGTAGGCGTATATAGTCTTTTTGAGCAAATCCGAAGTCAAAACACCCTTGACGAAGTCGCTGCGGAGTGTTTGGTAATCAAAATTCTCCTGGAAAATTTGTGGAACGTGTGGCAGGCAAATGTCCACATGACAGTCGATCAAATCGTTCCGAATAACGAAATCGTCCTCGATATCCTCCAAAAGTTCGGGGTCGATGCTGATGCTGGACTTCTTGCCCTCGGCTGGCGGTATGCCCTGATAATAATGGCAACGATTGCTCTTTTTATCCAAGACAAAAACGGCCGGATCAAGATGGGATCTGGTTCTGTGGAATGGACTTCCGTTGGTAAGTACCATAGTTACAATATGATCCTTGTCGGAGGTCTTCTTGTGCTTGTGGAAGTTCATGACCTTAGCAAAGTCAATGTTGGTGACGACATCACCGGACACCAAGAGGAAATCGCCGGTTATGAGGCCTCTGTTGTCCAAATCTCTCATGGCATCACCCACGGATCTTGATTCCAAGCTCATGACGGTGGTGACAGAAAAAATCGGGTTGTTGGCCCATTTCAGCTGCTCGATATAGGCTTGAATCTGGTCAGCGTGTGAAGAACACATCAAGTAAACCTCGTTAACTCCCGCACGGGCCAAAAACTCCAAGGTGTATTCAATCAAAGGCACATTGGCGAGAGGAAGTAGACACCGGGGTTTGACTGCCGTGAGCGGCATGAACCGAGTCTCAAACGAGTCTGTGAGCACAATGGCCTGGAATCTTTCGTCCTGGACGACCTCTTTTTGTTTTTTACTCTTAGGAGGCATTGAAGACGAGTAGGTTTGATCAGTTGGGAAAATCTTTTAGGTGAGAGGTGTGCAGGCCAGAGATGGTGGGTGGAGTTGGACTTGTAGATGGTTTGGTGAGAGAAAAATTAGTTTGGAAAATGAGATATAAATAGGAAACAGATTACTCTGCTTGAGCTTGAATGATTTCTGAGAGAGTTTTGTCTTTGGAGTTTAGGTCTAGAATCGTGAACTGGGAATTACAGCTTTTGGTGGAATCGCACCAAGTGAAGTCAATGGTGGTCTACTAAAGTTAATAGAAACGTGTCAACGGATGGAAAACTTCTTTAATGTATGCAAGTTACGGAAGTTGCCATTTGTCACTGAAAATGTAGAAAACATTTAGCTATTCATAAATACTATCGACAGATATGTGAGTCATGAACTCAGGTATGTACAAGCATTCCTCCACAATTCCTCCCTACATTCAACGAATGAATGCGATCAATTTTCGACATTCATCGAGAATATAGAACCTTCTGAGCACTTCTCATTTCTGGAGATTCACCAACTCTAAATCTCAGGTCTCACCAATCAATTGTATGTGGTGTTCTCTACCTGATTCTCTACTCTTCGGCTGCCCTCTCGGCCAACTCAGCCTCCTTCTCCTGTAGCACTCTCTTCCACTCAGGAATGGGAGCTGGACGTTTCTTGTTGATTTCCTCCTTCTTCATTGCCAAAAGAACCGTGCTCAAGAGTAACACAATGGTGATGGCCTGGGCATACATTCTAGCCTGAACAAGCTTCTGTGGAGTAGTCATCACCTTGTCCCGATTCACATACACCCACGAACCATACATGGATGCCACCCATGAAGTGAAAATCACTTTGTACTGGTTGTTGCTCAAGGTGGTGAATACCTTGTCTGACACTGGCAAGTTGTTCCAATCCCGGTACTCCTCGAGCACCTTCTTGTTGGTGTAGCCCGACGAGTACATTCTTCTATCGAACTCCACCGATCCTTCATCGGCGAAAAACGCAGCGAGCGAGATGGTGGGCATGGTAAGAATACAAGCCTTGATGGAGGTGTTGAAACTTCTAAACCGGGCCGGGTGTCTCAATCTGAGATAAGAGAAGAGACCCAAAGACACTACGGAGCCGTAGAACATACCTTTCAAACCTTCAGAGAGGACATAGGAGGCGTGGGCCTCGCGTTCTTCCTTGTCGATGATTTTCATAGGAAGAAGTGTAGATATATAGATTAGGAAGATGCGATTCGGACTAAGTACACCCACCGGCAGGAAAAGATGTGTGATTCCAAGAGGAATTGGAGAATCCGATAATATTTGGTGAACTGATAATACGGAAATGGTGGAATATTTAGAAAATGTTATCACCGAGACCGGAAAGAGATAAATTTGATTCGTTCTGTAGTTTGTTGCTGCTACATGGTTAGTTTCTCCGTCTTGAATAGTGGTTGCTTATCTCGGAGGATCAGAAGCCGTATGGAATGTACTGAAAATCCAGGATTTCGAGGTTAAACTTGAGTTCAGATGACAATTAACAGTTGGTTATTCGGAGTAGGTGATTGGAAATAAAATTTAATTATTTTGCTCTTAAATCACAAGCTTTTCAAATCGAACGTACTTAGTTGAGTAGATTGCAAGAGCATAGAATGATGAACCACAAAATATTACATGAGTGACTATCAAAATTATCCAAATCCCATCGAATCGACATAAATCATCTTCTCCCTGTCAATTGGCTTTTACGGATCTATCAATTTTGTTCCAGACTTCCCTATTCGCATATCCCATATCTCCGTTTATTCTCACCAGTTGAGCAAATTAAGTCTCCATTCACTTCATTACCAAACAATTTAAATATCCATATCGCCAATTATCTTTTCTCCTCTCCTCCATTCCACTAGTGCGAATAACTTTTCTCCCCAATTTCATTTCCACGTTTTTTCCATCTCCTGATTTATTACCATCTTCCTTCTTCATTCATATCTGCCCCAATCTGCACTACTTCAACTTTATCACCATAATGGACCATTCTTCCCACTCCATGGGTATGGACCACGATATGCCCATGCCTGACATGTGCAAGATGAACGTATGTATATTTGTATTATTCTGTCACTTCAAATCGTCCTTGCTAACCTCCAGATGCTTTTCACTTGGGAATGGGAAAACACTTGTGTTGTCTACAAATGGTGGCATGTCAAGACATTCCAAGGCTTTGTAGGCACTTTGGTGGCTATCGCTGCTTTAAGCCTGCTTTACGAGTTCAGCCGGGCATGGGTGAACACCTGGCGCATTAAGAATACTCCTCCTGTTGGCTCGGCACCATCGAGTCTCTCTAGGGCATATAAGGTGAAGCTGTCTGTGTTTTATGCGTTCCAGGTGGGGTTCTCCTTCATGTTGATGCTTGTTTTTATGACCTACAATGGCTGGTACATGTTAGCTGTGGTTGCTGGTGCTGGAATCGGCCACTACTTGTGGGGATCTGAGACAGAGTCAAGGTCGATGTCGTGTCACTGAATGTATGTAAAGAATTGAATGTTAACATTGAGTTGTAAACGTAGTTTGATCTTCCAATCAGGACTATGTGGGACAAGAGATATTTGTATGAATCTGGTATCCTTAGTGAACAGACAAGCTGAATTTGGCATGTTTACCATACTAATTGAATACAAGCGTGTCAACAAGACCAATCGAGTACCATGGAGATTCGAATCTATAGATAAATGAGCATTGACTATCATTACTAATGAGCACCTCGGGAATTCTGTGAGGGCACATGATTATTATATGGTTTCATTGGTTTCATTTCATGCTCATTGTGCTCGGAGTTAATCCACGGTTGACCAAAACGGAGATATTCTCAAATAGGCAAGAAGCAACTAGCGTATCCTCCGAACTTCCTTTTATGGTTATGTTTTCAGTATTCTCCGTGGGTATTGTGTCTAAAGCTTTCATTTCCTATTCATGTTGCAATCACACAATCGGGGTCCTCCTCAGTATTGTTGAAGAGTTTTTTGTTAGACAAGTGGTATAAAACTCTACCCCAGGTACTTTCTGTGACAAACTTGTCCATTTATAGAATGTGTTTTGAGAATCGCATTAAGATTGACATCACGGACGTAGCTCATCTTTTATATTCTTTGGCGATTAGTCAACTTGCTGGATGGGTTTGCAACCTTAGGGTTGTTGCATATCTTGGTTATTCGGATATTAATGTATATCGCCGTTCCTGAATGATGACGAAGTTCCTGGTGCGATGGCGTACATTGTTCTGCATCACCTTTGTGTCGCAGTATGACGGACGATAATACGCTTAGAATTGTTGATGTTCTTGACAGCGAAAAATCTTCGAATGTGCTAAAATGAGTAGTTCTGAAAGGATTTCTGAAAGAGAATCCTGTGGCTTTGTTTTAATATGAAAAGTGACACCAACATAAGTCAGATCCTCCAAGTAAGCAAGACCTGAACCCTAATAAAAGAAATGACATACTCTAATTTTAAAGTTTTCCGAAGTTCTTGTTGTATCCTGTTTTATCCGATTCGGCGTTCTCTGTACTCTTTATTGTGCCCCCGTCTTTCAAGTCTGGCGTTCTCCTTCGCAGCATTCTCCGTACGAATAGTGTCCCTATTTTCTCTATCAATTTCTATTCACATTATATCCGATTGAAAAATCAAAAACCAGCATACTTCGATCTAGCTCTCAACTTGGGCCCATTCAAGTAGAACAAAATTGGGATGGCAAGCATGAGAAGCGACAAGAAGCCCAAGATCTGGGAACCCCAGCCAATTGGGAACTTCTTAGTGCTCAAATTCAAGAACAAGGCTCTGCCGAAAAGTGGGAAAGCACCGGCCATAAGACTTCTGAACAAGTCATTTCCAGCAAAAACAGATGCAACGTATCTGAAAAACGACATACTCAAGTAATTGAACAATGTCTGGAAAACCATAAAGGCTCCGCTTGCGTAGATGGCGGCACCAATCAAAGGTGCAATCCAATGGATGTGAGGGGTACTCGTCCATGAAAAGATGGTGACACCAATAGGCATCAAGATTGCACCAACAATGGCCATGGGCAAGAAAACCTCAGGCTCCACCATCTCGCCACCTTGCAACTTTCTAGTAAATCTCTTCAAGATGTATGGAATGTAGAGAAGACCTCCTGCCAAAATTCCAATCATGATAGCACAGTAAGTAACACCCATCTGGATCAAGGTAAAGTGGTGAATTTCCAAAAACACAATTGGGAATGCTTCGAACCAAATGTACATGATGGAGTAGACAAGTCCAATGTAGACGTTGATGAGCAACACCACTGGCTCAAAGAGAATGATTTCAAAAGGTCTCCACAAGATGTCAATAGCCATTTCACGTGGACTCAACTTGCTGTTTTCAATGTGTCCCTCGCTTACAATCTTTTCATTCCCTGTCAAAGCTCTCAATCTCTCTGCCTTTCTGTACAAGATGGTCTTACCGTAAGACTCTGGAAGGAACCAACTCAAAAACAAGAAGGATACACCGGAAGTGATGCACACAAACCAAAAAGTCCAGTGGAAGTTACCCTTCACAGTGACAATGGCGCCAAACAATGGACCCATGGATGGGGCACACACGGCAGCGATGGACCATGCACTAATTGACACTGGGATGTATGGTGTGGTAGTCACATCAACGACACTGGCGCCACCGGTAGCCAAACATGGACTGGCAAAGAATCCAGCAATAAATCTCAAGACACACAACGACGCAATATCGTTCACCAAGGCAGTAGGAATCTGCAAGATGAAGAAAATGAACAACGTAATGATGTAAATTGAAGTTCTACCGAAACGAGCATTTTCTGACAACGGAGAGAACACCATGGGTCCAATTCCGTAGCCAAAAACGAAAAGTGTCAATGGCAATGTGGCCAAAGTCTGACCGATATCAAACTTTTCCATAATCTCTTCGATACCTGGAGTATAGATGGCAGAAGCCATGTAGACAAAGGCAGTCAAGATACCGATCTGGAAAATGAAAAGCAACTTGTAAGCTAACGGCCAGTTTTGGGGATTCTCGGGATCGTCTTCGCCTTCCCAATCAACAATTATAAGATCATCCTCAGCAATTGTACCTGAACTAGAGGAAGAAACCAGATCATCAGCCTCAGCCTCGGGCTCTTCCTTCTTAGTAGTCGGACTTTCAGTGTCCAATTGCTTTTCGGCCTTGCCGAGATACTTATCGGGAATCACATAATTAGGGTCCTCTTCAATATAGCTGAAGAGCTTTTTATTAGATAAGTGGTAGAAAACTCTACCCCAAAGACTTTCTTTAACAAACTTAGCCAACATTGTATTATATGAAAATAAGGTTAATGAAAAGGATAAGGATTGACAATAGAGGGATATACCACCTCTTTTATATTGTTTCCGATTAGTCAGGTGCTAGTTCGGCTTTGCGATAATAGATGTTGCAAGGTTTGGTTACGCGGAGATGAGGGGCGGACATATTCCCGATTTGGAATGATGAGAAATACCTGCGGTGATGGCGAATGTCCGCCGTACCACAACCGTTCCTGTAGAATGCCGGACAATACTACGCTTACAAATGTTGACGCTTTTGCCGGTGGAATTTTCTTCAAATGTGTGTATGTGTGTATGAGTGTGAAGAGGAATGGACGAGTGGTTAGTGATGCTTTTGGAAGCAAAGTGTCACGATCCGTAGGGGACATTTTTGCTCAATAGTTCTTGATTTTTCCGTCCTGCAGGCCGGTCGGATATATTCCTATTTGGGACATGAAGATGCGGCGCTATAGATGTCCTGTCAGAAGGCTCGGAGGAACTACCCGGATTCAACCTTAGGTATGGCGGCAATAACGGATGATGAACACTTGTGAAAATGACGTGTATGTGTAATCCGGAAACTATACTAGGACGTGAGGTAGATGGATTGAACGGGACTTTGAAGTTCAATCATTTATGGTCCATTTCCTATTTCACTCTTATTTTGTGTTTGGTGAGTAATTATGAGTGATGGAAGCGGATACAGAATACCAAGTGGGGATCAAGATACAATAAGAAACACTTGAATCGGATTCATATAGTTAGTTCCGTATAATCGGTTCCGCTTATGAGCCATTTGATTCCCGTATCGGTGTCAACTTCCTTCCATTTCGCTGGATATTCTACCTCAGGGTCTATCATATCTACAAGAACCTCGATGATCCAATTCATGAACAGATAGGATTCTCTTATCTAACCACGTCCAATTGATATCACCCATCCTTTTGAATTAAAGAGCAATTAAGATTATAATTCATCATTACTCCTAGTAGGTTTCATCCATGGGTTGATTTCAAGAGCAAAAAAAAGATTATGATCTTCAACCATCCCCAAAAGAAATTAATAGAATTCAAGAGCAAAAATTATAAAATCAGGAGAAAATGAAATCATCAACAATCCCCTGTATAAATCCTACTTGCGTTTCCTGTCGTTCCTTTTCTCCCACATTTCGATCTTCTTGATTGGTGTCCAATTGTGACTAATGTTCATCATAACACCCAATTATTAATCCAATTTTACCTCAAAATACTCTCCCATATTTGTCAACAAATCACCGATATCTCCAACTCCATACTACTTCCAAGTTTGTTGTACAACTAAATGTCCTGAAGCTGACAAATCGAGCCAGGTCTATATAAAGTTCATTGACCGGATGCCGATGCCATCCACAATTACGATAAGAACTACATAAAAAAAACCCCCAATAACTCAATTAAAAGACCATGAAAGCTAACGTGAATTACTCTACTGAAAAGGGCCAGCTCACTGTTGTCAAGGACGTTCCACTCCCCGAATTGTCCGATGATGAGATTCTCATCAAGTCCGTGGCTTTCGCTGCGAACCCTACAGACTGGAAAAGCATTGTCTGGGGTTATGGAATTCCAAACGCCATTTCGGGCTCGGATGTAAGCGGTATTGTCGAAAAGGTCGGTAAAAACGTCACTGGTTTCGAGAAAGGTGATGTGGTGTCGTCGATGCTTAGAACAGGTTCCTCGACCACCAATGGTGCATTCGCTGAGTATGTTGTGGTTTCTCCGATCACCACCATCAAGTTCAAGAACGGAAAAGACTTCCAAAAGGAACCTTTGAAACCTGGCTTGCATCCTGCTGCTGTTACCACTACGTTTGAGGGTGCTAGCAGTCTCAACTTGGCATTGGCGACGGTAGTGTTGAGTTATTCCTACGGCCTCAAGATAAAAAACGATCCTTCCTCTCCCAAAACCATCTTGATTTGGAGTGGAGCATCGTCCGTGGGCGTGCTTGCCATTCAAGTTGCCAAAAAGGTGTTTGGCTTGAAGGTGATAACCACTGCGTCGATCAAGCACGAGCAATTCTTGAAGGAATTAGGTGCCGATGCTGTGTTTGATTACCGAGACGCCGATGTGGTAAAGAAGGTCAGAGCCTATGCCAATGGTTCTATTGCCTATGCTTACGACACCTTCTCGGAAGTCTCTTCCATGCAAGCCATCTACGATGCTACTGCTGACTCTCCACACGTTGCGATCGACAACCTTTTGAGTATTCAGCCTGAACAGCTCACCTTAACTGATGGCAGAAGTGTTTCCTTTTCCTACACGCTCGTCTACCAAGCCTTTAAGATCGACTTTCAGTCAGGTAATCTCTTCTCTCCATATACTCCGGAATTGGGAGAAAGCTTTGATGCTCTCTGGGTCAAAGTCCAGGAGTATCTTCCTGAGATCAAGCACCATAACTTGCAAGTGTTGGAGCCTGGATTGGAGACCACTAACCAGGCGTTGGAATTGTTGAGAGACAACAAGGTCAGCGGAGCCAAGCTTGTGTGGCATATTTGAAGGATTCAATAGAATAAGTAGTGAACGAAATTGAGCAAAGTGTTTTCTTGGATTTTCTTCAGTAAAGATTTAAAACCAAATCTATGCTCGAATGACATAGTTAACTTTTGATATTTTGGAATTTAGTTAGCGTCCAGTCAGAATGTGCAAAAATTTAGAACCACCCAAAAAAAAAGTCTTTCAGATTCTAAACATTTTAAGCCCTCAGCTACATACATTCCATTCAGATATAACAATAAATCATAAATAGGATTCAAAGAACATGAAATTTTGGACTGATCCAGGACACCCAGAAAATTTTCTTCTTATCGGATTTCGTTAGTCGGTTTTTAGCAAATGCTCCAGTGGCGCAGTGGTTAGCGCTTCGTGCTTATAGCCGTTTACGACGATGGTTATGCCAAAGTCACGGTCGTGTGAGGAACGCGACGGTCGTGGGTTCAAACCCCTCCTGGAGCATTTGTCTTTTTTTTTTTTAAATTCATATTTTTGTGAACTTGTTCAGGAAGAACAGAAAAGATGAATAGTAATGATATAAGTGTCCCCCTCTTGTCTACTTTATTTTCTCCTTCTCCATTTTCTCTTTTCTCGAACACAAATTCTCAAGCCCGCACTTCCCTGGTTCTATTCTTCACCGCGGGGCATCCCATCGCTTCCTGTACATTTACACCCATCACAAAATTTATTAAATCTACTCCATTAATCTTCATATCTTCCCAACACCTTCAAGTCCACAATGTCGTCCAAGGTCAGATATTACATGGAACTGAGTGTTCCAGAATTGGACGATTTGAACAAAAAAGGTCTTTTTGACCGCAAGGAAATCACCATGATTATGCGTAGAAGAACAGATTATGAATACAGAATCCAAGGCAGAGGATCCAAGCCCCGGGACTACTTGAAATACGCCGAGTTCGAAATCAGCTTGGAGAAGCTCCGAATTAAAAGATACCAGCGTCTTAAAACGGTGGACATGGTCGACACAAAGCCATCTATTTCTGATTGGGCAGGTTTCAGAAAAATCGTGTTCGTTTTCGATAGAGCAGTGAAAAGATACCCAGGAGACCTTGAAATCTGGAGCAGGTACCTTCAATTTGTCAAGGATAAAGATGCTGTTAAGGTGGTGTACCGAGTTTATGCTAAATTGTTGCTGTTACAGCCTAGAAACGTTGATGCCTGGCTTCTGGCTGCAAAATACGAATTCGACGTTAACGCCAACGCAAAGGGTGCCCGTGATTTGTACCAGAGAGCATTGCGTATGAATCCTGAATCCTTCAAGCTCTGGTTGAGTTATGCACAGTTTGAGTTGGCGTATGTGCTGAAGTTGCTCGCCAGAAGAAAGGTGATGGGACTTTTGACAGAAAAACAACAAAAAGACGACTTGGCAGCACAGGAATCCGAGTTTCAGAAAAGAAAGGAGAAGAGCACAGACGGAGTGTCTGGAAATGACGATATGGTGACACTTAATGATGTGGATGGTGATGAATTGCGCTCTGAATTGGCTCTGTTGCCTGAAGCAGACATTTCCGTGCTCGGGAACCCAGATTCCAATCCTGTGCTCAAGGGAGACATTGCCTTGACAATTTTTGACTTGTGCATTCCTGAGCTTCTCCAGGGTGTTGCTTCCAACTTGAAGGAAGACAAGGTCTTCGAGATTGCCAACGACTTCCTAGACATGTTCGAGAAGTTCCCTACCTTGAACAGAGAGTACTTGTACCATCACATTTTGCGTTACTTGCAAACCAACTATGCTGGTAACATTCGCACTGCTACCATCGACATTACTTTGACGCTCCGGGGTATTTCTGTGGGCGATGCGGACTTGGCTGAAAACTTACAGCTTTCGGTGAACAAATTTAATGCTTACAAGGCCAAGGCCAAGTCTGACGCTGAGAAGAAGGCACTCACAGAATTCTACATCAACTATTTGGAGGACAACTTCGTGAACTCGCCTGAAGAGAAGCTGGACCGTGTGGTTATGCTCTTGAAAGCGATTATCCAGAAGTGTCGCTGAGCATCTACACTTAATGCATCTACTGTAATACGGTTTGTAGGAACTTTTGCCTTGAAATGCTTTCCTAATTCTGTTATCATTTAGTCTTTTTTGCCAAAGTCGGACTCACGATCGTGGAACGACTTGCGCTTTCTGAACCTCGTGCTGACTGCGAACGAAACGACAAATGAAATCACCGCAACCATTATCAAAGTGAATGCGTATTGGTTGTATGAGATCGGAATCGAGTTTAATGGCAATTTGTAGAAACCATCCGCATATGGAAGGCCGTCCCCATCGGGAGAAAGCGAGCCAGCGTTCTTCAAATCATCAAACCATCTCACGGCCATATGTAAAGTCAAAGAATCACCGATGATCACACGAGTTGCATTGGTACTTGAAGACCATGCAACGGCACTGATAAAGGACTGTTGTTCGGGCTTCTTACCGCCTGGCTTGGTGAAGAAAACATTCAAGTTTGGATCAACATTCAAGTGTGAATCGCGCACCTCTCCACGGAAGTTGAATGTCAAAGGAATGGTTGCACCACCCAGTTCCATGTAGTTTGCCTCGGTACTGAGCGGAATACGGCAACTGAATGGTGCATCTTCGTGTATGTAAAGCTGAAACAAGTGGTAGAGCTCATCAGTGAATACAACCGTACAGTTTAAATCCTCCAGGACTCCATAATGGAAAGTAAGTGGTTTACCGGTCTCCTTACACGTTGGGAATGCTGTGTACACGATCCGATCATTGCTGTCGAACTTATGTTCACCGGTATCAATGTTTCTAGAAATGCAGTCAATGAAAACGTCTTGGCCTTCCACGTAAGGTTCGATGGTTGGAATCTCGCCTTTTCGCGTAAGTGGGAACCACTTTTTCGAGACTGATATAGCGGCGTAGGCGGAGCCCGCCAATGAAAGCACGGCGAGATTTTGCAATTTCATATTGTCAATAATGAGTAGTTCAACAGGAACGAGTACGGAGGTGAGGTGTTAGTTGAACTATCTGCAGGATGTGCAAATGAATATGGGGACAAAGCATTAGGACTCTTATTGAGAATTCCGAAGGACGTGGTAAAATAGGAGGAGATGATAAAATAGGAGTAAGAAATATGTGTACTTTGATCCTTTGAATTAATGCATTGTGAAGATTTGCCGTCGTTATATTTGGGATGAATCACATGAATCACATGAACCGAAATGTAATCTATGTCATATACCCAAAGTTAACTCCACTTTAACTTGATTTCGAGTTCTGATTTTCTTACTAGCATTCTTCTGTAGTACGGATCTCCATTTTGTCCACAATCTCCAATCAAACATATTGTTCAAACCAATTTGTTTTGACAAGGTATTGTTAGATTCGTCGCTTAATCTCCGACAGCCCGGCCCTCCATCGATACATTATCCCAACTCTCACCATATTATCACTCTCATCCTTGTGAACACCAGCCCATCTGAACAAAAAATTCATAAATCTTCAGCGCCTTGTTCACGTCAATTTTCAAAAACAGACGTGCGTCCTTCTTTCTCAACATTCCATTGTTCTTCACTGCCTCCTTCATTAGCTGACTCTTAATGGCCAAATAAGGCTTCGGAAGAATCCGAAGAGTGGAGCACAATTGCTTCTCTTCCGGTGATAGAAGCTCAAAGTCTGTGGCATTGGAGATGTCCAATGGTGCTCGAGCATTGCTGACATTGATCTTTGGCTTGTATTCTGGCTGCGGTGTGCTTACCTTTCGGCTACCATTGGCCAATGCCATTTGTGCTGCGGCGTTTCTAGCCGCCAATCCAGAACCATTGCCCATACGCTGATAATGGGCTTGTCTGATAAGTTTATCCTTTTCGTACTTTGAGCCATCCTCCAAAGTGGTAATACCGTTGCGGCGCCAGTTCTGGAGTTGCTGAATACGCATCCGGCACCGCAATTCCGTCAACATATCATTGGAGAACTCTTCAAAGTCTTCGGGTGTCATGATTCTCACGTAAGCATTGATCTTACGCATCAACTCTTTCTCCTCTTTAGACTTCCGCTTGTCATTGGCGATGTTTTTCCTGTACTCGAGCAAGTTGTTGGCGATCAACGCTCTCTTGCGCTCTGCTCTGGTGGTCAACCGCAGGTTGTAAATGTCCAAAATAGTCAATTTGAGCTCGATGTCTCCAGCTGAGTCATCGGGGTCAAATATCATATCCTTGATAGGCACTTCGGCCTCATTCTCAGCTTCGTGGTCAAATTCGAGTCTTCCAGGCATGTAGCCCTGAATTTCGTGACAAAGCGGCACCGACGCGGCCGGTTTGAGTTTTGGAGGAGGAAGCGGCATGTTGCGGCGCTCCTCTAAGCGGTTTTTGCGCTGTTGCAAGAACTCCGTCGGCAGAATGTCTGAGAAGTCCTTATTCATCTCAGGAAGCGGATAATCGCTCAGCTCCAAATAGATTTCGTTATAATGCTGAGCTACTTCTTCCTTCAGACGATTGCCTATGTGGTCAGCAATATCTTGCCAATTGCCCAAACCAAACGTTTCACAACCCTGAATGAGGAGCATTTCTTCATCAGCACCCCAATCTCGGTCAAATATGGGATAGGTGTTCTGTTCGATGATTTGGTAATCGTGCCATGGCTTATGGTCTAGGGTCGAGGAGCCCGACGCAAAGCACGGAACACAGAGATCGTAATCCGCACAGATGGCACATTTGATTCGGATACGATTAGTGCAATCTGACGAGCACACGTCGCAGTGGTAGAGCCTGCCTTTTTCCATGGTGGAGTTGGTGGTTGTTGTTGATGGGTACATGGTGCAGGAGTATGATAATGATTGTGATGGATGGATTGGGAGGAAAGAGATGGACGAAGGGATTTGTTTTTATGGATTAACAGAAACAGGGAGAGTGACTTTAGGTTTATAGTGGAAGTCTTCTGGGTTCGTTTTGGATGAGTTTTTGTTCGGAATTGAGAAGTGGAATAAAGGTATAGTTAGCGGAGTATGCAAGTGGAGAGTAGTGAGTGTAGGTAGTTAAGCTTTTGCAAATGTAGTGAAGTAAATATTCAGTGATCCAAAAAGACATTAAACTTTGATAGAACTAGGGACGAATGGAGTTTATTCAATTGTTAGATGGATTTATTTGGCTAGATTTAGAGTGTCTGAAAAGGGTGTGAAATATGATAGAGGTGTACGTTGTAATTTCTATCGTTATAACGAAGAAAAGAAAACATGATTATTAAGAGGATAGAGTAGCTTCTGGCAATGTCATGGAGGTGGTTTCTTGGAGGAGATGTGATATTAATTCGATAATGTGGAGTAAATGTGGACGTGGATTGGTTGGAGTTTTGCGGGAGTTCGGTTGTAATTATCGTATCAATGAATTCTTTCACTGGACTAATTTTCTCAGCGTAACACATGAGAGAAATTGAAGATTCAGTGATCACTAGACGAGTATAGTCGATTTGAAAAAGTGAAAGTTGCCATTAATATTCATGATTGTATCTGGCACTGTTTTGGTGTGTGAATATGTTCTAGTCTCTCTGGAATCACGGTGTCTAATCGTCAGTCACCTTTTGCTTTTGTGTTAAAAATAGGTTCACATATTGAATACTTAAGTTGGTAAATTTAAGTAGATTGAGGAACAGGGATCAGAGTCTTAATCACTCTGGGTGTTAAGTCAAGAGATTGAAGGTGGGGTAATCAACCTTTTCTTTTCGAAAAAAAAAGGGAATTAAAAAATACTTCTTCTATATTAATTTTCAAAGCTCACTCAAAGGAAAAGCTTTGCAGATTCCAAATATGGAGAGTGGAGAGTAGATTCCAGCCAGTGATCAAACAGCTTGTGACCATAGACGATGAACGGCTTACTCGATAAATTGGCTGATCGGAAAATAGGAAAAGATTTAATCCGAGCATTAAAGTAACTTTCACTGGCTGGTACCCTTTAACGATACTGAAAGACGAAGATGGTGAAAATGTATGCCTCGTCTGGTCTCTACAGTTTAGAGCTGTAAGACATAAGAGAAAAAAAAAACATGGCAAAATAGCTCAGATTATCGATATACTAGTTGACACTTCAAACTGAGTGCTTATCCAGTTCTATGCAATTAATAAAACAAAATAGTTCATATCGAAATACCGGTCACTGCTTAGATTTACTTCATGACTATACTCCATTCAACTTAATAGTAATTACATGAGCACCCAAGTTAATTCCGGAAGTTTCAGCACCCACACGAAAATAACACCAAAATCACAACATGTAAATGGACAAGTTCACCTTATCCCCTATTCTACAATATTTTTATCCATTCAAATCCAATTTCATCATTCTCTTCCTAATTTCCATTTGTGGACCTGCATACGGGTGTATAAACCTACAATTCAACTACTATCCCTCTTTCATCACTCCGTAACTTTCTACATTACTTTTGTAAATCAATTCACCTCTCATGCTACCCCTTGAAATATTCTATCTATCTTTTCAACTCTGCCTCTCCGTCTCTATCTCTTCCAACTCTTACAACTATGTGATCACGTGATAACACTCTCCAAAACCACCACAACTTTACCCATCGTTCCCACCATACTACGAATTCCTTTCATCCAAACATTTTTCCCTAACCTCCATCCCACAAACATATCCATTATTTCACTAATTAACATCCTTCATCATCTCAAACTATATTTCTCCACATAATGAATCCTTGAAAAACAGTCACATTCAATCACGTGTTCACATCGCGGGTCTGTGTCCTGCACCCACGTCCACACACAAATTTTTTCCCTCTACCTCTTTTCGCTCTACCTTTTCAATTCTTCCAACACAGAAATCCACTAATCTTCAAAAATGGTATGTACCAAGTTTACGAGACTTGAGGCAGAAGGAAATGTGTAAAGTGAGCGATACAAACGAACCAATCAATATGACAATATCAGACAACCATTAAGGTTGAAGCGAAGTTGATGAATAAGAGTGAAGTTAAGATTTCGAATTATCCATAGGAACATCAAGAGAATGTCAAGAAGGCGAAAGAATCAATAAGGAAGGGAAATATTGGGGGAAACCTTCAATGAACATTAGCTTTCTCCGCTTGTTGTTCAATCATTTTAGTCACTGCTATGATTTTTTTCAACTTTTCATTTCCCTCACCTTAACTTCAACATTTCCTATATCCTCAAGTCTCACCTCTCCCAACTACATCCCACAAATACTAACATCCAGGGTCGCGTTAGAACTAAAACTGTCAAGAGAGCCTCCAAGGTGTTGATCGAGAGATTCTACCCAAAGTTGACCCTCGACTTCGAGACCAACAAGAGATTGACCTCTGAGATCGCTGAGATCCAGTCTAAGAGACTCAGAAACAAGATCGCTGGTTACACTACCCACTTGATGAAGAGAATTCAGAAGGGTCCAGTTAGAGGTATTTCCTTCAAGTTGCAGGAGGAGGAGCGTGAGAGAAAGGACCAGTACGTTCCAGAGGTTTCTGCCTTGGACTTGTCCCACACCAACGGTCAGTTGGAGGTTGACGCTGAGACTGCTGACTTGGTTAAGTCTTTGGGTTTCAAGATCCCATTGCAGACTGTTGCCATTTCTTCCCAGAGAGGCCCAAGAAGATTCGCCAAGAGAAACTAGGCGGTTTCTCGTATAACTGTAATGTATATTGCCGATTAGAAGTTGATGTAGAAGTGTAACTGTAGTTGGGATAATTTTGAACTTTACTTAGTTGGGCTTGAGCTTGAGCTTGAGCTTGAGCTTGATCTTTATCTTTATCTTTATGGTTGTGAATTGAGTCTTTTAGAGGACTTGGATCTCAATCTCGTCTAACAACGAACTTACTATTTGCTAACCTACTGTGTTGTGGCCAAGTGCTATGTATTCCGGTTCACTTCTATATATCTTCCGTTATGAATGGTGGCCGTACTTATGCTTCCTCTTCTTCGCTATAGTCTTCCTCATCATCACTCACCAACACCGACGCATCGAAGTACAATGAGGGGTCGAGCGACAGAATGTTAGCTGACTTGGCACGGCCCTCTAAAAGTAACTCACTCATCACCTTACCACTACCTGGCGCATTGTTGATACCCCAACACGAGTGGCCCAGACACAAGAACAAGTTCTCGACGTTGGTCTCTCCAATCAATGGCCCGCTCGACAGTGGAACATCTAGCACAGGTAAGTAACATGCTTGTCTCTTCAAAATACGTCCGCGTCGCAACATAGGCGACATCTTACCCACTTGCTTGAAGAGCTCATCACACTTGGACTTGACGACTTCAACATCGTCGGTGGTCTCCGGAACATCCACTGCCGAGTCGCCCTCTCCACATACGAAAACTTCGTCCTTTCTGGCATATATCTCTGGTGACGTGTAGCTCACTGGACCAGTCTTGAACTCCGTGAAAATGGCATATGGAGAAACCGTCTGGTCCTTGTATGGTGCAATTGTGATGGAATGTGCACGGAGCCCAGAAATGGGGCAATCTGGAAGAATCTTGGAGGTCCATGGTCCAACAGAAAGCACAATCTGGTCTCCCTTCAATGTCACCAACTTGCTGGTTTCTGTTTGAGTGGTCTTGACACTGGTGGGTTCGTAAGTGATTCCGGTAGCTACGCCTGTCTCCATCAGGTACATGATCTTGGTGACCTTACCCAAAATCAATTCAATGGCGCCGTTTGACTCCTCCACGGCCTTTTTGAGAATGAAGTTGGTAAATCTGTAAGGCTGCACTTGTGCCGTGGTATCCTTACCTCCCAAAGACAGACACAGGGTAATGAGTTCCTCGGTGATCCAGTTCAAGTCTTCAGGAAGCTTTCTGTTATCTCGAGATTTCTGAACCTGCGACGTTTTCTTTGGAGGAGAACCCAGCGATGCCAGCGAGTGCAGCAGCCGCAGCCCCGTCAGGTTCACGGAGGACGACTTTTCGATTTCTACGGTTTCCGCGTCACTCTCGCCATGCTCTTCGTCACTGGACGTCTGCTCGGCCAGATGGGACAAATCACCTTCAAGCGAAACGGTTGTAAGGCGTCTGTAATCCCATTCAGATTCACCATCATATAGATCGGCTAGTTCCTGGTGCAACTGGAACGAGAGGGGTACTAATTGTTGGGGAAAAGCCCAGAGGGCCAAAAGTCCGCCAGCCTTACCGCTGGCACCTCCAGCAATACGCTTGCTCTCCACAATGGATATGTGATACTTCTCTGCATCGAATTTGGGGTGTTTCACCAAATAGTAAGCGGTGCACACGCCGATGATGCCCGCACCAACGATAATGATGTGTTTCTTGCCAACGTGGCGACCCGACGCTTCGGTACGGAACGTCAAGTACTCGGACATGTTGCTAAGGGCTCTGTGTGTTCGGTGTTTTGTAGAAGTTTGTTGCTGGTGGCAGATTAAGCGCCTTCGGGGGTGGCGGTTACTGGTAGCTTGACTGTTGAAGTGTATGTGGCCTACAAAAACTTGGTGTAGAAGCCACTAAGGATGTCTGAGATCGAATGGGAGCAATTAGCCACAGGCTTTTTTTTTTTGAAAAGAAGTGTCAAACACAAACAACCCGATGAGAATGAAAAAGGGATTCGTCCACTAGAGAGAAGGCACTTCCTCGATATAAAAAAGATCACATGTTTTGTCGATGTATAGTGGGTTTTGGGCCGTGCACTCCCACTGGAACTGCTGCTGGAATGAGGGACATTTCGGAACGATCTGCGCTGTACCAAGTGGGAGAACAACGGCCAAGAATGCGATATTGATCATAGTTTAATTTTAGACTCTGTCCGTTCTTCACATTTTCGGTGATTGGCTTTTCATCCCGCCTACTTGACTCCCTCTATCTTGTCCAATTGAATCTTACCCCCCATTATCTGTCCGGTACGTGGTGTACGGGTGTACGCCTCGCTAAGAATTGGCTTAGTCAGGGTGGTTCCACCTTTTCAACTAAATTATGTTCCTGCGCAATTTCTCTGTCCCCTCCTAAATAGGACTTGGCTTGGGGTTCACTACTCCATGCTCGCTGTGACTTTCTGTTTGCATGTTTTTGCATCCAGGACGCATTTGTGATTTTGGATTACTTCTGTCACCCAATTTGATTCTGGTGGTTTCATGGTAATTGGCGATCGCCGTGTCAATCTTCTCCAGTTGTATGGCGGACAATGTTAGGTGCCCATGCAAAAGGAAGATTGAAGTAAAATCGCGCATAGAGGAGAATAGGTTGGGGAAGCAGTTAGCCAATGTTTGTGGTCAGGAGACATCAACTCAGCAGCATGGTGGCAAAAATCTTAGTGGCAGCATGACTATAATGTGGAGAAATAGGTGGTTGAATACTCTTGCTCCACCTAATGTTGACATGGTTGCATTGTCAACGCAATAGGTGTCGATCGCGGAACTCATGCGAATGGGATATGCGAGATGATAAGGGAGGACAAGGGAGAGCCTGACCAGATCAGCGTTTTGCTAATTCGATCATCTCGTAGAAATCGAGAGCTTCTCCTAACGAAAGTAAGGTTCACGTTGTTTGATTTCGACAGTATTAGTTCAGATGGAGGTTTGGATGCTCATATCTCAGGCGTGAATAGTTAATTGAACGTAGGGGTATTGACATCAAAAAAATGATCCTGATGGCAATAAGGTCTCAAAAAAAAGATCACTATGGCATTGAAGTAGATGCGATAATTTTTCTCGTCAAGAAATCAAAGTCAGATGGCACTGGACATTTTTGTAATGCAACAGCTAGAACAGGTAATCATTGGACTTCAAAGTGCCATGATAATCTTCAGGTCATGACATTCGTGTGCTGATAATCTGGTAGATGTGATTCTTCCCCGCAATTCTTCTTTTCACCTCGGTAATCTTACTCTCACGAATCACCTACGTAATCTCAACATACTCATTATTCTCACCAACGGACGTCCCAATACCTTCACCACAAACAAACTCACCGCCATCAACATCACTGCCATCACTAACCTCTCATTTTGCTCCCACAACTCATAATCAAACAAATGGATCTCCTGGGCTCTCATCTTCTCTGCATGAATCACCGATGGGTCTCGATTATCGTTCCAATACGGCTCGGCCTCTTTATACATGTAGTTATTTCTTTCCACCTCGTGTTCTCTTCTTGGATCATTGACAATATCGTTAAAGATCTCGAAATGGTCGGGCATTTCAGTCATTGCAAAATCTGGAACTGGATGCACCGTAGACGTCTTGCTCAGAGTCAAAAGTATAGTATAGTGAGGAGATGGAAGTTTTCTCAAGATCTTACGGATCAAGTCGTCAACTGCCCGAATAGCCACGTCTCTATCGGGCTGGTTCTCGGGAATCTCCTTAAGATCCATCTTGATCACTCGTTTACGAATATCTCTATACTGCTCCACCTCCTCCTCTTTCTCATGCACAACCACCGTCTCTGCTTTACAGGTCCGCACTATATACTTCTCCAAGAATGAGAGATCAAGTGTTCCCTCCATCCAGGGAAGTCCTACCACTGAAGAGGACATGTGAAGGTACTTGACCAAATTAGGCCAATTGGCTTCTTTGCTCACCGTCAAGTCGGGGGATTGGAGACCTGGCACGTCCACAATCACATAAACATCACTTGAACACTCCGTAACAAGTTTTTTGAGCATATTCGTCACGTTCTCTGGTGACTGAGTCTTGGTGTTAGGTTTGAGGATCTCCAGATGGAGACCCTTGACGAGCTTGTGGGAGCCGAGAAGTACTGGCGCTGCCATAAGGGCGTTTGCAGTTGTTACAAGTAGCAACGTTGCGATGAAGACCTTATAATGCATTTTTGGTGGAATAGAAGTTCGGAGATGGAGTTCTTTGTTAAGTGGCAGTGTTGAGGTGTATGGGTGTGGGACGGTGTATAGGTAGCATGAAGAAGAATATGGAGATGAAGAATTGTAACAGATGACGATAAAAAAAAGGGCGAAAAGAAGGTGAAAGGGAAAATAGTGGAAAATTGAGATTCTTGTTGGAAGCTGAAAATTTTTAGGTGGCAGATCAAAATCTGACGGAATTTAAAGTAAACATCAGGGCATCTTGGTGTCAGAACCAGTTGACTGGTCCGAGACGATAAAGTCCCTTATCTAATCTATGTACAAGAAGAAATAGGGAGTTTACAGTATATCCGAGAAGTTTTAGCGGATAGGATTACCAGAATAACTATTCGCTGTGGCAGTTGAGGAAGTTATATGCTCGTATGATGATTAGGCATCTTAATATTGTTCATATTTCGAATCACAAGTTATCTTTTATTCCCCTTACATGGCCAATAATCTAGATAAACTGGCCACACCCAGACTAAATCTTGAAATCTTGATTTGAATGTTTGGGCAGTCCAATCTCACCTCGAGTGGCCCTCCCGGTTATACATTTGAACATGGTGTTGGTGGATCGAATGATGAACATCTGATGAATTCAACATTTACAACGCATACTCTCACAGATAATGTTGGCTCAGTACCAACACAACGATTATGTGTTGGGACAAGCGTCCAGACATTGTTTCGATTATAGTTAAGTGAAGATTTATCAAAAGTTTGGGAATTCCAATTTTATACGTATCTGACAATACCAGTGGCTACTAAGGTATGACATTCCCAAAAGAAAGAAATATTTCAGACGACATACCATTAAAAGGAACGGAAATAATATAAAAAGTACAATAGAAGTAAAAGTGGATCGCGCATAATGATCCTGATCCTAAGCTTATGGAATCTCTTTTTTGGCCTCTATCCACTTTCTGTATCAACATTAGCAAAATTTCAATAGGTGAAGTAACACATTGTTGTGTTCACTGGATTTATCCAGGGAATAACGTGTCAAGAACTCAGATGAACAGCAAAATGGAGTTCTTCTCAGCTGAAACTTGTAAATAAATTTCTGACGGAAAGTTTCGGAATTTGATGAAAATATGACAGAAAGGAAGACTTAGGCTCAAAAAGAAAGCCATTTCACCCAGGACCATTGTTCTGGAGATTTCGTCTTCTTGCTAACTAGATTGCATTATGGGTCGGTTCTTCTTCATTTTTTCTCCAATTCCTTCTCAATCCTTTAATTAAATCAAGGCACCCTGTTGTTGTCTCAGTCGTGAAATTCCTGTTTGATAGATCAAGCCACACAGACGTCAATCACTTAAATCACGTCAATCGCATACACGGAGATCTGTAAGATAACTCTCAGCACGCAATCATCGACAAGCAAAGTCCGGCAATATTTTCAGTCTACGTAATGATCTTGGCACCTAAAATTTATTTCAGATCAAGTATTTTATATCTCTCACTTTTCTTCAACCTTCATTTACACTTCGCATCCGGATTCACTATGTAAATCGAATGCTCGGATGTCAAATTTTTCTGTTCCTTTACCTTGCCACAGTAGATGCCCGGATTTCTTTTCCCCTTTCATCTCCACGATCCACCTCCTTCGCAAAAGGTTGCTTTACCTGGACACAGTGTCATCGATCGTGTATGATCAGATACAAATCGATACTTGCTAATCTGGCGACCTAATGGCCCCAGAAATTTTCGGAAAGAGCCGTCAATGATTTTGAAAAGATGACTGTTGTCATCTAGTGGGGTTCATCTTCGCTTTTCTACCCTATGGCGCTCCGAACTCCTATTCGACATTTCTCACGCATGGAAGAAAGCAAGGTTATGAGCTTTTTTCACTTGACAACAGAATTGCGAATTCTCCATGAGAATTGAATCATAGTCCGTTATGTAAACTGTGGTTTCTCCTGCAGAATACCCACTTTTGCACCCAAACTCTGCACCCCAACATCTATTACTAAGTCATGATCCCGATCTTGTCCAACCGCTACTACTTTCATCTCATCTCATGGAATCGTCTCCACTCTTACCCATGGGCCTTGAGGCCGAAAATGGCCCCAGAATCGCCCGCGGTGCATCTCCCGTACCTTCTGGACCTTCTAGCTACGGAATTGTAGAAGTCTCCAGCGCATCATCGACATCAAGCCATGATCTTGACTCCGAAGAATCAAAGAAAAAAGGTGAGTATGCCGTCAACATTGATTCATGTGACTCTTTCGATAGTGAAGGGCTCGAGGAATTCGACTCGGCTGGGCCAAATCCGTTCCGAGACCCTGTGGTTGCTGCCTACTACACTGATTTGTATGAGAAATGCCAATATGAGTGCCGGTCCAGGTTTGATCCGGAATTTGTGTGGTCCAAGACTGAAGAAGAGCAGTTGCTCCGCAAATTGGATTGGCGAGTTACAGTTACCGCATGCATTTTGTTTGTCGGGTTGCAGGTCGACCGAGGCAACTTGGGCCAGGCAGTGGCCGACAATTTATTGGACGACTTGGGAATGTCTACCAATGAATACAACCGAGGAAACTCAATTTTCTTGCTTTTCTTCTTGCTCTCGGAGGTTCCCTCCCAATTGATTTCCAAATACTTGGGTCCTGATATCTTTATTCCACTTCAGATGTGCTTATGGAGTTTAGCAGCTATTAGCCAGGCATTCATGACAGGGAAGTACACTTTCTACTTGACACGAGCACTCATTGGCCTCTTAGAGGGAGGCTTTGTTGCTGACTTGGTCTTGTGGCTCTCGTACTTCTTCAAAGCCAAAGAATTGCCCATCCGGTTGTCTTACTTCTGGACCTCTTTGTCTGTCACACAAATCTTCACTTCATTGCTAGCATTTGGCCTATTACGCATGCGTGGAGTATGCGGGCTTGCTGGATGGCGCTGGCTCTTCATGATTGAAGGCTCCTTCACGTTTTTTGTCGGGCTCTATGCATTTTATGCCATGGTTCCTTCGGCCGTGCAGACCAAGAGCAGATTCCACCCCAACGGCTGGTTTACCGAAAGGGAAGAGAAGATTGTCGTTAACAGAGTGTTGAGGGATGATCCCTCCAAGGGAGACATGAACAATAGACAACCCTTGTCGCTTTCAATGGTGTGGAAGTCCTTCTGTGACTACGACTTGTGGCCCATCTATGCTATCGGTTTTCTTGCCTACATCCCCACAAAGTCACTTGAGCTGTACATGACACTAATGATGAAGAACATGGGCTTCTCTACTTTCGACGTCAACTTGTTGAGTATCCCACAGTACCTTCTCCACATTGTTGGTCTTTTGTACATCACCAAATTATCTGAGAGATTGAACGAGAGAAGTTTCGTATGCTTGCTCGCTCCACTCTTCCTGATTCCATTTTTGGCACTTCTTCGCTGGTGGCCAGGAAGCATGGTTCTTCCATGGCAAACATGGTTTCTTGTAACTATGGTGTTGGCTACCCCATACGTTCATGCCATTTGTGTGGCTTGGGTGTCTAGAAACTCCAATTCTATTAGAAGCAGAACGATCTGCTCAGCCATTTACAACATGATCACTCAGTGTGGCAGCATCTTCGCCAGCAACCTTTATAGAGAAGACGATCTGCCATTGTATCGTCGTGGAAACGGCCAACTCTTCTATTTGGCAGTGTTGGTCATCCCATTGCTTCTTTCCGTGAAGATGTATTACGTCTGGAGAAACAAGCAGAGAGATGAGGTTTGGAATTCCATGACTCCAGATGAACGTGATTACTACGTCAGACACACTACAGATGAGGGCAACAAGAGACTCGATTTCCGTTTTGATCACTAACTGCATTTATTTCTACTTCAATTGGCACCTCCAATACCAGCGAGGTAAGCCAACGACCACGTTCTGGACATTCCTCCATCGATCAAGTTGTCCTGCCAGTCATTTCTGGCAAACCACCTCCACGCCTCTCGTGGATCATAGAGACCATAATTTAATTTTAGAATGCCTCGCCAACCGTCGGGGATTTGGTCAACAATACCTCCTAGCTTAGCATCCCACTCTTCTTTGACATAGTTTGCACCTCTAATGTATGACGAGACCGGAGTAATAGGTAACATGTGGATTCCATGGATGAATTCATCACCGACGGTTCCACGGCCGAAAAACGTAGCAAAATCGATTTTGTTCTCGAATAGAATGCCCGATACTTTGTTGCCTTTGAAATTGGCAGGCTGGACATTGTTGTCGTTCGAGAATAGCATGTACAAGTTCAAAGATGTCTTCATGATTCCCAACATCAAGTTGGCACCCTGCTCCATCTGTTCATCTCCAATAACTTTTCCAAAAAGCTTCAACGCATACACGGAGTGATAATCTTCCGAAGAAGACTCTTCATTCTTACCATCTCCACTAGGAAAAATGCCATGTGCGAAAGAATGGCCGTGGAACCAGTCAAAGTTCCGGAATTGAGGGAAGTAAGGATCCTGGTCGGATGGGTTGGCGTAGTCCCTGATTAAGGTAATTGCGTAATCCTTGATCAAGTTGTTCTTTTCGTCTAACCAGCCTGGATCGATCCGTGCAATGAGAGCAATAGCATGTATGTGGTATCCATAATGAAAATGGTGGTCGTTGTAGTTAGAGTTGCCGAAATCCTGGTCTGGAGGTGCACTCGACACTAATCCTTTCCATGACTGGTCGTACACCAAAGGAAGCTTCTGATGGTTTTGTGCATACTTCTCAATTGCCTGCTTGACCTTGGGAAGAATGTTCTGAGTAGCTTCAGAGTCTCTTAAGATGAAATGGCACACATATGCAATGTACGCATACTTATCTAACTGTTTTCCTCCAAAATACATAGAATCCAAGTCACACTGGCCAGCCACATCTTGTTGAGACTCCTTTGTGGCTGCCTCTTTGATCAATTGCTTGACTTCGTCGGTGAAATTCTC
>Ga0160505_100300_pt1 | contig 32272 bp, 18 predicted proteins | sample DIDeMG_FD_108225 | JGI IMG/M metagenome (GOLD analysis project Ga0160505, IMG submission 108225) | Enriched chicken feces microbial communities from UW Madison campus, WI, USA - DID2874_E49_Stillage MG | ecosystem: Host-associated > Birds > Digestive system > Large intestine > Fecal ... | reverse complement strand
CGAGCAGGAGGAAAAAAAAAAAAGAAGGAGATAAAAAAACAAAAATTACGGAAAGAACAATAGGTTTTTTTTTTCAAAAAAGAAGGAATAAAAGAAAAAGAGTGAAATAACTATGATACAGAGAGAAAAAAAAAAACAATCACTGTGTCGAAAACAAACAAGTTTAAACAATACATTGTCAACTAGTGTCTACCAAATAGATATCATTGCTTTTCTGTTACAGAGCTGATATTAGTAAAACTTGATTCAAAGATTTTCTTTTATCTTATCCTGTTTAACAGCTTTGTCTAATTTCTAGTCCCGTGGCCTACTCCTTCAAACGGCGACAGAAAAACCGTTGTGCGACCTGCTGCTGCTTCTGCAGCTCCTGCCGATAGTGCTGCCGTTTCTGCAAACAGCGACAAACCTGGCCCACGAGAGGAGACAGAAAAGAAAGAATACGCAAAAAAGGGAAAAAAAGGGATCAAGTTTTCATTTCTTTTTTCACATCAAAATCGGTTGAGTTTTACGTGAAAAAACTGTCAAAAATTAGGATTCTTTTTTTTTTTTTCACATTCTTATTTACCATATGTGTCTGCAACGTTGTTCTTGACTTTAACAACAGTATTCGGCCAACGTTACTGTAACCCATATGCATCATCGTCATCTTCACAATTGTCTCTCCATTTTCATCTGCGGTCCTGCTGCTGCTCAGGCCCATTCTTAAATGTCTCTTTTTATGTGTTGTTACCTGGTTTTGGACAATCCTGTCCCGTTGAAAAAAACCAAATCTAGAATGCCCTTAATAATAATAATAAAAACTCATATCGTATCATCACCATAGCAGCTCTCTCCATCGGACACTGGCCCATGTTCCATATTCAGCGGGTACCGTTAGTAATAATAAAATAATATAGCACTGCGTTACCGCGAATTTTCATTCCCTGATTTTAATCATTTCAAATATAAATACAATCGATTCTCACCCCAGTCCAGAAATAATATATCCTTTCTTTTCTACTATTCCTTTTATCCTTGTCTACCTCTCTCACAAAAAATACCATAGCCATGTCTGATCATCACTTATTATCCAATCAGTACCAGTACAACAACCTTCTCAACCACCAAATGCCTACCTCCCACGGCTACACTATCTCCAACTCCTCCTCTGCTGCTGCCGCAGACAATTCCCATCTCTGGAAGCAGCACCAAAGCCATTCAATGCTTCTACAAGACGATCTCACCGCCCACCAGGGTGTTCAGTTTGGCTCGCATTTTGATCCCAACCACTATCATCTTCCTATGCACTCATATACAACTACAACTCCGCATCTCGATCCGGCCTCCCTGGATTTTCAGCAGCAGCAGCTTGGCTGGCAGCAAATGCATCAACAATACAACACTCACCTAGGCCAACCTGGTCGCGTTCATAGTAACAGCATTAGCAACCCAAGTGTACCAGCTAGTAGTTCTGCGGTCACTAGCAGTAGCTCCTCTGGCCGCCATCGCCGGGCACGCTCCAGCGTTTCGCACATCAGCATCCCAGCCGCACCCTCCAACACCGCCCCTGCTCGCTCACCGTCCGCTCTCTCACCCACCAGCGCTACCGACGTCAATAATTCTCTCTTCCAGGCGTTTGAAAACACGTCGACTTCAGAACCGCATTTTCTTTACTGCAAAAAGTGTGCCCTTCTTAAGCCAGCCGTCGAGTTTGCCAGTACAACAGGATTTTTCAACAACAACTGCAAGCATTGTCGTAACTACCGGCGCAAGGGTGAGGATGCCAAGTCCGAGGCAGTCCAGGAGATTTACCGCGTGGCATCTTATGAGCAGCTCAAGAGCACGCTTTCCGAGTGTATTCACTCACGCCGTGTGCGTAATGCGCCGCTTGTATGTGTGCATTTTTACCTTGATCTTAATTTTATCGGCGACCAGCAGACTCATGAGCCTATCAGCAATGCTCGCTTCTTAACACCTGAGGGTCGGAGCGCACTGGCCAACATGCTAATCAAACAAGTACGCACTGTTGACAATTACTCGTATAATCACCGCTCGACGCGTGTGTTTAAGTCTGGCGAGACCCACAAGTACCTTTGCTCGCAAAGTACAGCGCTGCCCTGGCGCCAAAAGAAGAAGGGTCCAAACGGGGAGATTGAATACACTGACCCGGATCTTTATAACTGTGGCGGAACCATTCTTGTCAAGTTTCAGTCTCCGGGTGAGCAGTACCAGCGCGTTTGTGTGGCGTACTGTCACGATGTGAGCCACCCACCTAAGACGGCGCGGTCATCAATGCGATGATTGCGGCAGTCAAACTACTTCAGGGACTAAGGCTCACTCCTGCATACACCACCACTTACACCCTTACTCTCATACCCATCCACTCCTAGCATATATGAGCCTCCGCTCTCATGATTCATGTGTCGTGCTTAATCCAGTCGATGCCACCGTTGCAAACCTGCTCTGTTTCATTGTATTTTTTTATTATTATTCCATATAATTTTTTTTTCTGTTTTGTTTTTTCCTGCTTGCTAATTTGTGCTTTTATTGTATAACTGTATATTTCTCCTTTCTTTTTTTCTGTTTTAATATTTGATTCTTTTGATTTCTCTTTTGTACCAGTTTATTTTTTTGACTAAACGCCATTAACACAGGCATATATCCAGACCACCACAGACCCAATATTTTATTTACGCTACTCTAATATTCAGAAAAAGTGGTGCTAGCAGTGGAGGTGATTTATCATTACAGACCAGCATAATAAATTTTTTTGATCTCATGATTGTTCTGTAGTGCCATTGTCGGCCTAGGCCATGGAATATGCCGGCCAGTGGTCGTCCTAGAGATTGAATAATGGGCACACCGTGAAATTACAGGGTGTATTATTGTATTATTATTCTTTTGTTTTGCTATTTTTATTCTTCCTTTCATCCTGCTGTCTTTGCTGCCCCCTGCCCTGTGCTGCTGGCTATTTAATATCCACACAGTGAGAATACAACACTAAAGCAACCCGGCCGCGCTTTCATAATGGGACTGGTGATCTAAACGACAGAATACGTCAACAGAAAAATAAAATAATGGCATGAAGCGGCACGTCTAGAAATAATACTTTTTGTCTCTCTATCAGACTGAGGCAAAACAGTCTGGTGACTTTTAACAGATGACAATTGGAAATATAAAAGTGAAATATATTGCTGCCGACAGCGGAGGAATCAGAGGATTCAGACCAAACAGAGTGACTTTCCTCATGGCCCACAATGCAAAACAACCCTGTTATCCATGAATCTTATTTTCTATGAATAATGATGCGCATGTTTAAGACATCAAGTGTTTCAAACTGTTCAAGCTACATCGGTGGGATTGGAAAAAGATGATGATGTGCCGTCTTTTCTCCGGCAAAATCGTACACTCAAGTCTTCTTATATGGAACTAATTTACAATCTCTTGCATTAAGGAACTTAAATTTGTGCCCAATTTTGGTTTCCATACGGAATTTCACAAAGTTTCGCGACTTTTATCAACAATAAATTGAACCATTATTTAACTGAGCTTCAGCTGAAGAGGTAGTTTAAAATTAAGTTTGAACAAAATACTCTGCGTACTATTTCATGAATTCTTTCTGTACAACGTGGATGACTGGATACGGCGAAAGATTTTTAGCTAGATACCAAAAGGTACCGCGCAGGAAGCTTTTCAGAACTTGAAGAAATCATTTATGAGCAAATCCAACATGAGTAAGGGGGCCAACGCCTTCTACAAGGGCTTTTGCATAATGAGAAACTGTTAATAAGGAAAAGAAGGGGAATGAGTACAAGAGGTGATATTTGAATTTTTTTTATAAGGATGAGACATATAGCCAATGTGTTGTGTTGATAGGTCTGTTGATGAAATGACATTCATGTGGAAGAGGCAACGACAACAGAAATAACAACATTACTTCCCTAGGCAGTAGGCCTCCCCAAAAGTCTTACAATTTCCAAAAACTTATTACAGTGACCTAGGTAAAAGATATACAGAAACCGAGTTTATTGTTCCACTCCATATTCAAGTAATAAAAAAAAAAGAATTTAAAAGTGAAGCAAATAAAATGTTGTTTTATCGACGCCCTAAAGAAACGTTGTATTGAAATATAAATAAGATATATGTGACAGGTCTCATTTAGTTTTGAACCAATAGCTGAATCAAGGATTGTCTACTAAACTAGGGGATACTGTTTTGATATAAGCTTTGATTCAGATACCGGATAGGTTGATTGTTTAGTTATGAGGATGTCATTCCTCTCACTGACTGGCTCCCCTATTCCCCCGATTTGAACCATATTGACCATGGCTGGGCAAAACTTAAAGAGCATATCTATATCTTAGATCAATTAAGAGTGCTGGAAAACAATTGAAATAACACTTTTATGAGGCTATTGAAAAGTCATGAGGGAGTTTGAATGATGATTGTTTCAATAGATTGATAAGATCTATGGAAAGTCGTGTTAATGAGGTTTTAGAGGCCAAAGGGTGGTATACACACTGCTAATTTAATTTAAACTAAAGCAAATGATTTTATTAATATGGCATTTACCGATAACATAATAAGATATATGTTATTAGAAAATTAATATCCGATTGTTTTGCGTGAGATTATGGTGCTTCTATTTGAATATAAATTTTGTTTTGGAAAATTTCATATACTTTTGCTTAGGGACCGTAAATTCGATACTTGTATTATAAAACTTAGTAACAGCGCCATCACACATCCTATTTATGACCGCATGATACAAACTTAATTCATAACAACAATTTTTCTGTATAAATTAATCCTCAATCTTTTCTGCAAAAATAAAAACCTATACACTACTATTATCTATATTGCTACAGTCGATCCGTTAGACTTGCTTGCCAACAAGCTCCGACATATCCAAGCTCTCGGGCCCCGAGACGTCAACGTTTACAAGCCTCTCGGTGGATATCCTTGAAATAATATTGTGGAGCCTCATGACTTACATTTGCCGCTACAATCCCAATCATTTGCATTATTACTATTTGCTTTTAGAAGGTACTCCTTATCACCAAATTTAAGCTGCTCATGTTCATGAACAATGTCTGTGAAGAAGTGTTTCCCCCTGTTTATTCACGCATATTCACAATAGTCGGAAAAGATATAAAAGTTTAAAATCTTTTAAGCATGAAAAATAAATTTGTTTTTTGTGTTTGATAAAGAATGGTATTTGAATCATAATGGAACATCTGCAACTCTCTCAGTCTACTATGTGTAATATCAAGTTATGAATAATAGGTGAACTCTGCCAATACTACTCCATAATTCAAATGGAACTGGGTGAAGGAAAGCACCACAATACGCTGAAATTCTTTATGAATACCATACTTTGTCATATCTTTACTAAGCTGTTTCAGATTTGCACAGATCATAGCGTTCTGGGGAAATATTTTCAAGTGAGGAATACCAGCAAGTGAAATTATTATCGAGAGTGTGGCCAAGCTGGAAACAGTTGAGCATGTTCTCAAGGAATGCCCCTTACATTAGTGTCAATCTCGGATATAGACCTAGTGGGTGCTATATATCGCAGGTTTCCCTTAACTTATAAAATAATTATGGAGAATTCAACGCCATCGGGGATTAAAAACTTATCATACGGGCTGATACCGCTATCTTGCAAGTCTCATAGAGATACGTGTTTTTTGAAATTTAATTATCCTTTGTATGCAGTTTTGTTTTATAATTTTGTTTGTAACTATTTGATATAAGAACAATAAAAAAGCCCTTCTACTCCATTTGGTGCACAAACCCAAATCACAAAATATTCATGTTACACAAATTATAAAAGAAAGTATGAATAAAGTCATGAAAATAAGTAGATAGGTTGTAGATAACTGTTCCACGGTATCTGCCTGCAGTTGCCCAGTCTTGTTGCGACTGGCCTATAAAATCCAACTGATTGTCCAACCTTCATAGCTTTTATTTTATCTAACTCAACAATTAAATATGACATAAAAGCTTTTAAATCATTATAAAAATTTAGAGCATACGTGCTATCACAGTCTGGCAGTTCGACAACCTGGTGCGTGTAGGGGTTTTCGGTTTTTCATTATTTGCGCTTTAAGCTTTAAATCTAAACCAACTGTGCATTTGAATGGCTTTCTCCTGTTATATTATAATATTAACCAAACTTAATAACGTAATAGCCATATAATATATCACTAAGCAATTGGCATCTGCCCCAAGGCGGTAACAGAGAGGTTTCCTAATCTATTTTAGCACACATCTGCTCTAACCAGATTTGGCTACAGAAATTCCAACTGCCATCGAAGAAACAACAACACACGTAAATATCTGATAGAACAAGCTCAGACATGTTTCTTTTAAATTTCCTTTCTTCTCTCCCTTCTTTTTCTTCTTCTTCTTTTCCTTTCTTCTTTTCCTCTTGTTTCACCAGCTGTTTGACACGCCACCTTCTTATTCCCACCTTTCTTTGATTGACTGGACGGAATATTTGATATTTATTGCAATTGTTATCGACCCTTTATCATCACTAGGACACTATCATGAGGTATGAAGCCAGCTCACCGCTGTGTCCTATCCTATCCCCCACGATTTTTATTTTATTTTTCAACTGCTAAGATATTGCCAACAGCGGCCGTTTTGTTCGTGCTTCGAAGTATCGCCATATCTATGGCCAATCCACTAAAAGAGAACTGTTTTATGACAATGTTCGTATCAGGTAAGTAGTTCTTCTGCTCGCGTGTCCTATTTCGACCCTGTTAACATGTCATCCGTCTAGTAAAAATGCGTGGGATTCCAACTTGATTAAGGTATGTCCAAACAATCACTCAATGTTGCTAGCTCGTCTACTAACAATTACCCCAGGCCAACCCCAAGTATCTTTCTGTGAACTGGAACTCTTCCGGCGGCGGTGCCTTTGCCGTTATTCCTCTTGAGGAGAGAGGAAAGCTTCCCGATTTGATTCCTCTTTTCAGAGGCCACACCGCTACCGTTTTAGACACTGACTGGTAGGTCTTCAACCATCGCTATCCTTTCTCCCCTCGAAAATTGGCTGACTTTTAATTTTAGGAACCCTTTTGACGACCAGGTCCTTGCCTCTAGTTCTGATGACGGCACTATTGCCATTTGGAGAATTGCCGACGACTACACCCTGCACTTTGAGGACCCCGAGGAAATTAAGGACATCGCTCCTATTAGGAAACTCACTGGCCACTCTAGAAAAGTTGGCCACATTCTTTTCCACCCCGTCGCTTCCAATATTCTTGCTAGTTCCTCTAACGATTATACCGTCAAGATTTGGAACATTGAAACTGGTGAGAACCTCTACACTCTCCCCCACAAGGATTTAATTACCAGTTTTGCCTTCAACTATGATGGCTCTCTTCTTGCTACTGTCTCCCGTGACAAGACCATTAGAATCTGGGACATTCGCGCTGAAAAGGTCATTCAAGAAGGCCCTGGTCATACTGGTGCCAAGGCATCTAAGGTTACCTGGTTGGGTGACAAGGATCGTATCGTTACTACTGGTTTCAGCAAGCTTTCTGATCGCCAGTACGCCCTCTGGAACACCAAGGATATTGCGGCAGGTCCCATTGGTGGCTTTGTCTATCTTGATGGCTCCTCAGGCTCGTGCTTCCCTTACTATGACGATGATACTAACTGTCTGTATCTCTCTGGCAAGGGTGATGGTAACGTTCGCTACTTTGAATTTGAGAACGACGAATTTTACCCCTTGTCTGAGTACATGTCTTCTGACCCCCAGCGTGGCATGGCGTTTTTGCCCAAGCGCGCGGTTAACACCCATGAGCATGAAGTTGTCCGCTTCTTCAAGTCTGTTAACGACTCCACAATCGAGCCCATTTCATTTATTGTTCCTAGACGTGCGGAAACTTTCCAAGATGATATCTATCCCCCTGCATACGCCGGTGAGCCTGCCCTGACAGCTGAAGAGTGGGTGTCTGGTAAGAACTCTCCTCCCAAGGTCATCAGCCTCGAGGCAGTTTTCAATGGTCAAAAGCCCACTTCAACGATTGCCGTTCCTAAACCTACTCCTGCACCCGCCCCCGCTCCCGCGCCCTCGACCCCCAAGAAGACTGTCGAGAAGAAGGTTGTGACACCTGAGCCTGAGAAGCCCAAGTCTTCCAAGTTGGACGATGTGCTGGGCTCCTCAGACGAAGTCAACAGTCTGCTTGACAAAGCCAAGAATGCCGAGGATGCAGCTATTCCCAAGGCACTTGAGAAGGAAGAAAGTTCGTGGGATGCTGAGCCCGTCCATACTAAGAGACCCTCGCCCCCACCTTCGGAGCCTGTGAAGCCTGTTGAAAAGAAGGAAACTCCTAAGCCAGCCGCTGAACCTGTGAAGCCGGTTGAGAAGAAGGAAACTCCTAAGCCATCCGCTGAACCTAAGAAGGAGCTGCCTTCCAAGGTCGATGAGGTCAAGTCTAAATCCGTGGAGGAGGATGACTTTGAAGAGATTACTGTTGTAAAGAAGGAACCTTCTCCTTCTATTACGCCAGTCTCAAAGGCGACCTCGTTTACTTCCAAATCTACGTCTTCATCGCCTGTTTCTAGTAATGGTACTGACGCAGCAACCATTGCAAGCTTGACTACGAAGCTGGAAAACCTCGAGTCGAAGTTTGAAAAGCTGCTGAGCGTTGTTGAGCGACTCGAAGGTGGTCAATCAAAGATTCTTGGTCTCTTGAACTCCAAATAAGTTATCTTATGCCCGCACAGTCAAATGCCTTGTCTGATTTTAGAATGATAAGAACACAGCTTCAAAAAGAACCTCTATAAGGGTGAACAAGCCTTTTTTTTTCATTTTTTTTAAGGTCAAGCCTACGTAGTTGTATTTTCTTGTAATTAAAATTTCATCCTTGATGTACTATAGGTAATTGCTGGCAAGTGGTATTGATTTTTGAAACTTGAATGATCAAGTCCAAGGTTTAAATCTCAAGATCTGGGTCTTTCATCAGTCACATGACACTCTAATAGTGAACGTGTTAAAATTACTCTCCCATACATTGATTTTTTTCTCTCAGTTTTTGAATTTTGATTTTCAATGTATAGAATAGAGAGAAATAATAATAATAAAAAAAAAAAAACATTATGGCAGCAGAAACCTCCCTTGAAACTTAGATCCTTCCTCACCAACGTTCCCTTTTTCCTTCTTCTTCGTTGTCTTTGATCTTTCGGATAACACACCCTAACCAACAACCATTAATAATAAAATAGTTTGAAATGAGTGGCACACAAGACAAGCCAATTAACTTGGCGTAAGTACCCTTAGCAACCTATTGGCAATTGAAATCAATATTTTTGGGGAGATTTTTATTTATCGAGAAAACCCTAGGCGGAACAGATTTTTTGGTGCCTGGTGACTCGATTGTGGCTAATGAAACCGGAATACTAACCCCTTCTCTACAGATCTATCAGTGATTTGAAAAATACTTCTGACGACCAACTTGCCCTTGTAAGTGGGATTCTTTTTTTTTTCATCTCTTTTTTTTTCACTTGACAACCCGACTGTATTGGAAAAACCATAAACTAACATACTATTTTCCAATTGATCACAGATCTTTAAAAAACAGGGCTACACGGTATCTCATGCCCAGACCAATGTGCGACTGGCACTTGGTTATGCATCAGTGCTAGTTGCTGCCTTTGTGGCGCTTTATGACAAGCACTATGGGTTCTCAGCGGCCTACAATGTCACGGCTGTCTGCCTCGTTGTTTATACTCTACTTACCTGCGCCTACTTTTACTGGGTGCGATTTGTTGAGCATGGGGTTGTCTACACAGGCGTCAATGATGCTAGCCCCAGCACCACCATCAAAGTCTACACCGAGGTGCCGGACAAGTACACCCCGACGTATAAGATCCGCATTGAAAAGATGCAAGGCGATAACAAGACCTCGACAAGTGAAGCACAGGAAAGCTTCACGCAGTGGTTTGGTCGCAATGGACTCATTGTTTATGAAAAGTTTGAAGCTTGGGTCGTGGATACATCTAATGGTGGCGTCGCTGAGAGCAAAAAGGCGAAATAAAATACCAACAGGAGGAAATCTGACTTACATAAAAATTTACTTTTCTTTGATTGACTGTGCTGAAGTAGTGTTTGGTATTGCAACCTGGTTTTGTTTGGTAGTAGACTATGAATGACACCGGAAATGCCCCTGTTATTTTAATGTGGAGGACTCTAGCGCAACGTAGACAAAGAAAGGCCCGGAGCTGACTGGTCTCGTGGAAGCGGAAGCGCCTATTTAATATAGACTGGGGTCTAAGAAAAGAGTGAACGGTCATTGACCATAAAAATGAGAAGTAACATGGATGGCTTTGGCACTCAGGGCTGACAAGCTTTTTTTTTAATTTCATAGACTTTGTGATACAAACATTGGGGTTGACTTACTTTCCAGAATATCGATCAAACAAAAACAGATCACGATGGCACATATACGTGACATTGCAAACAAAAATACGAAACAAAATGCCTTTTATTGAATAACGTTTTTTCCTTAGATCAATGCCATTTTTTTATTCACGTTATCTTGTAAAATGTCGCCCTGGAGCGTGTTTTCATCAAAATCGAAACCACAGTATTCATCTCAGCCGCCTACAAACTTGAACGATGTTTCGAACGCTATAAGCCAACCTACTTGTGGTGAAATAAGACTATCATTGTCTGATTCAGAAGCAACACATTTTGATGATAACGCTCAGACAGTAACTGGTGTAACTATTGTGGGAGTAATACATTTTTTAAGGCATCCTTCTTTTGTGATTTTACTGACTAGTATAGACCATTCAACAGTGTGTGTGCTGCGGCACAGAGACCAGTATTCCAACCAATTCGGTTACTTTTAAATGTCAGTCTCAAAGCTTGTTTCAGCTTAACGTTATAGCTATGACATTGCTAACTTTTGCTACACCAGGTTCTGTATGCGACATGGTTCAAGATTTCTTGCTCCCAGATTCAGTCGACAGTGCACAAATTGACTTGGGAAAAGCTAGCCAAGCGATAAAAGCAGACGAATTAGCATGTGCAGGGATACCATCCTATCCAACTTTAGAGAAATTGATCGAGACAACATTTACTAGTGCGACATCGCTAAACAAGTCGTTTGCGCTTGGTTTAGTCAATCTCTCGTTTTCCAAGCCCAACCTTGACTTTGACGCATTGTCCACTTTTTATACTATTATTGCCTCTCTCAACACATTACGGCCTACAAAACTCATTTTAAAATCTACGCTTTTGCTTCTCAAACGGCCCAGAATTATTATTCAAGCACCCAAAGACACTTATTTTCTTTTGATAATATTAGAAAACCCAGTACTTAGATTGGCATTTGTTTACAATGAGTCTATTGATATGGGCCAGGACGAATCCATTGAATCTTTAGCATTCCAGATACTGGAAAGAACAGTATCTATTCTAGCCCACTCTCCGCAGATTTGCCGGCACTACCTGCTTAATTGGATCTCGCGATACCCAGAAGCTCAGTTTCACCACAAAGTAGAGTTAATCAATGCTTTGATCTCGCGTCGGCTCGTTGAGTACTATCGTGACCCAGTAAGAAAACGGAGCTATGAAAAATACTTTGAGCAGCTGCTTAAGCCGTTTAACTTATCCTCGCGGCGCCAGGGGTTATACAAAAAAGTGAAGCTTTTTCCCCAAGCACCCCCACGCTCTGATACGTTCTTTGCTAATTCACTATCCTTACCTGAGTTTGAAAATTCAACATCATCCGAATCTGCCTTTGCCTCTGCTTCAGAATTGGTTGATTCAAACCCCAAATCCTTGCGTGCCAAAACAGAAATTGCATCTTACGGAAACGACTGGAAACTAGTAGCTTTTGCGCGATTACAGGCCCTTTTTTTCAATGCAAATGTAATTACTGAAAAAATTCCAGTCTCTGTGTTTTACAACACTATGGTTGATTACATTGACATCAAGGCCGACTTTAACGTGTGGGAAGCGGCCGGGGTTCCCAACACTACCATAAAACTTATTCAAAGCACCAAAACAGAAGCACTTTCTCCGCTTCAGCAAGAATTCTCCTTATCTTCACCGACTATACAGTTGGAAAATGGAAACCGCTTTATTAATAATATTTTTACGTTTTGCCAATATCCTTTTCTGCTTTCAATAGGCCAAAAGACCCAGGTTTTTGAGTATGATGCACACCGGCAAATGAAACTCAAAGCGCATGAAGCATTTTCTTTTGCCATAAAAAATAAAACTGTTTCCCGGCCGTACCTGCATATTATTGTTAGGAGATCACATATTCTGCAAGATTCTTTTGAATTCCTTGCTTCGCATGAAAATGAACTAGAAAAGGGTATCAGAGTTCAATTTGCCGGGGAGGCCGGAATTGATGTAGGAGGGTTACGCAAGGAGTGGTTTTTACTACTTGTGAGGGAATTGTTTGATTCTTCCAAAGGATTTTTTACTGAAGATGAAGACTCCAAGTACTGCTGGTTTAATATGTCTACACAGAAACCTATCAAATTTTATAGGCTGACAGGAATTGTGCTGGGGCTAGCACTTTACAATTCCACTATTCTGGATATCAGCTTCCCACCCGTGCTATTCAAGCGACTTCTTGGGGAAAAGTACAACCTCAAGGACTTTAGCATTCTTAGACCAAGGGTTGGGGCCTCGTTGAAAAAACTGCTCGATTACAAGGATGCCAACTTTGAAGATGTATTTGGGTTATCATTTTCTGTCACTAAAACCAACGACGCTGGGATCCCTATTGATGTGGAATTGGTTCCAAACGGTTTCAACACTCCTGTCACTAGAACTAACCGGCGGGGTTATGTCAATAAAGTAATTGAATATTACCTTGAAACCGAAGTAGATTCGGCATTCCAGGCTTTGAAATCTGGATTTTACACAGTGTTTGAGCACAATGCAATTACTCTTTTTCAGCCCTGTGAAATTGAAAATCTTCTCCGCGGCAGCGCTGAACACATAAATGTGGCTGCTCTCCGCGGTGTAACTCGTTACAAGCACTGGGGTTACTACCATGTTGACGTTGACAATGCCCTTGTTATCCGCTGGTTTTGGCGGTATTTTGCTGCGCTAGAACCTAAAAACCAGCGCCGCTTGCTTATGTTTGTAACGGGATCTGACCGTATCCCTGCCACGGGTATTTCAACAATGCTTTTTACAATCACACGGTTGGGCGGCGATAGTGACAGGCTTCCGGTTTCACATACATGTTTTAATGAGCTGTGTTTGTATGAGTACAAAACAAGGCAAAAATTTATTGAAAAGCTAACCATGGCGGTTGAAGAAAGCCAAGGGTTTGGCTTGAAGTAAATCAAAATAATACCAAAACTAAGCCTGTTTAATAAAAGAGAGTGAAAAGAAAGCAAAAATATTAAATAAACCGTAAATATTGTGGATTGAAAAAGAAGAAAAAAAATACTAACCAAAATCCATTTCATGACTCTTGCCTGAGCTTGACCAAAAAGTAGAGACTGATTAGAGCAGCAATCCCTCCCAGCTGCATTGTCAAAGCTATGGCAAGCCCGCCGTCCCCGTTTGTATTTTCGGTCAGATCTTTGGTAGTAGCATCACTAATGTTATTGCCAGGTGTTTCAAACGTTGAAAACACAAGGAATGATACAAATGTTGACAAAAGCTGAGGAACAGTAATTGCAACATTGTGTAGACCTAGGTAGACACCAGAGTGTTCGCCTGTGGTAGAGATAATATCAGTTCCATCTGAATAAAAATCATCCTCTGTCACAGATGAATGCCGATGGTGATGGTATAGGCTGTGATGGTTAGGATTTGCGCTACTGTAGTTGATAAGCCTGTCTGACCCACTTCTACTAGGTGTCCTAGAATCATTTCCAAGATTGGGATAATGTTTCTTTCGTTTAGGGCTAAGCTGATCTTTTTCATCGAATTCTGGTTGGGCAATATGGAGTTCAATGGTTTCTATGCTGGAGCTTCGTGCATGCCGGACACTGTTGATTGATGGTGCCACTGAATCAGTCGAACCTCTCGCTTCATTGAACATGGAAATCATTTCAATATCTTGAGCACGGCTCCCCCTTGTATGAAGACTTGACCGGTCACTATCGTCGTATTTTTTGGGATGAAGAATGCTCGTAGTGTTGCTAATGTTACTACCCTGTTTCTGACCAATTAACAAAACCTCTTCAGCCAACAGAGAAAAGGGGGCCCAAGTAGTTATCGACCAACAAACTCCAAAAATACCAACTACCACAGTAGCCTGCTCGACTGATCTGACATATAGCATTGAGAAGGAAGCCAGGGCATAAATGATCTGCGATAATAACCAGAAAAGAGTGAGGTCGACCTTACCAATAAAGAAGTCGCCAGTTGAAAGTTTAAGAATAAACTTTTGAAACGGTCTTACTAAAAGTCTAACACCCTGGCGAAGCTTTCTTGTAATTGGGTTTCTAGAGAAGCTGCTAGTTCCTTGAAAGTTTCCCATGTCTTCAGTTGAAATATTGTTGAGTCGCTGCAAAATTTCCGGAAGAAGTAAAGAAAACACAAGTGAAACTAATGAAAAGACTGTTAACGACAGCGAGCCTACTCGCGCAATATCGCCCACAGTGTCTGACTTTTGATTTGAATTGTTGGGCTCTTCAGATGCAACGACTGAATATTTACTGTATACCTCACCGACCCATGTAGAAGAGTAAAACAAAAAAAGAAACCAGCCGTACCATGAGCATAATTGGATGTAAAAAATCAAGGCCACTCTACGGGGCAAAGTCCGAACTGCTTGGTAAAGTCTCAGGAAAACGTTGTAAACCTGTGCCCAAATGCTTTTTTTCTTTTCACCGTATCTCGTTAATTGAATTCTTTCAGAAACGGCTGCGCTCGTGACGCCTACTGTGGCAAGCAGCGAAAGTGAGGATATCACGCAGAGTGATTTAAGCTGAGTATCACCTAGACAGCCTCCGAAGATGTCTACCAAATCTAAAAAGCCTCTAATCACAATATCAGTTAGATAAATTCTTAACAAGAGTCGCAAAGGTTAACTTACAAAAAGTATCCAATCAAATGACCACCTGCAATCATTCGGCCGGCCCAGGCATTTCCCAGCTGCTGTTTTGCCGGCGGAAGAGTATCTATGATTAGTGCTCGGCAACATGCCTGTACTATCCAAAATGTTAGAATAAAAAGAATCCTTATTTGAGAAAATGTAAATTACCTGAGTTGACAGCAAAGTCAGTCACAAAAATTGATATCACTGCAATTACAATAGTGATTGTGGTCGCCTATAGATGCTGTCAGTAAACAACAAACCTTGTATAAATACTGTAGTTTAAACTTACCTTTTGTTCCTCAAAATTGAAAATGTCTGTAATATCTTTAGCCCATGCCATAATACAAAGTCCCAAAGAAACAATTACTGAGCCAACCAGCATTATAGGCCTTCTTCGTCCGTATTTTGATGTTGAGGAGTCGGCAAGAACGCCAATTATGGGCTGCATGGTGAGGCCCGAAAGGGGGCCGGCAATCCAAACAAATGAAAGCAGTGATTTTGACATTCCTAAAGACAGAAGGTAGACGTTCACATATGACATTTCCACTCCGTAAAAAGCACTAACAATTCCTTATTAGTTTTTATACATTTTTGAATCACAGTAAATTGAGAAACGAGTTAGGTACATATCCATGTGAATTGCAAGCCGGCGACGCAAATAGTCAGCAAGATCATTTGAATGGTTTCTGTTGATCCTTCGATCTTTGGATATCCCATCCATTGCGCCCGTGATAACCGATCGCCAGAAGAAGCATTGGGCATTATGTTGGTAGTTTAGATATTATAATATATAAGCAGAAAATGTGAACAAAAGGAATTGAAACTCCAGAAGGGGTTGTATTTTTATCGAAAGGTACGTGAGCCTCAAGATTGGTATAGATTTGGGAATACCCCTTACCCTGTTAATTTTACTTTTTCTGCTCGAAAAGTTCAAGTCAAAAGTTCCTGACTTTGCTTTCAAATAACTCCGAGATAGTTCTATATTGACGAAGATACTGGAAATTTCAAAGAAATACAAAGAAGAAAAAACTAGCTATGGATAGATCTCAGATCAACTACTTTATGGTGGCAGACGACTTGGCTGAGTCTAAGCAATATTCAACCAAGTTTGCCAAATGTATGTTCAGCATTAAATTTATCAGAGGTGAAAGCTATGTTGCTAACGGATCTTTTCAGTGATAGAGGATGATAAAGCAAAACTGGTTGAACTTGTTCAGCTTTTGGGTGACTACCTGATAGAAGACGATGGTACTATTAGGGCTAAAGGTATGCAATAATCATGAGATCTTACACCTGCTTCATGCTAACCATTTCAGCCACCAGATGTATCACAGAGACTTTACAGGCATTACCGTCTAATAAATTGACTAAACAGCAGGGTATGTAAACCAGAATATCGTTTTTAATATCGATCTAACATTTTTACACCAGTATCGGTTGTGGTTTCTTTTTTCTGTAACAGATTGGAAGATGATGACTCCATCCGTGAGGTCTGTGATGGCTTGATTTCTCTTATTGGAATGTCAGCTTTTAGCGCAACTAACGTTAGAGAAATTCTTCAAGGGTATGTTCAATCGTTATTGCCATTTCCTTTTATCATTATTAACAGTTGGATACCAGTCTTAAGGAATCAATCAACATGAAATCATTCAATCAAGCTACTCGGCACAAGATCTTTTCTGTTATCGATACCATGCTCAAAACACAGTTTGACTATTTAAAGTCAATTAGCAACCTTTTTATTGAAACTTACATTCATCTCACGTCTGGTGAAAAAGATCCCCGGAACCTCATGATATCTTTTGGTATTTCAGCTGTCATCTTGGAGAACTTTGATGTTTCCAAGTTTTCCGATGACCTTTTTGATGTCACTTTTTGCTACTTCCCAATCACATTCGAACCACCAAAGAACGATCCTTACGGAATTACATCTGACGATTTGCGCAAATCTTTACGCAGAAGTATTTCAGCAAATGGCAGCTTCGCAAAGGATGCTTTTCCCGGGCTCTTAGAAAAGCTCACCTCAAGCTCATACAAAATTAAATCAGACACTTTAGTTACCATTGCGATGTGCGTCAAGAGATATGAGCCAGATACTGTGGCTCCTTACTGGAGAGAGCTTTGGGATGGGCTGAAGTTTGAGGTCATTCATGGTTCCGAAGAAAACACTCCCGAACTGACTTTAGATGTACTGAGAGAGCTCGCGTCAACCTTGTCAAGAGCATCAGACCAAGCCAACTACGAGTCATACCTTGAGGCTGTCATCACTGAGACCAAAGAGAATATCACAGAGATCCAGAATAAGAAGGCTTTGCCCTCTATTCGTCTTGCTTCGGGAATTGCTGCTAGCTCTGAAAGTGTTTTTAACAAGATTTCACAAGCTATTCTGACAACTATTTTAGATGCTTCTGCTAAGTCACCAACCATTGCTGCCCAGAGAATCATTCTTGAAATGATTGGTTGTTTTGTAAAGAGCTCTATTAATTTTTCCGGCGAGAACCTGCTGGTTCCTTACAAGGATTCGATCTTGGAATTTTATAGCAAGTCTCTAATGGGTGCAGCAAAGATTGAACTCACTCTCAGAATCTCTGCCATCCAACATCTATCAGAATTGACTACTGTTAAGAATTTGCTAAGCTCTGAAGAGGTTGGATTGATCGTTCAGTACCTTAATGATGTTCTTTTAGATGATAACAAACAAGAGCTCAAGGAAGAAGCCCTGAAGGCGCTCGTTGTTATTTCTGATCTTAATGTGGAGCACATTCTGACTTTGTCATTCCCTGCGTTACTGGCCAGACTTCCTGATACGGAGAGCACAACTGAGGAAGGACTGAAAGAAATTGAAGATATCCTTTATTCACTAGCACATATCACTGTTTCAAGATCTACTTTTGAGGCTTTGTCGGTTCGTCTGTTGAATAAGTTAGATGTCGTCCTAAGAAATAATTGTACTGCCAACTACCCCCTTGCAATTTTCACAACACTACTTTCAGTTGTTGCTAAGCTTAGTGATAAGCCTGAAGAGGATATTTCAATTCTGATTATTAGATTAATTCCCGAAATTTTTACTCGGTTCATCGAAAACTATGAGAAAAACAAGCACGGAGTTTTGTTTGAAAACAGCGTACTCCAAACTGCCAGCATTTTAATAATGCTGATTATTCGTGCTGCTGATGTTCAGAAGCAAACACAATTTGTCGAAAACCTTTTCAAGACTTTTTGGCTTTCTGAGTCCTCCAAGCTTATAACCTCCAAGTTTTTCAATCCTCTCAGCTTTGCGCCTTTTGCTCCTAACTCAGAACCGACAAACATCACAATGCTATTTACGGCAGCTTTAGCCCCCATCAAGAAGGATGTGTCTCTGACTGTGCCTGCTATGGACATAATCAACAGGGTTGTGGAAATTACCGGTCGTACTACTGATCCTGCTTTACGCCTGAATTACTTAAGATTAATATCTTTGGTAGTCAATAAGTGGGTACCCGCAAAGTCTGATGAGATTAAAGTGCTGGCTGATAATCTTGTTAAAAACTTTTCTAGCAAAAACCCTCAAGAGTCTCTGGGAAGCTTGGAAGTTTTCACTTGGATTACCAAAGCTTTCGTCATCAAGGCTGATGCTTATGGTTTCGAATTCACCAAGATTTTGATTGAATTGCTAGCCGACCCTAAGCTTGGTGGGTTTGTAAGCAAGGCTCTTGACATTGTGGGCGATGATGATGCAATCTTCTCTAAAGAGAATAATTCTGTCATTAGACTTCTCTACAAGCAACGATACTTTACCTTTGTTTTGGACCCTCTGGTGAATGGCTTTAAAAGTCATGTATCTTCTCCTGACATCCAAGCTAATTACCTCGTAGCCATGTCTGGTGTGCTCCGTCACATGCCACCAAAGGTCATCAGCAATGATGTGCCAACATTTTTTCCTCTACTTTTGCAGTCTTTGGTTATTAAGGATAGTAAGGTTCGGGAAGCTAGCATTTCTACTATCACTGCAACCTTGCACGAGTCTTCTGAGGTGGTGGCCCAACACTTATCTTCTCTTATCCCACAGCTACTTGCTGCAGCTTCTGAAAAGACTTCGCCTTCCTCTAAGGTTAGAATTGCTGCATTAAACTGTCTTGGTGAGTTCCCCTCATCCATACCAAGAAAGGATATTGAGAGTTTCAGACTCTCGATCATTAAGGGACTCAGCGTGCCATTGGACGACAAGAAGCGTGATGTTAGACGGGCAGCTGTCAATGCAAGACAAAAATACTTTGAACTCAATGCTGCTGAGTAGGGATCCGACTCCAAACTTGGAAATTTCACTTTTTTTTTACGGGTTTCTTAAGTAAACAGGTACTACTATATATATATATGAATAACAGTCATGTCTAATATACCCAATGTTATCAATAAACCAATAACAGTGATAAATAAATAGATAATCAATTGTCCTTACATCAAATAGTTACATACAAAATTACAAAATAAAACGATATACAAAGAAGACATGAAATTTCAAAAACATTTGTCTCTATGAGACTGGCAAAGTAGCGGTGTCGGCGCGCGCAATAAGTTCAGACGTTCGATGGCGCCGAATTTTCCATAAAAGTATCCACGTGCTAAGGGAAACCTGAATGACGCCGAATTAGATAGATAGATAATCAGTTTATTGTCCTTACATCAAATAGTTACATAAAATTACAAAACAAAACGATATACAAAAAAGACATGAAATTTCAAAAACATTTGTCTCTATGAGACTGGCAAAGTAGCGGTGTCAGCGCGCGTAATAAGTTCAGACGTTCGATGGCGCCAAATTTTCCATGAAAGTATCCATGTGCTAAGGGAAACCTGAGATACATAACACCCAGTAGCTCAATACCAGAGATTGGACGCCGAATTACACACAAGTTATAAAACAACACCAGGATGCCATGACCCGTACGAAGTTGAAGTGAATTGCCAAAGATATGATGAGACATGCTGCTCATGAAAGATTTCAGTGGATTAGGGTACTTTCTTCTATATAGCTCTCTCTTGACAATAGAGTGGTAGTGGTTAATTTCACCTGGCATGTCATAACCTGTACCCATGGGGAACCTCAGTCTCTACTTTTTTCTTTTCCGCGAGCCCCATAGACAAGCAAATCTATTCTTTTCTTACTAACAAAGAAATATAACTAACCTAAGACTGCACTAGGAAGTACAGAATGGAATTCGTACAAATTTTTAATATTTCTCTCAATTTGATTAATCAATAATTGTGAAGATTGCCTTAGTAAATCTGGGAAACTTGGCTCCATTGGCCAAATGGTAAGGCATTCGCCTCCTAAGCGAAAGACTGCGGGTTCGAGTCCCGTGTGGAGTGCTTTTTGTGTAGCTCTCATTGATTTTTATACATCTTTATTTTTTTTTCTAATGTGTATTGATATATCAACTGTCATGTTGTTTTCGGATATAAACTTGTAGTTTTTTTTTTTTTTCGAATTGACACTAATAAAGTTAAGGCCATGGGAATTATAGGACAGCCCAGTAGTACATAGGTACACAGGTCTTGGCGGTCCGGGAAAGTGTTTTCAAATGAAGTGCACAAGCAAGCGAAATCATTAGTGTAAATGCGGACAGCTGAAAACACTTGAGCACGTTCTCTATTAGCGTTTTAGAGGGGCTTGTTGAGGTTTTTACCTGATCGTTAATCTCTGGTATCGATCTACTGGGTGTTACATATTGCAATTTTCCCTTAGCACTTGAAATTATACATGAGGAATCATGTGCTATCCGACGCTTGAACTTTTAATACGCGCTGGCGCCGATACTTTACCACTCTCATAGAGACAAACAATTTAAACCATATCTTTTTGTATATCATTTTATTTTATAAATCGTTTTGTAACTATTAATGTAAGGACAATGAACCATTCTTCTATCTCTCTATCTGTCTATATATTAACAGATAACAAGTTTACTGTTCTTACATTAAATAGCTACAAAAAAACATTAGAGAAGTCAATATTGTATATATATACTTTCGTTAATCTCTAACTGAAAGTCAGATTAGTTCCTAATTAGCATGGTGTTCTTAACCATATATAGTAAAGTACCCAAGTTTCGTTTAAACCAAAAATCAGCGCTTGTCATAGAAGAGATATTGGTTATAGTCACTCTCAGCTGTCTAAGTAGATCCACTTACTAAAAATATATCCAGTATATTCTGAATTTGACGCTTATATATTCGGGCCAGAGATATTTGAAATTCAGAATCAAGATGATGAGTATTGTCTAAGTTAATCGATAACTATCTTTCATATTTTTGTTAAGTTGTTTCTACAATAACGTGTAATGTCAACCGTGAGTTAAATGAGGAAAATGATGTGAATGATAATGATATTAATTAATACAAGAAATGAGAAAAATACTAAAAAAACTTATAAGACATATATAAATTGATTTTCCCTGTAATAAATGCGAAAAAGGTGGTGAATGGAATGAAGTTGATAAATATGTAGAAGTTAGTCAGCCAATTTCTCGACAACCAGTCGGGCATTATCGACAGTGAACTGAATCAGGCCCTCAAAGTTCAGCGACTCGCCCGCAACCTGATTTTTGGTGCCGTTGAAGTACTGCAAAAGGAGGGACTGGTTAATCTCAAGCTCGAGTTCCTGGGTGACAACGGTATCGTCAGTCTTGACTCGCGTAAGGTCGACCTGCAAAGCCTTATGGATGTATGAGCTGCGGCGTTTGGCACGCTTTGTGCTAGAAATAAACTTATCTTTATTGATCACCGACTCTTTGTCGGGAATTTCAATAGAGACAGTTATTCTAAAGTCATGATCACTACGAGGCGAGTGGATTAAAAGTTGGTCTATCTTCTGCTTAGTGATGCGCTCAGTCTGCTTAAACTCTTCGTTATAAGTGATTCGCAGATTGTTGCTTGAGCCGCGCTCTGCCATAATGATGTCCGTCGTCTCACGTTCGGGAAAGCTGGTTATGGAAGTTGGACTTGATGGGTTGCGCTTGCCCTCCTTCGCCAAGTTGTCAAAGAGACTCTTAGCTTTGACAAACTCAGGCTCAGTCAAGCCAGGTTCAAAAAAGGTGCTCGTCTTAGCATATTCAAAATCAATAATGGTATCAGTCACGATCGGCAGTTTGACACGCTGCCTAGTGCTCTTATCGTATATCTTGCCCAGTTTGATTTCCACTTCAACATGTTTTTTGTCTTCCTCTAAATTAACTAAAGTAACATAGAGCCAAGTGGTTATCTTTCGAGTGAGATCGTTGAAGGGTAAAATCCCACTTAGACTTGAAGGCAGGTTGACAACCGAGTTAGAGTAGCCCGACCTTCTTCCACCCAAAAGATTGCTTCCACCACCTCCCCTGTCATTGGAAGATACCGTCACAACTGGTTTCAGGTTGTGAGCAGTGCGATAGTTTTGCGCCCAGATCGGAATAGGATTGTTGTAGACATCATATGCATTGCTAATTGGACGAACCTCAGTGATGTTTTCTTCGGTAACCGATCCTTCGGTTTCGTAAGAGTCACTGTTGTCAGGACTCGAAATAATTTTTGAATTCTCTAAGCTGTTTGTCTCAATATCAGATTCTTGCTTTGAAAGACCTGTAGACTTGGGATCGCTCTGATCTAACTCTGACTCAATTTTAGGCTCAGGTGTCGCTTCTGATTTGCGAACTTCATCTGTATTGATGTCAGACTTTTCAGGTTGGACTTCCTCAAGACTATTTTCAACCTTCTCCGTCTTGAGGTCTTGAGTCGCATCAACAGAAGTTTTTTGAATTATAGGTTGTTCATCCACTTTAAGATCATTTTTACGATCTTCAATCTTAGCCTTAGATGGCACATTCTCAGACTGTTCAACCATTTTTTCAGTCTGGACACTCTCTAGTTGTGTTTCTGGCTTTACTATAGATGGAGATGCTGGTACAGCCTCCAGTACCGTATCTTTTTCTATTGAAGCATTGGCCTTCGTTTCACTGGAAGGTTTGAGCTGATTTTTCTCTTCTGCCAGCGCTACTGGCAATAAATTGGGTTCGGGTTTTGAGATTACGTCAGATTGAGATGGTTTGCGCTGTATGGATTCAGCCGGCGTTACGGACTCTACTGGTTCGGTGAGTACACTTGGTTGTAGCTTTGGCGCAATGGAAGATGATTCAGTCGATACTTTTTCGGGGAGAGATGCTGGCAACTTAGGCTGATCAGATAGAGGAGCATCAGAATACTTTTGCGAGTCATTTTGCTTTCGTAGATCTGATGTTGAATGTGTCTTTTGTCCATCGACTGGGGTTGCTGGCGGTGGAAGATAAGAACCATTATTGTTGGACTGATAAACAGAACTTTTTAGAATGGGTGAGCTGACTGGATTTGAAGCAACTGATGAACGACGCGACAAATCCGGGTTCAGAATGTTAGCAGTTGGATAAATTTGAGACGGGCTACTATTAATGCTCGAAATGGAAAGACGGCTGTCTGATCGATATTGCACATTGCCTTCGCGAGACTGGCTTGGGATAGATGAAGAAGGAGGGCTGCTGCTGCTGCTAGCTTTCGGTCCCTCATTGTCGGTCTTAATCTGAGAATATGCAGACGATGTTGATGTAATGATGTTAGCAATTGAAGGAGGTGTTGTTCGTTTAGGTGTTGTTTGTCTGAATTCGACTCTTACAGGCGGAGGCGGTGAGGATGCTTCACGGTTAAGAATTGACGAAACATTGTTTGTCGAAACTCCCTCTGAGGTTAATATTGAAACTCTAGAGTGCGGCGAGTGTTGACTTTCGGTGGTCAACATCTTGGTCATTGTTGGACTATTGTTGACGCTTTTTTCTGATGGAACGGGAGATTGGGTAATTGATTGGGAGATTGCGGAGCTTACTGACTGGTCGCGGTGATTTGCCTGATTTTTGTACGGCACAGTGGAAAGCGGGGATGCTGAAACTACATTAGCCGCTGAAGAATACATATGACGATCTGTAGGTGTAGTCGACGAAGCTGAGCTGCTGCTTGGGGTGTTGTCGAGTATACTTGAGATGGAATTCTTTTTCTCACCACGGGGAGGATACCGAAACTCGTCGTCATTCAATAAGGACGACACAGTCTGGCGACGTGATGATGGCTGAATGGGCGATGAGGTAGCAGAATTACCTGAATGAGAACCATGGCGAGATTGGCCCGATTGTAGAGGCTGATCGGTCTTTGCGACAGACTTCTCACTTGGTTCTGATTTCTTTTCCTCTGACGTAGAGGGCCCGAGAATAAGACTGAAGTCCATGAATGCTAAGGACTAATAGTAATAACAATGATAATAGTAATAACAAAAAATGTTTGTGAGTGCAATTCAAGAGGTAATAAGCACACGCAGACAAGATTGCGCAAACGTTATGTAGCTTAGTTGGTGTGCAATTGTTGATTTGGTGTCGTGAAATAGAGGCACTGTACAATAACAGACCCTGATGAATGCAGTATCAAGCACACTATAGGTCAAGCACGCAACACGAAATAAGAGAACAAACCAAAATATTCTGGTAAATCTCTACAGTGATTAAAAAAAATTTAGTAAAAACACGGGATATATTAATTGCTTTGACAAAAATAGCGAAATATCGACGCGTTTACAAGATGTTTTTCGTATTTTGAAATCGATTTTAAGAGCTTTGCTTGCTTGGAGAAAGATTTTTTGGAATTTTTTTTTTCTATTATCCCATAGAGTTTGTGGATGCATGGATTTACGCTACAGTCTGGCATATACGCAAGTACGTTTGATCTCCAAACATGACTGGGAAGGGTACAAAGAATACATTGATGTCATGATAATGATAAATAAATAGATAAAATCAAATCAGGTAGAACTGTTTTCCAAGAGCTGATCTACTGCTCTGACTGAAGACGCAACAAAATTTTCAAACGTGAGCCACTTACTGGTCTTATCATTGCATTTCGGGTCTTTACGTTTGCACTTTAGAAATAGATCAAGCAGCTTCTTTTGGCTCATTTCAATTTCAACTTCAGTCATTTTTGTGTCTACTTGAGTAATAGAAACGACAAAGTCCTGAAAGCAGAGATTTTCTCTGGCCTTTTCACGCGAAAAATTTAACTTTTGGAGCTCATTTTCCCAGTTTGGGTTGTTGGTGCACTCGAATATAGGTAGTTCTAATGAGATCTTGACCTTAAAGACGCCGGCAGAGTTTGGAAGTACAACAAGCAAAGAATCAACCGTTTTCTTGACAATGACTTCAGATTCATCTCTGCCATTTGTAGATTTGCGGACACGGTCACTCACTCCAGGCAATTTGTAAAACTCGTCTATCTGGTGAGCGTGGGAGTAACCTTGAAATTCGTCCTTTCTCAACGAAACTAATTTCTCTGAATTACTTCGAACGGTTTTGGTAACTTCACGAGGCAGTTTATTATTGTACTTTACCCCGGGTTTTATCTTTGAATCCAACACAAAACCGGTTGGGACATGCTCCGGCCCTGCATATACATTTTTATTGAATCGTCCCAAGCTGCACTCAACCTCGACATATTTGCGGCGATCACCCAAATTTTTCAGTTGGTGGTAAAGCCAGATCGTAATGTTTGCAGTCAGTTCGCTCTGAAACTGATCTTTGGGCGGGGCAAAGGGTGGGACCGTAAAATTGCGGGCTGTAACTTCGTCATAATGAGAAGGCTCACGAGCCTTAGAGGCTTTAGGACCTCTGGGGGGAACAATTCGTCTTGCGCGACTGTCAGCACTGGCCTTCAGAGTACTTGGCCGGAGTTGTCGCCCTACAGGGCTCTCTAGCTGATTTGAGCTGTCACTGTTAATATTTAATGTATCGGCATCTGGGTTGGATGTGGTTTTAATGCTAAATTGGTCTGGTACCTTGATCGAATCGACATGTCTCAGATGGGGAGGGACATACTTGGTAGAGCTGCTTTTGTTAGAAACAATAGAAGGCACATAGAATTCAGTCATCTTTAGTCTTGTTATGATTCGGGGGCTAAAGTGGCTCCCAGGATGGCGACGTATGCAAATCAATGTGAAGACAGGCGGTGTTAGTTGCCCCCAAGTAGAGGACCAGTGTAGTGCAACGGTTATCACGAAAATAAAATGCGCAGGCGAAGCTTGAACAGGCAAAAAAGGTGATACGAGGTGGGTTCTCGCTGAAAAGCGGTATTTTGTGGTTCGATTTTGTGGTGGGAGTGCCTGATATTTACGCTGAGTACTGAATATTACGGTGCTCCCCCTTTTGCGCTAAATTTTGCACTTTGAAAGCGCATGGTGGCCAGACTGCAGACAAGACAAAGTGACGTTTCCTTTCCACTTTTCTCCTTTTCATTCTTTTTTACTCTTCCTACTCATAGACCCCTCCACTAATTATCCAGCTACTATGGCTTCTAAAGACTTTCTCTCTGTTGTATCTACTTCGGATGGCTACTTCTTCAAGTATAACAACTTGGAGAAGAATACTCTCAAGATTTCAAAGCCCAATGGGCAGATTTCCATCATAAGTATGGTATTAGCCGTTGAGATAGTTTCCTACTAGTATCTAACTTTTTTTTTTTTGTGTGTATTAGATGAGCGTGTTCCTGGCAAGACTAGAAGGATTGATGCGATTATTGGCATTTTTGGTCTTCATCAAGGTAAGCTGTCAGTTTTTTTTTTTTTAACATCTATCACTTGGAATAATGGTGGCCTCTTTCGCATTTCATGGTAAGCGATTAGCATATTATAACGTTTGTTCTAACTCCTCTTAGGCCATTACATTGTTGTAGCAACCAAATCTGAGTCTACTGGCATTTTGAACGGTCAAGAAGTCTTCAGAGTTGTTGATTTTGACATTCTTCCGCTTAAGCAGTACTTGTCTAAGGATTTTGATGAAGAAAAGTACATCTCACTATTGAAATCCCACATCCAAGCTGCGACCCTGTTTTACTCCCGGACGCTTGATCTCACCAATTCATTCCAACGCCAAGCCACTGCGGGAAACAAGGCAGTGTGGGAAACCGCTGATGAGAGATTTTTCTGGAACAAATTTGCATCTCAGGACCTCATTGATGCTGCACAGACTGAAAAGGAAGTTGGCAGATATATCATGCCCCTGATTTACGGCTACGCCAAGTTTGTCAAGACTGCTATCAACGGAAAGGCGTTGACGTTTGGTCTTATTACCCGTCGCAGTAGACATAGAGCCGGCACTAGATACTTCCGCCGTGGAATTGATGCCAAGGGTAACGTGGCCAACTTTAATGAAACCGAGCAGGTTGTCAGTATTCCGGATGCTACCAGCGGCGAGCATCAAATTTACACCTACCTACAAACTAGAGGTAGTGTCCCTGTTTACTGGGCCGAAATCAATAACCTCAAATACCGTCCTACTCTTCAGGTTGCTGGCGATGCCATTGCTAGTGCCAAAAAGCACTTTGATCAGCAGACTGAGCTGTATGGCCACAACTACCTTGTGAATCTCGTGAATCAAAAGGGGTACGAATTGCCAGTTAAAAGGGGCTATGAGAATCTTGTCAAGGATTTGGGAAATTCTAACCTTACCTACGTCTACTTTGATTTTCACCATGAATGCAGTAAGATGCGCTGGCACCGTGTTCAGCTTCTGATCGACCAGCTTGTTGGGCTTGGTCTTGATAAGCAGGGCTGGTTCCAAGCGAGACTTGGCGGTGACAAGGGCATCGAGACAGAGCTCAGACAGAAGAGTGTTGTGAGAACCAACTGTATGGATTGCTTGGATCGTACCAATGTTGTGCAGAGTCAGTTAGCTCGCTGGGTTTTGCAAAAACAGCTAGAAACTGCTGGCGTTGTCAGCGATGGCCAAAAGTGGGAACGTGACACCAAGTTTGAGTTTATTTTCCGCAACATGTGGGCCGATAATGCTGACGCTGTCAGTACTGCCTACTCGGGCACTGGCGCGCTCAAAACCGACTTTACGCGGCTGGGCGAACGGACCAAGCAGGGCGCGCTCAACGATTTGCAAAACTCAATCAAGCGGTACTACCTTAACAATCTTGTTGATGGCTGCCGACAAGACGGGTTTGATCTATTCCTCGGCAACTACCACCCCAGCGAGACTACTGAGAGCCCCTTTTTGGATGCCCGTCCGCTCAAGTACCAGGCGGTCCCCTTTATCCTCTTTGGTTCATTTGCAATGGTGCTGGCATCAATCTTTTTCAGCCGCAGCGACCTGCCATGGATTGTTTTAAAACTATTCCAACTTATGTGGCTTGGTCTTTTTGCCTACACTTTCCAGTTCCTTCTGGCCAATGGCATTCAGTATGTGAACTGGCCCCGTCTCAGACCGCTTGACTTTATTGAGCAGGCCCCACTAAAGGAGGATGGTGAGGTTGTCGGCTGGCTTTACGCCAGAACTACCAAACCCTCGTCCAAGAAGCAGGATTAGTTTGTGTTTGTAATTTTTTGCTTGTTTTTGTTCTATTTGTCATAATAGTATTAGTTGTAGTAGTTAGACTATCACTCAAGAGACAGGATTAGTTTAACTTGTAATTTGCGTTTTTTTTTTTGTATTTTTTTAATTTTTTAATTTTTTAATTTTTTGGCGTTGGCATATCCATTAAGTTTTATATTGTCATTAAACAGTCTAGTGAGATTATTTTATATATATTTACTATACACACTTTTGTTACATATATTAATTGACCCCATGTAAAATAAGTCAAGTCCAAGAAGAAAGAAAAAAAAAAAAGAAAAAAAAGAAAAAAATATATATTTTAGAAACAACACTTTTGTCAATTTCTTCTTTCCTTCTAGTTCTTGCCAAGGAGCTCCTTCACAAAGGCCTCGGTGTCGGCAGCACGCATTAGGGATTCACCAACGAGCACGGCACTAACGCCCTCGGACTCGTACTTGGCCACGTCAGCGCGGCCTGAGATGCCGGACAGCGCCGCCAGGACAACGTCGGAGGGCACTGACTTGACGAGGTTGGTTGTGGTGTCAAGGTCAACCTTGAAGGAGTGCAGATCGCGGTTGTTGACGCCAATGAACTTGGAGCCAATGGCCAGAGCCCGTGTTAACTCGGCAGCACTGTTGACTTCAACCAGGGGCTCCATGCCCAGGGACTTGGAGTACTTGTAAAGACTGGCCAGGGTCACGTCATCAAGCATCTTGACAATGAGCAGCACCGTGTCGGCACCAGCCAGGCGCGCCTCCAAGATCTGGTATTCGTCAAAGATGAACTCCTTTCTTAGGACTGCGGGTCTGTTTTCAACGGTGTCGAGGGCCAAGCGCGTGTTACGCATGTCCTCGAGGCTGCCCTTAAACCAGTGCGGCTCGGTCAGCACGGAGATGGCGCTGGCGCCAGCGCGTGCGTATGTGAGGGCCTGGGAGGGAGCGTGGGCCTGCAGATCAATGGGTCCCTTGGAGGGTGATGCTCGCTTAATCTCAGCCAGCAGCGCCGGGGTAGACTCCCGCAGACGTGCAACCACATCAATTAGCTTGGGTGCAAGACCCAAGTTCAAAGTCTTTTCCAGATCCGCAAAGGATTGGCCGGGAACAAGTTTTTGTGCTTCAATGTCTTGTTTTCTTTGTGCAAAGATCTTGTCGAGAATGCTCTCGCTGGCGGTCGCACTAGAGGCAATAGCATCGTTCTTCTTAACGGCCTGCGACTCTTCCCAGGTGCCACCGGTGATTTTCAAAAAGTTGCGAACCATGAGATGGCCTTCCTCGGTGAGAATACTCTCGGGATGGAACTGAACACCCTCGATGGTATATTTCTTGTGACGGACACCCATAATGATGCCATTATTTGTTCTCGATGTGACCTCCAAAGCGTCTGGAAGCGAGGGCTGTGTGCCCGCAAGGGAGTGGTATCTTGTCACAGAAATATCCTGCGAAACACCATCAAAAATGCCCTTACCATCGTGGGTGATGGTGGAAGTCTTGCCGTGAACAATCTCACCGGCGTAGGAAACTTCACCACCAAAGACAGAGAAAATGCACTGCTGGCCCATGCAAACGCCAATCACGGGGATCTTGCCGGCGAAATGCTCGATACACTGACGCGAGATGCCCGAGTCATTGAGCGGGTGGCCAGGGCCAGGCGAAATGAGGATACGGTCGGGATGAAGCGCCTCGATCTCGGGAATTGTGATTTTGTCGTTTCTGTAGACGAGCACCTCGGCGCCCTCCTGGCAGAGGTACTCGTAGAGGTTCCAAGTGAACGAGTCGTAGTTGTCAATCATGACAACGCGGGTAGATGTAGAAACGGTCATGTTTGTCGTATAATGTCGAAGGGGGGATACTCAAAAAAGAAAAAATTGGCTTGATTAAAGAATATTTACAGAAAAAGGGAGAGGGCGAAAGGCGATGTTATTATAGTAGTAGATACGAGGCTATCACAGAGATAGGGTAGCAGCGTAAGATGAAAAAAAAAGAAGAATGACTCTATATAACAACGGTGATTCAATAGAAGCCTAAAATGGGGGGAATGGAAAATCAAAGTTTTTTTTTTTTTTTTTTTCTCTCGTTTAGACTCTCAACGGCAATCATAAAGGAAAATTTTAAGTCAACAACGAAACATCTTAGGAGTTATGTAATAGGATATAAACCCATTTAAGGCTTAAACCTTCAAAAGCGTTAATGTCTAGGGCAAGGAGTGCTGAGGTAATACGCGCGTGTCATCATCCCAAAACAGTAATTTCTGACACGAAGAAAGAAGAAAAAAAGACATCGCCACGGTTTATTTTGTATTTTCATTTTTTTTTTTTTTCTTTCTCTCTCTCGATTCTGTCTTTTCGTTATAAGTTTTTTTTGTTACTTCTGTCCCCTCGGTTCAACAAAACAGCAGAAACCCCAGTCTTGTTCACGCGTGGTCGTCTTTATACATACACCAAGCCCCATATACCTATATCGATTATAAACAAAAACAAAAAAAATGGCTTCTTTTATCACGCCCAGAGTCAACGCCACCTACCTTGACGAGTTCAAAACCAAAAACGTGCGTATCGTGGGCCAGGTCACCCAGGTCCACGGTGATAACGTTGTCATTGATGCCAATGGTCAAGTTCAATTAAATTTATCGCCTGCTGTGGGCGAACTCAAAGTTGGTCAATTTTGCGAAATTATTGGTACAGTGCAAAATGATCTCTCCATCCATGTGAGTGGTGTTCAGGATTTCGGAGATAATGTTGGTGAGTTTACTAGTACCTTTGTTATTATTACTATTATTGTTGTTATTTGCTTCCGTTACTTTTTTCTTTTTTTGGTGTGCATATTCTGTCCATTATTTCATGTCTCAGAATCCGGTCATCATCAAGAAGGGCAAATTTCTTATCAATCATATTATTCAATTTCGTTGAAACTGGCATGTGCTAACTGCAAGCTCCTTTTTTTTTCAACCCCTTTTAGATCTGGCAGTGTTCAATTCGCTGGCGAAATACTCAAACAAGTATCACGATCTTTTCTACGATCCTAATACCTTATAATGATTCAATATCTCACGTCTGTATAATTAAAATAATGTCACGATTTCTATTTTTAATTCATTTTTATTTTCATGTAAAAAGTATAGTTCCCCGGTCTTGCCAACTGATTAAAATGCTTGTAGAGTAAAATAACCAAAAAAAAAAAAAAAAAAAAAAAAAAAAAATTTGATTAAAAAAAAAAAAAAAAAAAAAAAGGAGACATTAGTCTAATGTTAAATCCCTATAGTTTCACAACTGTAGACTGTTAACGACAACCTAGTCGTTGATACTCGTATTAACAATCATTTATTTATTTTTTTGGGAGTAAAAGTAGTAGGGAGATAGTTCCATTGTAACCTTTACCCCTGAAAAAAATTTTTTTTTTATCTATAATAGCATTATTTTTTGGAATCCTTTTTTTTTTTTTAAAAAAATGTTCTTTCAGGGTGGTGACCTTTGTGAATGCGAACTTATTGTTCTTGTGATTCTTTTTCTTTTTTTTTTTTTAAGGGTGCGCATATATGGTGTTGAAATCTGGTTTCCATTCTTTGCTTACTTTTCTAAATTCTCTACCCAATCCAATACTTGTTGCACAATCCACCTACTTGCCTCCCCAACACTAGCCGTCCTACCAGATCGAGCTCCGAGTTTTGTTCAACGGCTCTCTCATGTCTCTCCCTTTGTGCCAGGGTTTCTCTAGGTCTAGCAGTCCTGGTTATTGCCCGTTACTTTTACTAAAATGAGTTCTCCCTATATTGGCTGGGTTCTCTTTTCGACGTGGTTATATCAGTTAGTTCTGCCTTTTTTTTTTTTTTTTTTTTTTTTTTTTTTTTTTTTGTTTT
>Ga0160505_100299_pt1 | contig 32347 bp, 20 predicted proteins | sample DIDeMG_FD_108225 | JGI IMG/M metagenome (GOLD analysis project Ga0160505, IMG submission 108225) | Enriched chicken feces microbial communities from UW Madison campus, WI, USA - DID2874_E49_Stillage MG | ecosystem: Host-associated > Birds > Digestive system > Large intestine > Fecal ... | reverse complement strand
TAGCTTCTGCGTGTCGCCAATTGCTCGTGCCAACACGAAAAAGCGGGCAGTTACGGCTCTCAATGTCTTGCTCAAACTTTATCCACAAGTAATATTGAACAACGACAACTGGATCCCGCGGTTGTTGACACTCGTTGACGAGACTGATCTTAGTGTTGTACTCTCGGCAGTGCCTCTTGTGAGACTACTCACCGATGTATCTCCGCACTATGCCAAGTCCATAGTGCCGTCAATAGCGAATCGCCTCTATGCTTTAGTTGTTGACCAAGACTGTCCACGCGAATACTTCTACTACGACAATCCTTCTCCTTGGCTTGTTATCAACCTCATTCAGCTAGTTGAGCATTTTTTCCTTCCATCTGAACAACTGAAAGTGGTGCCTTTGACTACTGCAGTATTGGACAATTCAACGGTGTCCAAACTTCGCCAGGTGGTATCCAGATCCATTCAAAATGCTTCCAAATCAGTAAAGGGCCTGCCAAATAGAAACTCCCAATCAGCAATCTTATTTCAGGCCGTTTCGCTTGCTACGTTTCTTGATGCATCACCTGAAGCTATTGAGGGTGCTATTCATGCTCTCCTTACGCTTCTTGACTCTTCCGAGACTAATACTCGATACTTGGTTTTAGACGCATTGATCAAGCTATCTGCCAGAACCAAACACACCTCTTTTTTCAATGAAGCATTAGAGAATATTTTCAAATGCCTTCACGATAAGGATGTTTCTGTCCGCAAGAAAACTGTGGATTTGCTTTTTACCATTTGCGACTCTTCCACTTATACAAGCATCATATCCAAGTTTCTTGATTACTATCCTGTTGCAGAGAGCTCACTTAAAGTTGACATTGCCGTGAAAGTTGCTGTTCTTGCTGAACAATTTGCTACTGACTCTATATGGTATGTTTCCACCATGCTTCGACTTTTAGCTTTAGGTGGGCAGTCTTCTAAGACTACGGGTGTAACCAATAGATCAAATGTTGAGGTTTGGGAGCGTATCACACAGATCGTCGTCAATAACGAGGATCTACATACTAAAGCATCCAGGTACATTATCAATTTGCTCAGAAAAGCTGAGGGTGGAACCGTTCCCGAAAACTTAGTCAAAGTGGCCGCGTTTATTTTGGGTGAGTTTGGTTACAAGCTTGTGGATAAGGATGATGCGTCTTCGCATTTCACTCCATCAAAGCAGTTCCAACTCCTATTTGAGGCATATTTCAAGGTTTCGTTGGCATCTAGACCAATTATTTTGACGGCATTTCTCAAATTCATTTACAGATTTTCTCTGGAAGACTTTGTTCCTGACATTTTAGATTTGCTTGAGGCCGAGACACAGTCTTTAGACTTGGAAATACAAACTAGGGCATACGAATATTTGAAAGTTGCCAGCTATATGGTGAGCGGAGATGAAGCCGATCGCAGATTTGCAAAGAGTTTGATTACTTCGATGCCTCCTTTCGAAAATAAGAAAAACACTTTGTTAAACTACCTCGGAAGTGTTAAATTGGTTAACGGAAGATCTTCTTCAACCGTCAATGTTCTGAAGATTCCAAATCATTCTGTCCTGGTGAATGCTATTAAGAGCACCAAAGACATTCCAGAAAGGTCAACATCCCCAAACAGTGGATATAGCGATGAAGAACACTTTGACGAGACTACCAATGATCCCTTCGGAGATGGCCCAACAGAACTTCCTCAATTGTCCCCCAATTGGTATCCAGGATACCACCGCATGCTCCAGTATGATGCGGGAATATTTTACGAAGATCAACTTGTGAAGATCACCTACAGAACGACCAAGGAGGCACACAACATCCATGTTCAATTTTCCATCATCAACAATGCCGCAAAGACGGCGAGCGCAACCATTACTGCATTTACTGTCCGGGAGATTCATAATGCTTTTAGAGGGACTGATCCAGCCTATATTGTTAGTCTCACGCAGGTGCCTGAACTGACTATTCAAGTCAAATCAAACATGGAGATCGACGTCAAAGTACGCGATATCTTTGAGAACAGCCAAAGCCCTGTCTTGTCGTTGACTTATAAGTGCAGTGGATCTTTCAATACGCTCAATTTAAAGGTTCCCACCGTCTTAATAAAAACTTTATCTGGTACGGCATTGGGCTCTCTTGATGAGTTTAAGAAAAGATGGTTGCAGATCGGCGAGCATCTTGGAACAGTGGATGGAGAAAGGCGAGGGGTAATTAGTGCCCAGTTCAGGCATAGCTCCTCAAATATCGTCCGAATCTTACAGAGAATTGGGTTTGCAATCGTACACAGCACTCAAGACTCAGAGGAGGGTGTCTTGGTTATGGGTGCAGGCATTTTGCATACCATGAAATCAAAATCCGGAGTGCTTGTGACGATGAAGAGCCTAGACCAAGTGGGTAAAGAATTCGACATAGTTGTCAGGAGCACGGGAGGAGGTGTTTCCGGTACAATCTATGAAACATTGGAAGAAATCTTCCTGTAAGGCAAGCTGATAATAAGAAAACGTGCCTACAACCGTATCAAGCATGGAAGAAAGCATGAGATTTCCACAAAATGTGGAGAATTGAAGTCAAGATGAAGGTTCAGGTATTTTTCCTTTTCTTGAGCAACCTCATTAGGTAAATCCGTTTAGTTTTACCTTCGATACTGAACAGTGCCCTTTCGTTCAATTTACCAAATCGGGTATAAGAATCTTGACATGATTTCCTATTTAGGCAACACATATTCCTCGTACTGAAATTATCTGCAGGCCATTTTTGCAACCAAAAGGTTGAAGACTTGCCTAGTAGGGCAATAAGCACGTTGAATTGCCAGTGGCTTTATAAATCGTCAATTTTCCTTATCCTGAAGTAGATCAAGGATCTGCTATTCAAGTCTTCTTTCTCACAATGCGAGGTTTCGTGGTTTTTGTGGCTCTCTTTTATACCAACATCGTTCTAGCAGCTCCCATCACTTCGTGGGCGACTGTGACTGCTGTTACCAATGCTGACGGTTCATACTATAACCCTACTCAGTCTGTTGTTGCCGGTGCAGAAACTGCCGGTGCAACTGTTGCTACTGCTGTCACTCCTGCCTCCGTTGCTACTTCCTCAGCTGCCTCAGCTGGTCTGACTTCTCTGAGTTCTGGTGGCTGGGTTGATATTCTCAAGAATGCTTTGAGCCTGTTAATTAATGATGATGGCTCGTTATCGACGACTTCATCTTCATCTGGCTCAGACTCTCTGTTCAGCTTCTCCTCACTTTTGAAGCTGCTCTTTGGCTCTTCCAGTTCGGACTCGACCCTGTCTTCTGACTTGACTACCACTGCTGTCGCCACCCAGACAACTTCAACAATCCTTGCCTCGACTTTGCCTTCCACTACTAGTGCTGCTACCTCGACAAGCTCATCGGGTAATCTCTTAATCGCTGCTTTGGGAGGCTCAGGCTCATCGACATCTTCAGCTTCAACTCTGACTCTGACTAATGGTATTTATGATGCTATCTATAACTCGAATGAAGAAATTGACGAGAGTTTCGCAAAGGAGATTTTAGATGCCCACAACAAGGTTAGAGCCCTCCATGGTTCAGGACCATTATCTTGGGACAATGGACCATACAGCTACGCTAAAAATAACGCTGACAATTATGATTGTTCTGGAATTCTCACGCATACACATGGACAATACGGAGAGAACTTGGCAGCCGGATTCAAGACCGGAACTTCTGCCCTCATGGCTTGGTACGACGAAGGACAAACTTATGACTACTCCAGTGCAAACACATATGATCACTTCACTCAAGTGGTATGGAAAGACTCTACGAAGGTCGGATGTGCCTACAAAGACTGCACGTCTTCTGGTTGGGGCTTGTACATTGTTTGTGAGTACGACCCAGTTGGAAACGTGATTGGCCAAAACTCCGAGAATGTTCTTCCACTTGTATAGACACCCCAATGCATTCTTGTTACCCAAAGTAATCATACCGGACAAAAGTAATCAAACCTGGAAAAGCAATTATACCTGGCAAATTGACTTAACCTGACGTTGTCATTGTGTCTTATATCTTCTCTAGAATGAAAGGTAGCTTGGGGTAATAACCAGGAACTCTCTTAGCTCCTAAGGTGTTCTCCATAGTCACTTGCTTGACGAGCGCTTTGCCATTCTTAAATTCCTTATTTTGTTGTTTTGTAACTAGCTGGAGTTTCGCCTTATATTGCTTGTTCCGTAATATCGTTGCAATTCCTGCCTTCAAATCTTTGTCTACCAAAGCAAAATCTTCCGCTGTTGACGGACATGTAGAGAACCTGAAGAGAAATATTCCACTCACAGAGCGAATCTCGGTATCATTTGAATTAGGAATTTCATGATGGAGCGCCTCAAAGAGGCTCCTCTTCACTCGTTTTCGATACTGGATTCTTGCACAAGCAGTATCAGTACCATGCGGCTGTGACTTGAAGAAATCTAAGTTCTTGTAAGTACCCTTATACTCTTTAAAGGCAATGGCTAATGAATTATCGTTCAACACAGGCGTTCCATAGTTGCTGAATGTGTATGCGATATTGGACTTTCTCACCAAAGAAAGATGATGGGTGGAGTCAACAAACTTCACAGAGAAGAACTTATTTTGCACCAAAACAGGAATGCCTCGAAGCAACAGTTTCTTCTGAAGATGTGGATATGCAGCAGCATCTACTCCTCGGATGTCGATAGGTTTTGAAGGTAGAGACTTATTGGAGATGTGAGGCTCATTTCTCCAGTCACGATTTTGTGGTGGTTGGTGAAGGGTCACCGAAGCAAACGGTAGACTATTTAATTTCTGTTTGAACTCTATTTTCGAAATAGGAGTTGGCGCTTTGCAAGTTATGGAATATAGTCGTCTTAGCATGATCATAGTAGTTAGTTGAGATCAGAGATGCGCACTATTATCCAGTAATCTATGAAGTACATTATCTAGAGTAGTAAAATACCAAGTGCACAACACGTTCCACCAGACGTCAATAAGTTATATCTAGTCGTATTCGCCTACCGTAGGTGCCCACAATACCACGCTATCGTCAGCACTGGCAAATGTGTACAATTTGGGATCAAACGCAATGACCTTGGTGACACCTTGTTTCCCATCTAACACTTTGAATGGATACAAATGCTTAGTGTCCTTTCCTTCGAGTTTAGACAAGTCAAATATGGCGAGTGTACCATGTGGGGAACCAGCAATCACAAATCGTCCATCAGGAGTGAAGCATACTGACCCAGTAGACGAGTAGTCAAAGTGTAACCAGCCCTTGTGGTATTCCTGAGTGAGCACCAATTTTGCAACTTGCTTGCCCAGAATAGCGTCGAGAAGATAATGTTGTGACGAGTCGGTGCCAACAAGCAAGTACTTCCCATTATTGGAAAACTCGAGCTTGGTCCATTTTTCACCGCGGACACCAGCCACCGAAACCGTCAAGAATGCTCCACGCTCGAAAGAAGCGACATCATACAATGAAATAGAACCTTGTACTCCATCAGACTGTTCGGTTGGGCCCCTTCCCACAGCGAACACGATTCCATGAGGGTCGAATGCAATAACAGACGTCTGCCCCATTCCGAGACTACCCATACAAGTAGCCGTCCGCAAGTCCCAATGCTTAACAGTGTGATCTGCTGAAGCAGTAAGAAAAGTATCGGACACGGGGTTGACTTCTAGCGCCGTGACTTGGTCCTTGTGGCCTCTGAAGTATCTCAAATAGCTTTTGGATGTGAGCGAGAGGTAACGGATCGAGTGGTCGGCATCGTCGCCTTCTACCTGTGGAGTGGACGCATACAAGCAATTGAGGTCATTATGAGTGAATTTGGCCAAGTGGGCACCGTATTTCTGTGACTGAACATCCTTGTAGCGTACACCTTTATGACAGTCATACAACTGGATGGATTTGTCCACGCCAGACGAAATGAGGTACTGACCTGTGCTGTCAAAGTCGAGACACGTCACAGAGGCGCCATCATGATAGCTGAGGATCTTGGAAGGTCTAAAGGACGCGAGGATCTTGTCAGTGATGGGTAGACTTGAAGCCGAGCGTTTGGACATGGAAAGGAGTAATTTTGGCGACGATCTTGATGACGACGATGAATGCGGCAAGTTTTAAAGGTATGGAGGAGTTTCTATGCTGATTAATGGTGAATCAATGATGGAATTATTGGAGCATCAAGCAGTTGTAGTTAAGAGTGTAGGAAATGTGCACTGGCTGCGAATGGAAAGATATCCAGAATATAAGAGAGGATATGAGATTGTGAAGAAAAACAGGGAATGAGAAGATATTGAATTCACCTAGTTACTTTCGATGTTTGAATTATCTGTTCTCTTTTGTTTCCTTCTATTTTGTTTCTATTTTGTTTTGTTCTGTTTTGTACTGTTTCTCATTCAATGTACTTGGTGTTTGGCGAAATGTATCATATTGACCATATAGGTAGACAAGTCAAAGTGTAGCATCAATTGGCCAATTGAACATACAAAAAGAATTCAATATTGGTATACTTTAATTCTAAGTCTATATCTGTAACCTTTAATTAACTATTGATACCGTTTGTGTATGTTGGTTGGAAATAGGTCTATGTTTGATTCCAATAAGCATGAGACACTAACGTTGTGTAGGCCAATAGGATTGGAACGATTCATTTCTGGAATTCCACGGACAAAGTTCAAATTCAGTTGATCTGCCACTCCATTCAATTTAAAGTTGAAATTGTTCTTACGTAGTTTTCCTCATTCTTCCACTTCGATCTCCTACGTTTTCTTCCCTCTAAACTCACTCAACACCACACTCACTCTGAACCCACAATAATATACATGAAATAAGACTCACAAAGTCACCAAAATTGCACGAGAATTACCAAACCATCATATAGTGAAAAAATTTAACTCAGAAAAAATCAAAACTTTCAACCAATACTAGACTTCATCTTTACACTAACCCTCTACTGGTACTCTAGAATGACCATCCACACGTGACCGCTCAGCCCCTATACAGTAGGGTCCCCCAAGATCAACTCCAACAAAGATCTAGCTATACCCAATTGCACACTTGCATCACTTCATTCTTCAGCATAACACATTCAAAACTTGTCCCGTAACCAATTGTCATGTCCACGCCTTTCAAAGTCAAGGCGCTCTTTGAGTACAAGTCCGATTACGATGACGATTTAACGTTTGCTCCGGGCCAGATAATAACTGTCACCGAGATCGAGGATGAAGAATGGTACTCGGGAACATATGACGGCAAACTGGGAATGTTCCCTAAGAATTTTGTTGAGATAATCAAGGAAGAGGAGCCACCTGTGAAGGTTCCGGCACTGCGTCCCACTCCACTGGTTGCTAAATCCCAAGAACCTGCTGCCATTCCTGCCACTACAGCCCCTGCTTCAATTGTTCCAGAAGATTCAGAGCCCACTGAGGAGTCTGGGTTGAAATCAGACCCTGTACCTTCTCAATCCGGTGCGTCGGAGCATAAGCCTGAGTCGCTCGAGACAAGCAAAGTCGACAAACCAACAGCTACCGCATCTACGCCAAAAGTGCCAATTCCAGGCTTGGTGATGCCAGGAAAGGCTCCTCTGCAGCGAGACGATCCGTATGCGGTCAAGAAGCAGTTCTTTGGCGCCGGTAAGTCGTCGTATGTTCCCCAAATCAAGCCTAGAGACCAATCGAATATCATCTCACATGCATACCATGACGTGGCGAAGAATACCGAAATTGTTCGTGAACACGACAATGAGAACGAGGATGAGGTTCCTGAGGAGCCGAAGATGAGTTTGAAGGAGAGAATTGCCATGCTTCAAAAGAGGCAACAGGAAGAGGCTGAGCGTGAGGCTGCTGCTCTCAAGAGAAGAGAGGAGCGTAAAAAGGAGAAGCAGGTGCAGAAGAATTCCACCGGAGGCTCAGTCCACACTGTAGGATCTGAAGACGATCCAGTTGAAGCTGAAGAATTATCACCGGACATTCAGCAGACTATCCCGGAAGGTTCAGAATCTGCCCCTGTTCAGAATTTCGACAATGAGAATGAAGATGACGAAGAAGTCCAAGAAGAGGACAAAGGTGTTGTAAAGGATACACATGGGGCCGAAGTTGAAGAGGACTCCGATAATGACCAGGAAGTCGAAGACGAGGAAGCCGAGGAAGACGACGAAGACCTCAAGAGGCGTAAGTTGGTGGAGAGAATGGCCAAGATTTCTGGTGGAAGAAACATGTTCGGTATGATGGGTATGCCCACGCCATTTGGTGGCCCTGCCGCTGCACCAACCAAGAAGAAGACCACCACTACCAAACCCAAGGTTGTTAAAGAAGAAACAACAAGTTCTGTTCCAGCTGCAATTCCAATTCCAGGAATGTCTGTGGGGTCGGAAGTTCCTGAAATCTTGAAGGAATCACAAGACAAAGAGATAGCTGGTCCAGAAGCATTTCAACCAGAAACATCTGAAATCGCGCCTCAGATTAGAGAGGGAGGAAAAGAAGAAGTGATAAATGAGTCAGATTTACCAGACGAAGATAACGTTGTCCTGGACCACTCTGGGAAGAACTTTGAAGAAGTTGAACAACAGTCGCGCTCACCTCCATTGAAGCTGTCCGAAAGTGAGGCTGAGGAACAGCAGGATATCGACTTGGCTATTTCGAAGATCGGTAATGAACCAGAAGTTACTGCTTACGACGCAGATGAAGATGTTTCTGACCGTGGTGCAGCACCTGATCTCGAGATTGAAACCATCACCGAGAAGCATACACAGACAATTCCAGCCCTTCCTACCCGTTCTCCGACTTCGACCAAAGCACCACCTCCACCTCCACACACTCAACCTCCTTCGGTAACACTACCTGCACCAGGAGCTTCACCAGCTGTTCCCCTGGAAACTGGAGCCAGTTCGTTTCCTCCAGTGGGTATACCACCTATTCCAACCAGAATGGAAGAGTCGGCAGTTGCTGCTTCCCCTACTGATCAAGCTCCACCAATTCCTCTGAAGGTTCCGGATATGCCACCAATTCCACAAACAGAGCCCCCAGCTGTCACGAGTATGCCTCCACCTCCAGCTGTCACGAGCATGCCACCACCTCCTGCGGTATCAAGCATGCCTCCTCCACCCCCTGTTCCAACGCAGGCACCTGCCACACCATCGGGTGTAGAGGCTGATTATACAGACAGCTCCGAGGACGAGTTTGAGGATGTCCCAGATAGGTCTTCAACTGACGATGGCCCCGATTTCAGAAACCATAGCTTCGCAGCTCCAACTAAAGCTAGTACATTTTCTCATCCTCCTCCAATACCAACCCAGTTGCCTTCTATGCCATCTAGGGTATCAACATCGAGCTCAATTGGCCGGGGCTCCGTGGATAGCGGACGGAGGTCAAATGAGTTGGGACGTTCGAAGTCTGTGAAAGAGGGGAAAAATGATCAAGTTCAAGCTGAGGCCCATCTTGTTGGTTTGCAACACGAGCTTGGTTCCTTAACCGAAAGCACAGGATGGTGGGTCAAGAACGAAATCCCTGATGTATTGCAGTCGAAGGTTGGCAGTGACTTAATCTTCGAGGTTGACACTAACTCAATCACTAAGAGAGGGAATAAGACGTTGGTCTACAAAGATTACTATATTTTATTCCATGATATGTCGCAGATTGTTGTTGAACTTGTGTTCAACTCTGACGATCCAAGATCAACTGCAAAGGTGATTGACATGACGGTTGTCGACACTTCAAATAGTCGGAGGGACATCCTCCACAAGTATAACGCTCTCTACGGAAATGACGTTGTGGGTTTCGCTCAAAGACTTGTGGGCACGAAAGTACCAACGGGATTGGTTCTTAGTGTCTTCGGCCAACTTTACCAAAAGTTTCCCAATTTGTTATTACCAATTGGCGATAAGTCGTTTGGTGCGACTATTTACAAGAACTTTAACCATAACGTTGTGAAATTCGACGATATCAGACCAGGAGATATTTTGTGCATGAAGAATGCCAAGTTTACAAGCCATAAGGGTTTGGGCGGGCTTGGTAACAAGAGTATTGTTGTCGGAGATGGACGGGATATTTACTCTGCAGTTATTACTGAGTTTGACAGTAAAAAGGAGAAGATCCGAGTTCTTGAGACTGACCACAGTGGGGTGGTGAGAAAAGAGAGCTACAAAATCGGCGACATGAAGAGCGGACGCATTCGGGTTTTCCGGTTTGTGGATCGGGCATTCATAGGATGGTAAGAGACACTAGTACAATATAAGAATGAGAATATATAACAATGACAATCACAAGTACGCACACTGGACCAGCATAAGGGAACTAGGGAACTCCGCCACATCATAGGCCTCATGGGGAAGAATTGAAAGCGAACATTAAGTGGTGACATGGGATACCAGAACTTTAATACAACAATCAAAAGGGTGAAGCAATACTAATAACAGGAAAGCTGGATAATGAGAAGCTGGAGAGCCGGATTTGGGGAAGCTGGAGATCTGGATAGGGTAAGAAGAATCAGATATTGGGAAGTGCAGTAGCAGCAGATGGTTTTCCTAGTAGTGAAACTACTCAGGGATGTACTTGTGTAAGGGACATAACGGATACTGGGGGAACAAAACCAAGGCAAATAGACCTTGGAGCTAAACTTGAGCTCTATGGTTGCAAACTAGCGATCTAGGAGCACCTGACAACAGCACGGAGCGTGTGCAGTTCCAATGATTCTCTTACACTGGACCAGAGTGAATATATGTGATTGTCATTTGTTAAAGGAAGTAATGAAGGAAGTAGTGTGGAGTGGCAATATTCAGTTTGAGCAAGGTGGTGATGTATCTGGGTGACTTCCTGCAGAAGAACTTTCAGTGACCATCAAAGTGCAACGGCTAAAAAGGAGAAATAGCAGCAAGAGAAGATGCAACAATTGACTGATGACGTATTTCTCACACGACAATATTCTTCATCTCGAATTAGGAATCTTCCATAGTGTTTATTTTCACAAGGCAGTATGAAGTGCCTAAGCAAAACGCTCTTGCGCATCAATGTTCTATGCATATTGAGGGGGAGACATAGGAGAGGAACATGTACATAATTAAGAAGATAGAAATAAGTGGTAGATATTTGAGGTAGAAAATGAAGTTGAAATTTGGAAAAGCAACCAAAATCAAATTTATACCAGAGAAATACTTATTGTTCAGTTCATAAACCAGCAATAATCGATCGCTTTGTTGTTCACGTTTGCTGTTTCCTTCATGGTTAGTATAATTCCTATGGATACACCCGTACACCACACAGCCCTAGTTTAGCAACTGCGTTTCATTTGGTTACTCAAAAATCGGGAAGAAAAAGACACAGTAGTTCAATTGATATTTTCTTAATAAAGATTTGACACTTGTTCCACCTGTTCTGCTTGCTATACCAAATAATCCCAGCCTCTTATAATGCTGGTTCAGTCGCAATTGCCCGACTTCGTCTTGGATGTTCAATACTCCCCAAAGAATGACGATAAAGACACAGCAAACTTGAAATTGCTTCTTGAAACCTTGGACTCCAAGGGATTTAGTACCATGGCCAGACCGGGAGCCGATGCGTCCAGTTCTGTGCTTGTTTTCTTGAAACTCACTGGCGTTGCTTACCTGGAGTTGGTTGAAAAAGACTTGATTAAGAATTACGAGTTCGGAGTTACTTCCAAGGACGATTCTTCCTCCGACAGACAGAGGATTATCTACTCGTACTTGTCCAATCCTGTTGAATGTGGCGGCTGCGCAATCACACCAGGTAAAGACAAATGGAAGTTTGTCACCTCCATTACTCCGATCTCTGGATACTTGGCTGATGACAAACTCTTGGAGAAGACAAAGAAATCAATTTTTTCCCCAAGTTTTGAGTTTGGATCATACACGAAGCTCTATGGCACCCACGTTGGCTTCTACTTTGCATTCTTTTCGTTCTACTTGGGATCGTTGGCAATTTTGTCTGTTTTCGGCTTAATGGCCTACGTCAGGTCAAAATCTTACTCTTTGACCTATGCGTTTGTTAACTTGGTGTGGGGAACTAGTTTCTGGCTCTTGTGGAAGAGAAGAGAGGGCTACTTGGCTAACTTCTGGGGTGTTCAGAACTCCCACAAGATTGACGAGTACAACGCAGAGCTCACTTCATTGAACAAAGACTTTGAGCGTGTTTCTTCCTACAAGCACAGAGACAGATACGAAGGTAGAAGATTCCTTAAGCAGGTGGCTTTTGTGCCAATTGCTTTGGTATTTGTTGCTATCTTGGTTTCCTACCAATTGGGTTGTTTCGTTATCGAGATTTTTTTGACCGAAATCTATGACGGTCCTGGAAAGAGCCTTTTGAATTTATTGCCAACTGTGTTGATCACTGTTTTCGTGCCTATCTTGACTGCTGCTTACAACTTTGTGGTTGAGCAGTACTTGACGTGGGAGAATCACGACAACCGTTACACACGTACCGATTCGTTTGTTGTGAAAACTTTTGTGTTGAACTTTTTGACGGGATACGTTCCATTGCTTATTACCTCGTTTATCTACCTCCCGTTCGCACACTTGATCACCCCACAGTTACCAGTGATTCAGCAAACTATTGCATCGAATATCAATAGTAACAGATACTTATACAAGTACTTGACAAAGATCAAATCGCAGCAGGAATTTGTTATCAATCAGGAGAGATTGAATGGCCAATTCTTCTTCTTCACTGTTATTAGTCAGGTCATTGCACTTGTTCTTAAGTATGTCTTGCCTCTTGTTTTGGCTCCAACTATTAAATTCGTGACCGAAAAGGTGACTGGAAAAAAGGCTGTTGTTACTAAGGATGACCCAGTTGAGGCTGCCTGGTTGAAGAGAGTTCGCCTTGCAGTGACATTGCCTGAATACAACGTCAACGACGACTTCAGAGGCCTTGCCATGCAATACGGCTACCTCATCATGTTTGGTCCAGTGTGGACTTTGGCTCCTCTTGTATCGTTGATTTTTAGTGCGCTCACATTTAAGTTGGACGAGTTTAAGTTGGCAAGTGGTAAGTATTTCCGCCCTCCAGCCGCAACCAGAGTTGACTCAATCCACCCATGGGACTACGCATTTTTGTTGTTGACATGGATCGGCTCTGTCGTTTCGCCTGTGGTCACTGCTTTCTACCGCCATGGAACCAAGCCACCCAAACCATTGGGCCAATTTGCGTTTGATAAGGCCAGCGTGAATATCTCTTCGTCTACTGTTTTGATCCTTGTGTTTTTCGCTTCTGAGCACTTGTTCTTTGCACTCTACTTCCTTGGACTTAAGGTTATCTCTTTCTTGAAGTCAGATGTTGAGGTTTCCAACGATTTCATTGATAATGACATCAAGTTGAGAAGAGATTTCTACTCGTCAAAGGTGAAGGCAACTGATATCCCAACTCCCGATGACTGGAAAACTAGCCCCGAGTCTACTTTACAACAAGCCAAAGGTCTTGCTGTTCCTGCTGAAACCGTTGGTGAGAAATCAACTGGTGCTCTGACTTCGTACAGTAAGACTTCTGGTGACTCGACCTTAGTCAACAGACTGGCCAAATCTGCGAATGAAGAACTAACTTCGAGACAAAAATTGGAAGCTCACAAGGAGAGGGGTGACACCATCATCGACACCATTGACGGCGAGGGCAAACCAACGCCTGCAATTATTGATGACAACTCTCACATCCTGGAGGAGGACCAGAAAGAAACAGAGAAGACTTTGGCTAAGCTCGAAAAGGAAAATTCCGCCAAGAATGCCGAGACTCTGGAAGTGAAACAAAGTTCCGAATCCTCATCTGAGGTAGTCAATGATGAAAGTGACGCAGCTGATAACGAGAGAGCTGACGTAGATGGAGCAGAAGTTGAGGGAGATGATTCCGAAACCGGAGACTCTCAGAGTGGAGCCAAGAAATCCAAAAAGAAGAGTTTGAAGAAGTTGTTGAGAAAGTTATAGATGTTCTCTGAGGATGTACATTTGTGCAAATATATGTTGTTTTATCTATGTTAATGGCCGTTTCTTGGAGGTCTAGCACCGAAGATAGAGCTACCTACTCTCACACTAGTGGAGCCTTGAGAAATGGCGGTTGTGAAGTCGCTACTCATACCCATGCTCAATTTTAAGTCTGTAGAGTACTTCTTATCGAGAATCTCCTTCATTTCCACCAACTTCGCAAAGTCCTCATTTACCTCACCGTCCAAGGTAGATTGAGCAAACGACCCAATGGTCATCAAGCCTTGTAACTCCAAATGCTGGCAATCGCTACTTGTAAGGTAGTTTACAGTCTCATAAACCTCCTCCAAATTGTTTAAACGATAGCCAGACTTCTGTTCTTCGCCAGAAGTATTCACTTGCAAATATACATTGATGACAGGTAAATTGGCGGCCTTTCTTGCGGCATCCAACTTCTTGCACTTCTTCAAGGCATCTATAGTCTCTACAGCGTATAAGTTGGCAATATCCTTGCCCAAATCCTTACATTTCCCCGTTTGCAAGCCACCAATGAAATGCCACTTGATGTCTTGTGGAAGTTCCTTGGCTTTCCCGATGAGCTCTTGCACGTAGTTCTCTCCAAAATGACGCACACCGTGGTTGTATAATGCCATGATATCTGACGAAGGCTTCAACTTTGAAACCGCCACAAGGGTGACGGGAGCCGATTTTTGGTGGCTTTTAACCTGGTTCAATACTTGCTCATAGTTCTCAATAAGCTCACTCAGTCTCTCGGGAGTAGCCTGTGGGAAAGACATGGTAGATAAATACGTGACAGGGTAAGATGTTAAACTTTTGTAAAAATGTATGCGCTTAGGAAGATGAGTTAAACACCTGAACATGTAATTAGATAAGATGGTGAATCAAATTGTACGATAGTCAATTGTGAAAGACCCGTACACCAACAGAATAATCTGGAGACAGTTGCCCTAACGGGTCCCATTCAAAATGCCTTAAGTAAAGCCCGTAATCTCATCCTGCATACATGCAGAATGGACGATGCCCAAATCAAACAGCTAAACCAAACTAGGACTAACTGTAGCCATGACGGATTCTGTCTATACTGGAGAAGATTTTGCTGATAAGGTCAAGAAGCAAGTGGAGTTCTACTTTTCGGACTCCAATCTTCAGACGGATCGTTTCTTGTGGAGAATTTACGAGGCCAACGATGGATGGGTCGAATTGAAGACCATCTTGACTTTTGGTCGTATGAGACAGTTTAGACCCGAAGAGAAGGTTATTGAGGCTTTGAAGACCTCGGATAAATTGACTTTGTCTGCTAATGAGGACATGATCAGAAGAACTGCTCCTTTGAAGGATTTCAGCGAGTTGAAGAACACCAGAAAAAGAAACTCAGTGCACATTGAGGGGTTCCCTACTGGTGTTTCTCAGGAGGAGTTAGAAGAGTGGGTCAACACCAAAATCGTGCCCAACTTGCCTAAGGAAAAGTCTGTGTCCTCCATCCGTAGAATCAGATCGAGATCCAACAAGGAATTTTTTGGAGTTGTGGACGTGGAGTTCAGAACTTTGGAGGACGCCGAATACTTCTTGGGTGTTGCCATTGCATTCCCACAGGGTATTGTTGCGGATGGCGAGGTTGACGAGAAGGATCACTTGAAGAAGATGTCGCTCTTGACCTTCAGAGAGATGAGAGAGTCTGGTAAGAGATTCGGAGTCAACGAGGTTACCAAGAGACGTAACTCTTTCAAGGATAACCAGAGGAAGAAATTCCGCAAGGGTAGAAACGATTCCGAGGCTGTAAGCGAAGAGGATGAGAAGAAGGAGGAGACCAAGGAGGAGACCAAGGAGGAGACCAAGGAGGAGACCAAGGAGGAGACCAAGGAGGAGACCAAGGAGGAGACGAAGGAGGCTAAGGAGTAATTTTCGACACCTTGTATAAAGATAATGTAAAGATTCATGGAGGTAGGTGTAGTACCGGGACTGAAACGTTGACAAGTACTGAAAGAAGACAATCAATTAACTCTTAGTCAATTATTGACCATGGAGATATGTTGAGCTATTCTAGTATTATGGCCCCGGTAATTTTTGACCTTTTTGAATATTATTAAGTCCATAGTTGATTCCTTGTCCTGACAAAATAGCTGCGAAATATTATGCAACAACGAAATACAAGCATTGAAGTGACCTATGTGATGTTTGGTACTTTGGTACAAAATTATTTTTAAATGAAATGTTCTACTTAGTCTAATTTCCACAACAACTACCTACGATTCTGTCACAACATTTTTTTTTCTGAACCAAACACGTTCATCTTTTCACGTCGATACTTCACGCTCCAGGCTAATCTACCTCTCCAATACGTGTCTCAATGAAAGTAATACCAACCAACAAATCCTAAATTTCCTCAAACTTAACTTTTTCATTACATTTCAGGATTTAAGTAGCAATTATTGATTTCTCCCCTAAATTTTTCATCACTTCGAGTGCTTCGTATTTCGTCCTGCTCTTCATCATGTTTTCCACCTACTCTTACTCAGCACTGCATCAACACGCGTCCCATCTACTCTATCTACATCTACATTTTCTCCACTATTTCCACCATGGATGGAGCCACCAAATCGTGGCTAATTAAAAAATTTGGCCCTTCCGAAGACGAAGTGTTGACCAGACTCGTGACTGTCCAGAACTTATTCAACTTCTCCAATGAGGACATCTATATCCAATGGGAAGCTTTTGTTGTCACCCACGAAAATGGCGACGCAGACCTCTCACTCGTGAACATCGAGAAATTCCAGCAATACCTCCAAGATCTGCTTGCAAACAACCATCAAAAGAGAACGCCTGCCGTGAAGAAGGTGCGAGATCTCTCCAATAAAAGACCAATTGACTTTTCCTCTAGTCCAGGCGTGGTGCTCCCTAGCACGCCGTCGTTGAAGCGGAAGAAACCTATCTTAACTAGCGAACCTGACTCGTCGCCTTCAAAAAAGGACGTGGCATCAAGCCCCATCAGGGCCCAGAGCTCCAACACAGTCTTGGAGACTCTCAACCCGGACGTGGAGGTGGACAATATCGCCGATAACGTGCAATTGACCGCCAACTTCGATCCCGAGAAGTTCAAGTTCAGGACAATGGCCATGAAGCTCCTTGAAAGTGCCGATGTGTTGGACGACCAGATCGATATGTTTAGCCAGCAGTTGCTGACAGAGTATAAAGACAAGGATATTCAGCTTGGAAACCCATGTATGAGCTCACAATTTGATATCGTTTGCTGTGGACGTATAGTTCCAGACTCGCCTTTCTACGATAGCATGGTCGTTCAGAACTTGAACGACAAGTCATTGTTCTTGGAAACGTCCAGATTGGGAGGAATTGGTCAGAGAATTCCACTTGACTTATCGAATTTAGAAGAATATTCGTTTTTCCCTGGCCAGGTGGTTGGATTGCGAGGTAGAAACCCAACTGGTCGTGCGTTCGTAGCTCACGACGTGATTGCATTACCACAGTTGGGTACCCCTGTCTCTTCTGGAAGTGAATTGTCAGAATTCAGTAAAGAAGGCTCCAAGATATTGATCGCAGCTGGGCCATTTACAAACCAGCACACATTGGATTACTCACGTCTTGAGAAACTAGTTGACCATGTCAATACGGAGGTAAAGCCTCAGGCAGTCCTTCTATTCGGGCCCTTCCTCGATATCACTAATAAAGCAGTGGAGTCAGGAAATGTTGAACTTCCCCATACTGCGGCTAACCAGCAACCGAAAAACTTGGATGAATTGTTTAGAGCTGTGGTCACTCCCGTTCTCAAAAAGTTTGACCCTTCTATCCAAGTTGTTTTGTTGCCTTCCTTGAAAGATTCTGCTAGTAAGCATGCTTCGTACCCGCAGTCTTCGTTGGACCGTAAACGCTTGGGCCTACCTAAGAATTTCAAGTGTTTCCCTAACCCATCCAACTTCTCGATTAATGAGATTATGGTGGGTGCTTCCAATGCGGACGTGTTTAAAGACTTGAAAGATATTTATAAGAGTGGAGTCTCTCCCGAAAAGAGCAAGTTGTTCTCCAATAGATTCGAGAGAATTGCCAACCATGTGTTTGAACAAAGACGGTTCTACCCTGTATTTCCAGGAAGCGTTAAGCGGGTGGCGTTGCCGAAAGAAGAAGGAGAAAAGGTTACCAATTTGTTGGATGGTATGATGGGCGAAGAGTTGGCGGAAACAGAAGTGGGAGGTTCAAGCTTGGAAGTTCCATATATTGGTGTTACCGAACTAAGCCACTCACTACCAGATGTTTTGATAGTTCCTTCGGAGCTCAAGTACTTTGCCAAAGTGATCAAAGGTGTTGTTGTAATCAATCCAGGTCAGTTCATACGACCAAATAAGGATCCGTTACGAGAAGACGGCAGCTACGTTGTCATGACTACACGGGGACCCGATGCAAATGACGAAAACAACATCGAGCCTGTTGAGGGAAGTGATCTTTTCTACCACAATGTATTCAAGAGAAGCCGCATAGATATCATGAAGACATAGTTAAGAATCGCAGCCAAAACACACAGGACAATTGAGATGGTTGAGATGAGAGAAACTGCAAGTGAAAATTTCAGTCGGGCAAAAAGTATATGTAGAATGTAATAGCAGACTAGTAACATGGCAAATGAACATATCAGTTAAGTTATAGCCAATTCTGCATGGTTGTGGCGGTATCATAACAGATCATAGATCTTGATTCTATCCGACATGACTATCGAATGTCATAAATTTGAGCACTGCATTTGGCCGATAACCTAAACCGATCATGACAGTATCTTCTCAAGTTCGGAGAGTCAGCTCCAGTGTTCTAGCACGGACTGTCTTCCCATTCCCTAATAAACTTCCCAAGGATGTCACTCTTCGAGACTACCAGGAAGATGCGGTCAAAAGTGTGCTTGTCGCAGCAGAAAGAAACATCAAAAGACCAGCTGTGGTTCTAGCCACAGGCGGAGGTAAGACAATAGTGATGTCTGCTCTTATTCCACAGCTTCAGCCTTTGAAGAAAACCAGAACGAAGACGTTGGTGCTAGCGCATAAGGAAGAATTGGTCAAACAAGCGTGTGCGACCATCTCCAGACTCAATCCCGACTTGAATGTTCAGATCGATATGCTGAAAAGCAAGCCCAACGCCAGCGCAGATGTGATAGTGGGATCAGTTCCTACTCTTGTCCGAATGACACGCCTTGAAATGTACGATCCCCTGGAGTATAAGATGATAGTCCTCGACGAATGTCACCATGCCACTGCTGGCTCGTGGATGAAGATCCTCAACTACTTTGGGGCCCTTGAAAAGGATCTGAGTATCTATGTGGTGGGATTTACGGCAACTATGGAAAGAGCTGATGGAGATAAGCTCGGGAAAGTGTTCGAGGAAATCGTGTTTGAAAGAAGTCTTTTAGAGATGGTGGAGAAGAAAGAACTCTGCGATGTCAAGTTTTCTACCATCGATACCGACATAGATTTGACGGATGTCTCCACACGTATCGGAGACTATGTGACCAAACGTCTAGCTGTGGCGGTCAACCAAAAAGATATTAACTGGCAAATAGCCAAGGGTTATCTTCAGCTACGTAAGAAGTTCAACTTTAAGTCCACATTGGTGTTCTGTGTTGACATCGAACACTGCAAGACTTTGTGTGGAGTGTTTCAGGAAAATGGCATCAATGCCCAATACGTTACTGGAGAAACCGTTAAACACGAGCGACTGGCGATCCTTCAGGATTTCAAAGATGGGAAGATTCAGGTTCTCTGCAATGTTCTCGTGTTCACTGAGGGAACAGATATTCCTAACATTGACTCAATGATTCTTGCCCGACCCACCAAGTCACGGCCGTTGTTGATTCAGATGATAGGTAGGGGACTTCGTCTTCACCATGGCAAGGACTATTGTCATATTATTGATATGGTGGGGGCTGGAGATCTCGGATACCTGTCTGTTCCAACACTTCTTGGAATGCCCGGCAAGTCTGAAGAACTAGAAGATAAGTCTTTGCTTGAAGTAGAGGCGGAAAAGGCCAAGATGAATGCCATGAAAGCGCAAATGCAAGCTAATGAGAGAGAGAAGGAGGTGCAGAGAATTCTACGAATTCAGAAACGTATTGAAAGTATAGAGCTTCAGTTTACTACCGTGGATGGATTTTCCAGCTTTCAACAAGGAACAATGGAGCAATTCAATGATATGGAAATGGTTCTCAAGAAGTTTCGCGAAAGTCTGGTGTTCTGGGTTCGTCTTGAGTACAACAAATGGGGTGCTCCATCAGGCCAAAAGGACAGCACGTACTACACCATTGAACGGAAACAGGGGGTCTTTGATGATGAAACCGCCAGTGATTTGCATTTTGAACTTGTGCGACACATCCCAACTCCAATGCAAATGCTTCTCGCGAGCAAATTCAAATGTGCTCGTTCCAGGGAGTTTTCGCTTCTGATGGGAGGGTTGCCCGCTGTTCTAGCCATGGCTGAACATGCCTTGCACCAGGGATTTAAGTACAAGCCCGCAGAAAATTCTCTAGCCACCTCTCGACAGCAGGCAACATTGGTTCGTGGACTCAAGTCAAAGGTCAGTCAGGTCTATGGGGTCAAAGAGAGTGACCAACTTGCAGAACACATCTCCAAGTTCACGCTACAGGAAGCATCTAACTTGATTTTTGCCATGAAATTTTCTGTGAATAGTCTTTGGGTCAAATGGGCCTTGAGCAAGATGTATGGACCACCACCTAAATACCAGGCTCGGGTGGACCGACAGATCCAGAAACTAAAACAGGAGTTGGAAGGATTGAGCTTAGAGGATCAGAATGATGACCAAAATGAGAAGAATAATAATTCAAGTGAAGAAAAATTAATCCAGAGTGATCAGTCTCGCGACTCCAAACCTTTACTTACCGATTCTCAACCATTCGCAGCCTAGTGAATCGACAACCCTGCATACATATATACTATTTAGTAATACCACCTAGCCTAATATCTAGCATCATCACCATGTGGATCTGGCATTTGTGGACGCTTTTAGTGTGTGCTATCAGCGTAGCAGCAGCCGAATTAAACAGTGACAATGAACAAAAGCCCGTAATCTCCACCGACGAGGCCGAGCAAATCATTTCCAACTCAGGACACACCAACAACTGGGCAGTCTTGGTGTCCACGTCCCGTTTCTGGTTCAACTACAGACACATGGCCAACACGCTAAGCTTATACAGAACTGTTAAGCGACTTGGTATTCCTGACTCCCAGATTATCTTAATGTTGGCTGACGACATCGCATGTAATCCAAGAAATGCGTTCCCAGGAACTGTGTTCAACAACATGGACCAGGCCATTGATTTATACGGAGACGACGTGGAAGTTGACTACAGAGGATACGAGGTGACGGTGGAGAACTTTGTCCGGTTGCTTACGGACCGGTGGGATGAGAACCATCCACGAAGCAAGAGACTTCTCACCGACGAAAACTCTAACATTTTCATTTATTTGACGGGCCATGGGGGTAACGAGTTCTTGAAGTTCCAGGATGCTGAAGAGATCGGTTCGTATGACCTTGCCGACGCGTTTGCGCAGATGCATGAGAAGAAGAGATACAACGAGATCTTCTTTATGATCGATACTTGTCAGGCAAACACCATGTACGAGCGGTTCTACTCGCCCAACATCTTGGCTGTTGGATCATCGCGTATTGAAGAGTCGTCATACTCCCATCACTCGGACATGGATGTTGGTGTGGCGGTTATTGATCGGTTTACCTACTACACCCTTGACTTCTTGGAAAAGATTGACAAGAACTCCATGGTAACGATGGATAAGTTATTTGCTGAGTACACGTTCGAGAATGTGCATTCAAATCCAGGAATCCGGACTGACTTGTTTAAGCGAGACGTCTCTACGGTCAGATTAACGGACTTCTTTGGCAATGTGCAAGAAGTGGTTGTAGACGAGGTGGAGGAAGGACTTGTGGGAGCGGTGGGACCCACGTCCAGCAACAAACTGGTAGCTGTGTCTGGACCTGTTTCTCGTATCTCCTTTTCTGGTGAAGTTTACAAATCCAATGCATTGCATAAGGTCACATCGAAGGAGCTGAAGATTATTACGGGAGTGCTGGTAGTGGTTCTTGGGATCATCTGGGCATTCTCTAAGTAAAATGGGAGAAAAGAAAAAGATGAAGGAAAAGGGGATGGGATTGTAGGTGATTCGTAGATGAATGAATTGAAGTACCTCAATGAAGACAAAAGTATGTTGAAAGAATTCAATGTAACATAGATCAATAGTCAATCTAGAGGTGCAGTGCGAGTTCATACTATGCCTCACAATATATAAGGAAAGTAGCTACCTGTGACCGTTATACCCAACAAAGAAAACTTATATACATATCTCTCCCCCGAGAGACTATATTATCCATATACCAAATACAAGAGAATCATTAATGTCCTATTCTTTTCACTCTTTCCGAATTCAGCTCATCGTTCTCTTATCTTCTCTTGCGTCTATAATCACTCACTGTTGATGTCGCGCTACTACATACAAATAAACAACCAGAGACTACTTACTAAAGAAACTCATCATGGTGGTCAGCGGAGATGAGCTATATCGAGCGGTTATTGCCGGCAAGTCGCAAACCGTCACTTCACTCCTCACAGATTTGAAAACTCACGTCAAAAAAGACAATGTTGCCTTGCCTCTAGTGCCCAAATACTTCGAAGCTCTCAGTATTGTCATGGACACCACAGACCCCGCCGTGCAAGCCTTAGCGTTCAGTTCCATTTGCCACCTTGTCAAGCGTGTGAGTATCCAGGATAGTACCGGCAAAGTGTTGGCAGACCAAAGTTTCTTGGTGCTTCCAATTGTCATACCTCGAATAGCCGACAAGAAGTCATCCATCAGTGCATCAGCTCGTAGAGCGCTCGAGGCATACTGGCTTTCAGTTCCTGTGAAAGTTGAACAGGCACTTATTGATGTGGGCCTTTCAAATAGGAGCCTGCTCATCATCAACGAGACGGTAGTGTGGTTGAACCATATCTTGACAGAAATCAACCCGTACTTTAAGCTAGACGCCTTCTTCACGCCTTTAGCTCAAACGCTCAATAAGCATGCATCCAACACAACTTTGGTTGAAAACATTAAGGTATTGTTTGCCAATTACTACGACTTAAAGCAGAACAAGCTCCACCAGTTTGAGCTCCAAAAAGTGCTCGAGTCAAGCGGAGTTTCCACTGTGTTACGCGCATCTATCATGGGAACGGACGCTGTGCTAAGTCACCAGCCACAGAAGCCTTCCAGAAGTCATGAACTGGACTACACCTCTCCGTCGGTACATTCGCAGCCAACCTACAAATCAAGCAAATATGGGTCCAGGCCATCCACAAGTTTCAAGGGAGAATCCAATGAGCCATCTCTGAACATAAGCGTATCCACAATTAACTCTTCTACAGGGGACAACTCTACCAGCGGTTCAAATTCTCACAGTGATTCTACGAATGGCAATGGACCTGCAAATGATTCTACTTCCTTGTCGGAGTTGGAGAAATTAACTGAGGGGCTTGCCAATTATAAGTTGGACATGGATTTTCCTTCGAAGAATGTCAGCAGTGAAAGCTCCATACATGATTTACTTGTGACGATGTTCCCTTGCTTTGAACATAAAGAAACAGAAAAGAATTGGATCTCGAGAGAGAAGAGCATTCAACAGTTGCGTCAAATCATCCGCGGAAACGCTCAAAGTGAGTATAGATTGCAAATGTTGCAAGCAATCAAAGAGCTTTCTGAGGGAATTCAAAAAGCTTTGCTCTCATTGAGAACGACTTTAAATGTTCACTCGTGTCAGTTGGTGAAGGAGATGGCCATATTCTTTGGGGCTGAATTTGATGCTTTGGCAGAAATTTTCCTACCGACTTTGATCAAGCTTTGTTCTGCAACCAAGCACATGACAAACACCAATGCCAATGTCGCCGTCTCTTCGATTCTAGCCAACTGTACCCTCCATTCCCGAATCATACAGAGAATAAGCACCGCGGCTACCGACAAAAGCACGACAACAAAATCTTACGCTGCGTTCTGGTTGCAAATCTACTTAGTTCGTTGTCATTCTCAGTCATTATGTTCCGAAATTGTGGGAAAATTATTGCCAAAACTTCTAGCTGATCCCAACTCCCAAGTTCGTCAATCTGCTAAAGATGCTTATTGGCAATATCGGAAATTGTTGCCAGAATCCGCAGATGAACTTCTTGGTAAGCTTGACTCAAATGTCATAAGGGCTCTCGAGAGATCCAAGCCTGCTGATGAGAAGTTTACATCGCTGATGACTACAAAGAAGTCACGTCCATCTTTGAAGGAAGCAATCATGGCAAGGAATAAACAGATGCGAGCAAAGACGAGCGAAACTCGTTCGACTTCGAGTTTCCTCCCTCGTCGACCAAACGAATTTGAAGAATTTAACCAACGATCGGTCAACCGCATAGCATCAGATCCCTTGAGGGGCCCATCTCGAACAGAAAGGGGCCATGCACCACACTACGCTCAGTCCACATTTTCTCATAGAGCAACAACCCAGCCACTGTTGGAAGTCATTAAGTCATCGTCTGCTCCACCTTCGGAAATCAAATCTGCTCCTTCACTATCACCTCCAAGTCTTCACTTTTCCACACACTCTGCTTCAACACTCGCCAAACAGTCGCCTGAAGTTTTGAATGATCAAGCAGCCGCCTTCGAAGGTCGGAACGACCCCATACTCAAGTTTCTTTTGTCATCTCAAGAAGAATTCATCCGTGAAGGTGTTAACCTTTTGCGTTATGCTCTTATTGGAGACGAAGATATTTCCAAAGAAATAAAGCTGAACCTCAGAAAAGTATCCATATCGAACACTGAGATGTTGAGACCATTATTCGAGGAGGGTGAAAGCTTGTTCAAAAAAGCATGTCGTCTATTCCAGATAGATGATTTCTTCAGAATTATTGCAATTCTTCTGCCAGTCTCCACTAAGAACTTAGATTTGATCCTTTCATTATTTGAGGTTGAACAAATCTACGATAGTATTAACACGCTTTTGTCGTACGTGGCAGACTTGGACAACATAGTGGACGAAAAATTGCTTGTGATGCAAATTATAAAGTACAAGTCAAAAATTCTTGATATGCTAGTTCAGTTTTTGAATAAAGTCATTTTGAAAATGCCAATCAGTGATGTTAAGTTTGCTAAATTGACAGCAAACTTGGTTGAGTTGGTACCAATCGTGGATTCGTCTTGGATTTTTGCAGACTATCAATTACTTTTGCAAACTCTCCATTCTATCAACAAATCACTTTTTGTTGCTCAACTTTCCCTGGCGTCAAACAGCTTGAGAGCTGAAGTTGAGCAAATTGTCGGCATTGATCATTCATTGCTGTATAGTGGTGATGTTACAATATTTAACATGACAGACCTCACACGAATTTCGCCAGGAAAACCTCCAGTTGGTTTATCGCCATTAAGGCAACCATCGGATTTCACAATGTTGTTACCACCAAAATCTCACGATTCGAATTTCACTGACGTGACAAAGGCTGGACAAGTCCCCAAAATTCCCGAAGTAAAGCAAGGGGATGAAGAGGATAATGAAATGGATTTGGCTGAGGATGCAACTGATTCAGAAAATCCTGCAATAGATGTTGCTATGCGTGAGGCTTCTGAGGATAGGGGTAGTAGCTCAAGTGGCCTGGAAGAATTTCCACTCGCAGAAAATGACCCTGTCTCAATCGGCGAGGAGACTCCACCTGAAGTGACTCCGGAAGAGAATATCTTCTCCACGCATGATTCAGAAATCAAAAGAACGGATTTTTTTGCCAAACTCAACAGTCCAGACTTGTCACATGAGTTAGCGGATGATTTCGCTCAAGTCCAACTCTCAGGAAAGTCGAATTCGATCCAACTTTTTATTGATAAGGTGGATCCTTTGAACAAGATATCGAGACGAAATAGACAGATTTCGATATTTGAAGACTCCAAGGCTGGCTCGCCTCAAAAAATTCGGGAATATAGTTACACAGATTTTAACTGGTTCAATTTTCTGGTCGCAAAGCTTTCATTGGATCACCACGCTGAAGATTTCGATTCTAATACAGTTGACGAATTCAAAGGATTGTGCAAAAAATTGGGAGAGTGCAAATTATCTGGTACAGAGTTTATTGGCATACTTAGATTCTTACAGAATGAGCAGGCTCCGGATTTTAACCACTTTTTCAGCAGCCTGGGACAGTCCTTGGTGGAACAATCTTTATGGCAGTTTTTTCTTTCAAGCAAAGCGCACGACAAGCTTAGTGGGTTGATTATTTCTAAGCAGCTCCTTATCAATCGGGTTGGAATCAACTTGAACCATTTATGGCATACGTTACTCGAATTGAGTGGTGAGTTTGGCAGTCCAAGTCATGAGCTCGACGTCGCCATTAGCGAGACTTTTGATGAAGCACTCTGCGGAGTTTATTCAAGCGCTGAACTTTTCCACATTGTTTCCAAAACATTGAAGGAGCCTCAGTTGATTGATACTAGAGCATTACGATTTGCTGTGGAGTCATTATTCAAGCTTATGTCCGCACGAACGCTTGCATTGATTATCAACGAAGACTTGTTCTGTCGTGCTGATGATGTCTTACGTGGTCTTTTGGATCACAAAGATACGCTAGTCCGCAAATACGTGTTGCAAACTTACGGCAAGTTAGTAAGGGCTGCCCGCGTTAGCGATGCTTCCGGGGGCAATAAGTCGACGTCCATGGACAAGTCTGGAATGAAGTATATTGATGACTTAATGGGGCGGGTTACGGGTCCACAGATGAAGCTAATTGAGTTCTTCAGTCAATAGTCTACCTCGACTTCATGACGTTCTGTGAGTATTGGAGTGATCTCTAGTTCAAGATTCTTTCTGTTGATGATTTTGTGTCGAAAGTCGAGGAAAAATCTTGGGACGATTTTTCAAGCGTGGACGCATAGAAGAAGCAATTCGAAGAAGCAATTCACCATTGTTTTTTGTGAATGATTTGTCTTTTTTTTCACACGCTCAAAATCAAACTAAATAATATTCGCCAAATCAAAAGTTAGTATCTTAATAAATTCTTCCCCTCGATGCAACAGGAATATGCAATAGACCCCATTTGGGTATATACATCCAAGAACAACACTGACCATTGCGACTCAAAACATGCAAGGTAATCTTAATCTCCATTCTCTTCTGCTACATGATGTGTCAATAATTATACATTTAGATATGCGTCTGGTGCTGTTCGGTGACAATGGATGACTCCGGCGTGAGTATGAGCGTCTCGTCCGACCTGATCTCTTCTTTTTGCTTCACATGATCATTGAGACGGGCCTCGTAATCTGCCACTCGCGTGCTTCGTTCTGGTTTACGGACCCCACGTCTTTGCTGGAGCTGCTGTCTTTTTTTCATCATGGACGCACTTATCTCCTGCTGACGTTGTGAAGGAGCGGCAAGCCTCGCGTTGTATTCGTAGTCATCGTAGTAACCGTAATAGCCATTTGTAGGCTGAGGCTCAAAGTGTACCATGGATTGCACAGGGGCCATCTGCAGAGCCTGGTAGTAGTCGGGTTCGACAGATGGATGTGAGACCATAGGTGCATCGTGGAAGAAGTAGCCAGGATCATAAGGAGGGAATTGCGCCACCATAGCAGAAGGAGGGAATTGAGCCATTATGGCAGAGTGGGGAAATTGGGGCGCTGTTGCAGTAGGCATGAATGTACCTTGGTACGGAAGGAACGGCTCCTCGACGATCCGAGGTTGGCGAGGAAACATCATTTGTGTTGATGAGGCGGTGGGCCGCATGGGCACTGTTTGCTCGATTAAGTAATCATCAGTGCTTGCAACATTGACAGGATTCTGGAACAAACTGGGGTCGATGCTGTCGAAATTATTGTCATACGAATTGATGTAGGCACCCGACTGAAAGTTGGAATCGAGCGTAATGAAGTCGCTCATGCCACCCTTGTCCAAGTAGTCGAGAGGAAAATCGCCATCTTCGCCGCTCGCATCTTCTTCAACCTTGGCATAGTCTGGCGAATTTGGCTGATCGGCATCATACTTGGTGTCGGGGTCAAACCTCGGTAGATTGAGGTGGGCTGAGAGTTGTTCATAGAGTGATCTGGACTTATCTTCCTCGTAGTGGAACAGTAGAGCAGGTTCTCGCAGGGCAATTGAAGTGGGCACCTGTCCCATCTTTTCCTTCTTTATGTCACGCTCCAACGCATCAGCCATGAGCTTGTCATGGGGCACATTGAACCAGTAAAATACTTTCTGCTTCTTCTGAGTACGAAGGCACGAGTTCTTATAGAGAAATTCCAAAAAATCCAGCTTCGGATTCTCCAACACAGCGTCTTCGCCTGCCTTCAAATTCCGGAGGTCGGAAAAGATGCCCTCCTCAAACTTTTTGCGGTCAGTAATGGTACGGCCGAAGTGTTGGAACTTGTAGAGGATGCAGCGAACGATATCAGTTCCAGTGATGAAGTAGAGATTGTTCCAGAATACACATGAAACAAAGCCTTCGTCGTTATTCAAGTAGTAGCGTCGGATGACCTGGTTATCCTGCCAATTGGCGGGAGCTGTGGCAAGGAAGAACTTGAGATCCTCGATGAGTCGAAGAGACTCCTTAATGTCCTCGGACACTTCAGACATAGGTGATAGAAAGGAAGGGAAGGGAAGGTGAGGTTGTGCGGAGGCTGTTCAGTGAAATGATCCAAGTATCAAGTAAATGGGCATCAACGACGGGGATAGGACACGGTTGCACGGGACCCAGCAAGCACGAGGGACGAGAGCGTTAACCGAGAGTGGGGCTTCTAAGCACAAACGAAGGGAATGGAAAGACAAGGGAGACGAAACAACGATCTAAATAGAAAATTCCCGATCTTGTTTCAGATGAGGATTTCTGAAACACAGAGCCTCGCGCAATCTAGACTTCCCAAACCACTTCCCTCCATGCACCACCACCAAAGGTGCAGGACTGTTTACGACAAATGCACTCCTCATTTGTGGTGAGAAGATCGACTACATTGGATAGCCTCGGAGAATGTGCTCGGGAGAAATGGCGGGCAACACCTCCTATTATGAAGCCATTGCTGTAAACTTCCTTTGTAGTATGCATTGCTTGCACTAAGATGTTTTCCCGTCCTGCTTAGCCAACCTGCTGCCTTTGTCCATAAACGTTGCTTCACTACTCACGCACCCCTGAAGCGGTGCAGTCCACACATGGGGCCGTGCAAGGTATACTACACTATCATGGGGAGACCCAGGAGTGAATGCTTGTATGGATGCGTTTCAGAATGCTGATCACCGCCATGTGCGAGGGAGCCTCGCACAGCAAGTGTTTGGAGAATTCTCGGCCCAAGGCGAGATTATAGCGAGGTTTTTTACGGGGTGTTTCAATTTCTCTTAGACAGCTCGTAATTTCGCGAGGCCCTCCCACAGTGAATACTAAACAGGTAGAAACGACTGAGAGTTGGAACATACCTGAAACACATGTGAGACCGCCCAGATTTGAGCAGCTGAAAATTCTGGACAATAAATCTGAGGATAATAGGTTTTCAGTCCTTGTGGGTGAGGTGGTTTGTTTTTTGTTCTTTGCAGTGCTTCTTTTGCGGTAGCACCCGTAAAACCATGGTTAGTTTTCTTTTTGGGTTCTGGTTATGTATCTTTTCTGTCTGCGCAGTCTGTTCTGGATCTCTGGGTGGTCACTTATGACATTCCTCATTGATGATCTGAAGTTTCTTGTGCTAAATCCGAACAACTTGATTTGCTCTACCCAGCAGTGTTGTACCGTCCTGGGTTTTTGGTGGTCAGCACCGACAAACCATTGTGTTGTGGCTCATTTAGTGGTGATATCCACAGAAAGTCTCGAGGGAGTAGTGGAACAATGGCGACTTCATCGCAGTCTCAATTGGGTACTCGGATCCGATGACCTTTCTTTGAGACTCGCAAGGAACTAACCCCTATGTGCTCTAGCCTCTGGGCAAACTTTAGAAGGTCCCTATATATCCAGAAGATGAAGGCAGCATACAATGAACCATGTGCAACTTGTGCAATAGTGCAACTTGTAGCGATATGCTACATTGGGACAAATTCTCTGACACTTCGCTCATATACCTCTCCAAAGGAACAATTGATTCCCGTACTGCGCAAATTCGATGTGTCAAAGAATCGACCGTAGAACACAATAAAAACCCTTTTGACTCGAACTACTATTCAGTCTCTAATCCAGTAGACAGCTTGTCCACTCCATCAAATTTCCGGTCGGCCTCATTTTCAAGGCGGGACCATTTTTCCTAGGCGTCAATTCCAGTCTGCTGCCCATCTATATAAGGATTGAGGGACAGTGCCCCACTGTGAAGACGCTATAGAAATGTATACTTCACATTGGGAGGTGAAGAGTACTTCGGCGCACCCCGATCTTTGGAGACCACCTGTTGTTCCCGCTAGCCAAATGTCGCCCACGCCGTCGTCCAAGGTACGCTTGCCATCGGTCAATGAGATCCTATTACGCATCAGCCGAGATTCTTCTATGTCTCGCAGACCTTCTTCCTCTTCCAGCAATTCCGTTGATCCCTCCACCATAGCCAGCTCCACGGTGGCTCCTACTCCCAATGGATATAGTCCCAGCCTGTCGCTGTCTTCGCTGAAAACGCCGTCTCCCTCTGCTCATATGGCTACATTCTGTGAGCTTCCGTTTCTGCTCACCCCGCGGCTCCCACTACAGGTAGCGCCCTACCAGCTGCAGTTGATGATGCTCCCGCCTCTCCAGTCACACCAACTACATTCACAAAAACCAGCATACTCAATACATGCGGCTCATTCGGCGCATTCGGCATATGCGGCGCAATCAAGTCAGCCAGCTTCTGAAAGTTCAATACACTCAGCGCATCCAAGACATCCAGCACATTCAGAACATACAGCACATTCAGAACATTCAGAACATTCAGAACATTCGCTCCGATCAGGCTCTCAAAGCTCCCCTCTGATAGACGCCGCGACGCCAGCACCCTCCCATTCATTTTCAGCTCCTAGGAAACGAGGCCGCAAGAGAAAGGCCAACGCCGTTTGTAGTCAGTGCGGCCTGACACAGACCCCCGAATGGCGACGAGGTCCCGATGGAGTAAGGACCCTCTGCAACGCGTGCGGCCTCTACTACCTGAAGCTAGTCAAGAAGTTCGGTGCCACCGACGCTCAGATGGTGTTTCTCTACAAAAAACTCCACAACGAGGTTGGGGACCGCATGGTTCCATCAACACGTCAAAAACAGTGGTTCTGCTCGTACATTGCAGAACATGAGACGGAATAGGTAAGCACGGTATAGAAAAAGTAACAAGTAGATTCCCATCTTATGTAGGGTAGAACGGCTCGCTCACCAAACTGACAACGCGCCGCATGAACTGCAACTCCAGTCCATTAATTATCAGAAGCTCATTGGTGAGGAGGCTGAGTTGTGACGTGTAGAGCTCGTGGTCGACCGAGGTTGCCTCGCCTTTGTACCCTGCGACTAAGTTAGCCAAGTAGACTAGTGTTTTGTCTGCATCAGCATCACCCTGGGAATCTGAGGCTAAGATGGCGCGTATGAGCTGCTCGAGTTGGTCGAGTGAATGGCTCAACGTCTCCTCCGAGTTCTGAGTGAGCTCCGGATCCTCGCTGGAATAATTGGCATGGTTGTGAACGGTTGCCGTAGCAATCTCCTCCGATTCTCCCGGCCTAATGGTTGCCGCCACAGGATCCTTGGACACCGAGTCGAAACACTTCAACACATTCTCGCTGTCGAGTGTCACACATACGGCGGGTACCTTGTCTTGATGGTTAGCAAACTGACCAAGAATGGCGTCAAAGTCACCATCCTCCGTGCAATAGAGTCCGATTACCGACGTGTTGGAAGACACAGCCAGGAGTAACGCGAGTCTTCGGTGGAGGTAGCCGAAGTCTACTGTGCCTGTGTCATCTGTTTTAATGTCTATGGCGTCAGTAACTATGGTGTCGGCGTTAGAGGTGGAGCCCACGAGCACACCGTAGTTGTAAGGAGATTTTCGAGCCCTTTGGTCCGATATAGCAAAGAGTACAAGTGCTTTAATGTACACGTGCATGGCAATCAGCAGTGGCGGTGAAGTTTCCCCAAAATGATAAGATTCAAGATAGTGGTGGAGGTTTAGTGGAGATCGGGTGTATGCAGGTGATTAAGTGAAGGTTACAGGTGAGAAGCTTTAGGTGGGGATAGGAAGTGAACTTGTTGGCGACGTTTAGGTAAAGAATGAATAAACAAGAAAAGAATTATGGCAAACGTATCATTTTTCTTCGAATCCATTTATAGCATTTTCTTGCTTATTTTTTTTTTTTTTAAGCCCCCTTTTTGGGGGGTTGTTGGAATTTGCTTGATCTGGAATGAAAAATGCGGGGTGGAAGGGGAAGTTAATGGATCAGGTCAAAAT
>Ga0160505_100297_pt1 | contig 32574 bp, 17 predicted proteins | sample DIDeMG_FD_108225 | JGI IMG/M metagenome (GOLD analysis project Ga0160505, IMG submission 108225) | Enriched chicken feces microbial communities from UW Madison campus, WI, USA - DID2874_E49_Stillage MG | ecosystem: Host-associated > Birds > Digestive system > Large intestine > Fecal ... | reverse complement strand
ATGGTAATTGGGATCCGCCTTGGACTGCAGACTCTTTCCTCAACAAATGCAGTGGTGCATGCAGGGATGTCATGAATGCGTTCTATCCATAGGGGCAACAGAGAATAATATCACCTCCCCACCCTCCCTGTACCCCACCTTTTTATTGCTTTGATACATATACTGTAGCACCTTTGTAGATATGTGTCTCTCTGATTTCTTACTAGAAATATCGCTTCTCCAACTTTCTACCAGAGAAACTTCTCGTGGTCAGAGAGCCTGTACCGTACACACGGCACTCTGTGCGTCAATGTGTAACTCAGTGATCTTCGCTAGTTTTTTTGGGAATGCACTTTTCGAATGAGAGATGGCATCTGCAAATGAACATAGGAGATGGAAGGAAGCTATATATTCAGCTCTATGGTCAAATCAAAATTCGGGTAAAATTATTCGGAGACAAACAAGACATCATATATAGCAACTAATTTGTCTGTGTATTACATTCTCATGTGAAATGAAAATTGGAGGTCTCCGGAATGATGGCATAGAAACCGCTACGTAGTCGGAATAGGCACTAATAGCCAAAAACATGCGAAAAAGATCTGCTACTGCATTGACAGCTCTCAATGTCTCACACTCCCCCTAAACTTTTGATTTCGTGACCTCGTACCTACTCTGAAGTATACACATCAAAGCCTGGTCAATTAGTTCGAGAAAATCACAAACTTTTTCGAATTAAAAACTATAATGCTTTTTTTTGGTTAGAAGTCATTTGCTGAAAGTGTGCTATGAGCCTTCATTCTGGTACTAGAATTGTTGGCAGAACATTTTGGATGATAACATTCAATTAACTAGAGACTATTACTTACTATTTCCAAATTTACCAGGTTTGATTCTTGCTCTTGTCTTAGATATTACCAATTCATTATTCATAAGGAGACACTTGCGGTCTGTGGATTGCAATTCGTGACCCGAGAAACTGGGTTCCAAGTTCGAGTTGGTTCAGAAGTTGTTACCCAGAGTTCTGAATTCATAGTAACTGGTTGATAACCTCATCTTGGTATCCAGCACTCATTTGGCTGAATACATATCATCCTGAGTTTCATATAAATTCCTTCATAAACGACAGCTTTCTTATTGAGTGAAGACACAAGTAAGGTCAAACACAATTATAGAAGTTTTCTTTGTAATTGCAGGTAAAAATAAATCATGAGCTCAAGAACACAATTTTCCGAAAGAAATCGATGTAACACTAGTGAATGCCAACTCAAAAATCAAGTGAGTTTACATCCGCTCATTCTTACGGTGAAAGCGAATATATATATTTTCCATGGAGTCAAAATACTGTATAGGAACTATACATGCTCAACATGTTCAGAACTTGGCTTGCGCTCTTCCACCCTTGAGAGGTGTCTGCTCGAAATCTCAGGTGCCACATCACCAAACACCTGAGCTACTTCCTCTAAAGTATAACCTGATGTTTCAGGGAAAGTAAAGATAACAATAAGAAGTTCCACGAAAAGAATACAACAAAAAACAATGTAATACTTCCACGCAATCGCGTCCATTGCAATTGGATTGACATATCCGTTGTATATCAAGGTAGTCATCATGACGGCCTGCTTGAGGTTTATGCCCTTGGCTCTGTGAGAATATGGTAAGATCTCGGTAAGATATAAATATGGCAAACCGTTCAAACCAATGTCATAGAACATGTAGAAGAAGAAAATCATGGCGAGAACACCATTAGCCAAGGACTTATCTTCGAAGTTTCTTTGCTGGTTGAGCGCTGACAACACCGTCCAAATTATGTAAGAACACATCATTCCTGCGAAACATGTGATAAACATGGTTCTTCTCTTGACGAAGCGAACCACACTTGCACAAGAGGCACAAATAACAAAGTTGTAGATCATCAAGCATCCGTTGATTTGTAACTGCTTCTTCTTCTCAGTAATACCAATAGAAATCAACACTTTGACCAAGTAGTAGGACACTAATCCATTTCCAGAGAGCTGCATCATGATGCCAATCATACAAACCAAGAAGAATCTCTTTCTAAAACTCTTTTTGGTTACGAAATCTAAGTATGACGAGTTAGAATTGAGCTTTTCCTGCTCCAATGCACTTTCAATTTCTCTCATTTCGAATTCAACCAAAGCCAAGTCTCTGGGGTCCAGAGATTTACCAATGTGGTGTTTGACGAAAAAATCTCTAGCCTTTTCAGTCTTGCCCTTGTCAATGTACCATCTTGGAGATTCGGGGATCATCCAGAACATTGAAAGCTGAATTACTGGGAACAAGCCTTGTAAGAAAGAAGGAATCTTCCATGAAGAGTTGCCAGAAATCTCTCGAGTGCCGTATGTGACCCACGCAGCAATAATGGCACCCAAATACCAGCAAATGTTATAGACGAAAGTAGCTGTCTCTCTGTGAGTAGGGTATGATATTTCAGCAATCAACGTTGGGGAACCAAGGGCAGCAATTGCAGCTCCAAAACCAAGAACAAGTCTCGATCCCAAAAAGAAACCATACCCTGTGGAAACACCTTGCAATACCGCTCCCAAAATCGTGAGCGATTGGCCGAACAACAAAGCGAATCTTCTACCGAAGCGATCAGCAATGAAAGGGGCAATGGGAAGAGCTGCAATACTTCCGAACAAGTATCCGTTACTCAATGCACCGAGGGTGTGACCCTTAGGATGGCCCATGGTAACCTGCCAATCAGACAACGATTGCAAGCCGTTTAACATGGAGCCATCATAACCGGCATTAGTAGAAGTGAGTGTTATCAAGAAAACTGACCATGATAAGAGTCGTAAGTGGGAAACTCGATACCAAGGTCTTGTTTCTGAGATGTAATCATTGACGGTAACTTCGTGGTCTTCGAAGGTCACACTGGTGACATTCTTCTCCAAAGACTCAGAATCTGATCGAGAATACATAGTTTTCAATTATTGGAAAGCGAGAATGGTTTGTAAGTGTAGGTTAGTAGAATTGATAAGTTGAATTAATGACTGGAAGGACTAGTGGGATGGATGCGAAATGGACCTATTTATATTTCTCTCCACCTACATTTCCAATTTCATACATTTCAACTGTGTGTGTAATCTTCTGCGACATCAAGGTGAACCTCAACTGGTGGATATGGCCCAGAGTTTCCCGATTGTGTCATTACCTACACGGCTGCATCTCCAAATCAAGTCTGTGCCAAGACTACAGTCAAATGTCTCCAACAAACTGCACACCACAATGCAACTGGTTTTCTCCGCATGGTTTTCGACACTTGATAATATTCAACTCGCATTTTATTTCAAATATGTGTAATACTGTGCTCGGAAGAGTCAAATCGACAAAAATAAAATTCTAAGACCTAGTAAAGTAGAAAATTCTTGTATAGTTCATTTGTGGGGTAGAGAAAAGTGGAGTTTGAGAAACCCACAGAGCCAAGAAATCCATGCCCCACCTAAACCTGGGGAAGACTAAACTGGAAACATTGCTTTCGGCACGAGGTGTTCTTTCTTTTTTAATTGGGGGAACATTATGGAGTAGCTTCGGGTAAACTTCTTGTTTTGTCAACTCTGTATTCACAATATTTTGTTTCTATTCTAGACTTTTTCACTCAGCTTGATTAACACCTTCCGTCCCAAATTGGCATACTCAAATCACTCCTAAACTTCAATTTAATAATAGTGAATGGATATGTGGCCATTGTAGGTACTGATGGTGCCAAATATACTAACGAAGTTGATTTCAAAAGATGTGGGGAGAGGTAATACCAGTTTTTTCTTGTCCCGGATTCCCTCTTATGTTTTCCGAATCCCTTGCTGATCTTTATGGCCCTAAGCTCGAAGCGGAGTACACACATTTTTCCCGGTATGGTTATTTTACGCAAAGTCTGCAGTGCTTCTCTCCTTGAATAAGATCGAAAGACCAAGATTATATTCGCTTGAACATCATCGTTGCAGTCTAATTGAATAGATTGCTGTAGGAAACTATGTTTCTCCACAACTAGTAAACTCTGAACGTTCTGGGTGTCCCTTCCGTGTATTAAGAGTTTTTGACCCTCAATCACAACAAGTATGACACCCCTTACAATCATTATACCATGATTAAGCTAAGACAGAAAGAAGAAAAAACAAAGAGAGACAAACAGTGTTTCTGCCTCACCAAACGAATTAGCCAATTAGGTTGACTCTTTGCTTGGCCACGTAAAGGATGTGGCTGAGACCTAAGCGTACATGTTTCTTCCAAACGCGACAGACGACTTCAACCTTAAGTAAAGCTATTTCCCATTAGTTTCACGGGCATATGGCATTCTCATCAAGTCCTGCTGATGTGGGGTACATGGTGATGACATTGCTGAAGAAAGTTTACCTAACATCATAATTAACGAAGGTCTGGGCTTTGCAAGATGGTAAGAATCACCAAATTTTTTCTCTTCAACTGTTTAAATATTCCCTGCAAATTTTCTGAGTTTCTTTTGTCCTGCTTTGAATATCTACAACAGATTATGTTTTCACTGTACTATGTTCCACTTACTACCAGTGTAACTCCTATGTCGCACATATGAATTGAGATATCCCCAATACCAAAATAGAAACTTACATAATATTAAGTTACCTAGACAGTGATTCAATTCATATCAACCCTATGAGAGCTTACTAAGTAATTGCGAGTTAAAGTCCCATATCACCCAAGGTGATCGGGGGTACCTAGGTATGCTCACTCCAGAAGCAATGGTGAAATACAGTTCTTGCGCTTCTATTAAAGGGCTTCAAATTTGAATTGATTTATAGCAGTAGACCTTAGTAGCAAATCGCAACCGAATAGAACGAGAAGTTCTTGCCTCCTTTTTATGTGGATTCGAAGGTCGATGTTACATGACCATGAGTTTAAAGACAGGATTTCTTCTGAACTGCCGCCACCTTACAAAGAGCGTTCTCGCAATAGAATGATTACATAGCACATATGTCCAGATTTTTGGCGATGAATTGAATCATTGACTTAAAATAAATCTTTCAAGTGTATACACCGCCTTCATAGTTGTATTCGTTCAGTGGTTTTCTTTCTAGGTTATGAGCAACACATCACCAAATTCTCCAATCCCCTCAGAACCTCCACAAGTCACGAACAAGACACGAACTTATGCTAAGTTGCTCATTTTCAATGCAATAGAATCGCAAAATTCCCCGTATATCCTCTTTTTGGATCAATTAAGTCTCATTTCCGTAATTATTGTCCTGTATATTCTTTTATTTTTTGACATCTTCCGACTAAAGTTACATATTCTTGATAATCGATCGATATATCATGGTGCTTGTATTCTGCATTCTTCTCCGGGTGGCTTGTGCCATTATCACCGGTAATTTGCAGTTGGAAATAGTTGATATTGGCCTCAACAATGGGGTTGTCGAAGCAATGGCGTGGAGTGCCGATTTTCAAATTGGCTCAGAGAACGAACAAATTAGTCTCTACTTAGACTTCTATAGCAACTGGAATTATCTTCCCTTGAAAATACTACCGTGCAACAGTCCAAAAGCTGGAGCTAACTATCTTCCCTATCCATGTGCCAAGCCCAAAAATTATTCTTGTTTCTCGACTATATATGATGTCGCTAAGCTGACCAGCTTAAAGCTCGGGTGTAATAACACTTTGTATGACATGCTCATTACCGACAAGTTGGCTATTGGTGGCTACGGAGTAGGTGATGTAGACTTCATTGCGGTCGAAAAAGACGCCAATTTTGGAATTCTTGCACTCGGACAGCCTGATATCGGTACTTACTTGGGATACCACAAGAACTTCGTCCAGCAGCTTAAACAGAGAGGAATGATTGAGTCGAGCGTCCTCTCCCTATGGGTCAATCCAGGAAACACAACAGAAGGCCAATTTGCTATAGGTGGAATTGACGAGACTAAATACAATGGCAGTATCTACCGGTTCCCAATGCTGAACTCGTTCCCTTTCTTAAAGCATTCGATGGCCCTGGAAGTCAAGCTAGATTCAATGATCGTCTCAAAGTTCACATTTTCTCAGCCATTGGGTATGGTTTTGAATCCGAACTTTGTGGAATCGACATTTCCTAAAAGCTACCTCCAAGCTTTTGCAAAAGCCTACGGTGGAAAGCTTGTGGAACTCGATGGCACATATAGATGCGCCATGAACAGGAAGTACTTGACTCTGAATGAAATCGTTACTTTTAGGTTTGGCAACTTCAATCTTTCAGTTCCTATCTCATCATTGGTGAAAGAGAGCCCGCTGGGTAAGGTGTACTCCACCATGGCGTTTTCCCTCGCCCCACAGTGCGGATTCGATATACTTCGGTACGCTTATATAGCCATTGATTACGACAACTACGAGGTGGCCTTGGGGCAAAGCAAGGCCAATGCCTGGGATTCCGAATTCATTAATGCTACTTCGAACCTTGACTTCATTCTGTTGGCATCTGGTGCGTCAGATACGTCGTTGGCCTTTTTGTATCCTCTGGAAGATTTGGGTACTGCTTTGTACACATGGATAGACGAAGTGGCATCTGGAACATTAAGTGGGAGTGCGGCATTTGCAGGACCTTTGTTGGGACTTCTCGGTATTGTCGCTGGTATTTTTATGGCAATTTAGGAATAAAAACATGAACAGGTTCTGAAGTATTGAGACACTTGAAGAAATAGTCTGTCAGCCCCATGACTGACTTGCTTTCTTTTGTGCATTCCGCAACTTCCTTAGGAAACGACTCAAAGTGAGTTGCCGATTAGGCATAGATATGCAGCTTTTGTCCTCGTAACTTGCGATCTTCATCCCACATCGGTAACTACCAAAAGGTGTCGATAACCTTCGGATCTACATTGATTGATTGATGATCCATGATTTTAGAAATGTCCCTCTTAGTGGCTTTAACTTCAGGGTAACTATTCCAGTCCAGAGCATCCTTGATTGAAGAAAGCAACAATTGAATAAGAAGAGTGGAAAGCGTGTCCTCGATGGATTCTTTCTGATTCTTATTCGCTTTTTCTTCTCAAATGTTCCAACAAGAGAACACCGCCTCCAAATTAAATCCAATAGCAACAATCATATTAATGTCCTTCCGTTAGTGGACGAACCACGAGTAGCGGATCTGAAGCATAGAAAAACACCTATCTAGACCTTATATATTATCTCCGCATCTCGATTGAAGCCGACTGAAGCCGGACGTAAATAGACTCTTAGTGATATCTCATATAGCATGCAAAAGAGAGTAAATCTTAACATTAAAGCAAGAGCCACAATTTGCAAGGTATCTCAAACCTAAAAACCGCTCAAACTATGAAACTCGCCAGCGGCGAATGTACGAGATTTTTATTCCTATGATTTGAAAGTAAGAATGAATTGATGGAACAATGTAAATTTTCCTTTCAAGTGAATGTGTAGACGTCTCTTCATTATCAGTTGATATTCAGCTTGAGTAACAAGTTAGTTCACTCGTCAATACTTGTCACATAAGAACATTAAAACCTGTCACAATATTGTTTTTGCCCGAAGCATCTCAACTCTTCTCCAACAAGGGAATACCTTCCCCGATTTGAAATGAGCTCTTCTTGCAGTCGTTGTTAAGTACAAATAATAAGCAAGGAAGAGCCCCAAGAATAAGAAAATTGAGTGAATTGATGTAAAACTACACAATTTGTTTCTAATATTTTCTTCTTGTGGTCCCAATAATGCCCATAGTAACGTCACTTAGGAAATTATATATTCATGTCTATTCTACCTTAGGTAAAACCTCTATGTTCTGTCCGCTGCTCTTCCCATTAAGGCGTGTGGCCATTCCTTCAGTACCACATGCCTTGCAGCCTGGTCTCCCAAATCTATAAGTATCATAATTTTATCTAATATAATTCAGGCAAGATTTTTTTGAAACTGTCTTTACAATTCAAGAGTACTACTTTATTCTTTGTGATATTATATTTCACTAATTTCTTAAAAACATAAAAGCTCAATGGCAAAGGTTGAACAAAAAACTCATACTCACTTAATACTAATCACTTGTTTTCTTGAGCACTTCTTACTGAAGCGTCGTTGTCTGACTTGGAATTGCTGCTTTCAATCAATTTCTCGTCACTAACATTCTCATGAAATTCTGAATCTGGCTTATCCTTCTCACTAAGGTTCAATTCACCATCCAGATTGTAGTGAATTCTGGTAAGTTCTGAATGGTCAGGGCAAAGCTGGGCTCCCTTTCTTCCAATTAAATACCAAGGTAAATTGAAGATTTCTTCCATACTTTCCAAGGATCTGCCGGCAACCTCAGGGACAAAGAACCAAGCCCAAAAGAGAGAAATACTCAAAACAGCACTGAAGAAATAGAACGCGCCGTGAGGTTCCATGGCAATCATCATCTTTGGAAGTGCTTTCGAGTTACCGTACTGGTTGGCAAAATGTAACACCATAACCATTGACTGGGCAAAGGAACGAATGTTCAATGGAAAAATCTCAGAGCCCAATAGATATTGGACAGAATTGAAGCCCATGGTCCATCCACAACCTGATAAGAAGAGGGCAGCGAGGGCACCTTTTGAAGCGTATTTATCAGAACCAGTCAAATCTCCGCCATGATCGGAAGCTTCTGGCACAACGTGCATGAAAATAGCAAAGTAGAGCTCACATACTAGTTGTAACACAATTCCAATGTAGAGAGCAGTGCGTCTTCCTAAGAAATCAATGATGAAAAATGCCGAAATGTATGCCGAAGTAAGCTTCACAACCCCCAAGACGGCCGTCATCTTCAACTTTTCCACTCCGCGGATTCCAACGTTGGCAAATAATTCAGGAGCATAGATAGTGATGGCATTTGCACCAGACCATTGTCCCAAAAGCTGAGCACCTGCTGATACAACAAAAAATCTGTATCTGTTCGCCTTTTTAAGCAAAAATTCTTTGAAAAGTGAAATAATGTTATTACCTTTGACTGCTTCTCTTTCAGCATCGATTTGCTCATTTATGTCACTTATCTCACCAATAATAAAAGGATGATCCTCAGGAAGATTTCTGAGCTTCGAAAGTGCTTTTACCGCATCTTCCTGCCGGTTTACTTTCAACAACCAACGGGGTGATTCAACACACATGAAGAAGGTCATGATGAAAATACCTCCTGCAAATACAAGCTTCAACGAGGTAGGAATAACCCATTGGGTTCTGGAACTGTTCGAGACGTGCAAAGCAGTTCCATAATGAGTGAAATACATTAACATGATACCAAAGTAAACCGCACCTGCAAATATACACCCACACAAGCCTCTGATTTGTCTTGGAGCAACTTCAGACAAGTATGTTGGGCCAATGGTTGTAGTTTGGCCAATAGCAAAACCTTCAAACAATCTACCGAAGTAAAGTTGTCCAACCTTTTTGGAGGTAATTTGAATGATTGCTCCGATAATCCAAATCACACACATTTGTCTCAAAGCGTTTACTCGACCCAACCGATCAACCGTAAACATGGCCAACATGGCACCACCAACAGACCCAAGCTGCACCATGGCTGCAATGTTGGACTTCAAGTCTGCAACTTGATCCTTCGACTTCTTAGGGTCATTGAAACCGAAAAGATTTCGAAATGAAACCTGTGCAATACTACCTGAAATGCTACCCTCATCAAGGCCCCTTGCAGCTCCAAGAATTCCAAACACGAAAACACTGGAGTAGAGCGTCCAGTTATAAATTTCTTTAGGCGAATCATTGTCTTCGACCTTCCATCTGAATTTTTTCTTTGGTTTAGAGACAGATGCCTCTTTATTTTCAATAATAGAAGCGCTATCTTCCTTTTCCTTGTACTTATCCTGGAGTTGACTCATTTGATGATGAAGAACGGATTCTTCCAGGATATGTGGCTATAAATATGCCGACTTACAGTGGATTTCAAAGAAACTCTCACCTTTTGCTTATTGAATCTCCGGGAATGGCGGGGTCAATCTTGCCCCACAATTCCCCCACCTTTGATTAGTTCTATTATTCAAATTGATTTGTTGGAAGTGGTTGCAAAAGTGCAGGCCGAGCGCAGAACAATTATAGACATCTACAAAGTACACTACGTGCATGACATCGAAGTTGGGTCAGTTTACCGGGACCCGAGAGCCAATGGCTAAGGGTTCAGGTTAGTGGATTTACTGCACGATGATATGATTTATTTAGATCTTTTGATTAATTTTGGATTCTACCATATTCACAATGTCAACGAATCAACAACCAGAATATGGAAACCAATTGATTGGCTGCGAATTGCTAAAGTTTCCAATACACGATTACATCAATACTGCTCTAATGTTACTATTTTCTTTGACTAGTCATTGTAATTCTAGAGCATAACTTTTAGTGGGTGGGGAACATCATTGTGTTCTGCCAAAGTAATTGCGGGGGATACGCCGGGAGGATTACACTCATTAATGAGGTGAATATCATCTTTCAATCGAAATCTGGCTCCAACTTCGGCAAGCCCCCGCTCCCATATTTCATCTTGGGGGTCGCCACCTGGATATTCCTTGTATTCATACATTGTCCAATTTGGTGTTATATGTAGTACCACATTAAGACTCGGGCATCGGCTGCAAAATATCCGAAGCGGAAAGGATCGGCAAGCTATAAAGAATTCGAAATACTTTGTGAACTGAGTGGGGTTGGAAGTGCAAATTCAGGGATGTATTGTCTTCTCGAGACCTAATTCGTTGAGATTTTCAATTCTAATTCTTATGCCGGGAGTTGTCAGGATGCTTCATGATAACAATAAGCTTTCGGCCATATGAGACGGAAACCCAATTGCCGAGTCTATCCGAATAGAAGATTGAGTTGAAATGTATGACCAATTTTGGGCATTATTGAATGAGATATTTTTATGACTGGCTCCAGCTCTGGGTGTAATAGTTATGCTACACAGAACTCACATGATTTTGAGAAAAAAAAAACTGAACTATCGCTGAATATGGAAAGGGTGTTGAATGTCAATGAAATTTGGTATTCTTATAGGTACAATGACTTTTGTATACAATTTCTCTTCCACAACTATGAGATTACTTGGCTCTATTATATGGTCTGCGATGTCCACTCATAAATACTTGAGAACCCCAACATAATTCTATGTTTTCCTAGAACCATTAGACTCGAATGATGGCTTACTTCCTCTCGTAAAAATATTCGTTGAACAAGTTCGTATCCAAAACCACATAATATTTCTTCAGATGCTTGGTTGAGATTTTAGGTATATTGGCAAGAGAAACTAACCTTGACCATGTTGGAATGATGCCCCATCTCCATAAAGATTCATAGTCCACGTTGCTAGCAGCCTCACTGTTTCCACTTTAGTTTAAACTTCGAACAATAGGTATGACAAGCACCCTTTTCATAGAACGAAAACGAAAGAGGTGTCACTTACAATGCATAATTGAGAAGTTTGGACACGAAAATTTGAGATGAGTCCATCGAAGTTTGTATCCCGGCACCCAACAATAAGCTCCACGATGTGAGAAAACAATTATGTAATACATATGATTCATCAATTACTTCGGGAGATACTGGGGCATTTTATGATATTGCCCGATTCATCGAATAGGCAATTACAACCATTATCAGAGTTTGCGGGCAACGCCCGATAAGACTTCTTTACGGGCGTGCTTTAGACTTGTTCTTACTGGAGCTTCACCGTCTACAATGATACGAGAATCTTTCACCAGCTCCTGCGCTCAAAATCTCAGAACTATTCCACAAGGAAAAACCTGAAATCAGAATTACCCAAAAGTTTAAAATGCGAAAGTTGGCCGAGAACGGCGCTCACAAGGGAACAATTCAGAAGCCTAGCGAAGGGCTGCTCTAATCCAAATTGCAACAAATTTATAGGCTTGACGTAGACAGCATTTCGCTTTAGTTGAGTGAATCCTCTACTTTTAGAGAGAATTCGCAGCTAATCACGAGCCCACCATATCAGCAATTCACGATTTTCGCGACATAGCCACGCTTTCTCCACTCCGAATCATTTTACAAAACACAGTCCAAATAGGCAAATCTTGGCAATGTGTTAATCAGCCAGTTTCTGCCCCAAAACACGAAGAATGCACACTGATATGCTCCAGGTGTAATCTTAATCCCGGGTGGAGGTACCCTTCACGTAGATGTATCCTGCACTATTACTTTGAGCAAGCAGTTTTAAGCGAAATCGACGGATATAACGGATCTAACAACCTATATATCGTCCTCAACAGTATGTTTAAACGCTGCACAATTTTATTGACAATAGGGAATTTTCACAGGTGCAATATAAGCGAATTGTTCGGCAAACCATTGCAGTTCCTCTATTATGTTCGTAGAAAATTCGCATAATGTTTACGATCCATTCCACAAGTCAAGTTATTGAAGATGCCAATTCAATTTCCCGATCTCCAAATTGTTTCCCGGATACCTAAAGCCTCATTGCAGCAATTCGTAAAGTGAAAGATGGAGTCTGTCACATGTAAGGGGTCAGCCGAAACGTGCAGTGTATTCCCGTTGAGGCTGGTTCTCTGTGATTTTTCGACCGCTCCCACCTCAATAAATGACTACATGTTCCTAACCATTCTATGGTTATCAGCACATGGAAGCATGTTCTTCACGTTCGCAATAGTATAACAATAGAACCACTTCCGAATCAGGCATACCTATGCTCTATTCCAGAAACACTTCTATGGCGGTTGCGGTGCCTTGTGCATGTTAAAGCCGAACGATAATTTTGGCAACTTCCCGCATGCAGCAGTTCACAGTCTGGTTGCAAACCAAAGTGGAGCTCGATCTAGTTGCAAATTGACCATCACTTTCAGCTTTCTGTCTCCGCAGAGACTTCTGTTTCCCACTATAAATATCGCTGAATCTGCCGCTACCTCCAACAAATTTTCATCTCCAACATGATCTTCTCTCTCGTGGTTTTCACAACATTTCTCTCAATTGTCTCTGCCCTCAGCAAACCCTCGCAGGACTCATGGTACTCGTGCCCAAATGGCTACGAAAGTCAGCCTCTTGGTACCATCCTCAAGTGGAGAGCTACTCCAAGCACTCTCAAAACTGCGATTATTCCGCTCAATGTCGCTGGAGCCTGGCAGCTTATGGTGAGATCATCTGACTCTTTTGGCAATGCAAACTGTATTGTTACCACTGTCATTGCCCCCCATAATGGAGACCCAGACAAGTTATTATCTTATCAGACAGCTGAGGACTCCTCCTGTTTTGATTGTGCTCCTTCTTACGCTATCCAAGTTGGCTCATCGCTTGACACAATTGTCACATCTGCTGAGATGTTCTTGATTTCTTTGGCCTTAGAACGAGGCTGGTACGTCGTCACCTCTGATTACCAGGGCTTCAAATCTGCTTACACTGCTGGTATCCAAGCGGGACATGCTACTTTGGACTCAGTCAGAGCTGCATTGAAGTCTTTCTCCATCACAGGTGTCAAGCCATCGGCAAAAGTTGCCTACTGGGGATACTCGGGTGGCGCTGTTGCTTCTGGTTGGGCTGCTCAGCTTCAGCCAGGCTATGCCCCAGATTTGACCAATTGTAGTCTCGGTGCGACTGTCGGTGGATATGTCACCAATGTCAGTGCTGTGGCTCACGCTATTGATGGTACTGTCTTTGCTGGTATCATTCCTTTGGCAGTCAATGGACTTGCTAACGAGTATCCAAGTTTGAAAAACTTTATGCAAAATCAATTTACTAATGCTTTGCAAAAATCTCGTTTCTTCAACGCAAACAGCTTCTGCTTGCCTGTCAGTATTACTTACTACTTCCTCAACAGGTTCTTTACGGGTCCATTGAAGTACTTCAAGAGTGGCTTTTCTGTTTTGAATTCTGGAATTCCACTTCAAGTAATTAACGAGAACACTTTGGCATTCGATTCGAATACTCCTGTTCCAACAATGCCACTTATGGTTTATCAGGGCAAATTGGACGAAATTGTCCCATACGAAACCGTGGTGAGAGCTTACAATCAGTACTGTGCCAATGGAATTGGCTCGCTTGAGTTGAATGCAGTTTCAACTACTGGTCATATCACTGAATTAGTCGATGGTACCGCTGCTGCAATCGCTTGGTTGGAGGCAAGGTTTGCCGGAAAGCCTGTTGACGTGCAAGGATGTAAGACGACTACACGTTTATCAAATATTGCTTATCCCGGTGTTAATGCTTCTTTGGTGACTATTATTCAGACTGCTTTTGATACCGTGTTTGGAAAGGACATCGGACCTAACGGTGAGAGACTCAATCTTCTTTCTCTCATTGCCAGCAAGGGTATTGGCAGCCGTTAATCCTAAGGACAAATATGTATTTGTACTAAATGTTATCTACTTCTCAAAGTTAAGGTCTCTCTGAATGGTGCTTGATTTCATAACTAGGATCGTATCTGTTTAATACCTACTGGCAACACCAACTAGTACACCATCTAGTAGTTGAAAGGTAAGACTTCCACCATATGCTCTCTATAATAATTGTGAAAAGCCTATTTTAAATTATACTTAGTCAAAAGGCATGAGACTGTGAATTACTTTCAACTCCACTTTCGAGTTTCGATTGGAGCGCATTTTGTGAAATGCTGGAAAATTCGCAGGATTAGCACATAACTGCAAAGCCACATCAATAATAGAAAATCATTACGGAAGAAATTATATCATATCAGGCTAAAAATCAGAATTGTAATAGTAAAATGATAGTTTGAAATAAAAATTTTCCCTCTCAGTAGGTACATTGACTTCCTTTCCTTATCAGTCGCTATTCGTGAAATGGTGTTATGAGCCACAATGTACTACATTCTGAATGACAAATTAGTGCTTTGGAACACCCTAGCCAGCAATGTCCGAGAATCCACTTGCAATCAACTCCTACAACTCCAATCATCTCTCTTATGCAGAAATGAGACCCTCCTATGAGGATCCCATTGTCGATGCGTTAGTGAGGGACTTAGCCATAACTCCTCGGAGTTCGGTGTTGGAGTTAGCTGCTGGAACAGGCAAATTCACCCTGAAATTAATTGACAGGGGCTTCTCAAAAATCGTCGTCGTGGAGCCATCAAAGGGAATGTTGGAGAGTTTCACCCATTCGTTTCCTAATATTGAGGCACATTTGGGTTCGTCCTACGATATTCCTCTTCCAGACGACTCAGTTGACAGTATTGTTATCGCCCAGGCTTTCCATTGGTTCAGTGATGAAAAGTCTTTAAAGGAGATGAGACGTGTACTCAAGGATGATGGTAAGGTTGGTCTCATATGGAATTTTGATTATTCAACTGAAGGTCAATCGGTTAGCCATGGAGTAGAAGTTGAGTACATAGGTGCAGAGGCAGGAGAAGGCGAATCTCCCAGCGATGTTACGAAGAGGATTTTCTCACAACACCCATGGAACGAAAAGGTGTCTGAGTATGTATGCTCTTTCGGTAAGAATGTTCCTCTGTACAGACATGGAACGTGGAGAGAGATACTTGAAGACAATGAGTACTTTAAGCCTATAAAGAAGGAGATCTTTAGCTTCACAAAGGTTTATGAAAGATATGATAACGTATTCAAATATTGGGAGACTCATTCGTTCATAACTGACTTGCCAGAAAACAAGCGCAAAGAAGTGCAAGCAACCGTGGAGCAGTACCTCGAGACTACAGTGAGAGAGTCTGATAAGTCTTCTCATGATGGCAAGGTCTACTTGGAAAGATACAGAGGGAGTAATGCCTTGGTGTTAGAACCGAAGTCTTTCGATTAGTTTAGCAGTTAGGGAAGCTTTTCAGCCAACTTCAATAGTATGTAGGTGCTAAAACTCAAGAATGGCCTTGGTAACTGTACCTGCCTTCATACCGGCTAATGCCTTTTCGAAGTCAGCGAAAGGGAACCGAGTTTCGATTTCTTCAACTGGAAATTCTCCCTTCAAGTAGTGACGGATTAATCTAGGAATAAACTCAGTTGGGACAGAGTCTCCCTCGACACCAGCAATCAATTGCTTGCCACTCACCAAGAATGGAAACACTGCAATGTTCAAAACATCTTCAGGTTTTCCTACTCCAACAAAGACCACTCTACCTTTGTTAGCTGCGTTATCGAGAGCATTTTGGACGAAAATGGGTCCTCCAATGCATTCGAAGGAGAGATCTGGACCACCATCTGTGATCTCATGCAACTTCTTTCTGACCTCGTTATTGTCTCCGGCAAGAATAGTGTGCGTAGCACCAACTTTCAAAGCAAGATCCAATTTCGATTGCTTGATGTCAATAGCCACAATCTTGCTACATCCAGCGATCTTTGCACCCATAATAGCTGATATGCCGACACCTCCCAAACCGTAAACTGCCACCGTTTCACCTTCCTTAGCGTTTCCTGTGTTGAGAATTGATCCAGCACCAGTCTGGAATCCACATCCAAGAGGACTCAACAGCTTCAACTGGTCAAGTGTCAAGTCGAAATCCTTGACGTTAACCACCAGCTTACCAGAGACAACGGAGAACTTAGAGAATGACGAGTGTCCGAAGAACTTTCCAATAGGCTTGATTCCTGTGGTAGATGAGAAGGTCTCCCCTTCACTCTCACATGCCATCATATTCAATGGGGTGAATTGCTCACAGTAACTAACGTCAGTCTTCTTGCACAGGTTACAGGCTCCACAATAAGTGAATGAGAGCACCACTGGGTCTCCAACATTGCAGTGAGTGATTCCACTACCAATCTTGCGAACGAACCCAGCACCTTCGTGCCCCAAGATGGAGGTATCATTCAATTGGTTTGTGGAAACGAAAATGTCAGTGTGACAGAGTCCCAGAGCTACCATCTCTACCAACACCTCATCTGGTTTTAAGTCTTCTCTAACCTCAATTTCTTCGAGTTTCCAAATAAATTGGCCATCAGCGGGCTTGTAGGAAACAATGGCGGGGGATTTCATTTTTGATTATAAGCGATTTGAAATAATTGGACTTGAGGAGCGATGATGTTCAATTTATAGCATGACTTCGAAGATTGGCATACCCCACCAGGCATGCAAGTTATCATCACGATCGACAAGTCGCATTAATCTTACAACTGCGGAGTTCAATACGATGGGAACTTTCGGTAGTCAAGTGGGGTGTCGTTTTCTTTTGCTTACCCCTATCCATGGGATCCGTACTCGGACCAGTAAGTCCCCGCAATATGGATGAACTTTACTTTGGGCAGATTGCCGATTTTATTGAGAAAAGTGACTAAGACTTTCAAAGTCCGCAAAAACCGAGGGTAATACTAAACCCGGTGAAATCCGGGGTCAGTGGGGTGACGAAAACTCTTGTACAGGTACAAGGACAGGCCGAAACGACCGATAAAACAGGTAATGCTACAGTATGTGTAGAAAATATGTTTTCATGATGGGAAAAAAAAATAGTCCCGATTGAGATTTGGCAAACGGGTGAAAAAAAAAAGCCTGTCTCAGAAACGTTTCGAAGATGGCCAGCAAATGGCAGGGAGTAATGTCAAGAATCAAAGAGATTAATTGCAAACAGTAAAATGATACTTCATATTAGAAAGAAGTAGTTTCTAACGTCGGGATGATCAAATTCAAGATATTTTCATCAGATCAAGTATAATAGCCGAGAGATGGCTTACCAAAAGTAGTCTTGTGGAAACCAGTTGGAGCGAATTGTATTGTAGTCAACTGGGACTTATCCCATCCGTCGGGCAACAACTTTGACCTCTTCGAGTGTCTTTTGGGTCTGGGCATCCGTAGATTTGTTAGAAAGTGAGTGACTTCGGGTGACTTTACTGTCGATTTGAACAATGAACTACATAAGTTCTATAATTTTCGAGATCGAATTCTCTAATAATCATTCAAAAAGGGTTTCACCTCCAGACACCACGGAGTAGTCCTCGCGAACTCCGAGTCGGTCTATTGAAACCACAAAAGTTTTACTACGAAATCAACCAAGTTTTCAATAATCAGTGGAAGTTGCATAATAATTTAAATAACCGAATTACTCTATACTATTGTTGTGCAAAATCTAGTTTTAGCAAAACCTTAGATATTCGTCAGGTTGAGATTAATCCAAATTTTGGATGTCCGCATTGGTGAAACTTAATCACGAGGTAACCTATGAAGGGAGGAAATTGCTACGGTTGCTTTTAGCCAAAGTTCGGGGTTAACTACTGAGAGACAGCCTGAATGTGATTTTTAATTTCTGATGGTATTTGTCTGACTTACTTTTTTTCTGACTGTACCCTGTCAATCTGACTGTACCTTATTGATCTGCTCCAACCCCAAACCCCAACTTCGAAGTTCAAAGTTCTGACTGTGTTCTGGACACAGTCATGGTCAATGTTGTTCCGATTTCCCTTCGGTCATAGTTATTTCTGACTAAGTTTCAAAATTCTTCTCATCACATTCTCGACATGAAGCTATCTTACTAATGTGAATGGTGCTTCCTAGAATTTTTTACCCCAGATAGTACCCCGCCATTTCTTGGCTGCTGTATAAGTACTCCATTCCCATGAATTAAAGTAGCTAAGTAAAGATGGCAAAACAGGCAAATATTGATATCTCAACGATTCCAGCTAACACAGGTAAAGGAAACGTCTCCAGCTACTACCGTTGGAGGACATTGATTCAATATGTAATCTTGGTGGGACTGGCCAGCTTGGGCTGGATTAAGTTGCAAAATAGCGCTGGCAGAGCAGCATGCCTCGGGGTGATATTCCCTGGAGGAGCATACTTGGCCAATCCTAATTTGTTAAATGTTGCTTTATTTACTCTTACTGTTGTTTTTATGCCAGTTACATTTTTCATGTGGTTTGGCTCTGGTGCTATTCTTGCTCCCATTCTTAACCACATTTGCCCTATCGCAATTGGTGCATATTTGAACAAAGACGGCAAGTTTCCATTCCACATGTTATATGTTGTTCTTGGACTTTCTGGTGTTACGATCACGTTTTTCTATGTCATTTCTGTCAAGTTGGCAGCCCAGAACCGCCGCAAGCGTGATGAACGGAATCTTTACCTCCCTGAACTTGTATCCGAAGTTTTCGAACGAACCCAGTTGCCTGCTGACAAGAGAGAACTCGATTTGAAAACTTTGAGATTCGTTCAGTACTTTATGGAATTGGGACTTCAGGACATCGATGACTGGTCTGGTTTCAATATCGTAGATCAGTTTCAGACGTCCTCCTTGCGGTACCAGTTGTATGAAATTGCTTACTGTTTGGGTACTTATCAGTGTATCTATACACCTTCCATGAGAGGAAAGCTTAGCGAAGCTCAAACTAAAGTGATTGATAAGTCATTAACACAAAAAGTAATGAATTACTGGAAATGGGAGTCCCTTTTTGGACATTTCTCTACTAACTACGATCCCGTGGAATGGGACAATATTATGGTGACCGGATACATTCTTAAGGCTTTAGGTATCTATACGAACAACACCGGGGATATGAGATATACTCAGCCTGATTGTATGGAATTTGTCATCAACAACAGCAACAAGTTCAAACACGACATTCATTCCATTAACAAGTATTTGTTGAGGAATTGGGAAAGTAATCCATACACTGTGTTTCCCTGTGAGCCCAACTGGATCTACTCTCCTTGTAACTTGTACGGCTCTGCTGGATCTATTGCTTATGATGCTGCTTTCCACCAAAAGAACTTCGAGAAGAAGCGTGAAAAGATCTTGAGTCAACTCCAGGAAGATTTGTCTGACGAACTGGGAACTTTGGTTCCAATCAAGTCCTCTTTGACAGGAATGACTATTCCAGGGTTCTCCGGTCCAACCTGTGAAGCTTTCTCAGCCATGGACTTGGTATTGTTGGATGAGGCAGCTGGAGTTCGTTCTTGGGTTATTTTGAGAGAAGAGCACTTGACATACGATCAGGAAGCACTGACATACAAGTTCAAGGACCTCAAGACTTCGGACAAGATTGATTTGGGAAACTACAACATCACGGAAGCTTCTCCAGCTGCGTTGTTCGCTATGGTTGCAGCTGAACATGGAGATGAAGAGATTTCTCAGAAATTGATCAAGAGAATCGATAATGAGTTGGCACCTTTGAAAGTTACTTCCACGGGTTCATACTACAACGAGGGACTTTCTACTTGGCTCACCGGCTTTCTTTTGCGCGGAAGATTATGCCGCTTCAGAGATTGGACGCGGACAATTGCCGAAGGTCCTAGCAAGCAGTGCAAATTGGGACCATTATTGGAAGGATATGATTTCCAAAATGTTTTGGTGGCCCGAGCATACTCAAACGATGGAACAGATCTTGATTTGGTTCTTTACAATGGGGGAGAGCCAGGAAAGTATTCGATCAGACTTGGACAATTGGTGCCTGGAGCCAAATACAAGTATGAGTTTGGAACATTTGAAGCTGACGATGATGGAAGTCTGGTGCTTTCCGTAGACCTTGATGGACGTACTCCAATTCATATTGAGAAAGTTTGATATTAAATAAATGAGATTCTGAAACATCGAGAGAAATTTGGTGCAATAGATTGTGAGTAAGTTTAATTAGAAGAACATATTCGAGTTTGTTAGACACAATAAAGAAGGCAATATCAAGGAAACGGAGTAACAGAAAGCAACACGAAGTGAATGGAAGGAGTAATAAAATCGGAGAAACTGAAAATCGTAATTACTGTAAAGAGATTCCTTTCTAAGGTTAATGCGTATATTCCTAATCACTAGGAGCTAGTCTCCCGAAGAATTTGCCAAAAGCCAAGCCAAAGCAGAAAAAAGACCTTTACTTAACAATCTAGATCTTCAGATATTTCTCAAGCACAAAGAAATATGGAGGGTCAGGAACCATCTTGCAATCCATCACACCAAAAACAGTGTTGTCATCAACTTTCTTGAACGTGTCATTAATAGGTAACTGGTCGTAGAACATGGAAGCAGTGTTAACTCCTCTAAAAAGAATAGTTCTCAATCTACATCCAACGCCCTCAGGAGACTCAATCTGTCCCCGGAGATCTCCCAGAATGTTAGTTCCTTCCGCCGTAAGAGCAAAATACTTCAATGGTTCAGCAGGGAAGACATCGTTTCCAGACTTTTCATCTGTTGCGTATGTGAGTAATGGATTTCCATGCTCAGACGAAAAGTATTCCTTTCCAAACCAATTATTGGCATCCAAAAGACCACACCAAGGATGATCAGTGTATATCTCATATCCTTTCCAACGGTAGCCCACCAATTCATCAACCTTGACAGGTTCAAGTGCATCGAATGCTTCCCAACACTGCTGGGTAGTAGCCTTCCGAGACTTAGCCAAGTCTGCAAAAGTGGTGATGAACCTTCTGGAGGTCACGCGAGGAATTGAGAAAGCAGTTTTTGAGAGAGCACGAGAAAACATTCTTGACAAGATATTCAGTAGAATATTCAGTAAATTATCCCCATCATGGGGCCATAAATGTGCACTATATACACTTACTTACCCCAGATTTCTTGCATGTACTCCGCTGAGGTGTCTGACTAAGGCAAATCTCGCAACTGCGAGCCGGCCCGGAGCTAAAACACAAACACGTTCTCCTCTTTGGCGTCATCAATGGGGGAAATAATATTGTTCGGCACTATCCCGATGTATCTCTTACCGTAACTCCGAGTTACTTTCCAAAACCATGGCTTAGTCACCCCATTCTGAATGAGTTTCTCGAATTTGCTGGTATCGGAAACAATCGGGACCAAATTTTTGAAATAGAACAATTTCAGGTCCACCTCGAGTACAACATTATCCATCAATTCATCTATCACATCGACAGTTTGAGTAGTTCCCATGCTTAACTGGTGACGAATTATAGAATCTCGAAACTCGGGCCAAATGACAAAGTTGCAAGCCAGATCGTAGGAAATTCCTTCGCGAATTAGTGACATTTGCAAGACTGTAGGTTTGAAGTAAGTAGGAACGACCACATTGACAGGATCTTCCGGTAGCAGAACTGATCTAGATTGACAAGGAAAGTGCAGCCTCAAGACCTGCTCGAAAGCTCCAACATGAATCCTTTCTTCAAGTCCAAAAAGCAATCTATTCTTCAACTCTACAGCCACTGGGTCAAGTGACTGATCTCCGCCGATGAATATACCTAAAGACTTACAATTGGCTCTTGAGTATACTGCTAGTAGAAGCTGTCCACATAACCACTTTGTACCACCTAGAGCAATGGTGAAGCTTTGCAATTTGGGAATTACCTCTAGGTATTTCTCAGCATACGTTGCAAATAGGTTTAAGAGGCCAGAATCCAACATAAAATCTGCACGAGACATGTCGAGCCTGAGACTTACTACCAGACGTAGAAAGTTCATCTCAATCGATTCCATCTGCTGTTGAACAGAAGTTCTATAGACATTCTTGGGATTTGGGTACAAGAATTCCGTCCAGAAGTTTTGGATGGGATGAGTAGTCCATTTATCTAGCTCAAATTCTGCCGACAGCGACAGGTTTGTATTAGGAGAAATGACCTGGTCCTGAGAAGGGATCGACTGATGTGAATAATATCCTCGATTTGGTTGCTGCTGTTCTTCTTGCGATTCGTATTGTTGACTGTGTTGATGCTGAGAAGGAACTATAGGGTGTCGTGGCATCTTTTGAAATTGACGATTCAGAACATTTGTATTCAGGGATTCATGGAGTGGTGGAAGGGGAAAATCTGCAAGTAACGGATGCTGTTCAGGAAGTAGTTGCTCTGGAAGGGGGGGATTAGGCAAACGTAAGAGATCCTGGTCTCGCAGTCCACAATTGCTCAGATGCTCCAGTCCCTGCTGCTGTCTCTGGTGTAGCACACTTAGGGGACTCAGAATAATATCAGTAGAAATTTCAGCTTTATCTGGATCTGCTTTGACAAGTTCCAGATTCGAATCATCACCATGAGGCGATGGTTTCTTTTCCAGGTTGATCGCAGCCAGTGGCAGACTCCTGCCACCAGACATCTTCACCATATTGGCCAAAAGTACCTGGAGGCTACCACCAATACGACTAGCTTCGCCCATCTCCTTCTTCAACCTTAGAAGTTGACGTTCCAGGTCACAACCTCCGCGACACCGACTTTCAAGTAATTTCTGGCGTAGGAAAGAAACTTCAGCTTCAAGTTCGGCTACTCGTGCAGCCTGACGGGCTCGGTGTTTCCTCTGAGAGACCTTGTTTTGTTCTCGTTTACGCTGGGCCCGCTCGGACATGGCTTGTAGAAGTCAAAGTTAGCCAGTCGAAGTGATAATGTATGATATATGCAAGATGTAGGACGTGGGGAATCTGACTAAGCCAACCGTTGATGTAAAGGTGGGGCACTTGATGAAAGTCAGTCTTCTCTATTTAAGGCTCCTAGTACCGATGTCTCAAGTTTCTTTCAAATGACTTTTTTTTTTATTTCAGAAGTATTGCCCACTTCCTAATAATGGCTTGTTGTTTTGTTGCTGCAGGCTTCAGCCTCGTCCTTCACAAATTATCTTCCACAACTAAGGTGGACTCAGCTTTATATACCGTGAATGGATTGCCCGAGCCAGATAAAGACTACAAGTATCAGAATGTTCATGGTAATACGTTGAAAGTATCAGGCATGACATGTCCGAGCTGTGTAGAGACAGTCGAGGCTGCCGTTTTGGATATTGGTGGAATTAATGCCTGTCGAGTATCACTATTTGACTCCACCGTGAGTTATGGCTACGATGCGGCCATTTTAAAAGGCGACGATTTGGTAGTAAACGCTATTGAGAAAATAGGTTATGACGTGGAGCGTATTCGGATCAATGGCCTGCCTCGGCCATTTGCTGACGACGCTAATGCCAGCTACATGCAAAGTATGGAATGTGCTATTTATGCGCTAATGACGTTTGGACTTGAGAAACTCTGCACATTCGATGTGGCTGGAAAACGTTTCTGGCTCACGGTGGCCGCTGTAACTGCGGTCAATTGTCAGTTTATACGGGGAAAACGATTTTATCTTGCGACATGGGCAAGTTTTCGACATCAAACATCACTTTCCATGGATGCTCTTGTCGCATTCAGCACCACTTTTGCTCTAATGTTATCGTTGTCATTCTATGCTGACTACATGAGATTTGAGACCCCGGACAGTCTCCTGAAAATCTCGTTTGAGCTCTCAACGGGAACCTTGCTTGTGATCACGGCAGGAAAGCACTTGGAAGAGATGAGTAGGCTCAGACTCAACTCAAACATCACCACTCTTGGAAGCATTATGCCTCGAAGTGCAGTTCTCCGGAAGGATTCCGGTGCTGTTTACGTGCCAATATCGGTACTTAAGAAAAACGATATTGTGGTGGTAAGCCCGGGCATGAAATTTCCTTGTGATGGATCTATTGTCAAAGGGAATTCATTTGTGGACGAATTGGCGTTGACTGGAGAGCCGCTTCCCGTGGAAAAGCGTCCTGGTGCCCCTGTTCTTGCTGGGACGTTGAACAAGCTGACCACAGTAGAGATCTTAGCTCTGGGACCAGCGACAAGTTCTGTGATTTCGAAGCTTTCATCATTGACAGCTAATGACATTCAGCCAGCTGATTTTCCAATGTCGAAACCCATCAAGTACTTTGTACCTACTACCATCATCTTGTCCATATGTACTTTCATGTACTGGATACAATATGACTTGGAGGAAGCAAGAATGAAGGCATTAGCTGTACTATGTGTCTCGTGCCCTTGTGCCTTAGGCTTGGCCATTCCTGCTGCTGTAGTGAGAGGGATGAATGTTGCTGCTACGAAGGGAATTTTCATCAGAGGCTCTGGACTCGTTAAATTACTAAGCATTTGGAAACTGAAACAAGAGAAGCCTTTAGTGTTTGTATTTGACAAGACTGGTACAATAACGACTCGAGACATGACCGTGTCAGATTTTCAGTGGAAGATGCTTATCGATGACGACACCGAGAAAAGACTTTGGAATGCTGTTTATTCTGTCGAATTCACCCTAGATCACCCAGTGGCATGTAAAATTGCAGAGTTGGCGATATCCAAGTTAGGCTTGCATAACTTAACTCCCCATGCGTATCTGATCCGAGACCTTGAGATACTCAAGGGCGGAGTCAAATGCGAAGTCGAACTTCCAGATGGTATCGCATCAATTTGCATTTCCAACACCTCAACCATTTCAAATGAAAATGTTGAAGGAACGATTTTCTTCCAGTTAGATGGTGTTGAGATTGCTAGCTGCAAAATAGATACCTCGACTCGAAGGGAGGCAGAGTCGGTTTTCGGAAATCTAAAGTCTAGAGGATGCCAAGTCATTGTGGCCAGTGGTGACCACGAGAAGAGAACTTCCTCTTTGAGCAAGCACTTACTGGTGCAAGAGTATTATTCTAATTTGACTCCGGCGCAGAAAGCAGAACTCGTCTCTGAGCTTTCCCATCAAAACCTGGTAATTATGGTGGGAGATGGGCTTAACGACTCAGATGCTTTTCTAGAGGCTGCTCTTGCTATTACTCTAGTAAGCTCACATCAGCTTGCCGTAGACAACGCTGACGTCGTACTCATGAATGATGATTTAAATTCCATTCTTGAATTGTTGCAGGTAGCTAGACGTACTGGAATTGTTCGTGATGCTAACATTTTCTGCTGCATCGCCTATAATGGCGTAATGATTCCGCTTGCTATGGGAATCTTTTCGAAATATGGCATTAGTGTTTCCTCGTATTATAGTTCCGCATTTATGTCGGTGAGTTCACTTCTTGTCTTGTTGAATTGCTTGTGGATCCACTAATGGGTAACTGCAAATTAGGGAATTTGAAATTACGATGTCACTTTAAGACACAGTATTGGACCTTATTCAGTTGGGAAGAAGTGCCTATGCAAAAAAGAGCAAGAATGTTGAATAACCATATGTGTAAGTTTACCCTGTGATACATTCGCTAGTTTGATAAATTATATGTATGGTCCAAGGTGGGCAATCCCAAAATTCTGTTTACGACTTGCTGAAGTTTCAAGGAGTAAAGTATTGAAGCAAAATAGCATTCTCAAAACATAGATTAATATGACTCGGCATTTGAAAAATCTAAGGACTGAAAGCTGTTTATCCGAAGCTTTCAGTGAAATTTGATAATCACGATTTCCTCGGGATTGTTTAGTTTAACATGTAGTGGAATTATCACACAGTTTAAGAGGAACTTCGGGTCAGCACATGCATTATCACACTTAAGTGCTGTATATAGGATAAACTCCATCCTGCCGGTATATAGGGTCTATATACGATCATCCTTCTTCTCACTCAGAAGTTATCCCCGATTCGTGCATTGGGTGCAATAGACAATATTAGCGACCCCAGACTCCTCCAAGCTCATCCATTCTAGTAACTTTTTCAACTCACCAGTTGACAGTGACCCTTCAAGGAATGACACAAGGATGGTGACAACTTCAGAATCAAATTTGAGGATGCCATGGGGGTTTTGGGGTTCTGAGACCTTATTCTCCGTCAATAAGGATGAGCAGTTGATCTCAAGCATTTCTGACGACGTTTTCATTGGAGTTGGCTTTGCTGGGTGTCACCGCGTCTATGAATTGCCAGCGACAAATAAAAACTAACGATTTCGTGGCTTTCGAAACGTACTTACGACTGGGGTGTATCCTGAAAGGGCGAATGGGGCGAATACCTGTCCAGGATGTGCTTCCGATATCCTGCCTTGTGGTAGTCCATCAGTTGAAATTAATGGCAATTGGAGTGATTTACTTTTCCCCAATGATAATGGAGGAGTAAAAAATACAATTTCGTTGTTAAACACCCTCAAGTTCAAGTGGAAGGGCTCAAAAATAGGAGAAGTCCATGAAAAGCTGGTGAACTGTTTCATCTACTGGCTGTGACCTTGCTTTGTCTAGATCATTTTCCATCACGGAAGAATGGTATCAATCTTCAGGATATGCGGTTGAAAGAAGGCATGAGTGTTTACAAGACTTCCATGATTAAAGACTTTCCAACGTCTTTTCGATTACTGGGCCAAACCTCAGTAACTGGCCATTATTCTGTAGTTTCAGCGATTGAAAATTGCTGTGCTTTTGCTTTTCAGGTTGCTGAGTCCGTTCTTGAAGGAAAGTACAAGTCGGTTGTTGTCAAGAGTAGTGACTACTACGAGTGGTTATCGAACGCTTAAGAAATGTTGGGCAAGATAGTTTTCGGACCAAAGCTTGGAGGTTGTCTGTCGTGGCACTTCGAGAAGGGCGTGAATGCCACCTCTTATCTTTACTCTCAGGTTGACTAATGGAGCACGTTCTTATGATTCCTAAAGAAGGATCTTACTTATGAGCCATATTCCGAACTGACAAAAGGAATTTAGGGCCATGTCAAGTCTAATAATCAACTATTTTTTTAATCTGAATATCAATTATATGAGAAATCGACGATATACGTGTTTGAACTTGTTGTTGAATAAAAAACCAACAGAGAAAAAATAATTATCTCTTCCACAATAGCTTCCAGAATATTATTGAAGCATTCCACATCTCGTAAATCTGTCTCAAGTGTTGACAAATCGGTCCAATTTACTGATCTCCTACACGTTGCTATGTTGATCTCGCTCATCGGAAAGACCACAGTATTTGATCGCCACACATTTTACAAAAATCTAGATTAGTCTCAAGAGCAAATGAGGAGACAAATATTTCAACGGAAGTATTTCTCGTTCTAAATCGTATTAATCTTCAGATTTTTTGTTCTCCAGTCTACCCAAATCCTCTCCCTTCACTAGGTTTAATTGTGCAGTGCTACTCCACAGTGAAGCCACAATCCACAAATACTCCTGTCCCCCTATACATTAGTAATGAAGGGGTAGCAGTGATTCGGATATAAAGGGAAGTTTCCCAAGGAAACAGAAATGGCAAGAATCCTCATGTCTTTCACTCGCACCTCCAGGAATGTGTGGGAATACCTCAAGATTGATGATGCCAATGAGCTCAGAGATGATTACATCGATGAGACCATAGATAGATCAAGAAGAGAAGAGAAAAAGAAAAGTGGCAGCTTCAGCCAACTCTTGGATATATTTGACTGGTACCCGTCACATTATTCCGAGTACGAGAGAAGATTCTTGAAGAAGGTGGATGTGTCGGTTCTTCTCTTCACTGCACTCAGCTTCTACACAAAGTACTTGGATAGTTCCAATATCTCTAATGCATATGTTTCGGGTATGAAGGAGGAGTTGAATCTCCACGGCAATGAGTTGAACTACTTTACGTCATTTTTCAATATTGGCTATTGTCTCTTCCAGATTCCCCTTGTGTTGTTAATCCAGAAACAGGCGTTTGCCAGATATCTCTTGATTGCGTGTGAATTATGCTGGGGAATGTGCACTTTCGGAGCTTCGACGGCAAAAAATGCCAACCAGTTGTATTTTGTTCGGTTTCTTATCGGTGTCAGTGAGGCTGCCAGCTTTCCTGGATCTTATGTCATCATGAGCACCTGGTACACCCCAGATGAACTTGTCAGAAGAGCTGGATTCTACAACTTGATGTCCAGTATAGGTACCACATCGTCTGGGCTACTTCAATCTGCTTGTCGTGAGCACTTGAATGGAGTCTTGGGAAAGTCTGGCTGGAGATGGCAGTTTATCATTGATGGATTGATAACTCTTGGTTGCGTGATCTATGGAATCCTTTTGTTTCCTGGAACACCAGAAACCACCCGGAAATTCGGCATTCTCTCAGAGGATGATCTTACTTTTGCTAGAAACAGAATGAGAGGTCGGGTTGCTATTCCTAAAAAGTTCGACAGAAAAACGTTTAAGGCGATTTTCAGAACGTGGCAGCCTTACCTTCTCGTTTTGCTCTGGGTGGGCCATCATCAGGTCAACTATGATTCTGATCTTAAGTTATATATAAAAAGTCTTGTTCCAGAGAAGTACTCTCCATCTGCTCCTACCAACTTTGCTGCTGCAACGGGTGTGTTGGCCGGTATTTCTGCGTTCTTCATTCCGAACTTGAGTGCTACCTATGGGCAATTGCCTGTAGTTACGGCAGTATTTGTCGTCAGCTACTTTGCAGGCGCTGTTTTGATCAAATGGGATGTATCCCATCGATTGAAAGTTGTGGCATACTTCTTGGAACATATCTTCCTGAGCGGACTAGCCCCTACTTTCTACGCTTGGGCAGCCAACTTGTGCAAGGACAGTGCTGAAAAGAAACTGTTTGTTTTGGCATTGATCAATACTCTTTCATACGCTATTCAAGCTTGGAGTGTGCCATGGCAGTGGAATATAAAAGAAGCTCCGAAGTTTTCCACCGCATTTAGGATCAATTTTGGATTTATTGTCTTTGTCAATGTCATGTTCTTTGTGGTATGGATCTTGGAGAGATATGATGACAGATTAATTCCACAATTCACTGGAGACCGCAATAAGTTCTCCAGTAAGATCGACTATGAAAGATTATCAGATGACGAACAAACTAACTACGGAAGCGTGAGTGGAAAACTGAAGGATGATGTTAAGAACGTTCAACTTGTCACAATCATGGAATATAGTGACTCACGGAAGTCGTCGGTATAGATTCACATCAATGAGGAGCTGGAACCTCAATTTTAATTCTAAATATTCATTATCAGACATCAAAAGAATGCCCTCTCGGGAGGTATAAAGTCACATTTTGTAAGCTCTATAGTTCTAATCTTCTTTTGAAATATGAACACTCTATTTTGAACTCAGCCCCAAGTTATTTCTACTTTCATCTTGTCGCACAATAAAGCTTTCCTTTCAAATTATACATCAAAACTATATTATTACACTTTTCGCACAATAAATTACTTCTATTCAAAATTAAACTTCTAGAATTCTGATATTACACTTTTCTCACAATAAATCATACACTTCTCTGCGAAACGTTCACGTCTGTTTTCTGCTTAGCAGAAATGTCGTCGTTCGAAGTGGTATTGAATACTTCCTCGATGTTGACCACATTTGATTCGTGAGTGGCTTCCCATTCTGCAACTCTGTCGAGTGGAACCTTGACAACAGAGTGACCCAACTCACCAGAAGGCAACTGGAAGGTCTCAATCTTGTTTTGGTACTTACCAAGCTTAGGCAACAAGAAAGCCCACACCAAGTAGTAAGCGATACAAACGCCAATAAGAGCAATAGTGGTAATTGGGTAGGTTGCGTAGAAGAAGGAGACATCTGATCCCTTCAAAGTTCCCTTTGGAGGAACAAAGGCCATAGCAACCACAAACAAAGTCCAAGCAATAGCAATGATCACCACAGGAGTCCAAACATGGAACTCTCTGTAGCCCAAACCCTGCTTTCTTCTGGCTTTTCTCAATTTCAACAAACCAATGAAGAGAACACAGTTGAAGATACTGCCGGAGTAGGAACCCATATCAACCACAAAGTTGTAAGCATCTCCTGGAGGAGGAGCCAACAAGATGACCAAATTGACAATCAAAGTGACTAAAATTGGGAAGAGTGGAGTACCCCAGGGCTTGACACTGGTCCAAAGCTTTGGATATGGCAACACACCTTGTCTTCCACACTCTCTAAGGGATCTGGAGTGCGCAATGAAGACACCCAATAAATGTCCAAAGGCAGAAATGGCAACAAAGGAACTGAGAGCACCTTGGGCAGCCTTGGTTCCGAACACTTTCTCAAAGTAGACCGAAGAAACAAGCGTACCTGCGCTCTTGATTTCCTTGACCGTTCCAATACCAGCAAAGTAAACGGTGTTGATCAAGATGTAGAGAATGAAAATGAAGAACAACGTCCATGGCACAAAGGTTTTGTATGCTCTAATCGTATTAGTAGGCACAGTTTCGGCAACCACACCAAAGGCGTATCCAGTACCACCGTACGAAAAAACCACTTTAAGAATAGCGTTCGAGATGGAGTTACCATCGGTAGTAGTGCCTTCCCAGGCGTTGTTGAAAACGCTGTGAGTATTGCCAACTCTGGTGCCTCCACCCAAGACAACAAGACCAGAAATGATTATGAAGAAAATGAAAACAATCTTGACAAATCCTAGGAAACTGTTGAGTCTAATAGCCAATTTGGTGTTGAAAGCCGTAATTCCAGCACACAAGAAAAGAGGAACCACAGCCAAACCTCTCTGCTCCCACGAAGTAGGAGAATGGCCAGCAGCCTTGAAAATGTAGGAAGCAAAAGCTGAAGCAGAAGAGGTAGAGAAAGATAAAATCACTGTGACAGCCGCATACACCACGGGAACCAAGAATTGTGGCCTAGGGTATGCCTGTTCTAAGTACACCACCTCACCACCAGATCTTCTTCTGAAATATGTGACAAACTCGATGTAGACTACCACCTGGAACAATGTGACAATGAAACCAACCACCCAAAAGATATAAGCAGCACCAATCGAACCAACAGATTTAAGAATACTTCCTGGGGTAGCAAAGATACCTGTACCAATCACACCCTGGATGATCATATAGAAAATACTCCAAGACGAAGCTTGATAACCCAAAGGATTCTCCTTCTCCACGGGAGCACCATAAGAATCTTGGGTGTCATCAGAATTGCTCGACTCGACATCGTCTTTGACCTTAGACTCGGAATTCGAGCGATCAATACCGAAGAGAAGAAAGGACGCAATGTCCAAAGATTTAGAGAGAAAAGTACTCATTACTGATGAAAAAAGCTTCTACTGGGGCTTCCATGGATGCTTATATATGAAGTAACGGAAGTATTGTTAGGTGCTACTTTGTTCTCAGGTTGTAACGCCCAATAGATTGCATCGCAATTGCAGAGCCACAGCTTAGATGATGGATGCGAAATTTGTAGTGGATCTTTAGTGCGTGTCAAATTATTAGCGGGGAAAAGGGACGATCAGTTGGCGGAGTTGAGCCTCGATTTTATTTTTAAACGTTTTATCCAATGGTTTTTACTTTATTCTTGTTCCATCCATTCTATTCTACTTCATGGAGCTTCCATCTCATCTGGCTTGAATCAGCAATTTTTCGGTGATGGATTGCGAATACATTTGGAGCCATGTTCCTGGTGCGGCTTATCGGATAATTCATGGCATTTCTTATGTGGATTCCACACTTTGCAACCACACTAACTTAAAAAAGTAAAAAATGGAACCGGACAAATTAATATGGAAGCTTCGAATCATAGACATTTCTTGGCATGGCAGGTGCCATTCTTTCGTAACTTATCATTGGATGGATAAAGCCTGAGTGAGTGTGGAGTGTGTTGCGAAGATGTGCCGGGATTTGCAAAGTGGCTATGAGTGTCTAGAGATGTAAGCAGATTTTGATATTTGACTTCACCTTATCAGTGTAGAGGATGTCACATTGATTCAGCCCCACGCTCCTAAGTTTACTAGTTTCTGAATATAATAAGAATATGGCCATACAGTTGGGCCACCAGGACTTCCATGCGGCTGGTAGAGTTTCGGCAAAGGTGTCTCGGGATTGCACGTTCTTGGCATGATTTTGGAATCATTCACTGCTTTTGTGGAGTTAAGTTACTCCTCTGTGGTTTCTGTTTACGAAAAGTGTGGAATAGAATCCCCCAGAACATTTTTCGTCGTGGTTGTTATTGGATTATTTGATAAATCAGTACGTAATTTTGATGTAAGTGGGTTAAAGCAGACGAAGTGGATACATTGTTATAAGTGATCTTGGAGAGCATCGACTAGGAAAATGGATTCGGGGAGTTGTCAACTACAACGAAAAAAAAAAAAAAAAAAAAAAAAAAAATCT
>Ga0160505_100295_pt1 | contig 32714 bp, 33 predicted proteins | sample DIDeMG_FD_108225 | JGI IMG/M metagenome (GOLD analysis project Ga0160505, IMG submission 108225) | Enriched chicken feces microbial communities from UW Madison campus, WI, USA - DID2874_E49_Stillage MG | ecosystem: Host-associated > Birds > Digestive system > Large intestine > Fecal ... | reverse complement strand
TTGTTTGCTTCTATAGAATAGAAGCGCCCTACACATTTGGTTTGTTTTATTCGTTCAGTTTTCAAAGGTCTACGTTGTTTGTTGCTTTGTTTCAGCAACTTTTATATCTTAACAGGTTACTGATTGAATGTCAACAACTTTTTTCATTTAATTTTGAAAAAGTTTTGAAACTCAATTGACAACTTTGAAATAATAACACTTAACAAAAAGCTTGTCAACAATTATTTTCCGTTGTTAAATCAACATGTTTCAGCAACGTTATTGATAATATCATACTGAAAAATTATGTCAAACATTTTTCAGTGCTTTTTCAAAAAAGTTTCAGGCGAACAGAAAATGGACTAGCTTTTCGCTAGTCCATTATTATTTCAATTCCGTAATGATCACTAATTATTCTTCCGTTTTTTCCATTAAAAGCAATGTTATAGCTTTCTATCTTAAATTCCCCAGAGGCAAAAATATAGTCGATCCGAAGGCTGTTCGTATTTTGACCCCACCCATCTATAGAAGTCTCCACTGTGTGCTCGCCTGTTCTTTCTTCGGCAGTATTAAAAGCATCGTGTATGTTTAAAGCACTTTTTCTGACTAAATCATATCCCTCATTGCTTTTCTTTGCATCATTATTAAAGTCCCCCATAATAATCAGCTTGTCTTGTTTTTCCATTAGCGCTTTTTCCAAAGTACGCCATTCGTAAGCAAAGGATTGCTCCAAGTTTTGCCACCAAGAGAAGTGTCCGCTTACTGCTGTAATTTTTTGAGAGCCAAATCTTGTTTCACCGATTATCGCTCTTCGCGTGTGGTAGTCTGACGGGTCCGCACTTTCGGAAAGCAATAGACTTTTTGCTTCTATAGGATTCTTTGATAACAAGCCTATCCCTTCATGATAGACATCGTAACCAATATGATTGTACGTCCAAGACCAGTAATAACGACAGTCTAATTCTTTTAAGCGTTCTGTTAAACAATAGAGGAAATTGTCTTCGTGCACTGTTTTTTGGTCAACAGTGGGTTGAAAATAATGATCTAGCTTAGCGGGAGAACTCGTTCGAAGTTGGTTCACTTCTTGTAAACCAATCAAATCATACTTCTCTTTAGCAATTTTTTTTGCCAATTCCTCAATTTGCTGCCTATCATCTTTTTCCATCCAGCTATGCGTGTTCAATGTTAGTACTTTGATTGCTCTCGCCTCGCTTTAATAATCGAATGTTCCGATCGTTTCTCCTCGTGAAACGAGTCCTGTTTTATCATAATGGTAATTTTCGATCTTGTCACCATTAGTGAACACAACGATCATGGTCGTCCTCTTGCCTGCCTCTTGTATTTTCGCTAAATCTGCTGAAGCGACGATTTTTCCAGCTTTTATTTTTTCGCCTTCTTGCACTTTGATGTCGAATGCTTCTCCGCCTAAATCAACTGTATCGATACCCATGTGCAGCAGTACTTCGATTCCGTCCTCTGTCTGGATGCCGATCGCGTGTTTTGTTGGAAATACGGAAACGATCGTCCCGCTGACTGGACTGACGATCACACCATTCTCTGGAACGACTGCAAATCCTTCACCCATCATTTTTTGCGAGAAGACTTCATCTTCTACTCGATCGATTGGGATAAACTCCCCATTTGCTGGTGCTACGATCTTTGCCTGTTTTCCTAAAAATACTTGATTTTCTTCTATTGAATCCTGCATATTCTCTTGAAAATCACTTTTAGGAATTTGAACACCTGAATCTAAAAGGTCTTGAATATCTGATTTAAGGATATCCGCTTTAGGGCCATACACCGCCTGCACCCCGTTGTCTTTGACCAAAAGCCCCATTGCTCCGGCTTTTTTCCAGTCTTCCTCACTGCCTACAGCAGTTTTATCTGCTACTGTTACCCGCAGACGGGTCATGCAGGCATCCACATCGCTAATGTTTTGCGGACCGCCTAGTAAATTGATGATCTTGACGATTTGCGAATCTGCATTCGCTGATTCATTTGACGTTGTACCTGTTGACTCTTCCGTGTCCACTTCATAATTGCCGTTTCTTCCTGGTGTCGCGTAGTTGAATTTCTTGATCATGAAGTTTGCGAAGAAGTATGTGAATACTCCAAAGGCGATACTCGTGATGACGAAGTTAAGCAAGTCGCTCCCTAACCCAGCCCGAATCGCCATCGGTACTCGCGTAAGCAGCTCGATATTCCCGAATGAATGAACACGCAAATGGATGATATCAGCCATTGCGAAAGCCGCACCTTGGATCACTGCGTAACATGCATACAATGGGACCGCAACAAACATGAACATGAATTCCAGCGGTTCTGTTACTCCTGTTAAAAATACGGCAACTGCTGCAGAAAGGAACATTGATTTGTACTTTTTCTTCTTATCAGGGTCCACATTACGATACATCGCCAATGTCAGTCCCATTAAGATACCGGTCGAACCAATCATCTGACCAACTTTGAAACGGGCGGGAGTCCATTGAGTCAGCACGTCTTGATATTGAGACATATCTCCGCCGTTCTTCAAATTGACCAAATCAGTCGCCCATGCCAACCATAAAGGGTCTTGACCAAACACTTGGCTTCCTGCTTGAGCACCCGTCAGAATCTCGTAGGTTCCGCCGAGTTGTGTATAATTCATCGGGATCGTCAGCATATGATGCAATCCGAATGGTAAAAGCAGCCGTTCCAGTGTTCCATATAAAAATGGCGCTAAGATCGGTGCCGTATCTTGAGAGTTCGCGATCCATTTACCAAAGTCGTTGATCCCTGTCTGAATAATTGGCCAAATGATCGCTAAGACCAATGCTACGATCACGGAACGCAAGATGACGACAAAAGGAACAAATCGTTTGCCATTAAAGAAGGTCAAAACTTCTGGTAGTTTTCGGAAATTATAGTATTTATTGTACGCAGTCGCGCCTACAAACCCAGCGATTATACCGACAAACACGCCCATATTCAAAGCGGGAGCTTCTAGAACACTCGTAAAATAGCCATCCACCATGATTTTTTGTCCAAATAATGTTTGCGTTGTTGCCGTTGGATCAGCAAGCATATCAGACGTGACAGAAAAGATCGCGCCGGTGATTCGATTAATTAAAATAAATGATAGCCCTGCCGCGAATGCACCCCCTGCTCGTTCTTTTGCCCAGCTTCCGCCGATCGCTAAGGCAAATAGCAGATGCAAGTTTCCGATAATTGCCCAACCAACATTTTCAACAACGCCGCCGGTCGTAACGAGCCAACCGAGATTTTCATTGATCAATGGTAAAGACTTTCCGATACTGATCATTAGTCCTGCCGCTGGCATCACTGCGATCACTACCATCAAGGCCTTTCCGAACTTTTGCCAAAACTCAAAACTAAAAATCTTTTTGATTCCCTTCATCGTTGTTCCTCCTAAATAATCCGTTGCAGAATTTTACGCAATCGGTTTCGTTAATTTGCATTATATACTCACAATGAAAATTTGTAAACTCTTTCAAACAAATAAATGTTTACAGTCTTATTATTCGATATACGATTATCAATCAATTAAATCAATTAATGTTTGACTTGCGCAACCGGTTGCGTGTATGATAAAGCTAAGAAACATTTAGCGTGTTTTTTATTCTTGCATCTGCGCTTTCCAAAGGAAGAAGCATCGTCACCTGCTGCGTTAGAGTGATTTTGAAAGAAAAGAACACACCTAAAGGAAACTAGGAGGACTATTATGGAAAAAGTACAACGTCTTTTTGAAATTGACCCTTGGAAGATTCGGACAACACAACTAGATAAGGAAAATCGTCGTTTGCAGGAATCATTGACCAGTATGGGCAATGGCTACATGGGCATGCGCGGAAATTTTGAAGAAAGCTATAGCGGCGACCATCACCAAGGAACCTACCTCGCAGGAATTTGGTATCCTGACAAAACCCGCGTTGGTTGGTGGAAAAATGGGTATCCCGAATATTTTGGAAAAGTCATCAATGCCATGGATTTTATTCAAATGAAACTTTTTGTTAATGATCATGAAATTGATTTGGCGACGACTGCATTTGAGGACTTCGACCTTGAATTGAATATGGAAAACGGTCTGCTCACCCGCTCTTTTGTCGCAATCACAGGAGGCGCAACTGTTCGTTTCACTTTCGAACGTTTTCTAAGTATCGTTAAGCAGGAATTAGCGGTGATTCGTTTAACTGCTGAATGCTTATCCGGCGACGCTCAGATAAGGGTTTTGTCTAAACTAGATAACAATGTTCAAAATGAAGACAGTAATTACGAAGAAATGTTTTGGCTAGAAAAAGAACGCGGTCACCAAATGGAGTGCAGCTTCTTGACGACACAGACCATTCCAAACGATTTTGGCATTGAGCAGTTTTCAGTAACCGGCGCCATGAAGCACGTTAGTTCTGCCATTGGTGTTCAGCAAGACGATACGTTAGAAGTTGCAGAAACATTTACCTATGACCTGAAACCCGATGAATCGATGCAATTAGAAAAAAGAGTCGTTATTCTGACCAGCCGTGACGTTCCTGAATCTGACCAAAGTGAAAAAGCTCTTGCTTTGCTGGAGGCTTATGATGCTTCTTACGAGGAACTTTTAGCCGAACAAAACGCCGCTTGGGCAAAACGTTGGGCGCTAGCAGATGTTTCGATCGGTGGAGACGATGAAGCCCAACAAGGAATCCGCTTTAACATTTTCCAATTATTTTCTACTTATTATGGTGAGGATGATCGTCTAAACATCGGGCCAAAAGGGTTTACCGGAGAAAAATACGGCGGCGCTACCTATTGGGATACGGAAGCTTATGCTGTGCCGATGTATCTTGGAATCTCTGACCCAACGATCACTAAAAACTTGTTGAAGTACCGTCACAATCAATTGCCTCAAGCAAAACACAACGCACGTCAACAAGGTCTAAAAGGTGCGCTATACCCAATGGTCACATTCACTGGGGTAGAATGCCACAACGAATGGGAAATTACCTTTGAAGAAATCCATCGAAACGGTGCTATTGCTCATGCGATTTATAATTACACGACGTACACCGGAGACGAGAGCTACATTCAAAAAGAAGGATTGGAAGTCCTGACAGAGATCGCACGGTTCTGGGCAGATCGCGTCCACTACTCCAAACGCCAACAAAAATACATGATTCACGGCGTTACTGGTCCTAATGAATACGAAAACAATATAAACAATAATTGGTATACAAATTACCTAGCTACATGGGTTCTTTCCTATACTCTTGAAAATTATCAAAAATATCAAGCGCATGCGACAGTCACAATTACTCAAGAAGAGCAGACAAAGTGGCAAGACATTGTCCAAAATATGTACTTCCCTAAAGATGAAGAGTTAGGCATTTTTGTTCAACATGATACCTTCTTAGATAAGGACCTATTGCCGACTTCTGCACTCGATCCAGCAGAGCGTCCATTGAACCAGCATTGGTCATGGGATAAGATTTTACGTTCTTGTTTTATCAAGCAAGCCGATGTGCTGCAAGGAATCTACTTCTTCGGGGACAGTTTCACAGATGAAGAGAAACGAAGAAATTTTGAGTTTTACGAACCAATGACTGTCCATGAGTCTTCCCTTTCTGCATCGGTCCATGCTATATTGGCTGCGGAATTGGGCTTGATCGACAAATCAATGGAAATGTACCAGCGAACTGCGCGCTTAGATCTGGACAATTACAATAATGATACAGATGACGGCCTCCACATCACTTCCATGACGGGCAGCTGGTTAGCCATCGTTCAGGGCTTTGCTCAAATGAAGAGCAGCACAGGAACACTTAGTTTTGCACCGTTGTTGCCAAAAGACTGGGATCACTATTCGTTCCACATCACCTATCGTGGAAGACTGCTCGCAGTCACTGTAACTCAGAAAGAGGTTCGCATTGACTTGAAAGATGGCTCTGCCTTCGCTATGATGCTGTATGGGCAAGAAATCACCTTGAAGGATTCAGTCAGCGTTCCTTTAGAACAGGAGGAACCAAATGTTTAAAGGTGTGTTGTTTGATCTAGACGGCGTTATCACAGATACTGCTGAGTATCATTATCTCGCTTGGAAGAAATTGGCTGATGATTTGGGCATCTCGATCGACAGGCAATTCAATGAAAAGTTGAAAGGTGTCAGCCGAGAAGATTCTTTGCGGCTGATCTTAGCGCATGGTCAGCGAGAAAAGGATTTCTCTGAAGCAGAGTTTCAACGATTAGCAAAAATCAAAAATGACAATTATGTAGAAATGATTCAGGCCGTTTCGCCAAAAGACGTCTATCCTGGTATAGTAGACTTGTTAAAAGCTTTAAAAGATGCGGATATAAAAATTTCTTTGGCTTCAGCCAGTAAAAATGGCCCCTTTTTATTAAAACAAATGGCCTTGACACCCTATTTTGATGGTATTGCTGATCCCTCGGCTGTCAAAGCAGGAAAACCAGCACCTGATATTTTCCAGTTGGCCGCGAAGGTCGTCGGACTTGCTCCTGAAGAATGTATCGGTATCGAGGATGCCCAAGCCGGTATCACTGCGATCAAGGCCAGCGGCGCCTTCCCTATTGGGGTCGGGACAGCGGAACAGCTAGGGACAGATATTCCCGTAGTCGCCTCTACTGCCGAGTTGCGTTTGCCTTTTTTGAAACGGTTATGGGATAATTGATTTAAAAAAATAAGGATCTACTTGAAAAATTTATACTATTATTGAGAAAGGGAGATGATTTTCATGGTGACTACAGTTAAGGACGTGGCAAAAAAAGCAAAAGTCTCCCCTTCTACCGTTTCTCGCGTGATCAATGATCATCCGAGTATTTCAGATGAAACAAAACAACGTGTGCGAAAGATCATGGATGAGATGGGGTATTTTCCAAATGTCACTGCTCGAAATCTAGGCAAGCAGCGGGCAAATTCATTAGGCGTGATCCTTCCACCTTTGGATTCGCGTGAGCGTTTAGGAAATCCGCTTTATCTGGAGCTGTTGAACGCGATAAATGAAACAGCAGCAGAATTCCAAGTAACTACAGCAGTTGCTTCAGCCAACAACAGTGAAACCTTGTTGGAAAACGTCATTCGAATGCATCGCCAAAAGCAGGTCGATGGCTTTATCTTGGCCTATTCCGAGAAGGACGATCCTGTAGCGGAGTACCTTTTTCAAAACCAGGTGCCCTTTACCCTGATCGGCCGGCCGGCTAAACGAGAGGCGGAGATCGTCTATGTTGATAACGATAACCAACTATTAGGAAAGCAGGCCACCGAACATTTGATTGAAAAAGGCCATAAGAACATCTTGTTCGTTTCAAACGTGACGCAAGAGGTCATTTTCTTTGAGCGATATTTCGGTTATCAGGAGGCGATGATGCTGCAAGGTCTGCCGACCAACCAGCCTTTGACGATGCTTCACCCTGAGGACTACACAAAATTTCCTGAGGTGATCAAAGAAACAGGCGCCACTGCCCTTGTTGTGATCGATGATATTTTTGCATTAAGAATGATTCAATTAGCCACCTTGCACGGATACAATGTTCCTGACGATCTTTCCGTCATCAGCTTCAATAATTCAATTTTTGCGACGCTGGTCCATCCATACCTCACGACAATCGATATCGACATTTCCGATCTGGGGCGTTTGGGTACCGAAAAATTGATGGAGCAGATCAATCAGAAGCAATCCACTGGTGTACAATTGGTCGTGCCGCATCATTTGATCCAAAGAGAAACGGTTCGTACGATTTAAATTATCCTTAAATACACCCTGTCCAACTTGTGACAGGGTGTTCTTTTTGTATATACTTACGAAAAAATCAGAAAGAAAGTGGTCCAAATGATTCTATTTTTAGCCCTATGCGCTGGGCTCTTTCTGATCTATTGCCGATACTCCACCTATCAATTGACGGAAAAGCATTTTAAGATCAAAAAGAACGACGCACTCTCAATCAAACCCGGAATAAAAGAAGGCGTGACGATTGCTCAAATCAGCGACAGTCATTTTTCTCCCTTTTACTCACCTAAGCGTTTTGATAAGATCGTGACTAAACTCAATCAGGCAGAGCCGGACATCGTCTTGTTCACTGGCGATTTGATTGAAAATTACCAATACTGGCAAACACGTGACTGTGAAGCCATCAGTCAGCAGCTCGCAAAAATCCAAGCTCCAAGTGGAAAATTTGCCATACTGGGCAACCACGATTATCGTTCTGGCGGTCGCGAAGCAGTCAGCAAGATCTTGCATGCCGGCGGATTTACTTTATTGAACAACCAAAGCACACTTACAGACCAAATCAGTTTAACCGGCATCGATGACGGCCAAGAAGGTCAGCCTGATTACGATACGCAGCCGCAAAAAGCTGTTTTCTCTATCTTAATGATCCACGAGCCTGATCAGGTGCAGCAGCTGACAGATTTGAGTCGCTTCGATTTGATCCTGGCTGGACACAGTCACGGCGGACAGATTCGCTTTCCAATTGCGCCCTATAAAAATGTCGGATCAAAAGTTTACGACCAAGGAATCTATCCCTTGACTCCACAGACAAGTTTGATCGTTAATACCGGTTTGGGGACGACTGGGCCGCCGTTGCGCTTCAGAGTCACTCCGGAGATTTTATATTTTTATTTATAACGAGTGATTGAAAGATCCTTTTGTTTTACACGAATCAGTCTAAGCAAAAAGAGTTTGAACGTTTCCTCGCAAGGTGAACGTTCAAACTCTTTTTTATGCACGGATTTTTTGTTTGATATAAGGAATCATGAGTGGGATCAATGAAATGGCTACGATCAGCAGCATGATCAATGAGAAATGATCACTGACGACTGGAATATTTCCTAAGAAGTATCCTGCCAGACTGATTACCGTGCCCCAAACAATGGCGCCAAAAATATTAAAGCTCGAAAAAATTCCCCAGTTCATTTTACTCGAACCGGCAATGAACGGAATAAAGGTCCGAACAAACGGCATGAAACGCCCTAAAAAGATCGTCCACTTTCCCCGCTCGTTGAAAAAATTCTCTGCTTCTTTCACTTTGTCTTCTTTAATGAATCGTGAGATCGGACGATGATACAGCGCACGAACTCCCAGTGTGTGCCCAATCCAATAATTCATCATATCGCCTAATATTGCTGCGATCACACAAACACCGATCACATACGGCAAATGCAAAACATTTCCTCCTAACGCAGTCAACGCACCCGCTGCAAAGAGAAACGAATCACCGGGTAAAAACGGAAAAATGACAACCCCTGTTTCAATAAAAACAATTGCAAATAAAATAGGATAGATTCCTAACCCATATTGATGAACCAAAGACACCATATGGGCATCGATATGCAAAATAAAATCGATCAAAGTCATTCAATAAACGCTCCTTCATAAAATAGTCTCTCTAATCATACGACTTTTCTCAAAAAAAGAAAGCGTCCGTTGCTCCTTTATAGAAAAAATCAAAAGTAGGCATAAAATGGTATAATAAACAAAAAGGGTAAAAGGAGTAGTTTATGAGCGTTCTTTCTCATATGAAAAGCATGCAGAAGGATATGTCTGCAGCCGAAAAAAAAATTTACTGCTTCATACGCGACAATAGCGAAAAAGCCGCAAGCATGACCGCTAACGAAATCGCAGAAGCTTCTGGATCAAGTGCCCCCACGGTGGTGCGCTTCTCAAAAAAAATGGGCTTCAATAGTCTGACTGATTTCAAGATCGAGCTTTCTGCCGAAACGATGCAAAAACGCAGCAAGAATACCTATAGCGATGTCGACCATGACGAATCTTTCCATAGCCTAAAAAGCAAATTGGCAAGCAACGCCCGCTTTACCATTGATGAGACAACCGCCTTGTTCAGTGAAGAAGAGTTCATTTCCGCCTGCAAATTGCTGGAGGAAAAAGCTTTCTGCTATGTTTTAGGTATTGGCGCCTCTAACTTGGCAGCAACCGACATCGTTCAGAAATGGAGCCGCCTAGGAAAGAATGTCATCAGCGAACCGGATTACAATACTATTTTGCCGCAGCTTGTGCTGCATCAAAAAGAAGCGGTGATTTGGCTGATTTCCAATTCGGGGCTGACTTCTGAATTGATCGCGCTGGCCGAAACGGCGAAGGATTTGGGTATCCCGATCATTACATTGACCCAGTTTGGACAAAATCCGTTGGCGAAGCTTTCGGATGTGAGCTTGCGAACCTCTCGTCCGACAGAAGCAACGTACCGCAGTGCAGCGACAGACTCGATCTTGGCACAGTTTATCACGATCGACCTTCTCTTTTATGTCTACATTAGTCGGAACCAAGAAAATGCCGAAAAAATTTATACAACAAGAGCCATCGTACAAGAATACCGAAAAAAATATTTTTAGAGAAAGGACATGGAGGCGCACTTGCCTCCATACCCTTTTTCTTTCGTTAGTCCGCTCGTTCTTTGATCCCTCTCCTTTTCCTACATAAAAAAACTCTCTTATGTGAGCGACGCATAATCTCACATAAGAGAGTGTATCAAACGATTCTATTATTTCGTTGTTGCTTTGAACACTTCTTCTGATGCCTTGACCGCACCAGTTTTTTCCAACACATGTGTACCGACATCTGTCATGTTCGTAATCAGGACCATCATAGATGTGCCTTTACCAGCAGCTTTCACCGCTGTTAGATCAACTGTGGCCACTTGTGTGTCTGACGTCACTGTTTGACCCTCTGATACGAGAATATCAAAAGGCTTGCCGTCTAATTCCACGGTATTGATCCCCATATGCAATAAGACTTCTAGACCGCTGTCCGTCGTGATCCCTATCGCATGTTTCGTAGGGAAGACTGTGGAGATTTTTCCTGAAACAGGGGAAAAGATCGCGCCGTCTGTTGGTTCAACAAAATAGCCTTCGCCCATCATTTTTTCAGCAAATACGGGATCTGCCGCTTCTTCTAACGGATGAACAGAGCCATTTGCTACTGCTGTGAAAACATTTGTTACTTGTGCAGAAACAGGCGCAGTTGTTGCTTCTGTTGGTTCAACAACAGGCGCTTCCGCTAATTCTTGTTCTGCTAATTTGTCTTTTGGAATACCGAAGAAATACGTTGCGATAAAGCCGCCGACATACGCTGCCAACAATCCTAGGACATAGCCCCACCAGCGACCATTTGCGATCAATGGAATCAAAGCTGCCCCAGAAGGACCAATCGCGATCGAACCAACGCCGCCGATTGCGCCGATCACAGCACCACCGATACCACCGCCGATACAAGCAGTGATGAATGGACGGCCTAATGGCAAGGTCACACCGTAGATCAACGGTTCGCCGATCCCCAAGATCCCAACAGGCAACGCGCCTTTGATCATCTCAGTCAATTCTTTGTCTTTACGCAATCTGATCCAAAGAGCAAACGCCGCACCTACTTGTCCAGCACCCGCCATGGCTAAGATTGGCAACAACATGGTCTTTCCAGTTTCATCGATCATTTGTACATGGATCGGTGTCAATATTTGATGCAGACCAAACATTACCATCGGCAGGAACAATGCCCCTAATACAAACCCTGAGAAGGCACCGCCCACTGCTAATACCCAGTTGATCCCGCCAACCATGCCATTAGAAATGAAGCCGGCTAAAGGCATGATCAGGAAAATTTCCAGCAACCCGATGACGAGCAAGGAGAGCATGGGGGTTATGATGATATCCACGGCATCCGGTACGATTTGATGCAATTTCTTCTCAACGATCGACAGCAACCACACAGCAAAGATCACACCAATGATCCCGCCTTGTCCAGCAGCTAAAGCATCGCCAGTAAACAGGTTCTTGATCGGTGCTTCAGGATTCATTCCGGTCAATAGCACGACCGCTCCGATAACCCCGCCAAGCGTTGAGTTTGCTCCAAAGACTTGTGCTGCATTGACCCCTGTAAAGATTACTAAGTAGCTGAACATCCCATTTTTCAGAATGTTCAAGACATCTACAAACTGCTGCCAAGTAGCCGCATCCAACGTTCCAGCGGTGATCAGATTGGCCATGATCGCTGCCACACCTGCGACTAACCCTGAACCAACAAATGCCGGGATCATTGGAACGAAAATATTAGAAATATCTTTTAAGACTGCTTTGAAAGGTGATTTCTTTTGTTTGGCCTTCTGAGCGGCTTTCATTTCAGCGGCTTTGGCGTTGACTTTGTCTTTGCCTGAACCTTGAGGCAATTCTTCCCCAAGACTGACACCCGCCATATCAACCATTTCTTTGGCAACTTTGTTCACTTTTCCTGGCCCGATGATGACTTGCAGCTGTTCATCGTCGACTACCCCTAGAACACCAGGAATGCTTTTCAATTTTGATTGATCGACTTTGCTGTCATCTCTGACACTCATACGAACACGCGTCATACAATGAACGACGCTTTGGACGTTTTCCATACCGCCGGCGCCATCGTAGATCTCTTTTGCAATTTGGTTCAAGGTTAGTTCTTCTTTTGCCATTTTTCTTTCCCCCTAAATCGTCTTTTTAACAAATCCATCGGCTTGGATCAATTTTTCTGCTGCTTCTTCTTTTGTACTGTCTGTCAAGATCATCACGATCGCCAATTTCACATTTTGCGCAGCTTCGTCGAAATAGCGTGCGGCTGTTTCGTAGTCCGCATCTGTTGCCTGCATGATAATACGTTTTGACCGTTCAACCAATTTTTCATTGGTCGGTTTCACATCCACCATCAAGTTGTTGTAGACTTTTCCGATACCGATCATGCTGATCGTCGAGATCATGTTTAAAATCAATTTTTGCGCTGTGCCAGATTTCAAACGTGTAGAGCCTGTTAGAAATTCAGGTCCGCAATCGACTTCGATCGGTAATTCTGCATGCTTGCTGATCGCTGCATCTTTGTTACACGCCACTGTTCCAGTAGAAGCACCAATCGAACGGGCGTAATCCAATCCGCCGATGACATAAGGCGTACGTCCGCTAGCTGCGATTCCAATCACCATGTCTTTCGCTGTTAACTGTAAATCTTTTAGATCCTGTGCGCCAAGTTCTGCATCATCTTCTGCTCCTTCAACAGCCACTGTCATTGCCTGTTCACCACCTGCGATCAGACCAACGACCATTTCAGGTTCTACCCCAAACGTTGGCACGCACTCAGCAGCATCTAAGACACCTAACCGACCGCTCGTGCCGGCACCCATATAGATCAAGCGTCCGCCCTTTTTGAAAGAAGCAATCGTAGCGGATACTACTTTTTCAATTTGCGGCAGTTGTTCAGCCACGGCATCCGGTACCTTGTGGTCTTCTTGGTTCATTAGCTTCACGGCTTGTGCCACACTCATCTCATCCAAGCCAAAAGTTGTCTCATTGCGTCGTTCGGTCGTTAAATTTTCTAAATTGATCATTTCTATTCCACACTCTCTAAAATAAATTTCTGTCCTGCTTTTATCTGTTGGATCAATGGACGATCCTTTTCGATCACTTGCGCGACCACATTTACTTTTTCATCTGCGGGCAATGCATGTTTAACAAGTTGTATCTCGCCCATATAGCGCAGATAGTTCACATTGTCGATCGTTACGGCCCCTTCGCTGCGTTCCCTCATTTGCAATGGGACGACGTGGGGGATTTTTTTAAAGCGTGCCTCCGCGCTTCGAATCACATCACGTGCTTCATCCTGCCGATTGACATGTTCTCCTAAAATATAAGCCACTTGTTCGTCGAGTGCTGCTACCTTAAGTTTTATCGTTTCTTCTTTAATATAGGAAGAAAATTGTCTTCGGACACCCTCAGATAACCCATTATCTCCGATATAGACCTTATCCGTATCTCCACGAAGATCCAATGCAGCAGCCAAAGGATGAACGCCTCGGTGCTCTTCCAGTGTCGGTAAACCTTGATAGAGCGGTCCCCGCAACTGCGCATCGCCTGGTACAAAACCTTGGATCGTAAAGCCGTGAGATTTTAACCAGTCATTTTTTTCGTGGTACCAGCTTTTATCTAAAGCGGTTTCAGGTCTTGGATAGTAATTGTGCCATGCCTCTAAATGATCGATCTTCGCATTTGCTTCTCGCAATTCTTGAATATCCAGCTCAGTGATCGTCGAAGCATTTAATGCGATCGGCAGTTTTCTTGACAATTCAGCGATCTGCTGGTTGCTGATGTGGTAATCCATCCGCAAACCCGTCACACCGATTTCTGTAAGCTCTTCGACACGATCAAAAGAAAAGCCGGCACGTTTCAAAGCCTCACCTGAAATGTCGACCATTAGTTCCAAGTCGTATTTTTTTGCGATCGCGCCAAGATCCGTCAAGCGCTTACGATACTGTGCTGCATCGTCTTCCGGGATATGTAACGAAGTGAATATACCAGTAAACCCATTTTGGGCCATTTCTTCAATGTAACTTGTTGTTTCCTTTGATAACTCTTCATTTAGGAATATCGAAAAACCAAACATTTGCTTCCTCCTTCTTTGACATAGTTAGAAAAATAGTTCGGGTCATACCAACGACTCATTTGCTGAACATAAAAGCCTTTAGCGATTGATTGCCTGACCGACTTAAAGGAACGTTTGTTGCTTTCATCGCTCTGCTTGCCAGCGTTAGAATTATTTTTTAATGTAAAAGCCACGAAATGATTCCTCACCTGTACCAATTCGATCAATCATTCGATCAAAAGCAGCACCTTGTTAATGAAAACCATTTCAACTTTACGAGCTGATTATAACTTCTATTACCGATGATTGCAATACTATTTCATATATTTTTTATTTTTTATGAAATATCATTTCTTATTTTATGAGCAGACATTCCGCTTTTTTTCTTCTTTTTAGGTATACTGGTCAATGGAACTTGAAAGGGGAATCATTGATATGAAAATCGCAATTGCTGGAGCGGGTGCAATGGGGAGTCGCATCGGGTTGATGCTCCATCAAACAGGCAATGAAGTGATACTGATTGATCGCTGGCCGGACCATATTAAGGCCATTCGCGAAAATGGATTGATTGGTGAGTTTGAAGATCACGAAGTAGTCGCTCACCTGCCGATATATTCACCAGAAGAAATCGTAGAGGATCACGCAAACGTTGATTTAGTCGTTGCATTGACAAAATCCATGCAGCTAGAGGCAATGTTTCAGGATATACAGCCGATCATCGGGAAAGAGACTTTCGTCTTTTGTTTATTAAATGGGTTGGGCCATGAAGAGACTTTGTCGAAATTCGTACCGAGAGAAAATATTATCTTCGGTACCACTACTTGGACGGCCGGACTGTCTGGTCCCGGACATGCAAAGCTGGTGGGAAGCGGAAGTATCGAAATGGAAAATCTGGAGCCGAAGGGCAAAGCCTTCACGCTAGAGGTATTAGAAGTCTTTCAAAATGCTGGATTGAATCCTATCTATAGTAACAATGTTCGTTACTCGATCTGGAAGAAGGCTTGTATCAATGGAACACTGAATGGTTTGTGTACGATCTTGGATTGCAACATCGCTGATTTTGGTTCCATGAGTGTTGCCAGAGGAATCATCGAAACGATCGTGGGCGAATTTGCCGCAGTTGCTTCAGCCGAAGGGATCGATCTTGATCAGGAGCAAGTCATTCAAGCGATCGAAGCTACCTATGATGTCAAAACGCAGGGATTGCATTTTCCTTCAATGTACCAAGACTTGATTCGCAATCACCGTAAAACAGAAATCGATTATATCAACGGTGCTGTTTGGCAAAAAGGAAAAATGTATCAGATTTCTACGCCGTACTGTGCGTTCTTGACGCAATTGATCCACGGAAAAGAAGAATTATTGAATGCAAAATAAAAAAAGCGCCTAGGCGCTTTTTTTATTAGGAATGATAGCTATTTTCTTCCAATAAAGAATGAAACGACTGCAACAACAATCACAGCGCCAATAATAGAAGGAACTAAAGCCATACCTGCTAAGCTAGGGCCCCAAGTGCCGAATAGTGCTTGACCAATGGCCGAACCTACCAAACCAGCGACAATATTAGCTATCCAGCCCATAGAACCGCCCTTTTTAGTAATTGCTCCTGCAATAACACCAATAAGTGCTCCGATGATTAATGTCCATAACCAACCCATTCTGTTCTCCCTCTTTCTATAGATAATAATTACATTATCATGTTACAAATAATCTTCATTTTTTCCTATCAATCTGCTCAAAATCTCATGTCCATTTCAGCCAAACGCCTAAAAAAGGCTTGATACAACAGGTTTTTCGACTTTTCATCGCCTTACTTCAAAAATTTCTTGAGTGAGGAAAAATCTGACGGAAAAAATCCTCTTTTATCAGTAAATCACGATTTTCAATGCAACGATTTAACAAAAATTGTTTTAAGTCCGTTTTTGTTCATAAATCGGATAAATTGCTTTATAAAATAACTAAGACGTGCTTTTTTGAACAGTACAATGAAAATTAAATGAAATTATTTTCATGAAAATGGAATTGTCAGAATATTTTGGTATTATAGTCAGATATTTATTAGAATCTTTTGAATCTACAAACGATTCTGTTAATTTTAGAAATGAGGCATCTTTATGGAAAATAAATTACAGAAGCAAATGACTTCTCGCCACATTATGATGTTGGCACTAGGGGGAGCGATCGGCGCTGGGCTATTCAAAGGAAGCGGCGAAGCAATTGGCATTGCTGGTCCTTCCGTTATTCTGGCGTTTCTGCTAGGCGGCCTGGTCCTCTTCATTGTCATGAATGGTTTGGGACGTTTGGTCTTAAGCAGCGACAATGTCCAAGGCTTATCCGGTATTATCAAGCCCTTCCTCGGTGAACGCACCGCAGACTTTATCGATTGGCTATATTGGTCCTTATGGATGGTCAATATTATCGCCGAAGCCGTAGCTGCCGCGAGTTTTATGCAATTATGGTTCCCACATGTTCCTTCATGGATCTTTGTGCTGATTCTGGCGCTGCTGACGACTTTGATCAACCTATACTCTGTGCGCTTATTCGCTGAAACAGAATATTGGTTAGCCTTTATCAAAATTGCCGTCATCATTCTATTGATTGTTTTCGGAGTTTATCTCGTCGGGCACGAAGTATGGAATATCGGACTAGTCGATACCGTCTCACGTATGAACAGCCACGGCGGCTTTGCTCCGCATGGATTGAAAGGTCTCGTGAACTCCCTGCTGGTTGTGATCTATTCTTACGGCGGTTCTGAATTGATCGCCATCACTGTCAGTGAAACGGAAGATCCTAAGACAGCGATCCCCAAAGCGATTAAAGGTGTCATGGGACGGATCATCTCTTTTTACATCGTACCAATGATTCTCCTATTGATCATTTACCGCTGGGATACATTGGCTGCAACGACTGCAAGCCCATTCGTGATGGTCTTCCAAAAGATGCATATTCCATTTGCCACTGATATCGTAAACTTCGTCATCGTACTGGCGCTGTTTTCTTCAATTAATTCAGGCGTCTATGCTTCTTCAAGAACGCTTTACTTCCGGGTAAAAGATCATTCAGGTTTTACTTCAAAATTAGCCGTACTGAATAAGCACCAAGTACCGCAGCGGGCCGTATTATTTTGTACAGGAACACTTTATCTTGGCGTCATCCTCTCTTATTTCTTAGGAGACAAGCTATTCAATTATTTAGTCGGCTCATTGTCTTACTCTGTACTGTTGACGTGGATGCTGATCAGCGTGGCAGCCTTTGTATTAGCCTTGAAGAAAGGCACACGCACGGAACGCTTTTTCAGCGGATTGGTCATTCTCGTTTTAGGATTGATCTTCGTAGGAATCTTGATAAACAATCCTGTGGGGGTCACACTCTTTACTGCATGTATTTATTTAGCGATCCTTTTGAGTTATCGTAAAAAGCAAGTGGATACAGCAACCGATCAGATCTAGTCACACCTGTCGAATCAATTTTAACGAATTGATTCGGCTTTTTTTGTTGCTTGAAGCGCCATTATGGAAAGCTAGCTTTACATAGTGTAGATAATGCTTTATACTGATAATGTAAAGCACACTTTCCATAAGGAGTATACAGATGAAAAATCGCTTAGAGGAGATCCGTAAAGAAAAGGGAATCAAGCAGGAAGACTTAGCCGCAGCTTTAGAAGTTTCTCGTCAGACAATCGGCTCGTTAGAAAACGAACGCTACAACCCCTCTATTCTATTGGCATTTAAAATTGCACACTATTTTGATGTGACCATCGAAGATATTTTCATTTATGAGGAGGAAAAATAATGAGAAAAACAAAAAACTTGGCTGTCGCCTTGCTTGGCCTACTGTCGATCTTTGCTGGCCTCTATTTGATTCGAACGATGAACGAACCACAACACATCATGAGGACTCTTCCTTATTTATGTATCGGAATCGGCAGTGGCTTGTTCGGCAATGGGGTTGCTGCATTCGTTAACAAAAAGGCGCTGGAAAAAGATCCCTTATTAGCGAAAAAAGAAAAAATCAATTCAAAGGACGAACGCAATATGATGATCGAGAATATGGCAAAAGCGAAGGGCTTTGATTTGATGATTTATATTTACTCAGCATTGTTATTAACCTTCGCATTGATGGGTGTTTCCTTCAACGTGATCATTCCTCTAGTCATCGCCTATCTATTCGTTGTCGGTTATTTTGTTTACCATCGCTTAAAAATCGAAAAGATTCTTTAAATCCCACAAATTTTCCCTTAAAGCAGAATATTGAATTCTGCTTTTTTCTTTTCACCATTGATTAGATAAAAAAAGAGACGATCCAAACGATCGCCTCTTACAAGAAATTATTTTTCTTCGCTGCCCATGAATTTCGCAACAAATGCAGCAATTGCAGCTCCTAAAGTTGGAGCTATTAGATAGACCCAATAATGGGATAACGCACTGCCGCCAGCAAAGATCGCAGGACCTAAGCTGCGGGCAGCATTCAATGATCCGCCTGTTAAGTTAAGAGCGACGATGATCAAGAATGCTAAAGTGATCCCGATTGCCAATGGAGCCATTTGCGCATTCCCGTATTTTTCGCTCGTTACCATCAAAATGACGAATACGAACAAGAACGTGATCAATGTTTCTACACCAAATGCTTGTGCAGCAGAGATGTTTGGAAAATCTGTTTGTCCAAAACCATCGCTAGGTAAGTTTAACGCGTGAACATACACATATAAAATTGCTGAAGCGACGATTGCGCCTAATGCTTGGGCGATAATATAAAAAATCCCATCCTTCACGGTCAAACGTTTATTGATCATCATTGCCACTGAGACACCTGGGTTAAAGTTTCCTCCAGAGATTCCTCCCACTGCATACGCCATGATCGTGATCGCTAAACCGAATGCTAATCCAATCGTTAACGTACCACCTTTAGCAACAACTACTGTACCAGTTCCTAAAAAAACAAGCATAAAGGTACCTAGAAATTCTGCCAAATATTTTTTCATTTTTATTGCACTTCCTTCACAAATAATTGAGAGTTTAGTTTATTTAATTTCTCAACTTTTGTAAAGCGAATAGATAACACGTCTTATTTTTCTCTCTTTTTCCCTATTTGACAGAACTTTTCTTCTAGATAAAGATTGTTATTTTGTGCAATCTAAAGTTCTTTCATTCTCTTTCATTCAGGATTGAAAAATGAATGAAAGAAAAACCCTCCGAAGATTCGGAGGGTTTCATCATTAGACCAATTCGACTTCTACATCGATATTTCCTCGTGTAGCTTTTGAATATGGACAAAATTCGTGGGCTTCTTCCACGATCTTCAATGCTTCTTCTTTTTCAACACCTGGCAATGACGTTTCTAAGATCACACCAATTTGGTATCCGCCATCGTCTAGTTGATACAACGACACGCGTGCTTTTACTTCTGCATCAGATTCGATCTTGTGCTCTTTCAACATGTGATGCACGGCGCCATTAAAACATGAGGCATAGCCTGCTGCGAATAATTGTTCCGGATTTGTTCCTTCCGCGTGAATAGAAGGTGGCTCGATTTTCATTTTCATGCTGCCGTTTGGTGCTTGAACATCCCCAGTACGTCCGCCATGATTGATCATTGCTGTTTCATACATTTTTTTCAACATTCATCAGTCCTTTTCTTCTTCTTGACTAACAGTCTACGCGTTATCATTAGCCGATTCAATGATATTGCTCAGGAAAAAGATCGTTTGACAGAAAGACACCTTCCTTTTCTTGTTAAAACCTCGAGAAATGTGCAAACGATTACAAAGTGGCGTTTTTTTGCTATAATCAAATACGAAAGGGGGATTGATTTTGAAAAAAATTTTAGTTCTAAGTTTCTTTGTCCTTGTACTGATGTCTGGCTGCGGTAGTGATTCGCCCAACGGAGAATCCTCGGAAGCTTCAAGCAGCGGGGGTGCAACGACAGAAAGATCACTACGCCCTACCGATAATTCTTCAAGCGGCGCTCAAACAAGTGAGTCACCAACAAATAGTACAGAAAACAGTACGACTCAAACGACATCTTCAGAAGATGCCCTCGCGGATACCGTCTCAAGTAGTGAATTTGGCGGGTATGCGACATTTTACTTTAATGGCATGAACGTACCCGATTCAATAAATATCAATACGACGACCAATCAACTCACCTTCAACGTCAATACAGCCACGCAAGCGGTGTATAATTTCACGATGGAAAATGTTCCTGTTCGCCCTGTTCGCCTTTTTTCTGCCAATACAAATGTGATTCGTACAGTCAATGTCAGCACGAGACTAACTATCGGAAGTCAATTGTCTGGTTCGACGAATGCGAATAACCAATCAGGCACCCTTTATTTATTCCACAATGCCAATGGCGGACTCTCCTTGGCCACACCAAATTACGCTGGAAATGTTCCTGCTGACCAAGCAGACGTGATGATCGAAGTTCTACAATAAATACGGTATCCCCTTCGAGTGACGATAGTCACTCGAATTTTTGATTATTCCCGCTGGCTGGTCGTTCGTTTTCGGAATGTCTGGAGTAATCCTTGGACATAGGCTTGCTTCGCGGTCAGCGGTCGCCGGCGCTTCCCTTTTTCTTGCGGGTCGGACCTGATTTCTTCTATTGCTTGTACTTTTGGCTCAAACACCGTATCTTCCTCGACCATGGATTCTTGTTCCTCTTGCCTGAATACCACTTGAATGCCTGCTAAATCGGTAATATCAGGGTGGCCGCCACGAACCAACTTCAATGTCTCTTCCTCGGTCAAATCGGTCAAATCAACTGATGACGGTGCAATGATTTCGATCGTTCGTAGTTCTCTAGTATCTTCTTCGATCGCTGAAGCTGCTTCAATCTGTTCATCGTCAAACGTGTCTGTTGTTCCCGGCCGAGAGACTTTCACGAATTTAGCAAATCGACGAACACCTTTCATTTTAAAAACACTCAGGGTCGTCAGAATCTCTAGTATTCCTTCCGCTTCCGACCTGGTGATCGTCTCTTCGGCGTCTCGAATGGTCAGCGTGTGCCTTTTCCCAGAAGCATCCTCAAAAATAGCGACCATCCGCAACTGCAAATCCAGATACTTACGCTTCCCATCTCTAGGTGCCTTCAACCGTTGTGCATAGATACGTGTCGTCTTAGTAAACTGATGAAAGTTCTTTTTATTACCAAATAAGCGGCGAATGACTTGCTCCCAGTCCCCACTTTTGAAATAATCTTTAAAATAAACACAGTGCTTCCGTAGTTCTTCGCTAGGTTCAGCGTTCATAAAAATACCAACGATCAGCGCCTGGAAAAGCCCTGTAAAATCACTAACAACCATCGCATTCCGCACTAGTATCGCTACGGCGTACTCAACTACCGAAGCAGCATCCTGCGTCGCTTCATAATAGTCTATGACCTTTCGCTCCAAATTTTCTTTTTTGATCCCAAAAAGTTGACGTGGTGTTAATGGTTTGATCAGTGATTTCTCCTTCATGCGCTTAAACTTCCTTTCAACAATCGTTTTCTTTCAAAAATCATACCGCTATCCAAACGAGAAAACGAACCCTTTATTATTAAAAAAAATCAATAAAATAAGTATTGAAAATTCGTCGCATGCAAAAAAACAACCGTTATATCGTTTCATTCAACCGAACCCTTTTTAACAAACAAGATTCTTTATTTATAGGTCTCAATAAATAATCATTCTTATTAAAACCTTCTATAAAACAACAATCATGTTGACTAAAAATAGGCACAAAAAAACGAGGATCTACAATGAGATCCCCGTTTGAATAATCAACAATGATTATTTTAATGTTACAGATGCGCCAACTTCTTCTAAAGCAGCTTTTAATGCTTCAGCGTCTTCTTTAGATACATCTTCTTTAACTGGTGCAGGAGCGCCATCAACTACAGCTTTAGCTTCTTTCAAGCCTAAGCCAGTTGCTTCACGAACTGCTTTGATAACTTTAACTTTTTGATCGCCAACAGCTGTTAATTCAACAGTAAATTCTGTTTGTTCTTCAGCAGCAGGGCCAGCAGCAGCACCAGCAGCAGCTACAGGAGCAGCAGCAGTTACGCCAAATTCGTCTTCGATAGCTTTAACTAAGTCGTTTAATTCTAAGATTGTCGCGCCTTTAAGTTCTTCGACAATGTTTTCAATGTTCAATGCCATTTTAAATTTCCTCCGTTTAGGTAAGTTTTTTTTAGTTTTATATTTTATGCAGCAATTAAGCTACTTCTTCTTCTTTTTCTGCGACTGCTTTCACAGCGTAAGCCACGTTGCGGACTGGCGCTTGAAGGACAGACAATAGCATAGAAAGAAGTCCATCGCGGTTCGGTAGTTTTGCAAGAGCAGTAATTTCTTCGATAGAAGCTACTTTTCCTTCAATGATACCGCCTTTGATTTCTAGTTTCTCAGCTGTTTTAGCGAATTCATCGATAATTTTAGCTGGAGCAACAACATCCTCATTACTAAATGCAACAGCAGTAGGTCCTGAGAATACTTCTTCTAATCCGTTCAATCCAGCTTTTTCAGCTGCACGAACCAAGATAGAATTTTTGATAACTTTCATTTCAACGTTAGCGTCGCGTAATTGTTTACGTAATTCAGTCACTTGTTCTACAGTCAAACCACGGTAATCAACGATAACGGCTGAAGCTGCTGCGCTGAATTTTTCAGTGACTTCATCAACGATAGCGGCTTTTTTAGCGATTGCTACTTCACTCATTATATATTTCACCTCCTGATTTTGATGGAAGAGTTTTTTGAGCTAAGGAAGAACTTCAGGCAGGTTGTTTCTTTTATAAGGAAACTCCTCTCCCTGCGGTCGACCAGTATTGTTCGACATCGGCTCTGTCGAGAAAATCACTCGCCAATCCCCGTGTTGAGACAACAAAAAACTCCATGCCACCGTAGACATAGAGGGACTATTGAATGTTCTCAATAAACGTCCTCGGTAGGAAATTAAGACTTGCGTCACCTACTGTCTTCGGTACAGTTAATAATTAACCTCGACTAACTTACCATAAATAAGCTAGTCGAGTCAAGTGCTTTTCTAAAATTAATTAGATAGCTGTTTGTTCAACATGGATACCAGGTCCAAATGTTGTAGTCATTGAAATGTTTTTGATGTATTGACCTTTAGCAGTAGCAGGTTTTGCTTTTACTAAAGTTTCGTTGATCGTGTTAAAGTTTTCAACCAATTTAGCATCGTCGAATGATACTTTACCGATTGGCACATGAACGTTACCAGCTTTATCCACACGGTACGTTACTTTACCAGCTTTAACTTCTTCAACTGCTTTTGTAACATCCATTGTTACAGTACCAGTTTTAGGGTTAGGCATTAAACCTTTTGGTCCAAGCACACGGCCTAATTTACCAACTGTAGCCATCATGTCAGGTGTTGCAACAACAACGTCAAAGTCAAACCATCCACCTTGGATTTTTGCAACCATGTCGTCGTCGCCAACGAAATCAGCGCCAGCAGCTTCAGCTTCTTTTGCTTTTTCGCCTTTCGCGAATACTAAAACAGTTTGTGTTTTACCAGTTCCGTTTGGAAGCACAACAGCTCCACGGATTTGTTGGTCTGCTTTTTTAGGGTCTACGTTCAATTTGTAAGCAACTTCAACCGTTGCGTCAAATTTCGCGAAGTTAATTTCTTTTGCTAATGCTACAGCTTCCGCAACAGGGTAAGCTTTAGTAGCGTCGATTTTCTTCAATGCATCTTGCATTTTTTTGCTCTTTTTAGCCATTTTGTTTCCTCCTTGATGTGGTTATAACGGTAGAACCTCCCACGTGTTCCGTATCTTTAGATAGGGAGCCAACTGAGAAGCTACTTTCTTGGGTCGTCGAGAATTATTCGACTGTGATCCCCATGCTTCGTGCAGTTCCTTCAACCATGCGCATTGCTGACTCAACGTTAGCAGCGTTTAGGTCTTGCATTTTCAACTCAGCGATTTCTTTTACTTGATCGCTAGTAACTTTTGCAACTTTTGTTTTGTTTGGTTCGCCTGAACCTTTTTCCACGTTAGCAGCTTTTTTCAATAATACTGCAGCTGGTGGTGTTTTTGTGATAAATGTAAATGAACGGTCTTCATATACAGAGATCACTACTGGAATGATCAAGCCTGCTTGGTCAGCTGTACGCGCATTGAATTCTTTTGTGAATCCCATGATGTTGATACCCGCTTGACCTAGTGCAGGACCTACTGGGGGAGCTGGTGTTGCTTTCCCTGCAGGAATTTGCAGTTTAACTAATTTTTCTACTTTCTTTGCCACGAGACATACCTCCTTGAGTCCGTGATGTGGTTAATGGAGATCAAAATTTCTCCTCCCACTTAAAACAGTGTGTACAAAGACACACTTTGGTATCATAGCAGATTATTTATCTGAATGCAAGATGATTTCCTTACTGTTGCAATTTTTTGACAATAATAAAACGCTTCACAATCTCTTTAACTACTATGAGAATAACAAAATAAATTATTCATTTATCTATTTTCAGAAAGCGTATATGTTACACTATGGTCGACTTGATGAGGATTTTCATCGGATAAATTAGGGAGGTTTAAAATAATGGAAGTATTAAAATATCGTAGTGTTTTTGACATTATTGGTCCAGTGATGGTGGGCCCTAGCAGCTCGCATACTGCGGGTGCAGCGCGAATCGGAAAAGTGTGCCGTATGATTTTTGGGGAACGCCCCGATTCCGTTGAGTTTGATCTGTATGAATCATTTGCAAAGACCTATCGCGGTCATGGAACAGATATCGCTTTAGTTGGCGGTATTTTAGGGATGGATCCAGACGATCCTCGTTTATCCGATTCATTGAAAATCGCTCACGAACAAGGAATGGAAGTTCTTTTTGTTCCAAAAAAAGAAATTGCTGACCATCCGAATACGGTTACCTTACGCATGATCAAAGGTGAACTTGAGATGTCGATCACTGGTGTCTCGATCGGCGGCGGAAATATCCAAATCACTGAAATGAATGGTTACAGCATCTCCCTAGGCATGGGAAATCCTACCTATATCATTATCAACAAAGACGTACCTGGCCTGCTCTCACGTGTATCAACTATCTTCATGAAGCACGGGTTGAACATCGGTAAAGTTACTATGACTCGGAAAACAAAGGGCGAGAATGGCATCGTTTTGCTGGAGATCGATGATACTCCGGACGATCCAGAAGGATTACGACAAGAAATCAAATGTGAAGATGACGTATTAAGCGTGACCTATTTTAAATAAGCAAATGAAGGAGGAATTGTCATGTTCTATTCGATCCAAGAGCTTGTAGAACAAGCAAAAGATTATTCATCTGTTGGCGAATTGATGATCGCCACTGAAATGGAATTAACTGATCGTACAAGGGAAGAAATCATTGCGTTGATGGAACGCAATTTAGAAGTAATGGAAAGTTCTATTGAAGAAGGCATCCAAGGAGTGACTTCTGTCACGAAGATTACCGGCGGCGATGCCAAACGTATGAATGATTATATCGAAAGCGGCAAATTCATGAGCGGTGACACTATTTTAAAAGCCGTTCGTAACGGGATCGCTGTCAATGAAGTCAATGCAAAAATGGGCTTGGTTTGTGCAACGCCGACTGCAGGAAGTGCCGGTGTATTACCGGGTGTTTTGATGGCGGCGCGAGAAAAATTGAACTTGAGTCACGAGGAGCAAATTGATTTTCTATTTACTGCTGGTGCGTTTGGTTTAGTCATGGCAAACAATGCCTCGATCTCTGGTGCTGAAGGCGGCTGCCAAGCGGAAGTCGGTTCTGCAAGTGCAATGTCAGCAGCGGCCCTAGTCTCAGCCAATGGCGGGACACCTGAAATGGCATCAAATGCTTTGGCAATTACTTTGAAGAATGTCATGGGACTGATTTGTGATCCAGTCGCCGGTCTTGTCGAAGTTCCTTGTGTGAAACGAAACGCAATGGGGGCCTCTCAAGCTTTTATCTCAGCTGACATGGCTTTGGCAGGTATCCGCAGTGTTATTCCGCCGGATGAAGTGGTGGAAGCAATGTATAAAGTCGGCCGTGCAATGCCGCAAATTTTCAAGGAAACCGCTGAAGGCGGCGTCGCAACCACTCCAACCGGCTTGCGTCTGCAACGTCAAGTATTCGGCGAACCAGAAAAAGCGACCGTTTAAAACGAATAGAAAGCAGCTGATTTTTTCAATCAGCTGCTTTTCTTTATTTCATCAATCCATCGTGGATTTTCTCTAAATTCCACTTCATCATGCTGTAATAGCTGTCCCCTGTCTCTCCCTTTTTCGCTAAGGAATCTGTAAACAACTCGCTAGAAATCGGCAAGTCTACTTCCTTCGACAACCGTTCCATGCTGCGCTTGTCAACACTTGTTTCAACGAAGAGCGAAGGAACTTTAGACGCACGAACTTTTTCAACGATTTGTTTCATTTGCTCTGGTGTTCCTTGACTTTCTGTATTGATTTCCCAAATATAAGCGGCTGTCAGATCATATGCTTTAGAAAAATACTTGAAGGCCCCTTCACTGGTCACAAGTAATTTTTTCTCATTCGGAATATCTGCAAACTCATTCTTTGCGGATGCATCCAATGACTCCAATTTTTTGATGTAGGCTTCCGCGTTTTCTTTGTACGTTTCTTTATTCTTAGGATCTTTTTCGCTTAACACATTTTGGATTTGTTTGACGTATAAAATGCCGTTGGAGATATCCAGCCATGCATGAGGATCTTCTTGCTTACTGTTTCCGCTTAGATGGATCGGTTCAACGTCTTTACTGACTGCGAAATAATCTTCATTTTCTTTCTTTTTCGCCGTTTCCATCAATTTATCAAACCAGCCATTCCCAGTCTCTAAATTCAAGCCATTATAAAAAACGACATCCGCTTCACTCGCCTTTTTGATATCTTCCGGCAACGGTTCATACTCATGCGGATCGGTTCCTACAGGGACGATACTATGGATCGCTACTTCCCCTTTTCCAACTTCCTTGACCATATCTGCAATAATAGAGTTCGTCGCCACAACGTTCAACTGGCTAGACTCCTTTGACGCACTGCTGCTTCCTCCCTTGGCTCCGCAGCCTGTTAAGAACAACAGTCCCAGAAATCCTATAAAAATAATTTTTTTATACTTCATATAAACGCTCCTTTCGTAATTGTTGGATCAATCCCTTGCTAGGTGAAAACAGAAATGCTGCGATGAAGAAAACTGCCGCTGTCATGACGATCGTAGCCCCAGAAGGAAGATTGTAACTATAGCTAAAATACAAGCCTATGATGGCACTTAATACACCAAACAAGGTAGATAAGCCCACCATCACAGACAGTTTATTCGTTAATTGATACGCGGTCGCCGCCGGTGTGATCAGCATCGCGATCACTAAAATCGTGCCGACGGTTTGCAATGAAGTAACGGCCACTAACGTCAGCAAGAACATCAAACCATAATTAATCAGGCTGATATTCCAACCGTAGGATTGCGCCATCGTCGGAGCAAAAGAAGTCAATTTCAGTTGTTTATAAAAAATCCCCACAGCCAAAACAACAATGAACATGACGATCGCTGTTAGATACATGTCTGAATCCCGGACCGCCAGCACATTCCCGAAAAGAATATGGTACAGGTCCGTGGCACTCCTTGCAAAAGAAATCAAAATGATTCCCAGCGCGAAAAAGGAGCTAAATACAATGCCGATGGCAGTATCATTTTTCAACCGTGTATGCTTTCCGACAAAACCAATCAATGCTGCTGAAAAGATACCAAAAAAGGTTGCTCCTATAATGTAACTGCTACCAAGCATATAGGAAATCGCCACACCGGGTAAAACAGCATGAGAGATGGCATCCCCCATTAAAGACATTCCTCGTAGAATAATAAATGAACCGATCACTCCAGCAGAGATTCCTACCATGATGGAGGTAATCAACGCATTTTGTAAAAATTGATAGTCAATCAATCCTTGAAAGAAATCATGTAGCAAAGTCCGCACCCCCAATTCTTAACATTTGTGTAATTTCACTGCCATATGTTTTTTCCATATTCTTCGTCGTATACGTTTGTTCAACAGGTCCTGAAGCAATCAAGCCTTTATTGAGTAAAATCACTTCATCAAAATAGTCTGTGACTTTATGCAGGTCATGATGGACGATCACGATCGATTTGCCCTCATCCCGTAATTCTTTTAGCAATTCAATGATGATTTTCTCACTCGTCGCATCAATCCCAGCAAAGGGTTCATCCAATAAAATCCAGTCTGCCTTTTGCGCCAACGCCCGCCCGATAAACACACGCTGCAGCTGTCCACCAGACAATTCACTGATTTGACGATCGGCATAATCTGTCAATCCTACCTTTTCTAAGCACTCATAGGCAAAAGCTTTTTCTTTTTTTCCAGGTCGCTGGAACGTTTTAAGATGCGGATACGTGCCAAATAGCACCACCCCAAAAACATCAATAGGAAAACTCAAATCAATGTCTTGCCGCTGTTCAACATAGGCGATTTTCTCCCTTTGTTTCGTCAACGGCTGATCACCATACGAAATTTTTCCTGATCGTGTTTTTACTAATTGCAGGATTCCCTTCATCAACGTAGACTTTCCAGCTCCATTCGGCCCCACAATCCCCGTCAATTTTCCAGGTGCCAGTTCTAAATCTATTTGTTTCAAAGCGATTTTTCCACGATACGCAACCGATAAATTTTCTATTCGAATCACATTCATAGTTACCCCTTCTTTCTATTTTAGGTTAGCCTAACTTTCATATATATGATATACGAAAAAGAAAGCGTACGCAAGATAAATGCAAAAAAAATACTTCATCAAGAAGAGGTGTCTCCTTGATGAAGTATATGTTGAATAATTATTTTGCGTCATGAAGCGTTGTGTTTTTTACTTCTTCAATCGTTTTTGTTCCTGCAAGTTGCATAGTGATGGAAAGCTCTTTATTGAGGTGATCAAAGACGGACTTCACGCCTTCTGCTCCACCAAGATTCAAACCATAGATAACTGGACGACCAATAGCGACTAGATCGGCACCGCTGGCTAAAGCTTTAAAGACATGCTCGCCACGACGAACGCCACTATCGAACACGATTGGAACTCGTTTGTTCACTACACCAGCGATCAATGGCAACACGTTGAAGGAGGCAGGACCACCGTCTAATTGACGACCGCCATGATTTGAGATCCAGATACCGTCAGCACCGGCTGCAATCGCAACTTCGGCGTCTTCTGGGGATTGGATACCTTTAACAAAGACAGGCAAATTGGTTAAGTCTTTAATTTTTTTGATATCTTCAGGGACGAGTCCTTGTTTAGCTGCCGCATAAATTTCGGCGATTCCTTTTCCTTCACCGTCTCCACTATCGCTCTTTGCGCTGTAGGCTGCCAAGTTTGGCATAGGCAATGGGAATTGGAAGTGATTGATCACGTCGTCTTCACGATAGCCGCCAAGTGTTGAGTCTGCGGTTAAAATGATGGCTTTTGCTCCTGCTTTAACAGCTTTATCCAAGATAAATTCGTTAAAACCATCGTCTTTACTCATATACAATTGGAAGAATTGTGGTGCATTTGGAGCTGCGGCTGCGGCATCTTCAATCGTTGTATTTGCATAAGTACTGATTGAAAAAATTGAGCCTGCATCTGCAACCCCTTTTGCCGTATCTGCTTCGCCATTTTCATGTGCTAATCCTTGTGCTGCAGATGGCGCTTGGATGATGGGTGTTGCTAAGTCCATATCCCACAGTTTCGTCCGCAAATCTGCACGGTCGATCCCACGCAGTACACGAGGCATGATGGTTTTATTATTGAATGAAGTCGTATTTTCCTTCATTGTCCATTCGTCTTCTGAGCCACCGCGAATGTAGCCGAACGCGCCTTTTTCCATGCGTTCTTTTACGCGTTGTTCTAATGAAGCGATGTTTACAATGTCAATTGGATGTTCTTCGTTACTTGCTCGATAAGTCATAATAAATCCTTCTTTCGTTTGATTACATGAGTTATCTTAATACTCTTACAAAAAGTAAGCAAGTATTTTAACTTTTCAATGAAAAAACCCTAAATGTATCAGCTATCCCCATAAGAAGGTTGCGACAACCTGATCGACCGCAGGATTTTCATGTAATTGACTATGCTGAGCATTTGATCCGGTAAATATTTGCTCCTTGATGGGGTTGCCGTGAGCTTTTAATACGGAGTACGTTGCCAACGCACTAGATAAAGGGACCGTGCCATCCGAGGGATCTTGTTCATTTAATTTTCCAGCTAGTAATAGAACGGATACGCTGCTTGGGACATTGTTTATGCCATTTCGGTAATCGAGATACCGACTCGATTGAGGGGTAGGTCCGTTTTGCAATACGTCATCGATGGATTGGTCTTTTGCTGTATCGTCGAAGTCATTGAAGGGAGCGCCGATCGCAACAAACTTTTCAATGACGGGGGCGTCTTTCGGCTGACCGTATGTCGTTAAATAGCGGAGCGAGCTGACGCCCCCCATCGAGTGACCGACTAGATTGACTCGATCGACACCTTCTTCTTTCAAATATTTGAGAACCCCGTAAATCCACTCTGTTTGATTCCACTCGTTGTCTTTATTAGCAGCAAATAACACTTGGATACTAGGATTGTCCTTTTTCTTATTCAATTGTCCGTCTACTTGCAAGGCGCCATCTGGCTGCACAGTGATCGTCAGTTCTTTCCTAGCCACCCCTTCATCCCTGAAACGCCGCAGCATGCCTCCAAATGAATTGACTGTCCCTCCATACCCATGGATGAACAGGGTCGGAACGTCACTCTTATTTACTATATCTCGGGAGGCTTCTGTTGCAGTGGACCCAGTAGACGTGTTCCCTTCTTCGTGGTGGGATTGTTTTGTCCCACAGCCTGATAGCAGCACCACGGTCGTTAATACGAACAACCCATAAATTATTTTTTTCATCTTTTCGACTCCCTTCAGACGATTATTTTTTGTATCTTTACTATAGGTATTTGTTCCTCATTACTCAACAATAAGAGCACGCTTTTCGAGATTTTTATTGAAATCCATAAAAAAACCGAGACACACGGCCTCGGCTTCAGTAGTTGATTAAATTTTATCGATTTGATCGAAGTCCAATTCAGTACTTGTTTCACGACCGAACATGTCGATGTTTGCTTTGACTTTGTCACGCTCTTCATCGATTTCAGTGATCACTCCTTCAAGACCAGCAAAGGCGCCTTCGATGATTTTCACTGTTTCGCCGACTTCTACTTCAATATCATTTTGACGTGTGTTCATACCTAATGAACGCAAGATATGATTGATTTCCTCTGGCATCAATGGCGCTGGTTTACTTCCGGCACCGTGAGAACCAACGAACCCTGTCACACCTGGTGTATTACGAACAACGTACCAAGAAACATCCGTCATGACCATCTCCACTAATACATATCCAGGGAAAGTTTTGTGGACGATTTCCTTTTCTTTGCCGCCCTTAACTTCTGTTTCTGTTTCTTCAGGGACAACTACACGGAAAATATAGTCTTCCATCCGCATACTTTGTGCACGTGATTCTAGGTTGGCTTTTACTTTGTTTTCATAGCCGGAATAAGTATGTAACACATACCATTGTTTTTCAAAAGATTCCATTTTCGCCATCGGCTCCTCGTTCTAAAATAAAAAAACCTCAGCAGTCCCAAGGTTTTTTCTCTCAAGTAGTATACCATGCTTTTTTTGAATTGGCTACTAGTGAATAATCAAATTGATCACTGCTTGAATGGCTGTATCCATGATGAAAAACATCAAAGCAAAGATGATCGCTGTTTCGATTACGACAAGCGAATCATGGCGCAATTGTTTTTTTGAAGGCCATGAAACCAACTTCATTTCTTCTTTGACACTACGTAAAAAATTCAAGGGATTATCCTCCTTAATTGATAGTTATTTTGTTTCTTTATGTATCGTGTACTGATTACAATGTTTGCAAAACTTATTGATCTCTAAACGCTCTCCGCGTTTGCCTTCACTCACTGATTTCGTGTAGTTTCTTGAACCACAGACCGTGCAGGCCAGAGCCGCTTTTTTAGTTGCCATAGCGATCTACTCCTAATTCCTATTAATGTATTCATTTTTCTGGTGAAAAATGAGTTTGATTGTCATGCCGTATACCATCCAACTAAGGGGGTTCCTTATTGAGTTACCTAGTTTTTGATGATTCGGCTTATGACACGATGCCTCCTGCGAAAAGTTGGACTGGCATCCTAATTCCTATTAATGTATTCATTTTTCTGGTGAAAAATGAGTTTCTTCGTCATGCCGTATACCATCCAACTAAGGGTTGCATTCTATGACTTACTTAGTGGTTGATGACTTCGTTCATGACACGATGCCTCCTGCGAAAAGTTGGACTGGCATCCTAATT
>Ga0160505_100292_pt1 | contig 32823 bp, 25 predicted proteins | sample DIDeMG_FD_108225 | JGI IMG/M metagenome (GOLD analysis project Ga0160505, IMG submission 108225) | Enriched chicken feces microbial communities from UW Madison campus, WI, USA - DID2874_E49_Stillage MG | ecosystem: Host-associated > Birds > Digestive system > Large intestine > Fecal ... | reverse complement strand
GTTTCACTTTGGTTTCACTTTGGTTTCACTTTGGTTTCACTTTGGTTTCACTTTGGTTTCACTTTGGTTTCACTTTGGTTTCACTCTTCACTGGGGTGTCCATCTCTGATACTTCCTCTGGTGCAGAATGTTTAGTCGATGTAGATGTCAACGTGGAGACTGTCGACACTACCGGGGCTACCGAATCCATGTACGTTTCTGATTCAGAAGCAATCTCAGAATCAGATTCCTCAGTGATTGTCTCCACCTTCTCAATCTGGGGAAAGATCGGAGCGTCAGGCTCTTCCTCGATATCAAACGTCATGTAACTATAACCATCGTCATCCTCATACATTTCTGCATCGCTAGACCTGACAAACGGTTTCAAATGTACAGTCAGCACTTCTTCCAACTTCACTACAGGTGAGTTGCTTAAGATTGGTCCATCTTCTCTTTCTTTGCCCTCTGGTTCCTTTTTGACCTCTGGGTCCTGCAAACTCAATGCATTATTCTCTTCTTTTGGCTCCAATTTAACAGGGCTGATGTTGAAGTCCCCAAACTCTTTCTTTATCTGGGCACTTCTGCGCTCAAGAGCATTCAAGTACGGAGTGGTTTGAGTATTTTTGACAGCCATAGGCTTGCCCTCCGGAAGCGAAAGAATATGACTGACCAACGATATGTTGAGGCCAGCAATAATCCCCACAAATGTTCCCAAAAAGATACTGACCATCAGATAATGGAGCAAGTTGATCAAGAAGAAGCGGAAGTGGGGGTAGAGGTCCCTTAATAACCGGAACATGAACACCTCAACAGGTACATCCGAGTCATAGTTTACTTTGGCCAAGTTGAGGACTGGAGTCAACGGCAAGTATACTAGTCCAAAGATGGCTAGACGCAATGTGAGCAAGCATGGAATCAACAATGTGTGGGTAATGACCGCCTTGACGAAGAAGAAAATCGGTAGTATGAAATGGGTGATTGGCATGAGAACCACATATTGCAAAGCCAGGAAGATGGTGCTGACAACTGAATTCATGGGGAAGAGAAGTTATAGTGGGTGGAGAGATCGCAACTGAGTAGTGTGGAGTATCAGTAACAGTATGAGGGTGATGACGATATTGAGATAAACGTTTAAAATACACAGAGCAGAAAGCAATTAGATTAAATAAACAAGGAAATGGAGCTAACTGGAATGGAACACATATTACCAATTAATGAAGATTACGAATTCCTTTGAAATTTTTGGTACTGGATGACTAAAGTGAGCAGCACACCTTCAGTCGTAATACTGGTACCAAATTAATCTCTATCGTTATCTAGTGCTGTATTGAACTTCTCTATTGAATTGTACCGATGGATTTTCGTTCATTGTTTTATTTATTGAACTTTTACCTCGGTTTCTTTGCAGAGAATGTTTTTACTCAATTCTCCAACTTCTATCTTACATTATCACTTTTCGCATAATGTGAGCAATTTAGCTAAATACCTACAAACTTCAACTACACTAAAAAAATATAAAAACCACGTATTTTTTAACAAAATGCCACCTAGATATATAAACTATATCACAAGTTGCCTTAGGTATCTTTCAAACTGGAGAATCACTGCAATCTGCCCTAAACTCCACCTTATCAGCCAACTCACTGTCACATCCAATCCTGTCTCCAGACTCAAGTTACAGAACGTACCACTTAAACTTTTACATCTTCCCCAATGTCTGCCAAAATTCCATCATCTTTCGATGGTGTATCCACCGACGAGTACGTAGCAATCATGAGTGGTTTACAACCTTACTAACTTCTAGCGAAATCGATGTCAATGACATGAACACCCTCCAGAAAATCTTCTATAGAAGCAAGCAACAGCCACTTGTTCCCCTCGGCACGTTCTTGACTTCAGCCGCAGTGATTCTTGCCGCCAAGTCGCTAAAGCAAGGCAGAAAGAAGGACACCCAGCGGTACTTCCGTTACAGAGTGGGATTCCAGACTTTCACTCTCATTGCGTTGGTGATTGGAGGACTCTACTACCAACAGGAATCTGCCGAACAGAAGCAGACACGTGAGGATAAGTTGAGAGAGAAAGCCAAGTTGAGGGAACAGTTGTGGATCGAGGAGTTGGAGAGAAGAGACCAGCTTATTCAAAGCAGAAAGAAACGTTTGGAAGAATCCAAGAAGGAGTTGATGAAGGTGGCCCTGGAGGGTTTCCAGCAGGAGAGAGACCGGCCCAGCCAAGATCCAGAGGAGAAGAAGTGAGTGAAGCTTGTGGTCTTACAGATCAAACATCTTGTACATAGTTGATATTCCCGTTGCTTTGTGTATAGAATGCTGAATTGAAATGAGCTATTGTAGCTTCTTTGCAGGGTGAATGTGAACATTGGGGACCATTCGACTCTTTAGAAACGAATCCCTGGCCATACGGTGCATCATTGGAAACTCCGGCTGGTATTCATGGTGCTCCACATAACGGATGTGGCTCTGGAGCATTCTCAACCGATCTCTGGGAATAGACATGGCAGCAGCTAAATGTAAACGGGAATGCTGGGGAAAGATAAGGGTCCGTATATGGAAAAATACCAATAAAATCGATGAGATGGGCTATCTTTAAATGGGTTGCATCGCTATCAAAGTTCGAAAATTCGGCAATGACACGTGACCTACGTCAAAAATACTAATGAAGTTCGGACTATGGCTGCGAAAAAGTATACTCGTCCATTCCATTTAGTTTTCAGTTCCGTTGAGCTTGTACTCCCTGAAGAAAGTGTACAAGTCCTCCATCATGTCCGTGATACCGTGATTGGCCATACCTTCCGAATGATTAATGTTGTTGGAGTACACAGCCTGAACAAGCGACTGGATCTTAATCAACCCTTCTTTGGCGACCAAGTCACTCAAGATTTTGATCAACTTCGGAGAGAAGTCGTTGTACCACCTGTGGTTCCACACTAACAACTTGATACAGCTTTCCAACACCTTTTCGTTGAGCTGGTTGACGGCTTTTGCGTAGTTGTGTGCGACAGCAGCAGAAGCTTCCCCAGTAGCAGACTTGGACAAGATCTTGGTACGTTCCATCTGGTAGTACTTCAAAACTTCTCTCTGAGCCTTAGCTGAGAATCTGCCACTCAAAGCATTTGTAAACGCTATGGAGCCCTCTTTGAAGTGCTTGAGTCTGAAAGCTATCAGACCCAAGATCTCCCACTCCAAAGTGGTCTTCTTGTATTCCATTTGCTGAGCTTGGAAATGTACATACTCGGCCTGCCACATGGTGTAAGCTCTCAAATCCTCGTATAACAACATGAACAAGTTGTCCAACCACCTCTCACACAATCTCTTTTTCTTGAAATCATCTTCAATACTTTCTTCAGCATTTCCATTGCCTTCCCTCTTTGGCGACTTCACCGCAAGTGTGGAAGAGTTATCCGTTGTAGCTATCGACCCGTTTGTGTCAATCGCTTCCTGCGACACAACAGAGTTGTTTCTAGTGTGATTACCCTTATCCTTACGGTATTCTTCCTCCATAACGAAAACCTTCGCACGGTGCTTCAACAAGGCCTCCCAGCCCGTCTTGATGACAATTTCAGTAAGCAAGTCATAGGCATTGGCAAATGTGGACTTCAAGTTGGCTGCTGGCAAGTTGGCAAGCTGTGGATCAAGACTCTTTTGCTCGATGGCTATAGAGGAGCTCTGCAAGTTGGAAACCTCATCTAAGGTCACATCCACGGGCGACGGCAAGTGCAAATCTTCGGCACCTCCTCTCAAGGGGATTATCCGCTTTAACATAAACTTCTCCTTGTGTGAGTTCATGGGACACGAGTTCAACGTCAATAAGGCATTTTCAAAGTCATTCAACTTCGTGTAAACTTTGACCAACACGGACCAAGTCTTGAAGTCAGAGGGCGAGGACTTAACTGCCTGTTTCGCCGAGTATAACGCCAAGTCATATCTCTTCTTATCCATCAAGAACTGAGTCTGTAACAACAATAGTTCTGAATCGCGCTTATCATTAGCAATCCCATCCGCCATCACCTGAACTGCCTGGATCTCCTCATCCTTCAAAAGCAAAACACGAGCAATTAACGTCGCCACCTCCGGCTCCCTCTGTTCTAGCCTGCGCAACACGTCCAACGCCATGTCGAAGCTTTGCGTCAATTCAACACACTTGAGGAAGCCATCCACAAGATAGTTGGAGATAAGACTTGGTTGTGGAACTTCTACTCCACAGCCCAATTTGGGCCCCTCCCAGAACAATTTCTCGAATCCTGCAACAAAGTTGGCTAACAATTCCTTTGATACTTTACCGTTGTTGAAAGGGTTCTCTCTGCGAATCTCCACCAATCCACCAACACGGTTGGCGTCATCCTCGTCAGAGTCAAGCAAGCACCGGACAATGGAGCACACAAACGTTTCGAACCACATTCTGTCCAAATCCGAATCGGAAAGCTTCTCGTGGATCAACTTTCCGTCACTGCCCACAACTGTGCTCTCAAACTTTCCAGGAATGTGTACGGTGACCCGCATGTCCACCTTAGAGAATGCATTGTAAGAGCAGTAGGTCAATTCAGGCACTTTCCAGTGCTTTTTCTCGCCAAACCAGTACTGAGACTTAGATGTGATCAACGTGGCCAAACCTTGCAAGTGAGCAGCAATGGACGCCGAGTTGGATGTGTCCACGCCGGTGTAGTACAAAAACGTACCGAGTTCTGTCTTAGACGTAGCGCTTTGCTTGTGGATATTACACAAATCGGCAGGGCCAACATCGTTGAAGGTATGGAGACGGCTAGTTCGCTCAATGACCGAGGATCCAATGTATTCCTCTCTAGCTCTGGAAAGCGTTAGTAGGGAGAAAAGACTGAAGGGTAAAATGTGCACACATACTCAGGAATTGATCCTAAAGACTTTGCAAGCATAGTACAGAGTCTGGTAGAAGATAGGGTAGCAGGTGTCGATGGACGTGGGTGAGACAGTGGGTGCAGTCCGACAAGGTGGAGGTAGTTTGTGAAGTTTAAAGGAGAGGGTGGTGAATTTTGTTTCTCTGATTTGATGATGGATATACTTTTAAATGGGTTTCGATCTCGAGATTTATCCTCCGTAGACTTTTTTTTACTTGTTTTTCCATGTAGATTATACATTTGAGAGATGGTGGGCTAGGCCGGGCGCAGAGAGCTGAATACATGACCAGAGATACAGGTTAGTTGAATAGTAGTACTAGTAGAAGGAAGAAAAAAGTGTTACAGATAACGAATCTCTGTTTAAGCTAAAATACTACTGATATGATGGATTTCTCCACCGAAGCCTCGGATATCCCATCTTGTAGTCAGTTCTAGTTCTCTCTTTCTCTTCTCTCTTGATGAACTCGCCTACTTCACCTCTGCCTTCTCTTATTTCCCTCAAGATCCGCCTGCTCTTCGTCAATACTGTCCCAGTCTCGTGCACTAAGACAATACTTCTCTGGAGGCAAGTTGAGCCCCCACTTAGGAATCACCGGCGGAAGACTCTTTGAGTTTCTTTCATGGGCCAACTCCAACATAAGCTCCTTGGGCGGCGTAGGCTTGAACTGGTAGTTTGTTTTGGCAGCAATGGCAAGACGGATATCATCAGTGTTGACTTGGCCCGTGGAGTTGGCGCCTGAGATGTTTTTGGCATGGTCGTTGTAGGTGACGGCATCTTTCAACACCGAAGTAGTGTAGCGATGTGCAAAGTCCATGAGCTGCAAGGGAACATGGTCCTGGTAGTTCTGAATGCCCTGGGTGGCGAATATAAGGTGCAAAAGGCGCACATCTCTGGGAACCACCGCAGGTTCCGTAGTGGTGGTTGGATTTGGATTGGACATGATGGGGGGAGTCGTGGCTATCGAATGGCAATTCACACTCGTACAATCAAATGTCAGTGAGCAGAATACAGGTATAAACAAGCCCAGGTTCAAATTTAGATATTCAATATCTCAACAGACCGGTGTATTAGACGATGTAGATAGCGTCAGATGATGTAGTGTGTATCGGTATCTTGAGTATCTTGACATTCACCTCACTCGTTCTACACCGAACCAACCGGACAAAATGACAAGTCGAGTGATTGAGCGACCCAATGATCTAGATGTGGAAGCTCCGGAATTTCCACATCACGAGTTGCGTCCGTTTGATGTTTTTGACTCGTCCAATGACCCTTCGAGTCTTTCACTCCTCATTCTCAACACATCCATGGAAGGGATCGACATTCGCCAACTCTGGTCAAGATCTCACCTCCATATCTGTGCAGACGGCGGAGCCAATCGGCTATTCGACTATTTCGATGATGAAGAACGCCCTAAGTATGCTCCGGACTATATAGTTGGAGATTTGGACTCGTTGCGGCCTGATGTTCGCACCTACTATCAACAAGTTGGCTCAGTGGTTATTGAGCAACAATCCCAATACTCATCGGACTTCACCAAGGCCGTCAAGGTGGCCATGATCCACCACAGTGACCTCTGTGAGAAATTGAACGTGCCAATAGAGATCGTCGACGGTCTCTCCGCCGTTCTCTCACAAGTCTCTACGTTGCACCCATGCTCTATACTAGTAGCAGGAGGAATGGATGGTCGATTCGACCAGACGTTCCAGCTGATCAACCAGCTCTACAGCTTGCATTGCGAGTACTCGCATTTGCATATTTTCTTTGTCAGTGGGTCGGACGTGGTGTTTTTGGTGCCCAAGGGCATTACCTACGTGAGGTATAAGCACCGGAATGGGTTTAGTGAGGATGCGGTGCCCAAATGTGGTTTATTGCCGTTTAGGGGCCTGGTGACCTTAAATACAAAAGGCTTGTTATATGACGTGGAGAACTGGCCATCGTATGTTGGAGGCAATGTTCTGTCCAGCAATGGCATAGTTGGAACCTCTGGATTTATAGTGGACTCCACTGAAGATATTATCATGAATGTCGAGATTTCGCTGGCACGAGAGTGAATTAGATAGTTGCATTTATTTGTTTGGATCTGACTAGAATTATTGCGCTATAGAATAATATTAGAAATTACAATTATATCAATAGAACAATAAAATAAATTGGGATACTTTTTCCAATGTCATGGAATTTATGCCAATGCTATTAAGTTAAGTATCATAGTACCACCAATTGGCCTTTTCCTGTAAATGTGCGCACCACAAAAAATGAAAAAATCTACCACCACCATGTTCAGATCAAGTCTTGCCAGACTCTCCGTGGGCCTCAGAGCCTTCTCGGGAGTGGCCAGGACCTCCACTCCACTCTTTCACATCCAGCCTCGTCTGGTGGCCATTACTCAAACTCTCTCGAGATTGCAGACCATTCAGTTCCCTCAGTCTTGGACCCAGCCAAAGATGGCAGAAGCTCCAGAAGTAGATGCTGCAGAAGCAGATGCCGCCGAAGACAACACAGTTTACATGGATTCGGTGTTGAGAAAGAGAAGACTAAAGATGAAGAAGCACAAGTTGAGAAAGAGAAGAAGAAATCAGAGAGCGTTGAAGAAGAGATTAGGTAAGATCTAGTTGGCTACCCAACGTTACGTGGCATATGGTCCTTAGGGCCTCTGTATATATCATCAATGAATCATTTGAAAGTGGATGTAGAGGTGAATTATCTGTGGATGTCAATGATCCCAAGTCTTGTACTTCTGTAAACTGATGTTTCATGGTAAATATTAGTGGATATAATCCTCATTGAAACTACATGGAGTGAATGGGAGTGATATAAAATGAACAGCGATGAATTTAATTGGCCATAATCCAATTTAATGGGTCTCTAAAATGATAGAGCTGAACATTTGGATATACATTCTCGTTGGGCCCTCCATTACTCATAGGTCCAAAACATATTGTTCAAATCAGTGATTGTCCATGACAAACAGTCGACTTCAAGACATTCGTCTCTTCGCTTCTTTGTCATTTTTTCAATGCTCCAGATTATTCAGTTCATGTAACCCCAAGTCCCTCACTCCATCTCATTTGTTCTATGGAGTACCAAAATCTCATCTTCAACCATCAATGACTCAGACAATTACTTTTGTCACTGGTAACCAAAACAAACTAAAGGAGGTTGTCTACATCCTCGGAGGCACCGAATCCGAAGAAGGAAATAAGGTGGGCAACTACGTCATCACCAACAAGTCGCTAGACATTGAAGAAGTTCAAGGGACCATCGACGAGGTGACCATTCAAAAAGCCCGCAGTGCTGCCAAATTGCTTGGTGGCCCTGTTCTCGTGGAAGACACATGCTTGGCTTTCAACGCTTTTAACGACTTGCCGGGTCCTTACATTAAATGGTTCGTGAAAGGCGTGGGACTCCAAGGTTTGGTGGATATGCTTTACAAGTTCGACGACAAGGGAGCTAAAGCTGTGTGCACCTTTGGCTACTGTGAGGGTCCAGATAGTGAGGTTAAGTTGTTTCAGGGCATCACTCACGGTCTGATTGTGCAAAGTAGGGGTCATCAGAATTTTGGCTGGGATTCCATTTTCGAGCCAACTGGTTTCAACGAAACTTATGCAGAGATGGACAAGTCGCTCAAAAACACAATTTCTCATCGTTCCAGAGCATTAGAGAAGGTCAAAGAGTTTTTGCTCAGTAATTAGACAATAAACCGCTTAATCACTTTCAAACATACTTGCATTTGGGGCATCTAATTTCTAAGCTGCGGAGTACCGTTGAACATTGGCTGCTCTCCACTAGCGGATTCCACATATTCGGGGTTATATTATTAGTCTCAGGAGAAGATCGACTTCACTTTGTTGATCAACCCCTTCTTATCGCTTTGCTTCTTCTTCTTTTCTCCGTGACTCACAACGGCATACAAGTTGTTGGAGCCAGATCCGGTACTGCTACCATGCGAACGGGTGTTGGAGATCACGTTGCCAAAACCTCCTCTTCCAACAGAGAAAGACTTGTTGGAGGTGACTGCTTGCAACTCACTTTCACTAGGCTTGTTACCATCAACATCCTGCAACTTGCGGGCAAGTTCAGGATCATCGTTGCTGACCATATTTCCATAGCCTCCTCTTCCAGTTGTGAACTTCAGAGTGGTTAAGGCAGGAGTGTTGGAACCTTGGGGTACCAATTTCGGTGAGGGGATTTCGTCTGATGATTTGATGTTACCAGCACCTCCTCTTCCAGTGGAATAGTAGATTTTCTTGTGATCATGTTTATGCTCGGCAGGTGGAGATGCTTTCTTGGGAATATCGCTGGGCAGAACCATGTTGCCAGCTCCTCCTCGTCCAGTTGAGATCATGTAAAAGTGTGGGGCAAGAGTAAATAGTAAAAAGATGGAAAATTCAGCACGCTATCTGTTTATGTATGCACGAAGTCGAACTTTATCAGACCTAACCAGGACTATGTTTGATTGCAAGTGCTGATGAAATCAAGAAAAAATTTGTGGATGTGACCACTCAAAATCGAACCTCCTTGGTAGCCAAGCTAAAACGCCTGGCAAGCTTTCTATGCACGTGACTTGAACGCATCTTTCCGAAGGCATTCACCTTCTTCGGATTAGATGCAGGCATTTTTGAGTTGGGTACGGTACACAGTTTCGGGCTCTGACGATAGCATGTGGGTGATTCATCTCCAGCATTGAAACTTGTTGAAGATGGAGTTTCCCACACGTAAAAAAAGGCACCAAATGAAATATCGTAGTCCAAAAACTCGTTGGATGCCGCCAAAAACTCCAGGTATTCTCGTGCAAGTGTGTCGATACTATCTGATGAATCGTGGCTGTTTCGGGAGTTAATGGAGCCACCGTCTTTCGCAGTTCTTGGCTGTAACGAAATACGGGCAACCAGGGATCGCACATTTCTACAGTAATCACCCATGCTCCGATAGAGGGATCTTCGGTATTTTTTGCCAGTCATCTGGAAGGAATCGTTATCAGTGCTAGGCACAGGATCAGGGGGCTGCACAATCATCGAACAATTTGCCGCATGTGTGTTATCGGGTTGATCTACCAAAAGCGTGGATACAGAAGTGGCGGCCGATACGTAGTGGGCTGTTGACATTGTTGACGGCAAAGTATTGGACGTCAATGCTGACGAAACTGTCGAATTCTGTGAAAGAGTCAGTATTTTTTCGTAGGCTATAGCCGAAGGAGGAGCAGGGGGTTTGGCGTTAGTGATGTATGCATTGCAGTTTGTCAAGTCGACGTTAAGCAGAGTGGAAGAGGACTTCAATTTGACGATCCGTGCAGAGGGAGTTCGAACCTCCATGCTTGTGATGTCTTGTGGGGTGGGGAGGGCCCATGAGAGGGACTTTTTAAGGGATTTCCAAGTTGACATGAGATGACAAGTTGAGAAAAGTAGAGTGTTGATGAGTTAAACCAAAAGAGGAAGCTCTGATAGAAAGTTGTGGTCGAGTGAGGGGCGTGAATAAAGAATATATGAAGAATGCCTTGATCTGATGTGTACAAGAAGAAAAGCGGTAAGAAAATAAAATTCAAAATGTTGCGACTAACGAGTAATCTTACATTGCGATTTGCAGCCAGAACGATATTGCCCGAACAGATTCCAACAATGAAGAAAAATGTAGTGTAAAGCCACTCAAGGGATTTGAACTTGATCAACACGAATTTGTAAAGTCGATCATAGAAGTTTTCTGAACTTTGAACTGGTAAATCCTTAACAAGTATAGATCAAGGAATTGGAATAACAATAGAATAATAGGACGTTTAGTATCTGAGGGCACATTCTCTGGAACACCCCCAGGTGATCCAAGGTAAATAGTGAAGATTGCAAATCACTCAACCGGAATATTGTTTCCCAACTGGCCATTAAATCGCTAGTCTATCGGAATATCTTTGAAACTGCGAGAGAAATCAGTTATTCTGAGCAACTTCTTGAAGTTTAAGGAACGCAAAGTTTGAATCAAAATATTGACCTCCCAAAAGAAGAGTTCTAGCTCTCTGAAGGTCATCAAGTATAGACGAGATCAACTGTCAAAACTCAACCACTTTGCAAGCAGCAGACTGAAGATAATCGAATCAGCAAATAAAGATACGGAAAAAAATACTATGGGGTCTTTCTCAAAGAATGGAATCTGGACTTCTTTAAGAATTCTTACATCGTAGTACACCTGCCCAAAATATCAAATACAAAGTAATGAGTAAATGACCAACGAGGCCAAGACAAGTAGTAAGACAGTATGTTTTTTTTTTTTTTTTAATTTTTCGATGATGTTCGGCCATTTAGGGCTATCCAGTTGATCCCCTGGCTTATTGCATTCTCCCATCATCGTTTTTTTCACTTTAGTTCATTGAGGTAATGGTCCAAATCTCTGAAATTGAAATCCAATGCCATCAGCTTGGCTACAAATGACAACGCCTGAATTAATGGGAACAAATACAGTAAGCTCCACATCTACATACACTCACTGACCTCATTGTTCAACCCAGTGGAGTATACCACCACGGCGAATAGGGTGCAATTCACTAGCGATAGCGATACATTGAGTTCAGAATGACTCAACAGGGGGATTTGCAATTTTACCGAGAAACGAAGACTAACGACCTATCTTCTTGCGTTCTGCGGCTTGTCTGGCACTGTCCACAAATTATATCTAGGCTGCTAATCCTATATCCAGGCAGCCTATACACTAACCGACCCTAGGGTAAAAAATAAATCGCCTGATTTGTTAGCAGAATGGGAAAAATATTCTTACTAACATATACAAGTCATGAGCTGTATATCCTGCTACCTGCACTGTGAGAGTTATGGGAGGGAAGGTAGATCAATTTGACGCACCAAAACTTGACACATTCAGGGTTCACATTCTCTGTTTCGCAGCCGCGTTGGTTTTAAACAAACCCAGTGGACTACCTTCTCTCAGCTTGGTTGAACTAAATCAAAATATAACCGACAAGACGGGTAGGGTGGACTAAATCTCAGAATGCAAATAATAATCATTGTTTACGTTTAGGCGAGGCCGATATCTTTGTTAGAGTCCAGCGGCTAATGACTGGGATGTTCAAAAGATATACATTCGTCAAGACAACATAAACATTATCAAAACCTGAGCTAGTTATAGTCAAAACTTAACAGATAGTAACCGAAACTTTCTGGAACCTTCAAAAGATCACCAAAAGTGAAAGGAAACAATAGATTAAGGTAGTTAAAACAAGAAAAGAAAAACACGAGAGAATGTTGTGCTAAAGACCCTTCAGAAAACCTCAATTTTGTTAGACAGTTACTTGCAGAGATTCAAAGAGACGGGACAAATGTGGGGTAGCCAAATTCCGGAATTCGACACGAATATGTTGAAGCGATTAGTGTCGTCTATCGCTAACCATATCCTCTGACACGTCCAGTACACCTAAACAAACAAGGGTTCATCACAATACTACACGTGATAAGCAATGCACGGTTTCTTTAAAACCCAACAACACGTGTTAGCCAAGAGGGGGAATGTAACCAGAATACACTCTTCGGGATGCATAGGGAACTATAGAAGAACACGGAGAAAAGAGAAGAAAAATGAAAAAAAAATTCGGATCAACCATGGAAGGCCGGACACAAAAAATATACAAAAGCAACATCACATTGGCATGAGCAGAGCAACCTCCAAAATGCTTTATGACGCAAACCTGACGAAAACGGTTGCAGAAGTGACCAACTTAGCGATGCTTATCTCTGACCACAAATGCAGAAAAAGAAACGTCAGGGTCCCCGGGCCGAAGTCTGGACTCGGAAGCAACTCTGTGGCGATTGACAGCACGAAGCTGTCCAATGGGAGCGTCACAGGTAGATTCTCAGAGAGGCTGTGAACCACATGCCTGTGCAGGGCTTCTACAACCGTCCCACAAATGGTCTGGCGAACTATGGGGGACGCCTTGCAAAATTCGTAAAAACCGCGCCTCTCATTCCACGTTCCTGGTATATATCTATTTTTATTTGGACCTCCAAACTCAAAATCCTTCGAAAAGGAACTTATGGAAAGATTTGACTACGCTGCATTTATACTTGGCATGTGTTGTCGATTTTATGGCAGAAAAGCCCCCCTACGATGGCTATTATTGCTTCGCGGATGCCTGGAGGTTGCATGGGTCAATGGCAATCTTTGCATCACCTGCACTCCATACACGCCGTCTGCAGATAGAATAAACTAACCATGGCGTTTAACTTCCATGCATTCCATTAGTGCTATATTCAGCTCGGCTGGGTATGAAAAGTGGGAGCTATATAAATTTAGAAAATCCGGCCACAAGTTCCATATTTTTTTTCCTTCTCATCAATCACAACCGAAAATGCAATTCTCCCACATTGTTCTCGCTGCTACTGCTATTGCCTCTGTTCAGGCTGCTAACGCTACCAACGGTACTTCTTCCTCCTCCTCTCCAGGTGCTGCTGCTGCCCTCGGTGTTAGCCAGGGTGTTGTTGGTGCTGGTTTGGCTGCTGCTGGTGCCGTTGCTTTGTTGTTGTAAACTTTTTAGTGTTTAATACTCAGCTGCTAATTTTTATCTATCCTGGCTGATAGTAATGTATTAGAACAAATATACCATTGTTAGTTTTGTTGAAAGAGATGTAGAAAGTAGGAAACGAATATTCAAGGCGAAGAAAGAACAAACACGTCTTGCTGTTGTTCTGAAGTGAAAAGACGACAGTGTTGGATAGAAAATAACGTGTCAGTGGATGACTAAGTGTGAGTATATGTGAAGATAATGAACAGTTGATAATTCATTTGTTCAAGATTCTGTGTTAAAACATTGAGCTTCCATTGAACATCAATTAATATTCACTAACAAAGCAACATATCTCATCCTTTCCATCTACTCGTTCTGTTCTGCTCTGTTCTTTTTCTTTTCCCTATATAACGCCTAAAACACATCCGGCAACCTCTCGATAACATAACTATGTGCTCCCACACTCATAAGCGGGATTCCCGGCACCTTTCGGATTCTTCTTTTCAAATCTGCATCATTGGTGGCTACAATATAACACTTATGCTGAATGACTCTGTTGACCAAACAGTCATCCGCATAGGTACCTCCATGCGAACACTTGACTCTCTGGATTCTTGGATCCTTTGCTAGCTTTAAGGCAATTCGATATTTGGGTCCAAGCTTCTCCAACTCCGCCATCACACAGTCAGTGACCATTGGAATACACTTAGCATACAAGCAGTCCATGAGTCCACGCACAATATCGATCTTTTTCTGGATAGAAAAGTTGAAAAAGTTAGTATCTATGAGTACCTGGTATGGAGGCTTGATGGCCTGGTTGAACTGGAAAAATAATGCACTGGATACTTGAGGTACTGACCTCGTGAGTTCTGGGTCATCCTTTTTCTTATCCTTTTGAGAGGTTTTGTCTTTATTGAGACGAGCATCTTTATCTGTGATGGCTCTTTTCATAAGCGAAAACTTCCTCGTTTTCTTGGCCTTTCCCATGGTATCTTGTGGTAGTAGATGTTTGGTTAAGTCATCTCATCGTGAAAATGGTACATGATGTCTGCACACCCGTACATCCTTCGTCTGACAGTAATGCTGCACAACCAGACTGATTTGAATTACAAAATAATAGTAATATTTTACATTTGGAGACGTATTTGCAATATTATACCTCTGAATGAGGTAAGCTCATGTAGAGTGGGTGTGATGTTAGTGTCTGGAGAGTTTACTGTGCTGCCTTTTCGTCAACCACTGGTTCATCGACAGCATCGTCAACAGAAGCCTCTTTCTCAACTGCAGCCTCCTGCTCAGCCGCGGCCTTTTCTTCTTCAGCAATAGCCTCCTCTTCGTCAACGGCATTAGCCACAGGTTCTTCAGGTGTCGTGTCTTCTTCAGCCTTGACTTTGTTTACTTTGGGTTTGACAGCCTCTTTAACAGGTTCAACTTCCTTCTCACCTTCGTCTGGAACTTCCTTCGTTGGCTCATCTGCTGAATCCTTGTTTGCTACCCCCTTGGTCACATCCTTGGACGGCTTGACGGTCTTCTTAGGTGGGTTTGAAGACACCTTCTCGTTCAGATCCTTTGCAGGAGCCTTTGAGTCACCAATAGGTGCATGGTCACTTGCCTTTAGCATAGGTTTCTTATCCTTTGGTTTTTCCTGCTTTTCTTCCTGCTCTTCGTCCTGGTTATCCTCGACAAATGACGAACCTGGTGACTTAACCTTAAAGATCAGCTGACTGTCAAAAGTCAGTGACTTCTGATCAGCTCCCTTCTTTCTCTTCCAACTATAAATTTCTTGTGCATCAAAGCGGATGTCAAAAACACGCAAACGACGCTCAAAATTGGGATCAATACGAGTGTTGGCAGACTCACCCGCAACACTGGAATAGCAAAGCAAAATCTCTTTACTATCTTTATCATCCCAGAGACAATTATCATTTTCATGCTCATGACCAATGCAAACAGCACGGTAACCGCAATGCTTAACATCTGAAAGAAATTGTGCACTAGTTTTTGTGTGGATTCTATGCTTCTCGTTGTAACCTCCAATCAACTTGACACTACCTGAAGGACGGAAGTTCGGAAGTGGGTTGTGGAAGAAAAGCAACTTGAAGTTCACATCCTTCATAGTCTGTGAAAGCCTGTAGATGTATGTACTCTGAGTCTCGTCAACATACATCTCCTCAGAATCAAGGTAGGTGATTACCGCTGATGGTTGGTCAAGTTTCATGGTTTTGTAGTCAAAGGTTTCTTGGCCTCCAAGTGGTGGAACTTGGTAGACATTGAGATTACCATTGGTCAATCCGTGTAACCTGTGATTCAAATCACCCGGTCTCTTGTTGTAACAGCGTGGCAAACTGGAGATGAAGTTCAAGATATTGATCTTAGACTGTGGTTTGCTCCATTCATGATCCGAGTCTCCAAAGGTGAAGATAAAGGGAATTTTTGCCCTCAAGACAGGTGCAAGAGCCTTCAAAATTGCCGATTCGAAATGTTTCACTCTGGAATAGTCGATTATATCACCAGTGAAAATGACCAACTTGATATCCTCCTCGTTTTTAAGCACGTCTTCAAGGAATCTCAAGGTATTGATATCAAATTTACAGTTCCGACCAGTCGGACCAGTCTTCCCATCCTCGGCTTCGCAGAGCGCAGAGTCCTGGCCAATATGCATATCACTGATTTGAATAATCTTGAAACCAGGGTCCACGTTTACAAACACCTCATTCTTCTTGAGGTAATTGTCAAATTCCTGGTCAGCAGTGAAAATCGCTAATTCTTCATTGACAGCGACAATCAAAGTAGAGAGCATGGGGTGGATGGACTGTTGGAAAGGAAGTTGGATCGGAGTTGGAGAGAACTTCCAGTGATCACGAGCGTCACTCATGTCGTGCTTTCCATAAAGAACATTTACGTCACGAATCAAGGGCGCCTCAAAGTCTAATGTCTCCATGTAGCCGATCCAAATGTAGCTTTGGGAGCCGACCTTGTGCGACAACCACTTCAACTCCACCTTACTTGATGGTGGTTCGTTCTTGCTGGTGAACTGAATATCCACCACATACCTCTTGGCCTCTGCACCCTTTGTTTTCTCAACATACAAGTAGTAATTGAAAAGATGGATGGAAGTTGGGTAGAGATTAAGCTTGGTAGGAACCTTGACCCAGAATCCTGGCTCGGTGTTCGCAGGAGCAGAGCACGAGAAACCTCTCACACAGCGCTGGATGCGGACGTCCGTCACTAAAAGCGTGCTGTGAATAGTTTCGGAAATTGATTGGTAAGTGAGCTCGCTGGAATGGGGATCGTAAGTGGAGTAGTCCAAGGTGACCCCCTGGCGGACCATAGTATGGAAAGCTGCGGAGAGGAGAAACACCACGAAGACTAGTAAGTGGATTTTCCTGTTACGCACCAACAAATTCAAGTAGGACTTGACCATGATGGAGGGTGGTATTGAGAGGTTCCTTTTGGTGTGGGGGATTGATGGTGAGGAAAAAACAAACCTGAGGCTTAGTGCAGTTTTAGGTCTCGAACACGCGCACACTAGATTCAAGGCGGGAGGCATAAAGTTAAGCCCGTGCCAAGCCTGCAGAGCGTGGTTGACCAAACCCGAACAAGAACAAAAATGAGCAAATGCGACCAAAGAGCGAGATTGATAAAATTGATAAAAGAGAAGAAATGAGTGACGAATTCATTTGAGCTTCATAAGGTTGTAGACCACAATAGAATCCGTTTGTATTTATTTAATCAAGGCGAATAGGAGCCGAGTCTTCGTCGGCACGGAACTGATCAACTATCAGTTGTGCTACGACAGGCTTGATTGTCGCAGCCAGAGGATCTGCACCTGGACTGCCGGAGTGCACTTTGTTAGACGAAACAGGCAAGTTTTTGGACACGTCAGACACTTTAGACGTGTATGGGGAGTTCGGATTTGACGGCGGATTTGAGGAGGCATTAGAAATGGTAATGGAGGACGGATTGGAGGTCAAATTAGAATTTGTGCCGGAGTTCGTAGATGCATTCTTGAATGTGGTAGAATCTGTAGAGGGTGTAGAAACGGCTGCGAGGGAAGCAGACTCAACCTCACAGTGGCCCTGGCTTTGCGAAGTACCAAGATGTGGTATGCGTTCATGACCATCAGTATGTGAGCCGCTTGATTCGTAATTGGCCTCTATGGGCGTTTGGTTTGGTAAACTATTCTCAGATGTTGAAGAGATAATGCTTTCGCGATTTCCTTGACTATCTTGCGTTTCCTTCAGATTCTTGCTCGCTTCCAATTTCGAATCATTGTTCTTATCTTCCTCTTTGTTTTCTTTCTTTTCGTATTCCTGGTCATCATCATCCTTTGAATTCTTACTCTCCTCTTCGCACTCGTCATCATCCAAGGTAGCACATCCCTCTCGCTGCCCGTAGACCAACGTGATCAAATGAGACCCCCGCCGAGTGAGGTGTGCTACATCCACCTGAATGTCCTCAAAATCCACTAACGTTCTCTCGTCCATCCGTAAATAGGTGTCCAAATCTTGCCGCACGTAGTAGTGGTCATCGCCGCAAATGACTCCCAAAAGATCATACGGTATCAAGTTGCACTCGGCAGGGATCTGATCGTACTGGCCCAATTGCTCGCCCAATGCTTGCTTGCGAAGAGCATTCTGCTTTTCGATCTGTGCTAGGCGAGCGCCCTCGATCTGATGGCCCAAAGCACTGAGTTCTCTAGCACCTTTTTCGCAGCCATTGACAGCACTTTCACTAACTTCTTTGGCCCTGCTAACTATATTGTCATTCACGTCGTTTTCGAGTCCCTCATTTCCGACCATTTCATTTCCTTGGATATTGCCATAGCACTTTCCATGACTCTCATCTCCTAGAGCCTTATTGTTGTGGCCATTTACTCCACCCAATGCCCCCACAGCTTGCCTCAACAAACTCAAAATCTTCTTGCCCTCAAAGAAATTGAGCTCCATGAGTTTCCGTGTGACAGCCTGGAGAGACACCTCCGCCTCTCGCATTTGCTTCACCTCTCTTTCGACCGCCTTCTCAGCGATGTCACTGTATATCTCGGGATAAACCGTCTCTTGGAGCTCAAAAGGTACGGAATAATTAGTTGACTCTCCTATAAGCTGGTATGTCACCACCGGTGCAACCTGCTTGTACTTGATCTGGCCAAGCTTCACGAAGCCTCGCTGCCAGAATAGCTCGTTGAGCGTATTGTAAAGGTTGTTACGCCGGGTGTCCGAGTCAATTTCGAGAACAGTAAGTTCCTTGGAGATATTCTCCTCCACGCTCTCCACGAGCGACTCCAACACTGTTCGCAACAGTTGGTGTTGTTGCATCATGAATTCGTAGGCATTGAGAACAGCCTCCTCATCAGTGTACGCGGCAGCAACATCGCTGTCGCTTGTGTCTACCAATTGTGCAACTAGAGGATCGGCGCTTATGTACCATCGATTCGACTTGCGGAAGTTACGGAGAAAGTACACTATGCGTTGAAGCTCCGAGACAAAGTCAGTGGTAGCATCACTGGTCAAGAGCGGCTCGGAAAATGGTGAGAACTGCGCCAAAATCGCCACCATGCTAGCCCAATACCTATACTTGGTCGACCCACAGAGCACCACTGGAAACAAATGGCCCTCAGTCTTGACATTGGGCCCATGATCGTAGTTTTCGTCGATTTCAACCACAACATCCATATCTTCGTCATCAATATCACCCAGATCGTCCATATCGTCGTGGTCGACATGCACAGCGTTGTTGTCCCCATGGACAGCGTTGCTGGTGGCGTTATCGATACTATTGCCGCCATGGCTCACTTCATTTGTGTAATAGCCTTCATTGTAGCGGCCAGGCAATGCAGGCGCCTCCATAGCCTCTGGCGAAGCGTACTGAGCTAGGAATTCAGGCAAGTCCTGGGGATTGCTGACATTGACAGAGTCGTAACTGTCAATAGGCGCAGACTCTACGACGTATGGTGAAGCATTGGTACCAGCGCCAGTGTCGTCCACCTCGCCAAAAAGGTAAGCGATTGCTTTTGTGAGGTCATTATTGGAGCTTTCAAGAGCATCCACGGCTTGGTCCCGAGAGAAACCCATCTCCACTAGGGTTTGGATCTGATTATCCATGGTGTAGATGAATTAATGATGTACAGGTTAGGTGAGGTATGGGGTATAGAGATGGGACGGGAAGGGTTGCGAATGACGATATTGAAAATAATAAGACGATGAAAGTGAGAATTTAGGAATTAAAAATTTGAAATAATATTATCCAATGGACTGGCGAGCTTAAAAGTATCAGGGTTATATGGAGAGATTGTGTATTAGGTTGGCACTGGTTGGATACTGGAATGACATGGATAGTACATAGGAGAGACATCTAAGGGATATAGGAATAATGGATTGAATTCTCAAGGAGAAAAATACATGCTGAATTCAAAAGATCACAGTTTAACCATATAATAAAACAAGCGTTCATGGTATCCGGAACAACGTTTGTATAGAATGACATGGATAGATATAATTTCAGAAGTATAGCATGTTAAGGATTGGGAAGGTAGGACTGAAATAATGGGAATGACTATATTGGAGAAGTGAATAATAGACTAGGGCAATGGATTGGCCTAAACTGGGTGATAGCCAACAACCTACTTCCATCTCAAGGCTTATATTCATAAAATTATAGCACTTTGAGAAGAAATTATCGACTTAATTGAATATATGTGCTATTGCTCATTCTAGTTTCATTTTGGTGACTCCAGTAGCATTTGAATATGAATGGACCGTAAAAGTCACCGTCCTCAATCGTCCAGTTGTCCATGAACTATCATTGGATATTCATAAATCTACTGAACGAATATTAATTTTTAAATTATTCACGAACAGTCCATTAAATTCTTTAACTAACCCCTTCATTGACTCATGATCCTAATCTTTTTCTTATACTTTCCATATGGTTAGTGCCCTGTGCCTCTGCACAACAACTATGAGTCAAGACCTCCAAATACTCTGTACTTCCTTAACACATAACTCGATATCCCCATCCAAAATTCCTTCAATAAGCAAAATATTTCCAAAGTTTTACTTCGGTTCTAATCACTAACTTACATAGTATCAAATTGTTATATGTATTTTGTGAGTCAGCATCATCTTATCTTTATCGCACTGTTAACAATACATATGTTCCAAAAACTTAAACTTTGTCAAACTTCATCGAAAAACTACCTGAAAAACACCAAAGACATCATAAAGCCTTCAAATTGTCCAATATTCTCCCATAGACCTTTTAAACCTTCCAAAACTTCACCAAAAATGCCCCCGCTCTTATCTCCCATCGCGTCGTGTCTTGTGCAAATGACCAATTTTCTCATCCCAGCCAGAAAAAATTTAACCGTATGTACCTTCGGTCTGCACTAAGACTACCCATCCGGAGAATTGCAATGTCTGTCACCACCATCACAGAGTCGTTGGCCTCATTGGGCCTCAAAAACGAAGCCTCCATTGACGCATCTTACCCAGATTACAATGTTGTCGATGTCATGAGAAACTACATCACCAATGAATTGAACTCCATCACTGGCATCTCTAAGGATATTATTTTCCCTGCTTTGGACTCGCCTTCCACGTTGGACAAGGGTGACCTTCTCGTGCCTCTCCCAAGATTGAGACTTCCAAAGGGTACGGATTTCAAGTCCAAGGCCACGGAGATCGCTGGTGCTTTCAACAAAGGTGGCTTCTTGGCTGATGTCAAGGCTGAGGGCCAGTTCTTGCAGTTTTTCTTCAACACAAAGACCCTTTACAATCTCGTCATCAAGGATTCTTTGACCAGAACTACTGACTACGGTTACTTGCCCTTGGGTGTGGGAAAGAAGGTGATTGTGGAGTTCTCTTCTCCAAATATCGCCAAACCTTTCCATGCCGGCCACTTGAGATCCACCATCATTGGAGGTTTCTTGTCCAACTTGTACGAGAAGGCCGGCTGGGACGTGACCAGATTCAACTATTTGGGAGACTGGGGTAAACAGTTTGGTTTGTTGGCTGTGGGTTTTGAGAAGTACGGAGATGAGGCCAAGTTGGCCAGTGACCCTATCAACCACTTGTTTGAGGTCTACGTGAAGGTCAACAAGGACATCACCGACGAAGGTGATGTTGTGGGAGGTACTAATGACAAGGCCAGAGAGTACTTCAAGAGAATGGAAGATGGAGATGAGTCTGCTTTGGCCATCTGGAAGAAGTTCAGAGCCTTATCCATTGAGAGATACGTCGACACTTATGCCCGTCTTAACATTAAGTACGATGTCTACTCGGGAGAATCGCAGGTGTCCAAGGAAGTGATGGACAATGTCATTGAGTTGTTTAACCAGAAAGGTTTGGTGCATGAGGACAGAGGTGCCAAGTTGATTGACTTGACCAAGTTCAACAAGAAGTTGGGCAAGTGTCTTGTGCAGAAGTCTGATGGTACTTCATTGTACTTGACCAGAGACGTCGGAGAGGCCATGAAGCGTTATGACAACTACCATTTTGATAAGATGATCTACGTGATTGCTTCCCAGCAGGATTTGCATGTTGCTCAGTTCTTTGAGATCTTGAAGCAAATGGGCTTCGCCTGGTCCAAGAACTTGGAGCACGTCAACTTCGGTATGGTGCAGGGCATGTCTACCAGAAAGGGTACCGTTGTGTTCTTGGACAACATCTTGGAGGAGACCAAGGACAAGATGCACGAGGTGATGAAGAGAAACGAGGCCAAGTACGCACAGATTGAGGACCCCGAGAAGATCGCCGACTTGGTTGGTATTTCTGCCGTGATGATCCAGGACATGCAGTCCAAGCGTATCAACAACTACGAGTTCAAGTGGGACAGAATGCTCTCGTTCGAAGGTGACACTGGTCCATACTTGCAATACGCCCACTCGCGCTTGAGTTCCGTGCAAAGAAAGGCGGGCATTGCTGACGATAAGTTGAAGAGTGCCAACTTTGACCTCTTGACTGAGGAGAGTGCTGTTAGCTTGATCAGAACGTTGGCTCAGTACCCAGATGTCATCAAGAGAGCCTTGAAGACCGGTGAGCCATCAACAGTTGTGACCTACCTCTTTAACTTGACGCATATTGTTTCGCTGTGCTACGATACTTTGTGGGTTGCTGGCCAGGAGGAGGAGTTGGCTACTGCTAGATTGGCATTGTATGCATCAGCCAAGCAAGTGTTGTACAACGGTATGGTGTTGTTGGGATTGACTCCGGTGGAGAGAATGTAGACTAATTAGAGGGAGAACAGTAGAAAAGAAAAAAAATATATACAGTTGGAAACAAGTCAAGAAGTGTACGATATAGAAGTTATAGTCACGATAGACAATGGCGATGGATGTGCATATAGGCCAGATGACAGAGAATCAGACCAAAGATGATGAAATGCCAATGACGTCAAAAACGTCAAAAATTTCATAAAAAAAGAACGACCGTCGAAGACTTCAATTCGAAATAGATACATATTGATTTCATTTGAATAGAAATTTCCCATAACCCCCAGCCTCTCAGAGATTTCCCATCCCCAGATCCAACAGTCCACATCTCAATACAACCTGCACCCAGCACCAGTTTTCAAAATACATAATCTTACAAGTCTTGAAGTCTACAAAGCCATGAGCCTGTTGAGCAGCCATGCCCTCCAGCAGCGGCAGATGTTGACACCTGAAGAGATAGAGAATACGCTTCACCACATACGACGCCTTTACGTGGCCCAGTTGAAGGAACTCATAAAGCCTTTGCACTTGCAAGTGGGAGGAAAACGTCAGGACCTTATTGACAGACTTGAACAGCACATACGGCACTGCCAGGTGACAGGTCAGAATGTGAGACTTCTTGCTCTACGAACCATAGTGTTGAAGATGATGACTAATGATCCGATCCCGAATTTCGACAATCTCTATAACGCTCTTCAATCTGGAGTAATCGACCAACAGCTGATGAGTGATCAACTCGCTCGCCTCCAGAACCTGGCCAATAAAATTAAGGGCAAACCGCGGCTGTCTGCTGTAAATACCCAGCCTGGGATGGCCCACATGTCTGCCCGAAGTGCCTCTGAAGTTCAGGCTTACCATCCATATAGTCCGCAGTACAAAGGGCCAACACTCAGGTTTCCGAGCTCGCTATTTTACCAGCAGCAGCTTTTGGTGCATAGGTTTCCGTTTGTCATCCCTGCCAGCAAGGGACGTAACCTCTGCAACATTACGGTGCGTCTACATCCTACGGAAATCTCGCTACTTCAAGTAGACAAAGGCAAGCGACTTTACTTGTTTGGCGGCCTACCGTCCGACCCCAACCCGTCGTTTGCTGATATTCAGTTTCCTCCCATTGAGATTCACGTGGAAGGAATCAATACCAAGCAGTATGTGAAAGGTCTCAAAGGTAAGCGTGGAACATGTAGACCAGCTGACTTGACTGACTTTGTGAATCCAACGAAGACCTTCACCATCAATATAGTCTACTCAGACGCTGCCGAAGAATATGTCTTGTACTTGTACATTGTGGACGCAAGAACACCGGATGCTTTAGTGGAATATATAAAGGGCAAAGATCACATTTCTGAGGAGACAACCAAAGCTGCTATCAAGAGCGAATACGACCAAAATCAGGATGACGATATCGTTATGGCTACGTCATCGTTGACTCTACGATGCCCTCTTACCTATGCGAGACTCTCCACTCCAATTAGAAGTATAGAGTGTGACCATATTCAGTGTTTTGATGCTCTCTCTTTCTTGACCATGCAAGAGCGTATTCCTTCGTGGATCTGTCCTGTTTGCTCGAAAAAGATTAATCCTGGCCATCTAGCCGTTTCGGATTATTTGCAAAGCATCATAGCGACGACTTCTGATGAGATCGACACCGTGAACATTAACACCGATGGCACCTGGGAACCTTTGGACGAGGAAGGTACAAAAGATGATGATCATGACGAAACCATGAATCCAGCAAATCAATCGAGAGAGGTTTCTTCGGCTCCTAAAGTTGACGAATCCATTGAGATTATTTCATTGGATAGTGACAGTGAGGATGAGCAACCGGATGTGACTATGAGAAGCGTCACTGATACGCGGGCCCATTCACCAGAAAGATCAACACCACAACCAGTGCAAGGAGAAGTTGAACAGAGAAATTTGGGTGCCGAAGAAAGAAATAATCAGGACGAATCAATTGATGATGCGACCTTGACCGAGATTGAATCCGCGTTGAATCAAAATATGGAGGCTACGGCCTCTAGTACGTCCGCTTTCAACAGTATGGTGGCTGATTCTACAGCAAAAGTAAACTCCGATCGTCAAGATTCTGTATCGTCAGATGATAGACCCATTCAGTCGTACAACCGCAAGTCTCGAATCATTGATGTTGAAGACGAAGAGATGGATGAAGGTGGGGTCGCCGAAGATTCTAATGCAACCACCAAAGATAACACAAGTATCCCCTCTGTGGAGGCAAGGACAACTACACAGTATAATTCTCCACCAACTGACATTACTGCACCTTTGTTCCATTCGGCCAATTCTGAAATCTTCGGAAGATTTGTGGGTGAACGTAATCTGACGCAACCACCATCGAACGCTACAGCGATGGCCCCAGTTCCTAGAACTTCAATTCATCAGACCAACCCAGCAGCTGCATCTTCAGCGTCTGCTCATCTTGCAAACAAGTCCGCGACTGAAATAAGCATTCCTAATCATAATACCTTGTCAAATTCTGTTGCACACAATGTTTCCAGCACGAGCATCCAAAGAAATTTGCCAAGTCTACACACAACTAAAGGTGTCGTAGAAATGGGAAATTTGGCCGCGCTAACTTCGGAGGAAGACTCGGCAACCAATGTGTCGACTGTTCCCGTTGGAGCGTCTGAAACCACTCCAGGCCGAAGAGATACCTCGACCAAATCTCCACCATCAGATGCACTTGATACTCCAAGAGCCAAGAGGTTGAAAATTCCTACAGATCCTAACTACTCGATAATCGAAAATATTGTCCAGACTATTTCCAGACCAGCATCTACTGATAATGCGAATCAAAATCTCTCTTCACAGCCCACAACTCCGGCTTCAAATGCTGATACTTCCAATGCAAAAACTGGCGTTGGTGTGTTCCACAAGGATGATGATCCTCAAAGTTTCCAGAAACCGAACAATGGGTCTTCTTTGCAACTGATGGGAGTGAATCTTCAACCGGAAGCGGAACATGCATCGAATGCCTGGACACAACCTGTGGGAATTGGTCAGCAATTTAGCCAAACTTCTGATAATCAAGACTCAAATACTTCGCTTACCCAACCATTGCAGTTGTTCAATGGTTCTCTGTCAGTTCCAAGATTACATGAGAATGGAGGTCAAAATTCAAGCGTGCGCCCTTTGCCTTCAATATCACTGATTTCCAGCGACAGTCAACGGGCCACGCAAATTTCCGTAGAAACTTTGCAGCAAAGGCAACATGAGTGGCAAACACAACAGCAGGAGTTACGAAGACTACAAGAGTTGCACAATGCGGAGTTGAGAAGGCATCAACTTGAGAAGGAAGCGCTTAGACAGCAAGAATTGGAGCGTCAACGGTATCTGGTGTTTGCACAGCGCCAGACGATTGTACAACCACAGAATACGCAATATCAAGAGGGCAGGGGATATTTTCCAAACCAAATTCAACAGGTTCCTTCGGTAAATCCCAATCCAATGTTTGCCACACTTTCAGCTTCGGTTCAGTCCAGACCATCTGAAGAGAGACGTTCGAGTCAGCTGTCTCAGACGATGGAAACTAGAAATCAGGGCTCTGGAAGTGGAGCAAGTCAGTTTCGCCAACTTGTCCTGAACTCTTCTGCGCTCATCAACCAATTTAAGGAGATGCAATCTGACCAGAGAAACAGCCATTCGAATGACAGATTGCAAACTATGCATCCTCCAACAGACTCTGCATCAACGCAAGGATCACCGCAACCTCTTCCAAGACTTATTCAGTCAGGCGGCTATCCTAATGGTCAAATGAGCCAATTAAATGGAGTTCAAGCAGCACCAAACGGAGCAATTCTTGGCCAACACAACGGGCACGCGACTAATCAACACACTCAAGCTGTGCGGTCAGTACTGGTGAATGATGCATCGTCTCGTGTGTACCAGGCCACCAATATACTGACGCAGGGCAAAACGTCGGAAGAGTCGACAATACCAGTGCAGAGCAAATCAGTTGAAGATGTTCGAACCCCTGCAACACTCGAGAAAAACAATAATAGCCTGAACTTGAATACTCGCTCCGCTCCTCCCGAGTTGCACAGAAGTGCAACTTCCGACGGCAGTTCTTTGGCCAACCGAGTGACCGCCCGATATTCGAAATCACCGTTTGACCAGTTGCATCAGGAAACTACAGAAAGTGTCAAAGGCCTTTTGGGAATCGAAGTGCAACTGGACTTGTTGACTAGCATCGGAACAAGAACATCACTGGAATTGCCAGGAAGTAGGTTGGGTGATGTTGATAACGCCTCAAATCGTGGTTTAACCCTTCCAACCGCAGAGCCATTGGCAGATGGAATCGCTAACTCTTCCCAACCATACAACGCAGGTGTGCCAATTGCAACAAGTGTGCCATACAAGGCAAATGAGCCATACAAGAACATGCAAGTTGAAAACGGCAATTCTGATAAGACTCCCGTCGTTCCAACAAGACGAGTGAGCCTGGAGCTTCCTGAACGCACATGGAACAAGAAGTTGAGCAAGAAATTCAATCCAAGCGAAATCAACCTGTCCAACCTTATAGAGTTGGATGACGACTAATGGCTACAATAAAAATCGGAGGTATTGTACAATGTATAAAAGTGTAGGTTGTGATATTTTCGTGATCCTCGTATAGTACATGGGCCCAGCATAGGTGATTACATCGGACTGGGGCCCAAGTAGTCCTCTTTGATGCTTCCAATGGCATAGATTTCGTTCACATCTGTTCTGGTACCAACGATCTTCAATCTGACCCGCGATCCCTTCTCGATGGTCTCGTCAGGACTCACATATGCTGGCGGATTTGCCGATGGATTAAACTTCATATCCGAGGAAATCAAATGGGTACTGACAAACACTGACAATGGGCCAACATCCGCGAAGAATCCCATTTTGTTGACGGTGGTAACTACACCATCCACCACCTCACCTTTGAATGGTTTCCACACCACCGCTCTATACTTGACCTCAAACTCTGCCATGCCGGTAGTGGGAATAATTCGTCCTCTGCCAACGTCGATATTCATGCAATCCAACACACATACAATGTAGCCAAACTGGCCAGTACAAGTGCCCTCCACATCGCTCAAGAGTTTGTCTCGCAAGTATTGGTCCATCTGCGGGCCGAAGTATGACGGGTGAAGAGTCAAGTTCAACGACAAATCCTTCAAGAAGAACATATTAATCAAGTGTTAACTGTAAAGATGAGACCTGATTATGGAGAGTGCGACACTGATGCACCACAAGCAAAAGAAAAAAATAGAATGGAGGAGCTGGAGAGCCAGAGAGAGCCAGAAAATGAACCTGATTGGATAATTGGCGATGCAACACCGATGTAGTGTGAGAATTCTCGAGGCTTATACAGACTTTCAGCTAAAGTCAGTAGTAGGTTGACTTTGTCGACATTTTCACCAGTTTCCTGCACCACCCTCACGAAATTTTCTCAAGCTTCCTACTTAGTTAAAAACTCCATAGTAGTTGAGTTTCCACCATGTCTCAGAGAATCGGAAATGCTACCACGGCTTTGACTCGGGTATGGCACCACGTTGACGTGGCTTCAGATGCCCGTACGTTAGGACGTTTGGCCGCAAGCATAGCACTCACATTACAAGGAAAGCACAAGCCTACATTTTCTCCAAATAGAGACCATGGAGATTACGTGGTGGTGACCAACTGTGCTCATTTGAAAGTTACAGGTAATAAGATGCAAGATAAGACATACTGGTCTCATACCACTAGACCGGGCTCCTTGAAGTTGGTGCCTATGGAGAGAATGATCGCCAACAAAGGTTATGGAGAGATTTTGAAGAGAGCAGTTAAGGGTATGATTCCCAAGAACAAGCTTAGACTTGCCAGAATGGACCGCTTGAAGGTTTTTGACGGTGACGTGCATCCATACAAGGAAAATTTGATTGGATTTGCTGACGAGACCACCGAGTTGAAGGAGAAGATTGCACAGTTGCAGGCTAAGGAAGAACATATGGCCGAGCTCCGTTCCAAATACTTGCAGCAGTAAACATGTACATAGACGAATAAAACTGATGGATATAAGCTGGGAGAAAGTAATTTATGATAAACCGAAATGAAGATGAAGCCATGAAGATGGCAATGTCTCTTCGTTGCAAGAGATGAGGAGGGAGTCAGAATATTGATCATCAACCAAAATACCTCAAATTCTTTCTCGTTTTAAAGGCTCCCTCTAGTTCTGCTGATTCTGATATACTTAGCTTTTCTCTTCTTTTAATCCTTTCCTCAATCTTGTCATTTTCTTAATGTCATTGACTCTATCCTCATTGTTTAACATGTATCGTTTATAATCCTATTTTTTTTTTTATAATACAATCTCCCACCTAAACACGCACACTAATGCCTGATCTTTCCGTGTACAATCTTGGAGAAATGTTCATGGCCATCAATTCCTGGAACAACAACTTGGCTGCATATGGAATGTGAATCTGGTAAATGTTTGTTTTGTTCTTACACGAACGGCACTCGAACTGGTTCTTCTTCAAGTTGGCAATCACCGACATCAAACCACAGATACCGCAGACATGCACACGGAACGCATCCGAAGCCTCCATCAATCTCTCCTTCAAGAATCCAGCGGCTCCGTGAGCAATCATACAATCTCTCTCCATCTCTCCGAAACGCAATCCACCATCTCTGGATCTACCTTCAACAGGTTGTCTCGTCAACACTTGCACTGGTCCTCTAGCTCTGGCGTGAATTTTGTCATCCACCATGTGTCTTAATCTTTGGTAGTATGTTGGACCGAAGAAAACTTGTGCCATCAACTTCTTACCAGTGTGTCCATTGTACATGACTTCAAAACCTCTAGATTGATAACCATGCTCTCTCAACAACCTGGAAACAGCCTCGGCAGTGACATCCGTGAATGGAGATGCATCACCTTCCAATCCCGATAACGAAGAAACCTTAGACAACAAACACTCGATTAAATGGGCGACTGTCATTCGAGATGGAATAGCGTGGGGGTTGATGATTAAGTCTGGGACAATACCCTGTGCACTGAATGGCATATCCTCATGTCTGTAAGTGACACCAATAGTACCCTTCTGTCCGTGTCTAGATGCAAACTTGTCACCAATCTGAGGAATCTTCGTGGTTCTCATTCTCACCTTGACGAACTTGGCTCCATCACCGTTCGTTGTCAATAACACTTGATCCACAATACCAGATTCAGTACTTCTCAATGGAGTAGAAGCATCTCTCTTGGTATGGTACTGAGTTCTTTGACCCAATTCCTCAGTATCTGGAGGAATAGGGGTAGTCTTACCAATGATGATGTCTTCACCACTCACTCTCACACCTGGAGCGATCAATCCATCGTCATCCAACTTCTCGTAGGTACCATGTTTCAATCTCAAAGTGTCGGATCTGGAAGGCTTCTCAAAGGTCTCCAATGCCTTCATACCTTGTCTCTTCTCCAAGTCCATATAAGATCTAAAGAACAATGATCTGAACAAACCTCTATCAATTGACGATTGATTCATAATCATAGAATCTTCCTGGTTATAACCAGAGTAACAGGCAATAGCAACAACAGCGTTTTGACCAGCAGGTAACTCACGGAACTTCAAGTACTCCATTGATCTGGTGGTAGCCAAAGGCTTCTGAGGATAGTACAAAATATTGGCCATGGTGTCCATTCTCACAGCATAGTTGGTCAAGAAAACTCCCATAGCTTGCTTACCCATAGCAGACTGATAAGTGTTACGAGGAGACTGGTTGTGGTCAGGGAATGGAATAATGGATGCAGCAACACCCAAGATCATAGATGGGTGAATTTCACAATGTGTGAAGGTATGAGTAGACGAAGTGTATGTTGGCTTGATTCTCTTTGCTGGGTCAAGCTCCTGCTCTTCCAATTGCAAACTCTTCTGTTGGGTTTCCGACAAGGTGCTCTTTGAGGCCTCCAAGTCTTCAGGGGTCATAGCAATCATAATTGTTTCCTCTTCTTCCGCATCGACATACTCGACCACACCGTCACTGACCAAAGAAGACCAAGAGTAACCAGTGTTTTCTTCGAACTCATCATATTCAGAGTTCAACAACTGGTGGATGTGATCTTTCAGCAATACTAAGTCACCCTTGGTTTCGGAATCTGGATCGTCGTCGACAATGAATAATGGACGGTAAACACGACCAGCATCGGTGAAAATCTTGAATTCCATCTCTCTGATGTCTCTGATGATGGAAACCTCAGGAGAAATGTCACCCTTTCTTCTCAATCTTCTCATGGTATCAACTAACTGAGCTGGGTCTCTGTGAGTACCGACCCAAACACCATTGACAAACACTCTGGTGCAGTCAGGCGAATTGGAAGGAACGTAATCCTCCAATGGCTCCATACCCCATTCTTCCAAGAAGTACAAGATTGGTTCCGAGGCAGTACCGACAGAGATACAAGTCATCAAGGACAAGTTCTTGACCAAACCACACGCTTGACCTTCGGGAGTCTCTGCGGGACAAACAAGACCCCAATGAGTGTTGTGCAACTGTCTAGGCTTGGCGATCTTACCGTCACGACCGATTGGAGTGTTAGTTCTTCTCAAATGCGACAATGTCGAGGAGTATGTGTAACGGTTCAACACCTGGGACACACCGGCACGGGCACTCATGGCCTTCTTTTGCTCACCCCAGTTACCAGTAGCCAAGGAATAACGCAAACCGTCAGTGATGGTCTGGGACTTGACAGCCAATGTAAGGTTGAACTCCTTGTCGTTCTCGACACATCTCTGCATGTAGTTGTAAATGTCTCTTGTCAACTTCTTGAACAAGATTCTGAACAAACTGGCCAATAAAGGACCGGCCAAGTCCAATCTCTTCTTACCGAAGTGGTCTCTATCGTCAGGTTCTTTTCTCTCCAAGGCACACAACAACAATCTGTTGACCATGTAACCCAAGAAAAAGGCCTTTCTGGATTCGAATCCGGCCTCCTGGGTGATGTTAGGCAACAACTCCTTCTGCAAGATATCCTTGGCATATTGGATACGTTTCTCTCTCCTTATACCCAAAACACCTCTTCTACCGATGAAATCGAGTGCCACTTCACGCTCCTGAATCACGAAACCTTCTTCAACACACGGCTTCAACATCTCCAACATCTGCCAATCATTGGCGTCGTAACAGATGTGCTCCAAAATATCACCGTCCGGGACGACACCAAGAGCTCTGAACACAATGACAATGGGGATGTCTTCCTTGATGTATGGCAAAGTGGCCTTGATGGTTCTGCCTGTGGTGCCCTTGTCGTCTCTACCATACAACTTAATTTGCATGGAGGAGATCAACCGGGAGCCCTTTTCGAGAGCGGATCTGATTTCAGCTACATGCGAGATAGGCGAAGGAGCAGCCTTTTTAAACACCTGCACGATGTTGGCGGCACTTCTCTCCTGGGCAATCAAAACTTTCTCGGAACCGTTGATGACAAAGTAACCTCCCATATCGTAAGGACACTCCTTCAACTCGTAGAACTCGTGTTCGCCCAAGTCACGCAACATACAGAACTTCGATCTCAACATGATAGGCACCTTACCCAAAAACACCTTTGTCTGGGCATCTTCATGCTCCATCTTTTCCTCAACCCATTCAAGCTCATTTCCTTTACGCACACGGTCATCCGACAAGAATTTCTTCTTGGTCATATCGACATACAACGGGGACGAGTACGTCAAGTTACGCAAACGAGCCTCCTGTGGGAACATCGGGTGAGTTGTACCGTCGCCTTCGGTTTGAGTAGGCTTGGAGATGTAAATTTTTCCGAAGGTGATCTCAAACCGCTTGTTCTCATACTGATCTTCGGACGTATGCTGTGCAGGCTGGTCCAAAATCAAGTGAGAATCCTCCCAAACAAGCTCCTGGATGGTGGACTCGATGAATTCGTCAAATGAGTCCAACTGCTGAGAAACCAAACCCTTCTCCTGAAAAAACGACAGGATGACGGTCCAGCAGTCCTCGGGCGTAATGGCCGACGAGTCTTCGTCATCGTACGCGTACGGATCGTCCACGTGATGGTCTGCAGACATGATTGTGGGCTGGGTGGTTGAGGTTGGAGATATTTTTGTTGGTTGGAAAAAGCGTTTAGTGGATACGCTGGTGCACACACGACCGCGACAAAAGTAGCACCAAAAATTTTCTCATAGTTAACCACCAACTAAAAAGATAAATAATCCATGCTTGCGATGAACAGTTTGGGAGTCCAAGCTTTAGGATATCTGGCATTATCG